>Ga0187779_10002914_pt1 | contig 10420 bp, 12 predicted proteins | sample 1015_Q2_SP10_10__FD_132435 | JGI IMG/M metagenome (GOLD analysis project Ga0187779, IMG submission 132435) | Tropical peat soil microbial communities from peatlands in Department of Meta, Colombia - 1015_Q2_SP10_10_MG | ecosystem: Environmental > Terrestrial > Soil > Wetlands > Peat | place...
ACCCCGATATGAGCGCGCTCAGATACTGGAGGTCCATTTGTTACCTGCTCTCTGGGAGTTACGACAAAGCGATTGAAGATGCCAGGGCATACAGCAGCATGGAAGGAGGTTCAATGACGTCCTACTTTGCCCTACACGAAGCGTGGGTCCTGGCCGCTGCCGGCAGGAGGCAGGAGGCGGAGCCAATCGTCGAGGGGGCCATCGCTGAGAAGGAGAAGCGCCCTGTTTCCTCCGCTAACATCGGCTGGGTCCTGTTGGTCCTCGGACGCAAGGACGAGGGCTACTTTTGGCTGGAAAGAGCGTTTGCCGAGCAAGACCCTGCCCTGTTGTATTTCAACGGGTTCGCCTGGACCAAAGAGATTCGGGCAGATCCGAGATGGAAGGCGATTGAATCGAAATTCCCCTTCAAGAGCGTTCCGGACTGAACCCTAGTTTCTTGAGCGACTTCTCACGGTCGGTCCGACAGCGATTTTCTTGGGCTTTGGCCCCAACGAAAGGACGGTCTTCTCGTAGTCACCCCAACTTACCCCCAGCTTCTGGGCCACCATCATCTCGATCATGGTCGCGAAGGCGTGCTCGTTCCTGTAGGGAGCCTTCGGATGGTCTCCCGGCTCCGCGTCGATGGGGTGCAGGTTCATCCTGCGCTCGGCCTCGAAGTTGACGTCGAAGGCCACCACCTCCCTGTCGGTGATGCCGTGCATCCTGCAGAGCTCATACTCTATCATCTCGTGGAGGGCTACCAGGAACACGTAGCGCTGGTCCTTCATCCTGCTCACCCTGATTTGGGCAGGCTTGCCTGGGATCCAGTCCCCGACTGTCTCGTACCTCTGCTTCCTGTGCGGTACTTGAGCTATGGTGAAAACCGGCTTGACGCTCCTCCCTCTTACCAGGCTCCTTGACCTGGGGGAAGGGCCCCCTCTGTGGAGGCGGGTACCGAGGCGCGACGGACCGCGCCTGAGGCTCTGTGTTGACAATCCGAACGGGAAAAGCCCTCCCGCAGCACCCTAAGGGATAGACTGTCAATTCGGCGCCCCCTTTTGGTTAACCAAAGTTCAGCCACATGAGAGGGGAGGGGCCCTGGCTCGGGAAGGCAGGCTCCGCGGGGGCTTTATCAAGGCTGGGGAGATAGACCATGAAAGAGACGGGAGGGAAGGTCCTCCGCCGGGAAGGGTGGACGGGGCGGCTATGCTTTCTTGAATTCGAGGGCGGCTGAGTTCATACAGTAGCGGAGTCCCGTTGGTCGAGGCCCGTCGTCGAAGACGTGACCGAGATGGACACCGCAATTCCCGCAGGAGACTTCCGTCCTCACCATTCCAAAGCTGCGGTCACTGTCCTCCTTCACGACGTCCTTCGAGACCGGCTGGAAGAAGCTTGGCCAGCCTGTCCCCGATTCGAACTTCGTGTCAGAAGTGAACAGCGGAGTCCCGCATACGATGCACACGTAAGTCCCTCTCTCATGATTGTCCCAGTATTTGCCTGTGAAGGGTGCTTCGGTGCCCTTGTAGAAACAGACGTTGACTGACTCTTTGTCGAGCTTCGCCTTCAGCTTCTCCATTTCTTCCTTGGGTAGCAATGGAGAATCGAGCCCCTGGATGGAGATAAAGATTCATCACGGATGAGTGGTTCCCTAAGTTATTCGGCATTCATCTTATCTAAGGTGGCATATTCTCGGTGCCCATGGATTCTGACCAGATAGTGCTAACTCCGGACGAGCTGCCGAAGAAGTGGTACAGCATCGTACCCGACATCCCAGGCGGGCTGCCTCCGCCCAAGGAACCTGAGGACGGAGAGTCGAGGATGGAGGCTCTCAAGAAGCGACTTGTCGGCGAATGCCTTCGGCAGGAGATGTCGACCGACAGATGGATTGACATACCAGAGGAGGTCAGGGAGCTTTACGTTCACGCCGGCCGTCCGAGGCCACTTTACAGGGCAAGGAGACTCGAGAACAAGCTCGGGCTCAAGAAGGTCAGGATCTACTACAAGAGGGAGGACCTCAGCCCGACCGGGTCGCATAAGGTCAACACCGCGATAGCCCAGGCCTATTACGCAGCGAAAGAGGGCAAGGGGACCCTGGTGACGGAGACCGGGGCAGGGCAGTGGGGGACTGCTCTCTCCTATGCCGCTTCTCTAATGGGCCTAAAGACGGTGGTCTTCTGGGTGAGGGCGGTCTACGACTGGAAGACAGAGAGGAAGCTGCTCATGCAGATGTACGGCGCCAAAGTCTACCCGTCCCCCAGCGACCAGACGGCCTTCGGAAGGAGTCTGCTTTCGGTGGACCACAACCATCCGGGCTCCCTGGGAATCGCGGTCTCCGAGGGGCTGGAGTACACAGACCTGGGCAAGGACCGCGTCTACTGCCTCGGTTCGGTTCTCAACCACGTGCTGATTCACCAGTCTATCATAGGCCTAGAGTGCATCAAGCAGTTCCAGAAGGCGGATGACGAGCCCGACCTGGTCATCGGGTGCCTCGGCGGCGGCTCGAACTTCGGAGGCGTGGCGCTGCCATTCCTGGGAGAAGTCCTTCAGAAGAAGAGGGAGTGCAAGTTCCTTGCATCGCAGTCGCAGGCTGCCCCCAACCTGGTGAAAGGAGAGTATCGCTATGACTTTGGGGACACGGCCGGCCACACGCCGTTGATGATGATGTACACCCTTGGCCACGAGACGTCCATGACCCCCATCAAGTCAGACGGGCTCAGGTACCACGCTGCCGCCCCCATCATCAGCGCCCTAAGGAACAAGGGGTTCATCGACGCCGTCGCCTATCCCAGCGACGAGATTCTAGTCTTCGAGGCGGCCAAGACGTTCCTTGAGACAGAGGGGTGGCTCATCGCAGGGGAGTCGGCTCATGCCGTCAGAGCGGCCATAGACGAGGCGAAGAAGGCCGAGGCCGCAGGGGAGGAGAAGGTAATCCTTGCCAACATCAGCGGGCATGGGTTCCTAGACATAGACGCCTACAGGAGCAAAGTCAAGCTGGACTGACGGGCGACAAGCGCTGCTGACGGGTCCGGATAGTCTTAAGAAGTGCCGACGGGATGATATGCTAGGATTTGCCCAAGTTCTCCTCTGCACAACAGGGTTGGAAGGAACAGACAGGCTCCATAATGACCGTCGAGCTCTCCAAGCTCTTCGTCGGGAAGGCCAATGTCAGGAAGAGCCCCGGTGATGTCGGGGATCTGGTAGACTCTGTGAAAGAGAAGGGGATCCTGGAGCCCGTGCTGGCCAGGCCCATCGGAGGGAGGTACGAGTTGGTGGTCGGGTCGAGGAGGTTCGAGGCAGCGAAGATCGCCGGGCTGAAGAGGATGCCTGCCATAGTCAGGCCCATGACAGACGAGGAAGCGATCATCGTCTCGCTCGTTGAGAATATCCAGCGGAGGGACATAGAGCCCGAGGAGGAGTACGATGCGATTGTCGCTTTGAGGAGGGCGAACCCACGGGCCTATGGTTCCTCAGAGCAGGTGGCGAAGGCCCTGGGCAAGTCCCGGAGATATGTGGACGACAGGATTAGCGCAGTCGAGGCGGTCCGGAACATCCGGAGGGAATCCAGGGCCGAAATCGCGGTCAAACAGGCGCCACTTCCGAAGGAGAGGAGAGAGGGGGTGCTGCCAGTGAAGCACGCCACCTTCCTGCACAAGGCAGAGGAGGCCCCGACGGTTCAGGAGCTCCCCAAAAGGGAGAGGGCCACCCAGCTGAAGGAGCTTGCAGAGACCATTGCCCCCCTGCCCACTCCGGAGGCAGAGAGCGTGGTAAGCCACTTCGTCATGGCACCGCAACGCCCCGTGGAGGACATCAGGCGGGAGGTGTCATACCTGCACGCTGTCAAGCTCGAGATCCTCTTGGACCCAAGGGTAGCCGATGGATTGCGTCGGGCGGCAGAGGAGCGGAACACCACCATGGAGGCCGTAGCCTCGCTCGCAGTCCATTCCTGGCTGAGGCAGCAAAGGTACGCATAACCATCTCATTCGTGGCCCGCGCCAAGGCGAAGATGGGCTTTCCTCCTGGCCGGTCAGCTCTCTACCCTGACGGTCCAGAAGTCAGCAGAGTAGTCCTCATTTGTGACGTAGTCGTAAGGCATCGTGAAGTAGCCCGAAAGACCGAACTTGGGACCCCAAGAATTCCTTACGATGAACCGGCGCAGACGTTGCTCGTACCCGACCGCGAGGACAGCGTGTTTTCCGATGATTCTTTCTCCGGGAATGGGCATGTCCAAGACGCCTGTGTGTTTTACGACCGAGCGGAACTTCTCGTGCGCTAGAAATCCGAAGACGAAAGGATATCCTGACGCGAGGCAGGCTCGCATGTCTTCAAGGTTCCGGTGCAGACGGTAATACTCCACGACTTTGTACTTCCGAGCAGCGGTGTAGCATCTTTTGGGCGGTCTGGTCAAGACCATGTGTTCGATGTAGGGCCACATCTTCTCCGGGCAGTCGCCGTGACGGACCAGGGCCTTGATGGCATCCCTGATGTAGACCCCCTGTTCCAGGTTGCGAGAGCGCTCTGTCCTCTCCATGGCTCTGGAGTTGTAAAACAGGAAGAGGCGCGAGGGCATGGGTGCCCTTTTGCCAGTCTCCTTCATCAGGTTGAACTCGACCGCGGCGGCGATGGCGTTGGAGCTGCAGGTGGGGAGGCTCTTCTGGTTGTAGACCGGCGGGCAGTGGAGCCTTAGATCCACTGCTTCGGGGAGTCTGGCCGGTCCCGGGGGCGGAGCGTATTCCCAATCTCTGCTGTCTGGGAGGTCCTTCTTCCATCCGAAGCCGTACGTTCTTGCCGTCTCGGGTCGGAGTGAAAAGAGGGGTCTGCTATTTTACGATTGGTTGGGCTTCTACGGACCAGCGTTCGGACCACTCGTCGCGGACCGGGCGGTAAACGCTCCGGAAGAAGTCTTCAGCTGACAGGAGCACCTCTTTATCGAACTTCCCGACGTATGCGAGCGCTTCTTTCCAAGCCCTTCCATAGTTCTTTCTGAACCTCGATTTCACCAGCCTTTCGAACGCATCTTCTGTCTGGACTTCGCCGCCAAATGCGAGGAGGAGGACCCCTCCCATCTCGGTCTTGAAGGCCATATCGTCCCGAGGAAGTAGGTGTGTGAACCCTTGGAGGTCCCCCTGACCTGGAAACGACCCACCTTCATTTCGAAAGGAACCTCAAACAGGCTTCATCGAATACCACTTGATACTGCAGCCAAAGGGCCGCGTGTCTGGTACCCGGACAGCTGTGCCCCCAAGCAGGTCGTCAAGGGCGTTCTTCAGGTCGTGAACTGTGACCTTCGACGGGTCCTTCGAGTCATCTATCCTTCCCCGGTAGCGCAGGGTCCTGTCCGCGTCGAAGGCGAACACGTGAGGAGTGCAGACACCCCCGTAGGCCTCCACCACCTTCTGTGGCTCGTCCCTCAGGTAGGGGAAGTTGAAGCCCTTGTCTTTGCTGCGCTTGACCATCTCGGGGAAGTTGTCCTCGGGGTATGCCTTGTCGTCGTTGGAGTTGATGGCGACCAGCTGGACTCCCCTGGTCGAATACTCCCTCTGAATGGCGACTGCCCTATCCTCGTAGGCCTTGACATAGGGGCAGTGGTTGCACCAGAACATCACCACGAGAACCGGCTTGTCTTTGAATGACGACAGCGAGTAGTTCCTGCCGTCGACGCCGGGGAGGTCGAAATCAGGCGCCTTCTTTCCGAGCTCTATGGTGGAGACTATCATGCAGGGTAGCCGAGCCTCGCAGCGTATATTTGTGTCGCTGGATACTAGGCGCCCAATTCCCCGAGGGGGGCGCCGAACTTCTCCAGGAAGGCCACCTCCGAAAGGGGCAACCTGTTCTTCCGGCCCAAAATCTTGTGCTTGGGGTAGCCGAACCCCACGACCGCAGTCGAATTGAGGTTCTCGGGGACTCCGAAGTCCCTCCTCATGTCAGGCTGCTTGATGCCGGTGTAGATCCTCGAGGTCACTCCGCTGTCCCAGGCGGTGAGCTGCATGTCCTGAACCGCCCGGCCGGCGTCGATGAGATGGTAGCCTTTGGTGGGATCTGTACAGACGATAACGGCGAAATTGGCTCCGGCCACCCAACCTCCGGTGGTGCTGTCTGCGGCCAATCTCGCGAGGTTCTTTGGGTCCTGGACGAGTATGAAGCGCCAGTGCTGGGAGTTGACCCCGCTCGCGGTGAGCCTGGCTGCCTCAAGGGCCGCCTTCTTGACTTCGGGCCCCACATGCCGGGTTGAGAACTCCCGGGAGTCGAGCTTCGTCCTGATCACGTCGGTTGTGTTCATTCTAATCGCCGATGCTCACATCGGGCTTGTTCTTGAGTATGCCGTCGACACGCTCCATCACGTCATCGTTCAGGGCAAACACGAACTCTAAGGATTCCATGTTCTCCTGCACCTGCTCCGGCGTGGTCGCTCCTGTGATGACTGTGCTAACGTCATCGTTCTTTCTGCACCAGGCCAAGGCAAGTTGGGCCATGGTACAGCCAAGCTCCTTTGCAATGGGCTGCAGTGTTTTCACTTTCCGGATGTTGTCTGGGGTGAGAACGCTCTGCCGGAGCCATTCGTATCCAGGGAGGGCCCCTCGGCTTCCGGGAGGGATGCCCTCGTTGTACTTCCCGGTGAGCAGCCCGGATGAAAGGGGGCTCCATATGGTCGTGCCGAGCCCGATTTCCCTGTACAACGGAAGGTATTCTTTCTCGACCCTTTCCCTGTGAAGCATGTTGTACTGAGGCTGCTCCATCTGAGGAGGGGTGAGCCCCAGCTCCCGCGCGATGCTGTGTGCGCGCATGATGTCGGCGGCGGTCCATTCTGACGTGCCCCAGTACAGAATCAGCCCCTGATGAATCAGGTCGTCCATGGCCCTCACGGTTTCCTCGATGGGGGTATTGGGGTCGGGCCTGTGGCAGAAGAAGAGGTCGAGATAGCTCAGCTGCAGCCGCCTCAGTGATGACCTGCATGCTTCGTAGATGTGCTTCCGAGAAAGGCCCGCCTCGTTTGGGCCGTTCCCACCCCAGAAGACCTTGCTCGAGATGACGAGGTCCTCCCTCTTCCACTTCAGTTTCTTGATCACGTTCCCCATGACGACTTCGGCGTTGCCGTTGGCATAGGCCTCGGCGTTGTCGAAGAAGTTGACGCCGAGCTCGTAAGCCTTGGACATACACTGAGTCGCGGCGTCTTCGCCGACCTGACCCCCGTAGGTCACCCAGGCGCCCAGGGACAACTCGCTGAGCCTGATCCCTGCGCTGCCGAGCCTCCTGTACTGCATGTGCGAACTGCCATGTGCCCTTGCGGGTGTATTAATCTGACGCGAATAGGCTCAGTCGAACCAGGAAAATGGGAAACGGGTGGGGGTGTGCCCCACTCCGTCCTATGCGATGTTGACCAGCAGTCGCGCCCCGAATTCCGAGGAGCCGGACTTCAGGTCCACCCTCAGGACACCGTAGCTCGTGCTGCCGAACTTCCCAAGGTTCCTGTCAAGGAAGAGGAATTGGGCGGTCCCCGCCTGGCCGTTGCCGACCATGTAGTGTCCGCGTGGGCCCAGCTCTGCTGACCCGCTGGATATGGTGTATGTGGTGCCGTTGATGTTGAAGCTTCCTCCTGTGACTGTGAGGATGTATCCACCCTTGAGGTCGCCAGTGACCTGGAGGGTCATCGATCCGGAAGCGGTGCCGTTGTCGTTCCTGTCGCCGACGACCCAGTAGCCGCCAGCGACGCTTGTCAGTGTGATTGTCTGGCCTGATTTGAGCTGGATGGGCACGGCGTTGAGATAGGCTGAGCGCTGGAGTAGTTGCCCTGTGTTGAGGTTCTGCGAGGCGCCTGATGAGCTTGCCACCGCGGGGTACGCGACGAGCAGGGTCATCACAGCGAACGCCCCGACTATTGACGCGACTGCAATTTTCTTCGTGTTCATTTTGCGTTCGGCTCTTTCCTAGCTGCGTCAGTATATAGCGCGGCGGAAGGGAAGGTCCGGACTTTCCGTCCTGACGTTCTGTCCGAAAGGTTAAAGCCTGTAATCGGGTCCGAACTCTGCTGATGCCGTCCGGTGCCGTCCTGACCTTCTCACTCAACGTGGTCAGCGCAATCGTTGCCCTCCTTACCAGCTACTATGCGTTCAAGGTCAGTGCGCTGGTGAAGAACTCGGTCCTCCGAGGAATTAGCATAGGGTTCATGCTCCTGGGGGTCGGACTGGCTGTCGACGCGGGGACATCTCTGGTCACGGGCAAACTCCTGGTCGAATTCCCGTCTGAACGGGCTCTCGTGCTCCTCGCGTCCTTCACCTATCTGGCCGTCCAGATGGTCGCCTATCTCGTCATCGCCGTCGGTTATGCCCGGGCTACTTATTGGTCCAGGGCTTATGCGGCGGCGCCTCTGGTGCTGGCTGGGGCCGCTGCGCAGGGGCTCTACGGGTTCTCGCTGCTCAGCTATTTCGTGGCGCTGGTGCTTCTCGCCTTCGTTGTCTTTCAGGGGTTCCTTCTTCACTCGGGGAAGCAGCATGGGTTCTCTGGGACAGTGCTGCTCGCCTTCGTTCTAATCCTCGTCGCCCACTTCATACTCCTCTTATCCGTGCTCACAATCGGGACGGGGCTCTACCTGATCGGGACAGGGGTCCAATTCCTTGGCTTCCTATCCCTGCTCATTTTCGTCGTCAGGAGCGAAGTGGTTGGCCCAAGGTGAGAAACAGAGGAGCGTCCTTAGGATCAACCTGGACATCCTCAATGCAGTGAGGGAAGAGGGCGACGCGAAGCCGACCCATATACTCTACAAGGCGAATCTGTCCCATGAGAGGCTTGTGAAGTATCTGGACGACCTTACGGCCAAGGGCCTCATCGATATGAAGCAGGACGGGGAGAACCGGACCTACAACATCACCCCCAAGGGGGTAGGTTTCCTTATCGAGATGAGGAGAGCCGAGGCCTTCGTCGAGGGCTTTGGCCTGGCAATCTGAAATCACGGGAGTCTTTATCTCAAAGCGGAAGTCGGCGGCCTCCCGTTGTCTGAGAGCGAACGCAGGCTGGCCGCGATAATGTTCACCGACGTGGTCGGTTTCACGACCCTCGGGCAGACCAATGAGGCGCTCGCCCTTGAACTGTTGGAGGAGCATCGCTCCTTGGTCAGGCCGTTCATCGCGAGGCACCACGGGAAGGAGGTCAAGACAATCGGCGACGCCTTTCTCGTGGAGTTCGGGAGCGCATTGGATGCCGTACTGTGCGCAGTGGAGATTCAGAAGGCGATGTTTGAGCGGAATGGGAGGCTTCCAGATTCCAGACGGCTTCAGATTCGCGTCGGGATTCACGTAGGCGACGTGGTCCACAGCCAGGGGGATATTCTCGGCGACGCTGTGAACGTGTCATCCAGAATAGAACCGCTGGCAGACCCGGGAGGGGTCTGCATATCTGAACAGGTCTACGACCATGTTAGCAATAAGGTCGAGTTCCCGATTGAAAGGATGGAGAGCAAGACACTAAAGAATGTCAGGACGCCGGTTCAGGTCTACAGAGTGGTGATGCCCTGGGACATGAGGACTGAAACCGAGGCCATGCTGGACCAGAAGAGGGTGGCCGTACTCCCGCTGAAGAACATGAGCCCTGACCCCAACGACGAGTATTTCGCCGATGGGATGACGGAGGAACTCATCACGGCGCTGTCTTCGGTGAAGGAGCTGACCGTGATTGCCCGCACGTCGGTGATGCAGTACAAGAACGCGCCCAAGAGGATCGCGGACGTCGGCCGCGAGCTGAGCGTCGGGACGGTCATCGAAGGGAGCGTGAGAAAGGCCGCCAACAAGGTTAGGATCACGGTTCAGATGGTCAACGCCAAGGACGAGGGGCACATGTGGGCGCAGAACTACGACAAACTCCTCGACGACGTCTTTACGGTGCAAAGCGAGGTAGCGGAGAAGGTGGCTGAAGCGCTGAAGGTGAAGCTGGTCGACGCTGAGAAGAGGAGAATCGAGAGGACCGCGACTACCGACCCTGAAGCCCATAACACCTACCTGAAGGGGATGTTCTACTGGAACAAGAGGACGAAGGAGGGGCTTACGAAGGCTGCCGAGCTGTTCGAGGAGACGGTGAGGAAGGACATGAAGTCGCCTCTGGGATACACCGGGCTTGCGCTGGCGTACTTCATCATGGCCTCAAACAACCTCGCAGAACCTGAGCTGTACTTCAACAAGGCGAAGGAGTTCGCCTACAAGGCCCTGGCCATCGATGAAGGGATGCCGGAACCGCACGCGGTGATTGCGTCCATTTCGAGCGGCTACGACCGGAACCAGGAACTCGCTGAAAGGGAATTCAAGAGGGCCATTGAGCTCAACCCCAGCTACCCTTCGGCCCATCAATGGTACGCCCAGTGGCTGGGCGCCATGAATCGCTGGGACGAGGCCTGGAAGGAGATCAACAGGGCACTGGAGTTGAGCCCTCTTTCTCTGATCATCAACACGAACCTGGC
>Ga0187779_10002916_pt1 | contig 10414 bp, 9 predicted proteins | sample 1015_Q2_SP10_10__FD_132435 | JGI IMG/M metagenome (GOLD analysis project Ga0187779, IMG submission 132435) | Tropical peat soil microbial communities from peatlands in Department of Meta, Colombia - 1015_Q2_SP10_10_MG | ecosystem: Environmental > Terrestrial > Soil > Wetlands > Peat | place...
GCTGATAGCTAAGAGCGAGCGGCGTGAGGGATCCGGCAGCTGTTGATTCAATCCTCGGAGAGGAGTACAGAGCTTGATGGTTGGGAAGATGTCGGAGGGATTTCCATGCGGGCGTTGAATAACATGGTCCTTCCAAGCTCGCTCGTTGTGTTCATCAGCAAAGTCTCTCGGACGCTCAGTCAAGTGAGCTGCGGCCGAGCATCACACGATCAAGAGACCCAGACGCTCGGATAAGACTCCACCCATGTGATCGCGCTATAGTGCGGCATGTCGTATCAACGATCCTGACAACGTTTTCCAACCGGATCTTACATCCAAAGGAGGCATCGCATGTCTGTCACTGGAGGTTCTTCGATGAAACTGCTCCGACTCTGCTCGTTCGCCGTCGGGCTGTGTCTTGCGTGTACGTCTCTGGCCTCGGCGGAGATTCTGGCCCTGTTGAACTTTGAGAGTAAGCCTGATCAGAAGGTGAGGCGGGAAGGGATCGCGATCATGGACATTGATCCCGCGTCGTCAGACTTCGGGAAGATCCTGATGGAGATCCCGCTTCCGTCCGACCTCGTCGCCCACCACATTTTTTTCAACCGCGATAAGAGCAAAGCCTACATCACGGCCTTGGGGAAACCCCTCCTCCACGTCGTCAATCTCACCCAGTTTCCCTACCGGCTGCGCGCCATCCCCGTGCCGGACTGTCAGCTCGGCGAAGACATCGTGGTGTCGGAAGACAACAAGACATGGTTTCTGACCTGCATGGGCTCGAGCAACGTGATTATGGGAGACGCCGTGAAGGACCAGCCGATCAAAACGATCAGCGCGGCCCAGCCGTCGGAGGCCTTTATCCTCTATCCGCACGGCATTGCCATTCACAACGGCATTGATCGCATTCTGGTCACGAGCACTGTCAAACCGGACATGTCGGAGGCGGGTGAGACGGTTACTATGTTGGAAGCGAGTACCGGGAAAGTCCTGTCCACCTATAAGGTCTCATCGAAGCCGTCTCCCGCCAAGGCGGCTCCCGTCGAGGTCATGTTCTCGCCGAACGCGAATCCGCCGGTCGTACACGTCACCAACATGTTGGAAGGGACGCTATGGGTGGGGGTCTGGGATCCTAAGACCAAGGCCTTCTCGTTCAATCAGATTGATGACTTCGGTCCACGTGAACAAGGGATGCCGTTGGAAATGATGTACAACAAGAAGGGAGACCGTCTGTTCGTCACCACGGCCAAGCCGGGGTTCGTCAATCTGTACGACAATACCGATCCGCGGCAGCCGAAGTTTCTCAAAGCTGTCTCAACGGCGGGGGGCGCCCATCATACGGTCCTGTCGCCTGACGAACGGTACCTGTTCGTCCAAAACAGCTTTCTCAATTTGGAAGGGATGAGCGACGGGTCCATCACGGTGATCGATCTGCAGGAGGACAAAGTCCTGGGCAGCATCGATACTCTGAAGGCGGCGGGGTTCAACCCGAACTGCATCATGCCGCTGCCGAATCATTTTCAGAAGAACGGGCTGCGGGCCAGCGCCCAATAGAGAGACTGGCGGGAACTGCGGATACGAGCGTATGGCGTATAGCGTATGGCACGAACGGGAACTGCAGATAGGAGCTTATGGCTTATCGCGTATGGCACGACCAAAGAGCTGAGAGTTGATGGCTGAGAGCTTGCGGCACGTGAGGCGTTAGGCGAGGCGAGAGCGAGCGGGGGGACCGTCGACCGAGAGCGTGACATGGAATGACGTGCCCATCCCTTCCTTGCTTTCGACCGTGATCGTGCCTCCATGGGCGTCCACCACGTCTTTCACGATCTTCGTGCCGAGTCCGGTCCCGCCGACTTTGCGGCTGATCGCCTGGTAGGTGAAGAGACTGTCCCGGACCTCGGGCGACATGCCCTTCCCGGTGTCGATGATCGACAGCACGATCTTTTTCCCTGATGGATCCGTGCGGCCCTGCACGGTCACCGAACCACCCGACGGCACTTCGGGGATCGCATTGCTCACCAGGTTGTAGATGGCGTTGAAGAGCCGGCTTTCATCGGCCTGAATCACCGGCAGGGTCTCGAGCCTCTCCGTGCGAAGGAGGACCTGGCGTTCGTCGGCCAGGATGTGGAGCGTCGCGTACACGCCCGACACGATGTCGGTGACGCGGCAGGGGGCAAACTGCAGGGGCCGCGTCAGGCCCTTCACCGAATCGGCGATCTCTTTGACCCGGTCGTGAATGCGGTGTGACGATCGTCTGATCATCTCGATGAGCTCCTGCGCCACCTCGTACCCCGGCTTCATCGCGTTCACCGCTGGCTCCGGCAACTGTGTGAAACAGTCCCGCAATTCTCCCTCCAGGAGTGCGGCTCCGCTCTGGATCGGCATGAGCAAGTTCTTGAGATCGTGGCCGATATCGCCCGCCACTCGCGCCACTTCGGCCAACCGCTGCTCCTCCACCAGGCGGGCTTCGGTTCGGCGGAGTTCCTCTTCGATCCGCTTGCGGTCAATGAACAGACCGAGCCTCATCCCGAGATTGGCCACCATGTGGAAGTCGTCTTGATCCGGCTCACGGACTTCACGGAAGAAAAATTCCATGACGCCGTAGGTCTCGTCGCCTTTCTGAACCGGACAGGCGAATGCGCCGCGCAGGCCCACCTTTTCGGCCATCGTGACCCGCCGGAACGTGGGGTCCGCGACCACGTCGGGAATCCAGATCGGCTTGCCGGCCGCCCAGGTTCGTCCGACGAGTCCCTCGCCGCGCCGGAACGTCCGGCCGCGGCTATCCTGCACGAACGCCTCCGCCTCCATCTGCGGCGCATGCCACAGATCGACAAGCCGGAGTTCCTGTTGCGGCTCGTCCACCCCCCAGAACATACCCAATTCCCAGTCGAGGCTCTCCCCGATCGCTTGCAATATCGCTTGCAACACGGTGTGGCCGAAGTCTTTGAGGCTCACCGGATCGGCCAAGACTCGCGTCACCGCGTACTCCGAGGCCAGACGCCGTCCAGACCGTTTGGCCTCCGCCAGCGCGCGTCGGGTTTCTCCGACCATTCGCAGATAGCCGCGGCTCACATACGTCAGCGCCAGCACGTAGGCGGCCAATCGCACGAAATGCCAGACCCACCATTCGCTATGCCACGGGGCCGAAAAGAGGAACATCGTTTCGGCCAAACCGAACAGGATCCCCAACGATGCCAAGAGCTGATGTTCCGGCCTGCCGGTCCGTCTGGACTCGAGCCAAAACCCCGCCGCACCGGCGAGGAACAAGAGGGCGGCGACGCCGTTCACCGCGAGGGCGATCGGCGCGAATTGGTCCTCCACCGTGAACCGGGGCAGGTGCTGGGGAACGGCGATGACGACCGTCCCGAAGGTGACCATGGCGGCGGTGACGAGATAGGGAATCAGTTCTCTGGTCCGCTCACCGAACAGTCCCCGCGGATGCCACACAAACGAGAAGGCCACGCCCCCGAGGAGGCTGGCTGCGCTGCGCAGGAGCACGAAGCCCTCGCCGATCGAGGACACGGCGTGGAACTCTTCGAGTATCCCCATGCCCAGTAATCCGCTCGCCACTCCCTGGAGCCGCTCGTCTTCCCACTCCCCTTTCCGCGCGAGTAACACCAGCCCCGTGAGGATCGCCGCCAAGCCGCCCACCGCTTCGATGGCAGCATGCAGGGGCGCGTCGACCCAGATGCGTTGAGGCCATAGAAGATGGATGAGCAGACCAATCAGCAGCGCGACAGGCGCGAGACAGACCGGAATGAGCGGGTGCATGAACGGCGGGCGTTTCATCTCAGGCTCCCCGTGCGCGTCCGGCAGTTAACAGAACGAGTCAGGGACATTACGACGAGATGGAATAAAGGTCAAGCCGACGGCTCAGCTTGGTCAGACGACCGCGTCTTCATCACGATGGCGCTTGACCAATTATGGAAAGACGCGTAGAGGATTCGATCGAACGAGGAGGGACCTATGCCACCCAAGAGGAAAGGTCCGCGCAAGCGGGGACCACGTCGGCCGGCAGGGCGGGTGAGGAAGGGCCCGTCGGCTGAGAGCGGAGGAACTGGGCTCCATCGCCGACTGGACGAGTTGATCGATCGAATCGACATCGTGCTGCCGGAGGTGACGGCCCGGGTTGCAGCACTGGAGCATCTGCTGCTGGAACTGAATCTGTGCACGATGGATGACTTGCGCGGCGCGCGCCAGTTCGTGCGGATTCAGGAAGCCTAGCAGCAGAGGACCCGAAAGTGCTGAGTGCTGCTGGCCGAGGGAGCCAGAGCGTATGGCGTATCGCGTATGACACAAGCAGAGTGCTGATGGCTGATCGCTGATAGCTAATGGCGAGATCGGTCTATCTCGTTGATCGGACTGAGGAGATGGAATGCACGTATTCTTCTGGGGCAGGCGCGGGGTCTGTGAACGGCTCTTTACTGTGATGGGTTTGATGAGCCAAGGCGGTCTTGCCAGTAACCGGGGCGGCGGCGGAGATGCATGACGGCGAGGACCACGATTTCGTCCATGGTGGCGGCATACAAGATGCCGAAAGGAAATCGCTTCAATAAACGACGTCGGATGTCCTGCTTTACTTTCGGAGCGGCCTTTGGATGGGAGGTGATTGCTGCAACCGTCCGTTCAACCTCAGCGAGAAATTCCGTTCCTAACCCCATTGATTCGGTTTCATAAAACCGTGCCGCCTCCGTCATTTCCTCCTGAGCGGGGGGAAGAAACACGACGACGGTCATTTGAGTTGGGATTTTGCTTCACGAAAGACTTGATCGACTGGCTTGGCAGTTAGTTTACCCTGACGGTAGGCTTGGTAGCGGCGTTCAGCTTCTTCCAGCCAGGCTGCTTCCGCATCGATATCCTCTCCGGGATCGATGCTGGCAATCAAGTGTTGCGCCAGCAGTGCACGCTCTTGTGCCGGCAAACGCCGGGCTTCCCGCTCCAGTTCTGCTACTGATTTTGGCATAGGCGCCACCCTCCAAGGTGATGGCCTAACTGTACGGCGATTTCATGCCCTTTGCAATGGGTTCTGCTGACCGTGCGGATGGTGCAACAGAGAAGAGCGGGACGAGCGTCGCGGATGGGAGGCGTCAGGGAATAAGAGCGTATGGCGTATGGCAGGACCAAGGAGCTGATGGCTGAGAGCTTGCAAGACGTGAAACGTGACGCGTGATGCGAGGGGGGCTGAAGAGCTGAGAGCTGATGGCTAATAGCTTGCGACACGGGAGGCCCTTCGACATGCTCAGGGCAGGCGGGAGGCGGGTTTGTCTGGTTTGTCCGGGTCGTTTAGTTGGTCTTGTGTGTCTGGTTGCCGGAGTTGTCCGGTTCCCACTGCCTCCCGGCAAGGGTGATCCATTTAAACGTGCGGCGCGTGCGTTTCCGCAGAATGGCGAGGAGAACGGTGAGCCATACGATGCTCACGACGATGAGGCGGTCTACGACCGGCGCCAGCGCCAGGATGCGGAGGGAGATGTGGCTTCGGACGATCGTGAGACCCGTGACGATAACAGCCACGGCAATGAGTGGACAGACATCGTCCTCCGCAGACCAGAGGGCGACCCAGATGACCGGGACGACGAAGAATCCATACCAGGGCACGCCCTGAAATCGAGGCTGCAGGTCCAGCGCTGCCACGGCACAGGCGAAGGCGATCGCGAGGACCAGCGTCCAGATATTGGTCTTCGGTTTTCTCACGCTCTCAAGGCGGTCCCACACGCCCTCATCCAGCTTACTGGCCGCCACCCGCTTGTACAACCGGAATTATCCATCTGAATGGCGGTTTCTCTGGTTTGTCCCGTTTATTTCGTTTGTCTGGTTGTTCTGGTTTATCTGGTTAATTTCGTCCATCGATTGGACCAACGAAACGAACCAAACAAACCACATAAACCAGATGGACGAGCGCGAGCAACAGGACTGGCGAGACGCGCTCAGCGGGACATCGTGGTGTTGGGCTCCGAGGATCCGGACAACAACGGGATGGGTTCGGCGGCAGTCTGCTTGTCACGCCCGATGTCGAGGAGGATGGCAACGAGTATATCGCTCAGGACATTCACGCCTGAGCGGGCTCTGGCAATGATCCAATCGACCGTGAGGATCAATGGAATCGCGGCGGCAATGATGTGATTCGGCAACCCGGCCGCAGAGAGGACGAGCGGCAAGACGATCAGGCCCGCTTCCGGAATTCCCGCCACCCCGACGCCGGCGACGATCGATGCCATGACGATCAGGAGCTGATTGGCCATCGGCAGATGGAACCCCAGCGCCTGCGTGAGAAAGAGCGCGGCCATCGCTTCATAGAGGGTGATGCCGTCGTTATTGAGGTTGGTGCCGACGCAGGCGGAGAGGCGTGCGGATTCGGGTGAGACCTTCATCCGTTCGAGGCACCGGAGCGTGACCGGGACGGTGGCCAGACTGCTGTTGCACGACACGGCGGTCATGATTGCATCGGCGCTTTGGCCGAAGAATTCCTTGGGCGGCTTCTTGCCGACGAGCCAGGCGACGGCGGGATAGTAGACCAGCGCATGCAGCCCGAGGCCGAGCAGCGTCGCGGCGAGAAAAATCCAGAGGACGGAGAACGCGCCGATCCCGGCCCTCCCGACGACATAGGCCAGGACGCCGAAGACGGCGAAGGGGATGGCACGGACGATCCAGCCGAGCGCCTGCATGAGCAGGCGATAGACGTGCTCGATTCCCTCCGCGAGTCTGCCTGCCCCCCTCCCGCTCGATTCCCTCGCGGTCCGCACTCGGCGAAGGAGGGCGCCCGTGACGAGCGCGAGTATCACGACCCCGATCACGTTATTCGTCGCGAAGGGGCGCAGCATGCTCTGCGGAATATAGGCGACAAGGCTTTCAAACGGTTTCAGCTGATCCGACGCGAACCCTTTGGACGAGGCGGCCGACGATGCTGTTGAGCCGGGCATGACATTCAGCAGCTCATCCATGTGGTCGGACCAGGCCAGACCCGGCTTCCAGGTGTTCATGATCACGAGGCCGATCGTCATGGCAACCGAGACGTTGATGAGGCAGATGGCAAGCAGCCTGGTGCCCTGGCCCAGCGGGATGTTGGTGCGCATGAACCCATCGACGATCGCGAAGAAGATGAGCGGAATCGCCAGCGTCTTGAGCAGCGTGACGACGAACAGGCCGAGCTGGCCGAGGTCTTCGTTGCGCAGTCCGCCCCAGTAGGGTTCCTGGCCGAACGCGGCTCCGAATGCCGTTCCACAGGCCACGGCGATGAGGACTTGCGTGTAGAGCGGCAACCGCGGACGGCGGTTCGGTACCTGGTCCTCTGCTGGAGTTTGTTCCGCTTGCGAGTGGTCGGTGCTGGTCACCGAAGATCTTTCTGAGGGAGCCTTATCGGTAGAGCTGATGCAGCATACCGCTTTCCCCTCAAGACATCGCCCTAGATCCGAACGCTAGGCGCGTATGACGCATGGCGTACACGGACGGAGTATCTGGGCCTATCCGGCCTTCAGCCCGCTCGAAGTGATGCAGGCTAATCTTTCACTGGAACGGCCGGCACGGGAGCGGCTGTTTCCGGAGCAGCGACCGTCGTGGCGGGGGAAGAGCCGTTCTTGAACGGGAGATCGAGCAACGCATAGGGGTTCACGCGAGCACCGTTCAATTTGACGCCCCAATGGAGATGCGGCCCGGTGGCACGGCCGGTCGCACCGACCTTGCCGATGATCTGGCCCGCCCTCACTAAATCGCCGTCTTTGACGAGAACTTCCGACAAATGGAAATACATCGAGTAGAAGCCGAGGCCATGGTCGACATAGACTCCCCGGCCGGACAAGAGGTGATCGACGGTGATCCGCACAATCCCGTCGTTGGTGGCCGCCACGTCGGTGCCGATCGGCGCGCCGATGTCTTCGCCGTTATGGGGGCTCCTGGCTTGGCCGTTCATGATCCGGACACTGCCGAAGATGCCGGTGCGTTTGCCGTTGACCGGCTCGATGAAGTCGCTCCGCCACAACCGGAGACGTGAATTTTCCGCCAGGGCTAGCTTCACCTGTTCCTGCTCGGCCTTCCACCGCGCCCGGCTTTTTTCATCGAGGTCGACCTTGTCCTTGGGCAGCGTGAGATGCTCGACGTGAAATTTTTCTTTGACCACCAGTACGTTGAAGCTCAGCTTGCGAACCTGCTCGCCCGATTGAACGTCGATCGCCAATTCATGGGTTCCCGGCTCATCCTGCATGTCGATCCCGAGTAGACCTACATAGCCCGGCGCCCCTGCCGACCGGGGATCGGGGAAAAACGGAATCGCCCGCGTGAGGAACGTTCCCCGGACCTCCGTGGCCTGTTCATCAGCAGGGATCTTGACTACAATTACCTGGCCCTGCTTGCCACTGTACTGCCCGTCGATGCCTTTCGGCTGCGTCGGCGTATTCGGAAACAGCTCGACGGGAAACACGCTGGCCAGCAGCACGACCGCCGTCACGACCGTGCGGTCGAGTTGCGAGATGCGCAGTCGGGCTTTTTTGATCGCCGGAATAATCATCGGTAGAACCGTAATCCCGAGACCTGGGACACGAGCTCATCCACCCGCCGATTCACGGCACTGAAGGGATCCATACAGAGGATCGTTTCCTCCCAATAGCCGTTCAGTTTGAGATAGGTCCAGTCCACCGTATACGAGCGATTCTTCGCCCGGGCGAAGCGGATGAAATCGCCGCGCACCTTGGCCCTCGTGGTCTGCGGCGGCGTCGACATGGCCCGTTGGACCGATTCTTCCCCGACGATCCGCTCGATGAGCCCGCGCGACTCCATGAGATAATACAACCCGCGCGTCCGCTTCACGTCGTGGAACTGGAGATCGAGCAGGAAGACCCGCGGATCGTCCCAGCCGCATCCCTTCTTGTCCGCGTACGACTGAATGAGGTGTTTCTTGGTGATCCAGTCGACTTCCCGGACCAACTGCATCGGATCGTCTTCCAATCGATCGAGCATCGAGGCCCATCGTTCGAACACATCGTCGTGGATCGGATCGTGGTCCTGCTGCGCCAGATAGTCTTGCGCCCGGTCCAGGTAGACGCGCTGAATTTCGATCGCGGTCATCTGCCGGCCGTCGTCCAGTTTGATTTTGCGTTTGAGCGTGGCGTCGCGGGAGATTTCACGGATCGCCTTGACCGGATCTTCCAGCTCCATGCCGTGCACGGTGAAGCCCTCTTCGATCATGGAGAGGACCAGCGCGGCGGTCCCCACCTTCAGATAGGTGGCATATTCGGACATGTTGGAATCGCCGACGATGATGTGCAGGCGGCGGTACCGTTCGGCATCGGCGTGCGGTTCATCCCTGGTATTGATGATGCTGCGCGAGGAGGTCGTCGACGAGGAAGTCTTTTCGTGAATGTGCTGGGCGCGCTGCGAGATGAAAAACTGCGGCTTGCCGGAGACCTTCAGCACTTTTCCTGCGCCGGTGTAAATTTGCCTGGTCACGAAAAACGGAATCAGCTGTTCCGTGACCTTCCAGAAATCGACGTCGCGGCGCATGAGAAAATTTTCGTGGCAGCCGTAGGTGTTGCCGAGCGAGTCGGTATTGTTCTTGAAGATATAAATCTCGCCCGAGAGGCCTTCCTCGCGCAGCCGTTCCTCCGCCGCCGGCAGACACGCTTCGAGCAGCCGCTCTCCGGCCTTGTCGTGCACGACGAGATCGAGGATGTTGTCGCATTCCGGCGTCGAATACTCCGGATGGCACCCCGTATCCTGGTAGAACCGCGCGCCATTGACGAGGAACGCGTTGGAGGGCCAGCTGTTGGGGATCAGGCCTTCGAAGATATAACCCAGCACCTTCTCCATCGGCAGATAGATGCGGCCGTTCGGGGAGAAGATCAGGCCATACTCATTCTCCAGGCCGAAGATCCGCTGTTTCATGGGTCCGGGGGGCATCATAACTAATGTTAACAGAATACACGCGAGCCCGGCCTTCTTCAACTGAACGTCGAGAATGGCAATCAAACGGAACTAGCTAGTTGGTGGAAAAGATGTGACCACAGGGGAAACACAGGGGGCGCGCAATCGCGGATGGCATCAGTGCACCCTGCAGGATGGTCAAAAAGGCCGTTCAGCGCGGCCGCAGTGAGCGAAGAGGCGAGGCGTACTTTGTCCCGTACGGTGAGCCTCTAAGCGACGCGAGAACAAAGCTGACGGACTTTTTCAGCATCCTGCTACGCGGAGAGGAGTTGCTTGATCTCGGCAGGAGAGAACCGACGGAATTTTCGGCCGTCACGGGTCCGATCGAGCGCGGCGACTTCCAGCCCCTCGACCGGCAATTTCTGATTGGAGGTCTGTTCCAGCGCCGAGACACAGAGGCTCAGCACGGCTTTGAGGTTCGGCGGCTGGGCCGCCGCTTTGTCCTTCAGCGCCGTCTGGACGGCATCGGATTTCCCACCGATCACCGCAAAACTCTTTTCGTCGATGATGCTCCCGTCGAAGGAAATCC
>Ga0187779_10002918_pt1 | contig 10410 bp, 8 predicted proteins | sample 1015_Q2_SP10_10__FD_132435 | JGI IMG/M metagenome (GOLD analysis project Ga0187779, IMG submission 132435) | Tropical peat soil microbial communities from peatlands in Department of Meta, Colombia - 1015_Q2_SP10_10_MG | ecosystem: Environmental > Terrestrial > Soil > Wetlands > Peat | place...
GGTTACGAGGTTCGCTCCGAACGCGTTCAGCTGCTCCGTTTGGGGTCTGAAGACTGTTACGTCAAAGTCATGTTTCAGGAGCTCGTTAGGCGAGTAGGTTCCAAGCTTTAGGGTTGCTTGATTCCTAATCTTCGCAGCTGCTTCAACGAGTGCGGCTCCGCCCACCACGGCAGTTCTGCTCCCCCAGGTTCCGACGCCTTCATCCAACTCATCCGTGTCGGATTTCTCAAAATCGATCAGAAATTGTGGGACCTCGAGTTCTTCGTTGACGAGTAGCTTTACCCAGACTTCGTGCCCTTGGCCGTGTGAGCTGCCCCCCAGCCACACTTTGATTCTGCCCTGTTCCACTGCTATGCGGGCGGATTCGCCCGGTTGAGCTGCGGGTATAAGGACGAAGCAGGAGAAGCCTACGCCTTCACCTTTTCTATTATCGTAGTACCCAAGCTCCTCGACTGCGCATTCTAGGAACGGCTTGAACGGGTCGAGTTTTAGGCCGAGGGGCGAGACGAACGGTTCTGAGCTTACGTTCCTCAGCCGAACTTCCACCGGATCCAACTTCAATTCGTCTGCGAGGAGGTCCATCATTCTTTCAATGAACATTGCTGCTTCGGGTCTTCCGGCGCCTCGGTAGGGGCCTAGAGGAACTTTGTTGGTGTATACGGATTTGGCGTCGACGAATACTTTTGGAATGGAGTAAGGTCCCGTGATCTGGAACCCTATCCACCTAGGAGCCATTGCGCCCATGCCCGGTGCATAGGCTCCAGCATCAATCAGCAAATCTGCATGTAAGCCTAGGATTTTCCCAGGTCTATCGGCATAGATCTTCATTCTAGCCCTGGCGCCGCGGCCTTGATGCGTCGCCATCAAATGCTCCGTCCGGGTCTCAATCCACTTTACGGGGCGTTTGAGCTTCATGGAAGCGTAGCATGCAATCACGTACTCCGGGTAGCAGCCGCCTTTGCTTCCGAATGCGCCGCCCGTATCCATCTGGATTATTCTCACAGCCTTAGGGTCGAGTGGTAGCGATTCACACAATCCCTCCTTCCAAGAGTGCACGGATTGAGTGGAAGCCCACACGGTTAGTCGGGAGCCATCGAAGTTAGCGACAACCCCGCGAGGCTCAAGAGGGTTGGGGGATATTCTTCTGTTTAGAAGCGTATCTTCCAGCACGACGGGGGCGTCGTTCAAGTCGAAGGGTTTGCCCAGTTGAAAGCTGGCGAGAATGTTCGTTTTTGTATCGGGATGAATCGGGGTTGATTCGAGAGCTGATTCCGGGTCCGTGACTGCTTGCAAAGGCTCGTAGTCGACTTCAACCTCATCCATCCTATCCTCTGCTTCATACGCATCGTTTCCTATGACTGCAGCAACAGGCTGGCCGACGAAGTTCACGTAATCCGACGCTAGCACGGGTTGAGCGACGCCGCCTCCTTCCCATGATCCTTCACCTACGGAGGCGAGGCTTGCCTTGAGTTCTGAGTAATTTATCCCGCCAGCTACCTTGAGCACCTTCGCTCTACCGTAGGGGCTTCGCACGACAGCCATATGCAGCATGTTTGGCAAGCGTAGGTCGTTTACGTAATGTCCACGACCTTCCACTAGTCTCCGTGAAGAATCTGAGGTCAACAATTCGCCTCGCATGATCGAGTGTCGCGCCGAATGAATGTGTTCGGCGGCAAGTCTTTAAAACGATTCCTTGATTGGTGACATGGGACCGGCCTTGCGTCCGAGACCTTTTGAGTACTACGCTCCGACGTCTCTTAGTGAAGCGTTAGACCTACTTTCCAAAGTGGATGACGCAAAGATACTTGCTGGAGGACAAAGCCTGGTCACTTTAATGAAACTCCGCCTCGTAGCACCCGCGGCCTTAATCGACATCAACAACACACCGGAGCTCACTAAAATCCGTGAAGAGAACGGTGAATTAGTTATCGGGGCTCTAGTCAGACATGATCAACTAGCGAACGAGAGTATGGTTCGTAGCGGTTGCATAGTCCTGTCTGAGGCGGCGAATCTAATTGCCGATCAGCAGGTTCGAAACCGCGGAACCGTCGGCGGGTCACTTGCGCATGCGGATCCAACCGCGGATCTTCCAACTGCCTGCACTGCTCTAGGCGCAGCAATAGTTGCAATGAGCAAGATGGGAATCCGCAAGATTAAGGCGGAGGAATTCTTCAGAGACTACTTCACCACCACACTTCGACCGGACGAAATCATCCAGGAGATACGCGTTCCAATTCCGCCACCGGGATCTGGAGGAGCATACCTCAAGCTGACGAAGGGTCACAACGATTTCGCGATCGTTTCAGCTGCTGCTCAAATTACGCTTGACACAGGATTGGCGTGTAAGGCCGCGAGCGTAGTTCTCGGGGGTGTTGCATCAACTCCTGTTCACGCGAAGGAGACTGAAGTACGCCTGAAAGGCCGAAGGCTAGATGATCGTGTTATCGATGAGGCCGCTGAGAAGGCGGCTCAATCATTGGACCCTCCATCCGATGTTCGAGCCACATCGGAATATAGGTTGAGAATGGTGAGAGTGTATGCTAGGAGAGCTATCGCACTGGCTGCAGAGCGCGCGCGTGGAGGAACCTGATTTGGCAAAGGAAGTGGAGATTCAAGTAAAGGTCAACGGCAAACTTCACAGCCGCAGTGTCCCCCCTCGAATGTTGCTTGTTGATTTCATACGTGACGAGCTAGGCTTAACCGGGACCCATGTGGGATGCGACACCGGTCACTGTGGAGCTTGTACGGTCATGCTGAACGGCATCACAGTGAAATCCTGCCTACTCCTCGCTGCGCAAGCGAATAATGGGGAAGTTCAAACGATAGAAGGTGTCGCCGCAGACGGCAAATTGCATCCAATACAGGATGCTTTCCTGCAGGAGCAAGCGCTCCAGTGCGGCTACTGCACGCCCGGAATGATCTTGTCCAGTCTCTTTCTGCTCAAGAGAAATCCTCACCCAAGCGAGGAGGAGATCAAGAGGGCGATTGACGGGAATCTCTGCCGCTGCACTGGATACTTGAACATCGTTAGAGCTGTGGATGCTGCGGCCAAAAGGATCGAGTCGCGCTAGACTGAGGGTACTATGGATGCAACAGTTTAGGCCAGTTCCACCTGCTTCTTCACGCAGTCGAATATGCTAGCAACTGTCTTCCCTGCAGTCTCTGTGATTACGCGTTGACCGAGACTCGCTATCAAGCCCCCCATCTTCGCGTCCGTATTGTACGCAACCAGTGACCCGTCCGCAATCTGCTTGATCTCGATCGCAATGTTCAGGTTCACCCTGCTTCCCGAGCCAGATCCGTCCGCCCTAAGTTTCACTCGGGTTGGTGGTTCCTTATCTAAGATCTCTATTCTGAATTTGAAGTCGGCTTTTATGGGGCCTACTCCAACACGTGTAATCGCTAGAAACCTGTCCTGACTTTCGACCTCCAAGCTCTTGAGGTCTGGAAGACATTTGCTGATCTGATTCGGATCTATTATGAAGTCCCAGATCTTTTCAGGCGAGGCTTTCATCTCGTAGTTTCCTTCGAATAGCATTCCATTCAACTCAATTGCGGGGTTCACGCGTGTGCGTTCAGAAATAAACAAGTCGGATGCCGAAAGTGAAATCTAGATTTCTCGCCATCTGGATTTGCCTCTTGCGACGATGAACAGTACGACGGTCACAGCAACCAGAATCCCCCAGTCTAGGGCAGCATTAGTTGCTGACAGAGTAACGTATCCAGCCGCGCTCTGAGCCAGTTCAGCCGCATAGGTTGTGGGGGATAGGTAGGCGAGATACCTGTAGGGAAGCGGGATGTAAGTGATGGGATAGTAGACGGGCGGTATAGTTGAAAAAAGGGTTGAGATAAGCCTCGAAAATGCGAAACTCTGGACTATATCGGTTGAGAACGTTGAAAGAGTGAATCCGATTGCAACGGAAGTGAGGAACATTAGGAGAAGTACCACCAGAATTGATATTGCCCCAATGGCACTTAACTCAAGGTAGTAATGAGCAAGCACGAGAAGTACGATTAATGCTGGGAAGGCATAGACAATTTCCGAAATCGCCATCCCGAACATGAAGGTCTGCCAACTGGTCGGGGAACTGACAACCATGTCTTGAAGTTTGAAATCATTTTTCAAGTGTGACATGTCCCCTTGAAGGCCCACACCCGCGGAGAACATGCTCATTATGAATCCGCCGAGTGCGGCTTCACCTATCAAGCTACCGTGACTAACGAACACGATGACTACCAGAAACGAGAGGGGGGAGAGCACCGTGTTGATCAGGACGATTGGAAAGTTGCTCATTTCATATACGGAATTGACGAGTACGGCTGCGAGAATCTGACTGAACAGGCTCCTCTTTTGGATTGGACCTTGTTCGTTAACCAATTTATTCGCCGTTTTTCCGCCTTGCAAGATAGAAGAATATATCGTCCAGTGAGACCGGGTTGATCGTGAACCTGCATCCTGCCTTGGTGAGTTCCTTTGAAAGGCTGAACGCCTCATCTTCAGCCGTGAGCACCCTTACGTTTCCGTCCATCGCGGTCACCAGCTCGCCCTTCTCTAACTTGGGAAGAGCGGGGGGCGGTTTCGAAAAGATTCTGATGCTATAGTTGTGGCTCACGCTCTTCTGTAATTGCTCAAGTGTTCCGATGCGGATAAGGTGTCCATGGTCCAACATGCCGATCTGATCAGCGAGTTGTTCCGCTTCTTCTAAGTAGTGCGTGGTTAGGAAGGTGAAGCGGTCTCTTCCGATTTCTCTGAGAGTTTCCCAGAACTCCCTTCTTGATATCGGGTCAAGTCCTGTGGTGGGCTCATCCATGAAGATTACTTCAGCCTCTGAGGATAGAACGGTGGCAACCATGACCTTCCTCTTGTTTCCGCCGGAGAGGGAGCGGTTTAACGCGTTGAGCGAATTACTGAGCCCGAGCGCTTCAAGGGTTTCAAGCGTTCTTCGTTTTGCTTCGCCGTAGGAGAATCCTCTCCAAAGAAGGTATGATAACACAGTTTGCAAAGGAGTCATCCAAGGTATCGGCCGAGCCTCTTGTGGTACGATGGCGATTTTTTCTCTGACGTTCCGCGCCTGTCTCACGACATCTAGGCCATTTATCGTTGCGGTTCCGGATGTTGGTTCAAGTTCTGTTGCTAGGATTCGCACTAGAGTGGTCTTCCCTGAGCCGTTTCTGCCTATGAGCACGAAGATCCCTCGGGAAGGCAGCGAGAAGGTTACTGAGTCGAGTGCTTTCGTTGTGCTGTTTCCGTAGATTTTGGTAAGGCTATCGCAGGTGAGCTGTCGAGTGTTCTCGTTCATTATTTCACCAATTTCCTTCGGCAGGTACCGGGCACGTTTCGTCCCACGCCACTTGTCGACTCTATTTTCTAATTCTGTGCTTCAGACATTACGCTCCGCATACGAGCGAATGCGGTGGCTAGGTTGTCTCTGGAGGTTGCAAATGATAGTCTTATGTAACCTTCACCCTTGCCGCCGAATGAATCGCCTGGTACGACTGCAACTTTGGCCTCGTCGAGCAGTTTCATAGCGAAATCAGCAGAACGAAGCCCATAATGTGAGATGTTAGGGAACGCGTAGAAAGTGCCTTGTGGTTTTGTGCATTTGACTCCTGTGAATCTTCCGAGTTCGTTGACGACCAAATCTCGTCTCCTTGAATATTCCGTAACCATCTCTTTCACCGCGGTTTCTGTTAAATCGTCGCGCATTGCTTGGGCGATGGCTCTTTGGGCGAATGTGCATGCTCCTGTAACCATGTGTCCGTGAATTGCGGTTACTCGTTCAGCGATCGATGACGGAGCTGCTAAATAACCTAGCCTCCAGCCCGTCATTGCGTATGCTTTAGAAAATCCGTTGACTGTGACCGTGAAGTCCTCCATGCCTGGAAGTGAGCCGATGCTCACGTGTACTTTCGAGTCGAAGATGATCTTCTCGTATAGTTCGTCTGAGAGGACAAGGAACCCTTTGTGCTTAGCTAGGTCAGCGATTGCTTCGAGGTTGTCACGGGCAATTATACTGCCTGTCGGATTGTTGGGAGTATTGATGATCAGCATTTTAGTTCTCTTCGTGATTGCCGCCTCAAGAAGTTCAGTTGAGATTCCAAATCCTCTCGAAGCATTTGCCGGAACGTACACGGGTTTTCCGCCTGCGAGCAGAATGCAAGGCACGTAGCTGACCCAGCAGGGGTCAAGTACGATTACTTCATCGCCTGGATTGACTGTGGCCATTAATGCTGCGTAGATTGCCTCCTTGCCTCCAACTGTTACAACTATTTGCTTCTTGGGATCCGTCTCAATCGCGTTATCGCGGTGTAACTTGTCGGCTATTGCCCCGCGTAGTTCAAGCAGGCCTGCCGATTCGGGGTAGAAGGTGTAGCCATCATCCAGCGCGCGTTTTGCGTAAGTGCGAATATGTTCAGGCGTGACGAAGTCTGGTTCGCCAGCAGAGAGGCTGATCACTTCGTGCCCCGCTCGCTTCAATTCCTTGACGCGGTCGAGTAGCTGTAAAGTGGCTGAACTAGGTATGTTCGTCTTCTCTGCTAAGAAATTCATGATGATGTGAGTCAATAGACCGTCTACTTAGAATTGTCTGTTAAGCGAAGACGGGCATAGAATCTTAAACGGGCTTTCCGCCTTATTGGGCACTGCGGAACGCTGTTATGGCTCTGTTGACGGTCATCTGGTGATGCAACACATGTTCGCTACAAACTTGACCTGCTTCGTGTGCGGCGAGGAATATTCTGTAACCGATACGTTAGTCGTGTGCAAAAAGTGCGGTGGCATTCTCGACGTCAAGTATGATTTGGCTGAAATCCAGCGTACTGCAAATAGAGAGTCGTTGAGGAGCCGAGGTCGATCATTATGGCGGTATCGCGAATTCCTTCCGATCAAGGATGACGGTAGCATAGTCTCGCTTGGTGAAGGGCTTACGCCTCTGAGACATGTTCGTCAATATGCAGCTCTCTTACAACTGCCTCATTTGTCCTTGAAGTTGGATTATCTAAATCCTACTGGGGCGTTCAAGGACAGGGGTAGCACTGTTAGCGTCTCCAAGTTGAAGGAGCTGAACATGACGTCAGTGCTGGAAGATTCGTCGGGGAATGCGGGTGCTTCATTGGCCGCTTACTGCGCAGCAGCCAGAATTGAATGCACGATTTACGCTCCTGCGACAACGCCTCGCGAGAAACTGATCCAAGCAAGGATGTACGGAGCCAAAGTCAAAACGGTAGATGGGTCAAGGACTGATGTTGCTACTGCTGCTGAGAATGCTTGGAAGACTACGGGTTTACACTACGCGTCACACAATACAAACCCGTTCTTTGTAGAGGGTATGAAGACAGTCGCGTATGAAATCGCTGAGGATATGCATTGGCGGGTTCCGGATCACGTTGTCTTTCCCGTAGGTGGAGGAACGCTACTTGCCGGAGCGTATCGAGGATTCGAGGAGCTTGTGAAATTGGGTTGGATAGAACGTTCCCCTCGACTCCACTGTGTCCAGTCAGAAGCTTGCATGCCCATTGTGAAAGCTTTTCGAGCGCGCGCTCAGAAGGTTACTGCATGTGCTGAAGGTAACACTGTCGCGGGAGGAATTCGTATAACGAACCCAGCCCGAGGAAGCCAAGTGCTAGATTCGCTCAATAAGACTGGCGGATGCGCTGTTGAAGTATCTGACGCGGCAATCCTCAGGCATCAATCGCTTCTAGCAAGACTGGACGGCATCTTCGCGGAACCGACTTCCTGCGCTGCGCTTGCAGGATTGGAACGACTTCGCCAGATGAGCATCATTGAGAAAGATGAGCAGGTGGTTGTGGAACTAACCGGGTTCGGCCTTAAGGATACGAGAACTGCGGCGCTCTCCGTTGAATCAAGTTGAGTGAATTTGTCCGAATATTGCAAGCGGGGTTCCGGCACGAACTCTGCACGATTCTATGCGTCTGAGGAATTTTAATTTCGGCCACTCTTATTATCGCGCACAGTGTATGCATGAGGTCATGTCCTCAGAAAAGTCTGTTCTTCAAACTATCGAACGATTAAGGCCGAACCTGATTGAACTCACTCAGGATCTGATACGTGAGAAGAGTGTTAATCCGCCTGGCGATGTTACGGGTGTCGCACGGGTTCTTCAGGATGAGCTGGTAGGGGTCGGTCTGGACGTTTCGTTGCATACTTCTGGGCCTGGTCTCGTGAATCTGCAGGCAATTATGAAGGGGTCCACGGAGGCGCCTCGCTTCCTTTTCAACGGACACATGGATGTTGTTACGGAAGGGGATCCATCCGCTTGGTCCGTGGGACCGTATGATGGGGTTGTGAAGGGCGATTTCATCTTCGGGAGGGGTGCTGCCGACATGAAGGGTGGTCTTGCTGCGGTTGCCATTTGTCTGCGGGGGCTTGTTGAATCCGGAGTGACCTTGAACGGGACGGTTGCATTTCACGCCGTCGCCGATGAAGAAGTCGATTCAATTTATGGAACCAAGTTCATGATCAAGAACCGTTTGGCTGAAGCAGACATGGGTATCGTGGCCGAGGGGTCGGTTTTCGGGGGAGCAATCAAGATTCGGCACGCAACGAGAGGAAACTGTTGGCTCAAACTGAAGACTTACGGCCGGGCTGCTCATGCAAGTAATCCGTCGAAAGGAGTCAACGCAGTCTTGAGCATGTGTAGATTGCTGCTCGCGCTGGAGAAGACGAGTCTTGATTACACACCGCATAAGCTTCTGCCGCCGCCCACGATCTCACCGGGAACCGTGATAAGGGGAGGTAACAAGACGAACGTGATCCCCGAGCAGTGTGAAGCGGAGGTGGACGTTAGACTTCTTCCCGGGATGACTCAGGAATCCGTCCTTAGGAAGTTGAACGGCGTGGTCGATTCGTTGAAGAGTGCTGATTCAAAGTTCTCCGCGTCGGTTGAACCGTTCGCTTTCGCTCCTGCTGCGGAGATCGATGAGTCAAACATAGCTCTCAAGGCCGCGAAGAAAGCGGGCCAAATGGTCATGGGTTACGAACCGGAACTTGCGGCAGGCTTTGGGACAACTGACGGCGCTTACTTAGTTAACGCTGGGGTCCCGGTAATATGCGGCTTTGGACCCGGTGACCACGAAACGAGCAGACAACATGGAACCGACGAAAACGTCAGCATAGCCGACTTGATGAATTTCTCCCAAATCTACGCGTTGACGCTCATGTACAGCTTGGGATATGAAGACAGAAAATAATCATGAAGACAGACAATTACTGAATTCAGCGAAATTCGTGGCTACAACGGTTAATCGGGTAATTGATTTCGTTTACCGCAGCGTCAACTCAATAATTTCTATTGCTTTATCCAAAGCGTCGATGACTTGGTTAGCGTTGCGCCGGAGGCTGTTGTGTAGGAATTTGAATTCGTCAGAGTCACGTTCGAACTGTGCGAGTTGGCGTATTGGGTCGAGGGACGGGAGCTGAGGAATGGGAATTGCGAGATCATGATCGTATCGTCCGACACGAGTTTGCGAGAGGGGAACTAAGATGCGGCTAAGACGCATTATCGCCTTATTGTACTCCTCAATCTTCACTTTCTCGTTGGGCCTGGTTCTAAGCAAGCGTGCGTTGAGCTTTCTCGTTGAAGTGACAAGTTTCGCCGCCTGAACTATTAGTGGCTGTAAGTCGAGAGATCCCTTCCCCGCTTGCTGCAGTTCAATCAGAGTCTGCTTCAACTGTTCTGCCGTCTTCTGGTAGTCTAATGGTATGATGGCTTTTGAGCATAATGCGAACGTTACTAACGCGTAGACGGTAGCGTCACGTTTCAGATTCTCCGAGTCAATCTTGTCCTCGGTATCTTCGGGTGTATGCCACCACCAGCCTAAGCCGGTGGGGGAGGGTCCGAAGAGGGCGACTGTTCGAAGTTCCGGATTCTTCTTGCCGGCTTCGACGGGGATTTCGGAGAGGAGCATGAAGACGGACGGTATGCCTATGCCCCAGAAGGATTGGTCTCCAGCTCTTGAGAAGCGGCGTCCAGACAATTTCTGTCCTGTGACTTGCTTGACAATTGAGGATGCGAGGTTGCTTGTTTCTGGCATTACGGAGGCTTCAGTCAGGACTTCGGCACCCTTGGCGCCGGCTGAATCAGTGTAAACGTGAGCTACGCAATTCTTCTCCAAGTCAAGCCAGAAGTTGTCGGCGTACCAGGTGGAACCAGCGTATCTTCCGTGCGAATGCCCTGACCAGAACGCTAGCCTAACGCCACGTCGGAGTTCCTTCTTGTGTTTTGAAAGGAGTCGGGCAACCTCAAGCATTATCGCGTTTGCGCTGCCGTTGTCCATGGCGCCATAGTGCCACGAGTCTATGTGTCCTGCGAAGAGGACGAATCTGTCTCGTTCAAGTTTACCGGACAGATCGGCTGTGAGAATCGGAATCTTGCGCCATCCTCGGATCGA
>Ga0187779_10002919_pt1 | contig 10405 bp, 8 predicted proteins | sample 1015_Q2_SP10_10__FD_132435 | JGI IMG/M metagenome (GOLD analysis project Ga0187779, IMG submission 132435) | Tropical peat soil microbial communities from peatlands in Department of Meta, Colombia - 1015_Q2_SP10_10_MG | ecosystem: Environmental > Terrestrial > Soil > Wetlands > Peat | place...
CTCGACTATTCTGATCAATTTCTTCGGCATCAATATCATCACTGATCCGGTGCTCTCGGAGCGCATTGGCCTCAATATCGCGGGTCTCTTCACGATCGGTCCACGGCGGCTTGTCCAACCCTCACTGGCGTTCGAAGACCTGCCGAGGATCGACCTTATCCTCATTTCTCACGCGCACTGGGACCACCTGGATACGCCTACTGTGAAGCGGTTTGACCGCTCAATCCCCGTGGTCATGGCGAAAGGCACCGCCGATATCATAGAGGACTTCGAATTCCAAAAAGTGTACGAGCTCGATTGGGGTCACCGGGCCGTGATCGGCGCGCTGACTGTCGAGGCCCTTCCGGTGAAGCATTTTGGTTGGCGCTATCCCTGGGAACAGGACCGTTCGCGGGGAAATCCGGACGGCCGCAGTTACAATGCCTATCTCCTCAGCCACAAAGGCCGCCATATCGTTTTTGGCGGCGACACGGCGTATCTCGAAACGTTCCGTGCCTTAAGAACCCGGCAACTGCCGATTGACCTGGCAATGATGCCTATTGGGGCATATGATCCATGGATAACCAACCACGCCACGCCGGAGCAGTCTCTGGCCATGACTGATCAAATGGGATCCAGCGCAATCCTACCTATGCACTGGGGGACGTTCATCCAGAGCGAGGAGCCCACCACGGAGCCGATCGAGCGACTTCGCCAGGCGCTGGGGACCACGTCGCTTTGCCTTGCTCTTGAGGCGATCGGGCAGACCTGGTCAGTGGCTGCTCCGGGCGGGGAAGTTCGAGGAACAGTAAACGGATAACCTTATGCTTAAGGGAAAAGTCGCCGTCATCACGGGAGCATCCACCGGCATAGGAGAAGCTCTCGCATATCGTCTCGCGCGTGAAGGGGCTGCGCTCGTTCTTGCCGCGCGCCGCTGGGACCGACTCGAAGAGGTGGTTGCACGCGTGAAAGCCGAGGGAGGGGCTGCGCTCGGCGTTCGCACTGATGTCACCGTCCGGACGGAGGCGGAAGCCTTCATCTCCGCTGCCGTGGCGGCACACGGGCGGATCGACATCCTTGTAAACAATGCCGGCCGTGGGCACTTCGCGCAGATCGAGGACACGACCGATGAGATGATTAAGAGCATGTTCGAGCTAAATGTGTACTCTCTCTGGTACACAACCCGTCCGGCACTGCGCCAGATGCGACGACAGGGAAGCGGGCACATCATCAACATTGCGAGCATGGCAGGGAAACTCGGGTTTCCCTTTAATAGTGCCTATGTTGCTGCCAAGCATGCATGCGTCGGTTTCACCCTCGCCTTGCGGCAGGAACTGCTTGAAAGCGGCATTGACGCGTCGGTCGTCTGTCCGGGAAGCGTTCGAACGGAATGGGCGACCGCAACGGAAGGCGGGCCGATGCTCGAAATGTTCTCCGCTTCCGGCCCTCTCGTCAAGAAGATCGCCGCCGAGCGGCAGATCACGCTCCCTGCGATCGAGGGAGTCCTCTCGCCGGAGACGATAGCCGAGAAGATCGTGGATTGTGTGTACAAGCCCGTGGCCGAAGTGTATACGCACAAGGGCTCCGTGGAATTTCTCAGGCTTGCGGCGGAAAACCGGGAAGAGGCCGAACGCCACCAGCTACCGGTGGTGCTGGGAGAAAGGGCGGTCTATCAACAGATCAAGTCCGCAAAGCCTTGATCCGCGTGCGTGCCCAGATATAGCAGATGGCTCGGGCACCCGCAGTCGCTGCTGCCGAACCCCTCGGCAGGAATCGTTGCACGAGTCAGACTTGCGAGCCTGTGCGACCAGGGACATTCGTCGTTCCGCCGTGTCGTAGAGAAGAGTATTCGCTCGATGGTTGTTGCGCGCCGAAGATAGTCGATGTGCCAGTGGGGTCGCTGCGTGCGCCGCAGGTGGTGTGCGATACGGCCCCGCAAGCCGCCGGAGCCCCGAGCGCTTCCGACGTACAGATAGGAGCCGCGAGCGAAGAGAAATCTGCCGAGCCGTCCGACCGAAATCGTCACGGGTTTCTCTAAATGCATTTCAAGGATGTATGTCCCGGATGAGCGCGGGACTGCGCTGATTAGCCCACCCGAGGATACCGCACTCCGTCGCATATTCCGCTCTGAAACGGCCAAACAGGATAGTGCGAGATCCTTGAGCGGCAGCATCGGAGGCTCGTATCCGGCCCTCGGGGGCGGCATCGTTCGCCTGTCAAGATCTCCCATGCTCAGCGTCGCGCGCTACCGGTCGACAGGTCGTTTTCGGGCCAATCCGGCGGCGGCTTCTTCTTCCAATACCACATGATCAGGTCCGTTGTGGGAGGCTTCCCCCCGAGTGCCCGAAACCGGGATGCATTTTGAGCCCGGTGGTGCTGGCTGTGCATGACGACCTGCAGCAGGGCCTGCGTAACCGTCACGTTGAATGTCGGATCCCTGAACCAGGGCACGTCAATCGCCTCTTTCAGCCTTGATTCGCTCAGGCTTCTCACGAGTTCGCCGATGCGGGCGTGGAGGTCTTTGGCGTACAACAAGAGGTCTCCCTCTGACGGGAAGTCCTCAGGCGTAGTCATTCTAAATGAATCGCCCTGCCGCCCGATGATCCAGAGAAAGGCATGCTGAGTTAAGTGCATATGATGAAGACGCTCGCGGAATTCTTTGTCCCCGTACGCGGACGGCAGGGACTCTATCGCGCGGTGGACCTCCGCATCCGCCCACGTCATATGGTCGAAAAGGTCGAGAAGAAGCTCATTCATCCCTTGACTCCGAACGGAGGAGCGGTTCAGTTGTCACGGGCATTCTTGCCGGTGGCGTCGGCGGGTCTCGAGGATTGATCGACGATCGGCACGAAACCGGTTCCCATGTCGTTCAGCACCTGTAGGCGAAGGGTCGCCCCGTCCTTGTACCAGACGACCTTCTCGTCGAATGCACCACCTGGAGAGGGGACTCTGCATGTGAGAACGAGCGTGTCGCCGGAGAATGTGCCCCGGTACTGAGGATGATCCCCGAGGTTGTTGTACATCGAAAGTACGTATCGCGATTCGTTTCTGTCGTACTCCAGCACACCAAAACCTTCGTAATTCCCAAGTACCCGGTTGACACTCTTTTCCTCGACGAAGACCACCATCGAGTCAAGCCCCCAGCGAATGACAGACGTTCCCTTCCCCAGGGCGTCCTTCGAAGCGTTCGGGCCGAGGTGGACCCGTGTCTCCGTCGAATACGTCCCGACAAGAAAGGAAAGTTTCGCTTGTTCGGGGCTCAGGCCCGCGCGTTTCATTGGGGCGGGTTGTTCGGATTTCTTGGGCTGAGCCACTGCCGTACTCCCAACGATGGCGAGAATGGAAAGAGCCATGACGGCCACGTTCTTCATACGGTCTCCTGAAGTCTATGTGTGAAGCTCGGCGCTTGTGAGGAAGCGCGGCCCTTTGCGGTGCTTTGTTGCCTGCTCGAATGCGTAAGCAAATCCGATGAGCTTCGGTTCGCTCCAGGCCCGGCCGAAAAAGGAGATCCCGATCGGTAGCCCAAAGACAAATCCCGCAGGCACCGTGATGCTCGGGTATCCTGCAACCGCAGCGGCGCTCGAGCTGCCCCCAAGGAAATGATCACCGTCAATGAGATCGGTGAGCCAGGCCGGCGAGTCGGTGGGAGCGACCAAAGCGTCGAGATTGTGCTTGTCCATCACCGCGTCGATCCCTTCCGTGCGCGCCATGCGGTGGTCGTTATCCAGAGCGTCGATGTACTCTTTGCTTGTAAGGGGCCCCTTGGCCTCCGCCTTCAGGAATAACTCTTGGCTGAAATACGGCATTTCGGTCGCTTTATTACGCTCGTTGAAGTCGATAATCTCTTTGAGCGTATGAACCGGTGCCGATGGGCCGAGCTTGGCCAGGTACGCGTTCAGGTCTGCTTTCAGCTCGTAGAGCAGCACATTGAGCTCGCTGTCATCGAATTTTCCGATCGTCTCGATGTCCGCCGGGTCTACAAGGACCGCCCCCAGATCCTTGAGCACGCCGAGGGCGTCGGAGATGACGTTGTCGACCTTGTCTAGGAACCCGAAGTATTTCCGGACCACGCCGATCCGCGCACCCCGAAGAGCTTTCGGCTCAAGATGTGAAACGTAGTCTCGGAGGCTCTTTCCCGCGCTACTTGCACTTGCTGCATCGTTGTCGTCGGCCCCGGTCAGGGCCCCCAGCAAGAGTGCTGCGTCCCTTACGCTCCGGGCCATCGGCCCCGCAGTGTCCTGCGAGTGAGCGATGGGGATCACTCCGCTGCGGCTGATCAGTCCGACGGTCGGCTTGATTCCCACGATGCCGTTGATCGACGACGGGCTCACAATCGAGCCGTCGGTTTCTGTTCCAACTGCGACGGCGCACAGACTCGCGGCAACGGCTGCAGCCGAGCCAGAACTCGAACCCGATGTGTTGCGGTCAAGTGCATACGGGTTGCGGGTGAGCCCCCCGCGGCCGCTCCATCCGCTGGTGGAATGATTGGATCGAATATTGGCCCACTCACTCAAGTTCGTCTTCCCCATGATGACCGCGCCGGCGCTGCGAAGCTGTTTCACGAGAAATGCATCCTCCGCTACCTTCGAACCCACAAGCGCAAGTGATCCGGCGGTCGTGGCCATGCGGTCGGCCGTGTCGATATTGTCCTTAATGAGGACCGGAATGCCATGCAGCGGTCCGCGCGGACCTTTTGCTTTTCGCTCCTTATCGAGCGAGTCTGCAAGGTCCATCGCGTCGGGATTCACCTCGATCACGCATTTGAGCATGGGGCCATGCCGGTCCACCGCGTCGATCCGCGCAAGGTATGACTCGGTGAGCGCACGAGACGTGTACCGTCCGGTCGCCATGCCGTCGGACAATTCCCCCACCGTCTTTTCGTCCAGGTCTGCAGGCTCAACGCGCGCCGGCCTCTCGGAATGGATCCTGCCGGCCAGCGTCGTGCGGGGAAGGGCGGCAAGAAGCGCGCCACCGGAGAGACCGGTTTTGAGGAAACTCCGCCGCGAAAGCGCGCCGGGGTGTTCTTCCTGTTCGTTATTGTGGTTCATTGGTCGCTCCATGTTTTAGTGCGCGAATAGTTCCGGTTCCCCCCCGCTGTGCCCCCCCTCGACGTACGATGTGGTTCGGTCCCGTCATCGCCAAACAGGATTGCCGCCTTTTGCCGAAATCCCCCACGCGCCTGTGCGCATTCTGAGGCGTGCAGAGGCGGAGTGATCAGGCGTTCGGGATTGGACGGAGATACTAATGTTGTGTGACCGGCGAGTGCGCCGGGGGGAATCTAGCCGGAAGGAGCAAGAGAATCAAGTGTTCAATTCCCGGGGCCCCTATCGTATGTCGTACCGGAGGAAAGTCAGGAACGCCCCCGCGTAAGAAAGGAGCGTAACGATAGAGAGAAGCCCCGCATCGATGGCCACAGAGGCGGCCATCTCGCCAAAGGTGCTCTGAGGAGGAGAAAAAACAGGCACGTTGCTGACATCGAGGGTTCCCCGCTCCCTGGGTGCGCTGAAGTGGAACCCCGTCTGACTGTCGACGGTGATGCGGAAACCGCCCTGGTGGCCTGTCTCCTGTTGCTTCTTGTCGACAAATGCGGTGAATGCGCTCCGGTAGGCGCGCATGGCGTCTTCATAGCGGGATTTGAGCGAGATGTCCGTGCCCGCGACGCTCATTGCGGCGAGCTGGTAGGAGGAGGCGGGGGAAATGCGCGCGAGGCTAAGTGCGATGCGCTCCTGGGCCGATTTTCGATTGCGGAAGTCTTCACTTACGCGCAGGGAAAACGCGTCGATGTCTCGCTCCACGTCCCTCCGTCCCGCTGCGTCGTCTTCGGTCCACGCATGCTCATGATCTCGTTGGTACGCCTCCCGCTCCTGGGGCGTAAGTGAACGCATCGCCTCTTGCCTCTGCTGCCAGCGCGACTGCATCGCCTGCATTTGTGCCTCCCAGCGATCCTTCGCGAAGGCGTCAACCTGTGCTTCGGTTTCGGCCACGCTTGGGATGGGACGAGCGGCTCCGGCGGCCATCACGCCCAGCCGGGGCACGATCAGGACAAGCACGACCCATGCCGAGAGCGAAACCAGAAATGACATCGACGATTTCCGCATGAGCGTTGAGAAGAGGACACCGAGAGCGATGAACAGTGTGAAATACAACAGGGATACGACAAGAAAGAGAGCCAGACGCTCCAGCTGGTCCACGCTAAAAGGGATCCCGCTGAGAAGCAGGACCAATCCCCCGAGGGCCAACGGGACGAGAAGCGGAATGACAAGGGAAAGCCAGCTCCCCAGCAACTTTGCCAGTATGAATGTGGCGCGGGGAACAGGGTTGGCGAACGTCAGCTGCAGCGTTCCACCTTCTCGCTCCCCGTTCACCGCGTCGTAGGTAAAGAGGATGGCAAAGAGCGACAGCACGACAGACACGATGAACGTGAGATCAACTGATCGAAAGAGCGCGAAGATCGTGTCTTCCGAGTACAGGCTGTTCGTGAGCTTGACATCCTCGACTTGGTTGATTCCCGATGCGCGCCCGACGTCGTTATTAACACCCGTAATGAGGAGTTGCATCGGGTCCGGCCTGCGGTATGCGTGCGTGCTGAGTCCCATCCAGGAGGATTCCGTGCGGAGATTCTGAGCGGCGAGCTGGATCGCCTCGTCGTACTGGCGGACCGCAGCGCGGTATTCCTGGATACCGATCAGCACGCTGAGCAGGATGAGCGCCGCGCACACGGCGAATGTTGCTCCAAATTTGGGACTGAGAAGCGTTGCCGTGAGTTCCTTCCGGATCAATATGCCGAGCATGATATTCTCCTGTCGTTAAGATCCCGTGCCCGTGCCGCGCAGGATGCCACGGGTCGTTCTCACCGCAAATCGTATCGATGAAATGCCAGGTGTGCAAGGGCAAAGAAAAGCAGGGTGCACACGAAGAGCAGCCCGATATCGATGACTGCCGAGGGGAGGACTTCGGACAGCGTCATCGGCCTGTACACGAAGGGCGGGATCTCACGGGGATTGATCGGCGCCGATTTCTGGGAATCGTCGATCCGTATGCGGAAGACCATTCCGCCACCCGGGTTCATGCCGGTCTTGTCGAGCATGAACTTTGCAAACGTCTGTTGATATTCCTTTGCTGCCTGAAGGTAGTGATCCTTCAACGTAAGCGATGTCCCCGCCAGGGCCTCGGCGGCCAGGGAAAAGGCGGCGGACGGGGACACCCGCGCGATGCCGAGCGCGAGCGATTGCTGGAGGGCCTGCTTGTTGGCGCGCTCTTCGTTCAGTCGCGCAGAGAACTCGTCCATTTTCTTTTCCCGCTCGTCGCTGATGGATGTCATAAACTTCTGGAATTCCCCGACCATCTTCTGCATATCCCCCGTGCTCGAGGGCGAGAAGCTGCTCATCTTCACGCGGTCTTCATCGAAGAGCTGCTCCTGGTAGCGGAATTTCTTCGCATTGATGTCGTCGAGGGAGGGGACATCGACGGCGCGCCCCGCAAGCAGTATTGCACTTCGCGGGAGGATCAACACGGCGGCGATCCAGATGACCAGGAGCGCCAAAAATGCGCTCGATGAGCGTACGGTGAGAGCCGAGACCGCAATGCCGATCGTGAGGAACGCGCCGAAATACAGCAGCCCGGTCCCGATAATAAGGGCGAGACGCACCCACTCGTCCGCGCTCAGGGGAATCCCCATCTGCGTGAGCAGAAGGCACCCGAGCAGCACAGGCACCAGCAGGGGAAGGGCCAGGCCGAGGAATGCGCCGATCAGCTTGCCTGCGATGTACCTCCGCCGGGGGAGCGGATTGGCGAACGTGAGACGCAGCGTCCCACGTTCTTTTTCTCCGCACACGGCGTCATATGCGAACACGACAGCGAACAGCGAAAGCACAATTTGAAAGATGAACTCCAGGTCGAGAAAACGGAACATCGCGAATACCGGCTCGTCGCCGTAGCGCGTTTCGTTTTGGGAAAGCTCCCCCCGGCCGCGGACTTGCGTCGTTCTCCCGATGTCGTTCGACACCCCGCAGACCAGAGTGGCCAGCGGCTGCGGGGGAAGGAAAATCCTGTTGTCGCGCACCTGGAGCCAGTCGGTGACTCCTTCGATCTTCTTGAGGTTTTCGGCCTGTGCGGCTTCGTATCGCGCGACGTCCGCATGGTATCGCGCGCCACCCATGAAGAAGGCAAGCAGAATCAGCGCCGCGCACGAGGCGAACGTTACCGCAAATTTGGTCGAGGTAACGATATCGCGAAGCTCCTTCTCGATGATCAGTCTAAGCATGGACGTCATCTCCGCCGATTGCCGTGGGTCTACGCCGCGATGCCGTTGTGCCCGGCGATGTGATGCATGTAGAGCTGTTCCAGGTCCTTCCCCGCGATTTCCGCGCCGGGGGTTTGGACCACGAGCTTCCCCCGATTCATGATGCCGACGATATCGGCGACTTCCTTTGCGCGAAAAATGTCGTGCGTGGACATCAAGATCGCCTTCCCCTCCTCGCGCAGCGACGCGAGCAGCCGGATGAACTCGAAGCCTGCCTGCGGGTCCAACCCCGACGTCGGCTCGTCGAGAAGAATCGCGGGCGCATTCTTCATGATCGCAATGGCAATCCCGCACTTCTGGCGCATTCCCTTGGAAAACCCCTTGAGTCTCTTCTGGTGCGCATCCTCCTGCAGCCCCACGCGCAAAAGCACCTCCCGGTACTCCGCCTTCGAAGGGGGCACTCGGCCGCTGAGCCTGGTGAAATAGTCGAGATTCTGGAGGGCCGTGAAGTTGGGATAGAGCATCACGTTCTCCGAGACAAAGGCAATCTTTTCTTTCGCCTTCAGCGGCTCCTGATGCGTGACGATGCCGTCGATCCGGGCCTCGCCCTCCGTCGGCTCAATGAAGTTCAGAAACAGATTGATCGTGGTCGTCTTGCCCGCGCCATTCCCTCCGAGCATCGCGTAGATCTCTCCCGGGCGGACGGAGAATGATACGCGGTCAAGGGCGAGCACACCGTCCTCATAGCGCTTGCTGAGTCCACGGGCTTCGAACATCGGTGTCGCAGGCATGGCGAACTCCTTCTTGGTCATGATGGATGCCTATTTTTTCGAAAGCTTGACGCCGAAGACCACCATTCCCGCCACGAGCGCGACAATGAGAAGCACCAGAAGTGTCGTCCCGATGACATTTGCCGCGGCGGCGATCTCCACCGTGGCGGTCTTGTCCTCGGCGTTGACGGGATGGTTGTCCGATAGTGCGCTCGAGCGCAGGCGTATTTCATAGCGCCCTACGGAGACGTCGCGGGGCGGCGTAAAGGTAAGGACTACGCGGCGTTCCTCGCCGATGGCGAGCGCGGGGACAACCACCGGGTCCACCGATGTCGTCCAGTTCAGCGGGGGGTCGATCTTCACTTCGATGTTGTCGAGTCGTCGCGTCCCCTCATTGACGACATCGACGTTCATCTGCACGGTCCCCTCGGCCTTGATCGAAAAAAACAGCTGCGGCGCGCGGACGAGAAGCTTGCCTGCGCCCCGGGGGACGAGCTCCAGTTTCACAAAGCCGACGTTGAGCGCCTCCAGTTCCTGCTGCGTCCAGTGGTGAGCCGCGAGATCGCCCATCCCCGCAAGCTGGGCATGCGGAATGACCGCAACGAAGAAGTCGATGGGCTTGTCCATGGCGACTTCATCCGTGGGCCGGTCAGGCAGCGAGACCTCGAGCGCGGCCTTTCGTGTGTTCGTACTTTCGGTAAACTTAAACTGGCTGAGCCGCGCCTGCCCGGAGGGATCTTTGAAAAAGCGGTCGATCTGCACCGGACAATTGAGCACCTCGAGGCTGAACGTGTTGCTCGTGGTGCTGAAGAGCTCAAGCGTAAGATCAAACGTGGCGGACTTGCCGAGCTCAATTTCCTGGGAGAACTGCTCTGACTGAACTGCGACCTTGTTGACGGAGGCGTCCTTCTGCAGGTAGATTTTCATCGAGCGGGTACTCCCGCTCCCATAGATCATATTGACGGTGACAGCATCGAGATCCTGCAGGAGCGCAAAATCCAGCATGACCGGTCTGCCGAACCTCAGCTGGACGATCTTGGACTCGTACGGCTGGCTGATAATCGCGCCGTCGGCGTTGGTGATTGAGATGTAGACGTTGTTCACGATATCGGGCTGCAGGCTGCGGAAGAGCTTGTCGTCGATGTTCAGGAGCTTTTGGAATTCTTCCGTCTCCCCCGAGGTGTTGGCGACGGTGAGACGGATGTGCTTGGCGCCGTCCGTCGCCTGGTATTTCACCGCACGGGAGACGGAGACGAATTGCTGCTCGAAGAGCACGGCAAGAAGCGACTGCTGGTAATTCACTTCGGCATCTGCCATGGCATTGTGAAAATGGTCCAGCTCGGCCTGCGAGATCAGGCTCCGTTTGAAGAGCTCGAGCTCGCGGTCGTAGTCGCGCCGTGCGGTTTCGTAGGCC
>Ga0187779_10002920_pt1 | contig 10403 bp, 10 predicted proteins | sample 1015_Q2_SP10_10__FD_132435 | JGI IMG/M metagenome (GOLD analysis project Ga0187779, IMG submission 132435) | Tropical peat soil microbial communities from peatlands in Department of Meta, Colombia - 1015_Q2_SP10_10_MG | ecosystem: Environmental > Terrestrial > Soil > Wetlands > Peat | place...
ATCCACCGCTGCGCCAACGTGGTCTGCGAGCCGGTCGGCTCGGCTGCGGCCGTGCTGCTGCGCGCCGCGGAGCCGCTCGAGGGCGAGGAGCGGATGCGCGCGCTGCGGGGCGGGCGCGGGGGCCGCGAGCTCGCGAGCGGGCCGGGCCGGCTCGCCGAGGCGTTCGCCATCGAGCTCTCCGACGACGGCGCCGACGCGCTGCGCGGGCCGCTGCGCCTCGAGCGCGATCCCCGCGCGCCGCCGCTCGCGATCCGCGTGGGCAAGCGGATCGGCATCACGAAGTCCGCCGAGCTGCCCTATCGGTTCTTCGTGCGCGACAGTCCGCAGGTGACGCGTGTGGCCTTGAACGCCCGGGCGCGGGCCTTCGCTCCCGCAGGGCGCGCTGGCAGGTCGCGCTGACTCGCGCCTATCCTCCGCGCGTGGCCGAGGCGGGCAGCCGGGGGAGCGAGCTCACGCCGCGCGAGCGCTTCGTGCGCGCGTGCCGCGGCGAGCCGGTGGACCGGGCTCCCGTCTGGCTGATGCGCCAGGCGGGGCGCTACCTGCCCGAGTACCGGGCGATGCGCCAGAGGGCGAGCTTCCTCGAGATGTGCGACTCGCCCGAGCTCGCCGTCGAGGTCTCGCTGCAGCCGCACCGGCGCTTCGGCATGGACGGCGTCGTGGTGTTCTCCGACATCCTGCTGCCGCTGCGCGCCGGGGACCTCGAGCTCGCCTACTCGCCGGGCCCCGCGATCGCGAATCCGCTGCGCAGCGCGGCCGATCTGGTGCGGCTGGACGGCGAGGTCGAGCCCGCGATCGCGCCCACCTGCGAGGCTCTGCGCCGGCTGCGCCGCGAGCTCGGGCCGCGCGCGGCGCTGATCGGCTTCGCGGGCGCGCCCTGGACGCTCGCGGCGTACGCGACCGAGTCCCGGCTGTCGCGCGAGGTCGAGGTGCTGTCGGAGCTGTCGTGGCGCGAGCCCGACACCGTGCTGCGGATCCTCGAGCGCATGGCCGAGATCTGCGCCGAGACGCTGCGGCTGCAGATCGCCGCGGGCGCCGACTGCGTCCAGATCTTCGACACCTGGGCCGGCGTGCTCGACCGCGCCCGCTTCGAGCGCTTCGCGGGCCGCGCGCTGCGCGACGTGATCGCGCAGCTCGGGCCGGACCGCCCGCCGGTCATCGTGTTCGCGCGCGGCGCGGCCCACCTGGTGGACGAGCTCGCCGAGCTCGGCGCCGACGTAGTCTCGCTCGACTGGCGCGTCGACCTGGGCGAGGCCGCCGCGCGCGTCGGCCAGCGCGTCTCGCTGCAGGGGAACCTCGATCCGACGGCGCTGTTCGCCCCGCTGCCGGCGATCGCGCGCGCGGTGCGCGAGCTCGCGCGCGCCGGCCGCAAGGCGCGCGGGCACGTGCTGAACCTGGGCCACGGCGTCCTGCCGTCGACGCCGGTCGAGGCCGTCGCGACCTTCGTGCGCACCGCGCAGGAAGCGGGCGGTTGAGCGAAGCCGGAACGGTCGTCGTGGGCGCCGGCATCGCCGGCCTGGCCTGCGCGACCGAGCTGCTCGCGAACGGCTGCGACGACCTGCTCGTGCTCGAAGCCGCCCCGCGCGCGGGCGGGCCAGCGGAGACCCTGCGCAGCGGCGCCTGGCTGGTGGAGCGCGGCCCGAACACCGTGCGCGCAAACCCGGAGCTCCTGGCGCTCTTCGAGCGCGCCGGCCTCGCCCCGATCGAGGCTCGGCGCGCCGCGCCGGCGTTCGTCTCGCGCGGCGCCATCGTGCCGCTGCCTCCGTCCCTGGGAGCCATCGCGCGCGGAGAGGTCCTGCCCTGGAGCGCGCTGCTGGCGCTGCTCGCCGAGCCGTTCCGCCCGGTGCGCCGGGGCCCGCGCACGGTGCGGCAGCTGGTCGAGGAGCGGCTCGGCGCGGGCGCGGCCGATGCGCTCGCCGACCTCGCCACGCTCGGCGTCTACGGCGCGACCGCAAACCAGATTGGCTTCGAGTCCGCGTTCCCCGCGCTGGCCGAATCGCTGGCGCGGGCCGGGGGCCGCTTCTCGCTGCTGCTCGGGCAGCGGCTGGTGGCGCGAGGCGGCGAGCCGCGGCGCCCGCTCGTCTCGAGCGAGCTCGGCCTCGGGGGTTTGTGCGAGCGGCTCGCGGGCCGGCTCGGGGCGCGGCTCCGCCTCGGCACCCCGGTCGCGGGCGCGCGCCGCGCGGGCTCGGGCTTCGAGCTCGAGCTGGGCGGGCCGGGTGAGACGAAGCTGCGCTGCCGTGCGCTCGTGCTCGCCCTGCCGCCCGCGGCGGCGGCGCCGCTCGTCGACGAGCCGCACGCCGCGGCGCTGCTCGCGCAATACGGGGCGGTGCCGCAGCTCCTGGCGGCGTTCGCGCTCGAGGACCGCGCCTGCGCGGAGCGCTTTCCGGGGCTCGGCTTCCTGGTGCCGCCCCGCGAACAGCTGCCGCTGCTCGGCTGCTTGTTCCCGAGCAACCTGTTTCCGGGGCGCGCGCCGCAGGGCGCGCTCCTGCTCTCGGTGTTCGCCGCGCGCGCCTTGCACGGCGAGTCGGACGCGACGCTCGCGCGCGAGCTCGCGCCGCTGCTGCAGCGCCTGCTCGGCGCCGCGCGCGAGCCGGAGCTGATCGACGTCGCTCGCCACGCCGAGGGCATCCCCCTCTACGACGTCGGCCACGCCGAGCGGACGCGCGCCCTGCGCGCCGCGCTGGCCCGCTCGGGTGGTCCGACACTCTGCGGTGTCGGCTACGACGGCGTGGCCTTCGCCTCCGCCGCGGCCTCCGGCGTGCGCGCGGCGAGACTAATGAGGGGCTGAGCGGCGCTCGAGGGCCAGCGCGTGCGCCTGCAGCTCGGCCAGCGCGTCGGCGTCGCGGCGGTCGAACACGCGGCCCTGCAGCAGGGCCTGCAGCGCGGGCCGCGCCGCCGGGTCTTCGAGCAGGCCGAGGAAGAGCGGGGGCATGCGGTAGAAGAGCAGGATCAGCTCGCGCCAGACTTCGCCGCCGCGGCGAACCGTCTGGTCGTACTCGGCGAAGAGCTCGGGGGCGTGCGCCGGCTCGACCAGCGCCTCGCGAATCGCCTGCGCCGCGAGCCGCGCGGACTCTGCCGCGACCGAGACGCCCGACGAGAACACCGGGTCCACGAACTGCGCGGCGTCGCCGACCGCGATCCAGCCGGGGCCCGCGAGCCGCTCGCCGAAGTAGCTCTGGCTGCCCTCGACCTGCAGCGCGTGGAGCGGCTCGGCCTTGGCCATGCGCGCGGCCAGGAGCGGGTGGGCGGAGAGCGCGCGCGAGAGGAAGCGCTCGGCGCTGTCGTCGTGCGCCAGGCCGGCGCGCCCCTCGCAGACGATCCCGACCGAGGTCACCTCGGCGCTGATCGGGATCTGCCAGGCCCAGGCGCGCGGCGCGGCGAGCACGTGGACGTGGATCCAGTCGGCGGTCTCGCCCGGTCCGCGGTCGACCGCCCGGAACCAGCCGTGCACGGCGATCTGGTTCAGCCGCGGATCGCTGCGGCGCGTGCGCAGCTGGCGGCCGAGCAGCGCCGCGCGGCCGCTGGCGTCGGCGACGATGCGCGCGCGCAGCGGCTCCTCTGCAGAGGCCAGGCGCACCCCCGGCGCGCCGGCGCCGAGCTCGACGCGCTCGACCTGCGCGGCCTGGCGGATCACCGCGCCGCGGCGCGCCGCGTGCGCGAGCAGGAGCTCGTCGAAGCGCGCGCGGTCCACGTGGTAGGTGTGGTCCTGCGCGATGCCGAGCTCGGGCATGGCCCGAAACGGCAGCGCCACTTCGCGCCGCCCCCCGTCGAGAGTGAACACCGCGCCGTGCTTGCGCACGAAGCCGCCGCGCTCGAGCTGCTCGAGGAAGCCGATCTCCTCGAACACGCGCGTCGTCGAGCACACCAGCGACTCGCCGACGTGCGGGCGCGGGTGCAGCGCGCGGTCGAGCACCAGGTGGTCGACGCCCGCGCCGCCGAGATACGAGGCGAGGATCGAGCCCGCGGGTCCGCCGCCGATCACGATCACGCTGGCGTCGAGCCGGCGCTCGCGCGCTGCTGGCAGGGCCGCTCCCGTCGCCTCGGAGACGCCGATACCCTCGAAGATGGCGTCGCGCGCGCGCACCGCTTCGGCCGCGCCGAGCTCGCGCGGGCGCGGGAGCGCGATCTCGACCGTGCGGCGCACCGTCGCCGGGCGCGGGCTCATCACCAGCACCCGGTCGGCGAGCTGCACGGCCTCCTCGATGTCGTGGGTGACGAACAGGACCGTCTTGCGCTCCTGCGCCCAGATCCGCAGCAGGTCGGCTCGCATCTTGAGGCGCGTCAGGTAGTCGAGCGCGCCGAAGGGTTCGTCCATGAACAGCACGTCCGGGCGCGCGGCGAGCGCGCGCGCGATCTCGACGCGCTGGCGCATTCCGCCCGAGAGCTGCCGAGGGTAGGCGCGCTCGAAGCCGGTGAGGCCGACCATCTCGACGTAGTGAGCGACTGCGCGCTCGCGCTCGCCGCGGCTCTCGCGCGACAGGCCGAAGCCGACGTTCGCCTCGACGGTGAGCCAGGGGAAGACGCCGTCCTCCTGGAACACGAAGATGCGGCGCGGGTCGGGGCCGCGCACCGGCTCGCCCCGCGCGAGGACCTCGCCCCGCGTGGGCGGCAGGAAGCCGGCGAGCACGTTCAAGAGCGTCGACTTGCCGCAGCCCGACGGCCCGACGATGCACACGAACTCGCCGGTCGCGACCTCGAAGTCGATGCGCTCGAGCACGCGCGTGGGCTCGCCGCCCCCGGTCGACGGATAGTCGAGCCAGAGGTCGCGGACCGAGACCGCCGCGCTAGACATTCGCCCGCCGGTCCGCGTCCCCGAAGCGCCAGCGCACCGATTCCAGGCTCTCGAGCAGGCGCATGCCGCCGTCGAGCAGCAGGCCGATCAGGCCGATCAGGATCATGCCCGCGATCACCAGGTCGTAGCGGTTGCCCGCATTGCGCGAGTCGATGATCAGGTACCCGAGCCCGGAGCGCAGCGCGATCATCTCGGCCGCCACCACGACGAGCCAGGCCACGCCCAGGCCGATGCGCATGCCCACGATGATCTGCGGCAGCACCGCCGGGAACACCACCTGGCGGAACAGCGTCGAGCGCGAGACCCCGAAGTTCGCCGCCGCGCGCAGGTAGCGCGGCTCGATCGTGTGCACGCCGACCGTCGTCTGCACGATCATCGGGAACACCGACGAGATGAAGATCAGGTAGATCGGCGAGGCGTCGCCGACTCCGAACCACAGGATCGCGATGGGGATCCACGCGATCGGCGAGATCGGGCGCAGGATCTGGAAGATCGGGTTGAGCGTCGCGAAGGCGCCGCGCACCGAGCCCATCCACAGCCCCAGCGGCACTGCGAACGCCACCGCCAGCGAGAAGCCGACGGCGACGCGGAAGAGCGATGCGCCGATGTGCCGCCACAGGCTGCCGTCGGCGGCCAGCTCGACGGTGCCGCGCACCACCTGCCAGGGCGTCGGAAAGATCGCGCTGTGCGACGCGAGCACGAGCGCGGTCCACATGGCGAGCAGCGCCGCGATCGCGGCGAGCGACGGAGCCGCGTGCTTGAGTTTGTTCACCACCCCAGGAGAGACCTCACCCGCCATCCTAGCCGGGCCCATGGAGTCGTGGGCGCCGGATCGACGATCACCAGCAGCTGCCCGCTCAGGTGCGCCGTGCAGGCGAATGAATAGCTGCCTGCCTGGCCGAACGGGAGTCGGAAGCTCTGGCCCGGCATCAGCACGGTCGGGCCGAACACCTGGGGCACCTCGTCCCGGTTGTGGAGCAGGAGCACGTCGCGAACGCCCAGTGTGAGGCGGATCCGGGCGGGCAGGATCTCGCGCTTCTCGCCCGCCATGCGGCGCGCCCAGGTCCCGGGCGGGATCTCGAACGCCTGCTCGCGCGATTCGACCCGGATCGGCGCGAGCGCGGCCCAGGCCAGGACCGCGAGCGCCGCGAGCGCCAGCGCCCGACCGGCGCGGCGGCCGCGCTCACTCCGCCAGGAGGATCGCGAGATCGTGTGCGTAGTCATCTGCGGGGTGTCCGTAGGGCATGAGCGCGCGCAGAGCACCGGCGCGGTCGATCAGGTAGGTGAACGACGAATGCGAGTAGCCGTAGCCGTCGGCAGAGGCGCGCCGCGTGGCGCTGATCCCGTAGTCGCGGCGTACCGCGGCGAGCGCGTCCTCGCTGCCGGTGCCGCCGACGAAGCTCGAGTCGAAGCCTGCGAGGTAGCTCTTCATGTGCGCAGCGTCGTCGCGCTCCGGGTCGACGGTCACGTACACGACCTGGACGTCGCGCGCCTGCGCCGCCGGGAGCTGCTGGCGGGCGGACGCGAGCGTGGCGAGCGTGGTCGGGCACACCTCGGGACAGGAAGTGAAGCCGAACGCGAGCACCACCACTTTGCCCCGGTAGGCGCTGAGCCGCAGCGGCGTCCCGTTCGAGCCGGCGAGCGCGAAGTCCGGGGCCGGCCGCGGCGGATCGAAGACACCCGCCCGCAGCGCGTCGGCCGCGCTCGCCCCCGCTGCGCACCAGATCGCGCAGGCGACCGCGGCGGCGCCCAGCCGCCGCGCGCTAGAGCTCGACCGGCGCCGGGCGGGCATCTCGCGCGAAGCTCTCGTCCAGGTACTTCTCGCGCGCGACCGGCCGTTTGATCGTGCCGGCCTCGAGCGAGAGCTGCATCAGCTCGTCGAACTCCGCCGGGATCATGCGCAGGTCGCCGTAGGTGACGCGGTCCGTCGGGTTCTCCATCACGAAGCGCAGGATCTCGGGATCCTGATTGAAGAAGTCGCGCCCCGCGGCGATGGCGACCGCCTTGTCGCGGTTGCCGGGCTGCGCGTCGAGCCACAGGCCCGCGCCGAGAACCTGGTCGACGAGGTCCTGGACCAGCGGCCGGCTCTGCGCGATGAGCTCTTCGCGGACCGTCAGCACGCAGCAGATGTACCGCGGCCATTCGTCGCGCGTCATGCGCAGCGGGCGCGCGTAGCCCGCGCGCTGCGCCGCCGCGCCGAACGGCTCGCCGGTGCAGTAGGCGTCGACCGCGTCGGCGTAGAGCGCAGCCGGCATGTCGGGCGGCGGCATTTCGACGATCTCGACCTGGTCGGGGCTCATCTGCTCCTGCGCGAGCATCTTGCGCAGGAACAGGAAGTCGACCGCGAAGCGGCTGGGAATGGCGATGCGCTTGCCGGCGAGCTGGCGGAAACTTTGATAGGGAGACTCGCTGCGCACCATGATCACCGCGCCGGAGCGGTGGCCGAGCGCGACGATCCGCACCGGGATGCCCTTGTCGGCGAGGTCCATCACCAGCGGCGCGAGCATGTAGCCGGCCTGGATCCGGCCGGCCATCAGCGACTCCTTGATCTCGGGCCAGCCGTTGTACTTGCTGTACTCGTAGGCCATGGCGGGGGTGCTGGCGCCGGCTGTGCGATTGCGGGCGGCCCTCGATGCGCAGGCGACCGGCAGCGTGAGGTTGCAGGTCACGGGCAGCCCGCCGACCAGCAGCGGACCCGCGGATCCGCCGCCGCAGGCCAGCGCGCCCAGCGGCAGCGCCAGCGCCGCCGAGGCCAGCGCGCCCTTCAGAACCTCGCGCCGGGTCAGCGGGAAGGACATCGGCATGATCCTGGGGCGGGCGCAGGGGATGCGCAACTCGGTAAACCGTCGGCGCAGGACAGGAGTCCAACCTGCGGTGGAAATTGCAGCGGGGCGGTTGAAGGCGGACGTTTCCTCCGGCATGCGCGCGGAGGAATTCGCGAACTTCGCCGAGGCGCGGCGCGAGCGCGCGCTGCGGGTTGCCTTCCGGCTGTTGTCCGGCGACGCCGCCGCCGCGGAGGACGTGGTGCAGAACGCCTTCTTCCGCGCCCATCGCGCGCTCGCCGGCTTTCGCGGCGAGTCGAGTCTCGACACTTGGTTCTACCGGATCCTGGTGCGCGAGGTGCAGCGCCAGCGGCGCTGGCAGGGGCTGCGCCGGCTGTTCGCCGACCCCGAGGAGGCGGAGCGCACGCCCGACCCGCAGCCGAGCGGCGATCCGGTGCTGCGGCGCCGCATCGGCCGCGCGCTCGAGCGGCTCTCCGCCGGGCAGCGCGAGGCCTTCGTGCTGGTGCACCTGGAAGAGCTCTCGGTCGCCGAAACCGCGGCCGTGCTGGGCAAGGCGGTCGGCACCGTGAAGAGCCACCTGCACCGCGCCCTGCTCGCCCTGCGCAGCGAGCTCGGCGATCTGCGCAGATCTACACCGACTGGTGACGCTTCCGAGAAAGAAGAGGGCCCGTGATGAGCGAAGACGAGCGCTGGATCGAGACCATGCGCCGGGAGTTCCGCCCGGCGCCGCTCGCGCCGGAGCGCGCGAGCCGAATGCGCCGCGAGCTGGCGGAGCGGCTCGCGAGCGAGCCGCCCAGGCGCGGCTTCGCCGTGCCGGCGCTCTCGGGAGCGGCGCTCGCGGCCGCCGCGACGCTGTGGCTGTTCGCGCCGGCCCGGGTCGCGACACACGAGGAAACCGCCGTCACCAGCGCCGAGATCGACGCCTTCGTCGACCCGGACGGATTCGCGCGCGAGCTCGCGGAGCGGCCCGACTATCTGCCGGCCGACTACGAGGGGCTTGCACTTCTCTTGGACGACGATGCGGCCGATCGGTAAACCACGGACGCATGCGACGGGTCGAATCAGCGGACAAGGAGGTCCAATCATGCGACCGACACGATGGCTGAATCTCACCGCGCTCTTCGCGGTCACTCTTTCGCTGCTGGCGACCCCGGTGCTCGCCGATCCCCCCGGTGGACCGGGCGGCGGCGGCGGCATGGGGATGCTGCAGTACAAGCTCTCGAAGCTGGGACTGCAGCCCGATCAGCAGGGCAAGATCCAGGCGATCCTCGAGGCCGCCAAGCCGCAGCGCCAGCAGCTGCGGGCGCAGATGAAGAAGGCGTTCGACGACATGCGCGTGCTGTTGGACCAGGACACGCCCGACCAGAACGCCGTTCTGGCGCAGGCGGACCTGATCGGCCAGCTCACCACGGAAGCTCACAAGGACATGCTGACGACCCTGCTGGCGGTGCGAGCCGAGCTGAATCCCGCGCAGCGCTTGCAGCTGAAGGAAGAGATGCAGCGCCATGGCGGCCCCCGCCATCGCTGGCACCGCGGCGGTGGCCAGGGCTCGAACCCGAACGATCCGAACAACACCGCAAATCCGAACACAGGGACTTAGTGACTGCTGCGTAGGGCACTCGCTCTTGCGATCGTAGTCGGACTGACTGCCTGCGCGGTTGGCCCCGACTACGTTCGCCCGGAGACACCGCCGAGTGTCGCCTGGAACGCGCCACTGCAGGGGGGGCTGGTCCCCTCGCCGGCCGACCCCGACCAGCTGGCAAAATTCTGGGCCGCGCTCGACGATCCCGTCCTGACGGGACTCGTCGAGCGCGCCATCGCAGGCAACCCGACCGTTCAACAGGCGCAGGCGAGCGTGCGCCAGGCGCGCGCCCTGCGCAAAGTCGCCATCGGCGAGTTCTTCCCGACGGTGACGGGCAACGCGCAGGTCGAGCGCACGAAGATCTCCGCCCGGCCCGGGTCGATCGCGACGCAGGGCGCCGTCGACCTGTACTCCGCGAACCTCGACGCCAGCTGGGAGATCGACGTGTTCGGGCGGCTGCGGCGCAACCTCGAAGCCGCCAACGCCTCGCGCGACGCGGCGGTCGAGAACCTGCGGGACACGCTGGTCACGCTGACCAGCGAGCTGGCGCTCGCGTACGTCGACGCGCGGACGCTGCAGGAGCGACTGCGCGTCGCCGACGCCACGCTGGCCTCGCAGTCCGAGACCTTCGACATCACGAGCTGGCGGGCACAGGCGGGGCTGACCACCTACCTCGACGTCGAGCAAGCGCGCACCAGCGTGGAGACCACCCGCTCGACCATTCCGTCGCTTCAGCAGTCGCTCGCCGCGGACGAACACAGCATCGCGGTGCTGATGGGCGAGAATCCGGGGGCAGTGGCCGAGCTGATGCACGATCCCAAGCCCATTCCCGTGACGCCGCGCGAAGTCGCGGTCGGCGTCCCTGCCGACACGCTGGCCTACCGGCCCGACGTACGGCGCGCGGAGCGCAATCTCGCCGCAGAGACGGCGCACGTAGGCGTGGTCACCGCCAGCGCCTACCCCACGCTGGACGCGCTCGGCTCGATCGGCCTCGACGCGCTGACGCCCGGCGGTCTGTTCCACGCCGGCGCCTGGGCCGGCTCGATGGCCGCGAGTGCCACGCAGACGATCTTCGCGGGCGGCCAGGTGCAGGGGAACATCGAGGCCGAGTACGCGGTCCGCGACCAGGTGCTGGCCACCTACCAGGAGACCGTGCTGGGCGCGCTGCAGGAAGTCGAGGACGCGCTCGTCGCCTTCGCGCAGGAGCAGGACCGGCGGCAGGCGCTGTCGGCCGCCGCGGCCTCCGCCG
>Ga0187779_10002921_pt1 | contig 10403 bp, 8 predicted proteins | sample 1015_Q2_SP10_10__FD_132435 | JGI IMG/M metagenome (GOLD analysis project Ga0187779, IMG submission 132435) | Tropical peat soil microbial communities from peatlands in Department of Meta, Colombia - 1015_Q2_SP10_10_MG | ecosystem: Environmental > Terrestrial > Soil > Wetlands > Peat | place...
GCTCCTGCAGGATGCGCAGCACCTCGGCGCGCTCCTCGTCCTGCAGCGAGACGATGTCGTTGTTGAGCTCGACCGCCGGCAGCGGCTCGACGAACAGGCTGGCGCCGGAGCCCGAGCTGCCGTGGATGATCCCCGGCAGCTGCCCCTTCTGCTCCGCCTTCAGCAGCAGCACGTAGCGGTCGTTGCGGGTGGTGATGACGCGGTCCTGCAGCAGCCGCTCGGCGTCGCGGCTGCGGAGGTAGCCCTCCATCACGCTGGTCAGCTGGCTCTTCAGGCGCACGAGCGTCCGGCGCAGGTCGGCGAGACGCGGCGAGGCGTCGTCCGCCACCTCGCCGGAGGGCAGCAGCGCCCGGCGCACCGAGCGCGCCACCTCGCGCGTGTCGCGCACCGCGGAGGCGAGCGTCGCCAGCCGCGGCGCACCCTCGACCCGCGCCACCCGCCAGGCGATCTCGACGCCGCCTTCGATGAAGAAGGCGAGGTCGGCGAGGGCCCGCGGCTCGAGGTGGGCGCCTCGCGTCCGCGCGACCACCAGCGCCTCCTCCGGGTCGGGTAGGTCGTGGTACGGCTGGCGCCCGAGGGCCCGCAGGAGCACCACACCCTCGCTCGTCCGGGCGAGCGCCTCGCGCACCGCCGCGACGTCAGCGAGGGGCGAGAGCTGCGCCAGCCGGGCAGTCCCCTGCGCCGAGCCGGCGTGCTGCAGGAGCAGCGCCCGGATCGAATCGAACTCCAGTGCCTTGAGGGAGTTGACGTTCACACGAGTCCGTCCGGCCGCCGGTCGCGGGCTGTCCACCGTCCGCCGAGCGCCCCCTGGGGGCGCCTAGTGCGCACAGCCGAGGCCTTTGGGCGCAATCAGGTTGGGGAAACGGCAGGACAAGACCATAACAAGATCAGTACCATCAACACCTTTGTCAAGGTCGCGGGGGTGCCCGAGAGCTCCCCGGAGCGATCCTTGTGCGCTTGCGCACCATTTCTCGTAACTGACACAGCCAAAACGTCTCTGAATGAAACGGGGGTCGCCGACTCAGGTCCGGCTGCGGTTGCGCAGGATCAGGCAGGCGAGGTGGGCGGCCCCGAACCCGTTGTCGATGTTGACGACGCCAACGCCGGAGGAGCACGAGTTGAGCATCGCCAGCAGGGCGGCCAGGCCGTGGAACGAAGCCCCGTAGCCGACGCTGGTGGGCACCGCGACGACCGGCGAGTCGACGAGGCCGGCGACCACCGAGGGCAGCGCGCCCTCCATCCCGGCCGCCACGATCACCACGTCCGCCCCGCGGATCGCTTCCGCCCGGTCGAGCAGCCGGTGCAGCCCCGACACCCCGACGTCGTAGATCCGCTCGACGTTCGCCCCGTGGAAGTCGGCGACCACGGCCGCCTCCTCCGCGACGGGCAGGTCCGAAGTCCCGGCGGCGACCACGGCCACCCGTCCGGCCAGCGCCGCGCGGGGTCCCGCGTCGACGGTGATGCAGCGCGCCACCTCGTGCCAGCAGGCGTCGTGGCGCACCGCGAGGACCGCCTGGTGGGCCTCGGGGACGGTCCGCGTCACCAGCACCCTCTGGCCGCGGGCGGCGATCTTCTCCACGATGGCCGCGATCTGCTCGGGCGTCTTGCCCGCGCCGAAGACCGCCTCGGGAAAGCCGCGGCGCAGCGCCCGGTGGTGGTCCACCTTGGCGAAACCCAGGTCCTCGAAGGGCAGCGTGGCCAGCCGCGAGGCCGCCTCCTCCGGCGTGAGCTCGCCGCGTTTCACGCTGTGCAGCAGCGATTTGAGCGTCTCGGGATCCATTGAAAATGAAGCCGGCGGTCCGATAGACTGAGGGGGTGCCCGCCGAGAAGCTCCCCCGTTCGGGGGGCGGCGAGCACTCCGAGATCGGCATCTTCCACCGGTGATTCGGACGCTGTCAACGGAGGCGGCTTCGCGTCTCACGGCGTGAGGGACGCGGGCGGCGAGGCGGGGGCATCGGCGTCATGAGCGCTTTCGAGCTGGGCATCCTCGGGCTCTACTTCCTGACGCTCGTGATCCTGGCCATCCTCGGCTTCCACCGTTACGTGATGGTGTGGCTGTACTTCCGGCACAAGGACAAGAAGCCGCTGCCGCGGGCGCTCCCCGAGCGGCTGCCGCGGGTCACCGTCCAGCTGCCGATCTTCAACGAGATGTACGTGGTCGACCGCCTGCTCGCCTCGGTGGCGGCCATCCGCTACCCGAGGGAGCTGCTGCAGATCCAGGTCCTCGACGACTCGACCGACGAGACGACCACCATCGCCAGCCGCGCCGTCGAGCACTACCGCGCGCAGGGCTTCGACATCCACTACCTGCACCGCGAGGACCGCACCGGCTACAAGGCGGGCGCCCTCGACGCCGGGCTGCGGAGCGCGACCGGCGAGTTCGTGCTGATCTTCGACGCCGACTTCGTGGCGCCCGCGGACGTGCTGGAGAAGACGCTCGGCCACTTCCAGGACCCCAAGGTGGGGATGGTGCAGGCCCGCTGGGGCCACATCAACCGCAGCTACTCGCTGCTCACGGAAGTGCAGTCGATCATGCTCGACGGGCACTTCATCATGGAGCACGGGGCGCGCAGCCGTGCCGGGCGCTTCTTCAACTTCAACGGCACCGCCGGGGTCTGGCGCCGCTCGGTGATCGCCGACGCCGGGGGCTGGCAGCACGACACGCTGACCGAGGACCTCGACCTCAGCTACCGCGCGCAGATGAGGGGCTGGCGTTTCGTCTACCTGCCCGACCTGGTGACGCCCGCGGAGCTGCCGGTGGAGATGAACGCCTTCAAGACCCAGCAGCAGCGCTGGGCCAAGGGCTCGGTGCAGGTGTGCAAGAAGCTGCTGCCGCGCATCCTCGCCTCGCAGCTGCCCTGGAAGGAGAAGGTCGAGGCCACCTTCCACCTCACCGCCAACATGGCCTACCCGCTGATGGTGCTGCTCGCCGCTCTCATGTTCCCGGCGATGGTGCTGCGCTACAGCATGGGCTGGGCGGAGATGGTGGTGGTCGACGTCCCCATCTTCCTGGCCGCCACCGCCTCGGTCTGCGCCTTCTACGTGCTCTCGCAGAAGGAGCAGTTCCCCACCGGCTGGAAGGGCAAGGTCAAGTACATCCCGGCGGTGCTGGGCATCGGCATCGGCATCAGCATCAACAACGCCATCGCGGTGATGGAGGGGCTGTTCGGCAAGCCCTCCGAGTTCATGCGCACCCCCAAGTACCGCATCGAGGGCCAGGGCGACGACTGGAAGACCAAGCGCTACAAGGGCCGCTCGACCTGGGTGCCCTACGTCGAGCTGGCGCTCGCCTGCTACTTCACCTTCGTGAACCTGTACGCGCTCACCTACGGGCTGGTGGGCACGCTGCCCTTCATCGCCATCTTCCAGTGGGGCTTCCTGTACACCTCCGGCATGTCGCTCGCGCAGAGCCTCGACTGGCTGGTCCCGCGCGAGCAGGAGGCCTGAGCCTCCTCTCCTCCTCGAGGCAAGAGCGGGGCGGGCTCGGACGACGCAGATGGCTCGCATCGAGACACAGGTCCAGAGCCGGGGCGTGCGCCGGGTGCTCTGGATCACGCTCGGGCTGAACCTGGCGGTGAGCGCGGGGAAGGTCCTGGTCGGGTACCTCTCCGGCAGCCTGGCCATGGTCGCCGACGGCTACCACAGCCTGGTCGACGGCTCGAACAACGTCATCGGCCTGATCGTGGCGGCCTTCGCCTTCCGCCCCCCGGACCCCGATCACCCGTACGGGCACCGCAAATTCGAGACGGCGGCGACGGTGGCTATCGGGGCCGCCCTGCTGGCCCTCGCCTGGGAGGTGCTCAGGGGAGCCGTCGCCCGGGTCGGCCACCCGGCGACTCCCGCGATCGGGCTGCTCAACTGGGTGGTGATGCTGGCGACCATCGGCGTCAACCTGGGCGTGAGCTTCTACGAGGCCCGCGAGGGCCGCCGGCTGCAGAGCGCGTTCCTGGTGGCCGACGCCGCCCACACCAGGGCCGACCTCTCCGTGTCGCTGGGCGTCATCGCCTCGTTCCTGGCGGCGCTCCTGGGCCTGGGCTGGGCCGACCCGCTGGTGGCCCTGGCGATCGGCGCCATCATCGCCTGGCAGGCGGTGAAGGTCCTGCTCTCCGCCTTCCACGTGCTGACCGACCGCGCTGCCATCCCCGCCGAGCGGCTGCAGGCGCTGGCGGCGGCAATGCCCGGCGTGCTGCGCGTCCACGATCTGCGCACCCGCGGCCGCGGCGACGCCGTCTACGTCGACCTCACCGTGCACCTCGACGCCGGCCTCAGCCTGAAGGCGGCCCACGAGGTGTCCGACCGCATCGAGGCGGCGCTGCAGGCCGAGCACCCCGAGATCGTGGACGTGGTGGTGCACCTCGAGCCGGAGGGGCACGAGGCGGAGACGGCCGGCGCCGGCCGGGGTAGCGGCCTCGCTCGCTGAGGACGCTCAGCGCCTCTCGCCGCCGCAATCGGGGCAGGGGCACAGCGCGCGCAGCAGGCGGAAGCTGTAGATGCCGGTGCTGTGGCCGTCCTGCCAGGTGAGCGAGAGCGCGTAGTTGCCCACCGCGTCGAGGTGGACCAGCTCCTGGTCGCGCAGGTCGAGGTACCTCGCGTCGGGAGCGTGCCCCTGGCACACGGCGCAGGGGCACCAGCTGCGAAGGTAGTCGAGCGGGAAGGCCGACTGGTGAGAGTCCTCCCACACCACCACCAGCCGCCTAGCGGAGCGCTCGTGGCGAACCTCGACCGGCTCGGGAGCGGGAAAGGTCACTTCCCCGATGCTACTCGACTACTCGACCCCCAGGTGCACGTCGTCCACCTTCCAGGCGCCGCCCTCCTTCACCAGGTGGATGGTGATCGGCCGCGGCGCGCCGCCGCCGGTGAGGACACCCTTCAGCACGGCCTTGTCGTTGTCGATCGAGCGCGAGAAGAAGGTGGCGTCCTTCGACTGCTGGATGGCGCCGGCGATCGCCTGTCGGTCCTCGGCGGAGAGCCGGCCGCGGTACTCGCTGCTCAGCCCCGCGTCCGCCAGCTCGGTCTGGCCCTGCCGCACCTCGGAGAGCCAGCTGTGAGCGGCATTCGCCGCCGGGCGGGTGGCCATCACGGCGCCGCCGCCGATCACGGCGATCAGCAGCACCACCAGCAGCAGGCAGCCGCAGCAGCCGACGCCGACCCAGACGAGCGGCGAGCGGCCCTTCTTCGCCGGGGGCGCTCCGGCGGGCATCTGCGGCACCGGCGAGCCGCCGGCGGGCGCGGCACGCCGGGCCGCGGGAGCGGCCAGCGGGGGAGGCGGAGGCGCCGCGGCCACCCGCGGCGGCGGAGGCGCCACGGTACGGGGAGGCGGCATGGTCGGCAGGGGAGGCGGCTCGACCGGCACGTGCGCGCTCGAGACCACGGTCGCCGACTCGTCCTCGTACACCGGTGTGGCGACCGTGGCCTCGGGATCGCTCGCCAGCTCCACCCGGTAGGAGAGGGCGCCGAAACGCAGCTCCTGGCCGTTGCGCAGCGGCTCCTCGGTGGCTCGCACGCTGTTGATGAAAGTGCCGTTGGCGCTGCCCTGGTCGACGACCCACCAACCGGCTCCGCGCGGCTCGAGCCGCGCGTGGCGTCGCGACACCGAGCCGTCCGTCACCACGATCTCGCAGCTCGGGTCGCGTCCCACCATGCTCGGCGCGCCGACTTCGATCGGCGCGCCGGAGACGGGCACGAGTCTCAACTGTGACATGGGCTCTCCTCGCTGCGCCGCGCGGGCGTCGAGCGGAAGCAGGTACCGGGATTCTAGAAACCCGCCCGGGGAGCGTCAACGCGGGGCGCCGCGCCCGGGCCGTCACCTGGGGCTGCCAGCTGACTCCATCCCCTCGAGGGCGGCGAGGTTCGTTGACACCTCCCCGATGGCGCCTCAGAATGGCCGTCTAGCCAACAGCCCAGGAGATCGATGGTCGACAAACGTTCCGGCGGGCGCGTCGTCCTCGTCCTCGCCTCGCTCCGCCTCGCCGTGGTGACGATGCTGACGCTGGGCAGCGTCTGCGCGTACGCCACCTTCTACGAGATGCGCAACGGCACCCCGGCCGTGCAGCGCGACATCTACCAGACGCCCTGGTTCGCCCTGATCCTGGCCACCCTCGGCGTGAACGTCGCCTCGGTGATGGTCAGCCGCTATCCCTGGACGCGGCACCACATCGGCTTCCTGGTCGCCCACGTGGGGATCCTGGCGATCCTGGCCGGGTCGCTCGTCTCCATCTACCGGGGGCTCGACTCGAACCTGGCCCTCTTCGAGGGCGAGACCGGCGAGCGGGTGACGCTGCACGACCGCAGCCTGCAGCTGGCGCTGCCGACGGGAGCGCGGGCGAGCTTCCCGGTCCTCTTCGAGAAGCACCCGGCCTCGCCCGGCCGCGAGCAGCGCTTCGCGGTGCCGGGGCAGGACCTGGTGCTGGTCGCCGACGAGTCGCGGCCGCACGTGGGGGTGAGCGAGTCCTTCGCCAGCGCGGAGAGCGGCACCCCGGCCCTCCACTTCCAGCTGCAGGCGCCGATGGCGACACAGGACGGCTGGCTGGTTCCGGACGACCCCGAGCGGAGCCGGCTGGACCTGTTCATGGTCTCCTTCGCCTTCCGCTCGGCTCCCGGCGAGACGGCTGCGCAGGAGCTGCTGTCCCGGGACGAGGGAAGGAACCACGTCAGCTTCGTGACCACGCCCGCGGGCCTTTGGTACTCGGCCAGCGACGGCCAGGGGGGCCGGCAGACCGGCGCCGTGGTTCCCGGCCAGCCGGTGCGCACCGGCTGGGCCGGCCTCGGCCTGATGGTCGACCAGTACCTGCCGTCTGCCGCGCTGGTGCGGCAGGTGGTCAAGGAGACGCCGCCGGCCAAGGAGGAGAGGCGGCGTCCCGCGGTCCTCGTCCACCTCGAGGGCCAGGGACAGGCCGGCCCGCCGGAGTGGGTGCTGTGGGGCGAGCAGCGCGCACTGCGCGTCGGCAGCCGGGCGGCAGCGGTCGCCTACCGCTCGCCGGAGGTGGCGCTGCCCTTCAAGGTGACGCTGCTGCGCTTCAACGACGAGAGCTACCCGGGCTCGCGCATGGCCTCCACCTACGAGAGCACGGTGCGCATCGACGACCCCCGGGAGGGCAGCTTCCAGACGCTCGTCTCCATGAACCACCCGCTCCACTACCGCGGCTACATCTTCTTCCAGTCGTCGTTCGTCGAGGGCCGGCCGATGATGTCCATCTTCTCCGTGGCCCGGGCGCCCGGCCTGCCCCTCGTCTACCTGGGGGTGGCCCTCATCGGCACCGGGATCATCTGGATGTTCTACGTGAAGCCGTACCTGGCCAGGCGGCAGGCCCAGGCGGCGCTCGTCGCCCACCGTGCCGCACGGGAGACACCGCATGAAGCGAAGCCTGCTGCTGACGCTGTCGCTGCTCGCCCTCGGCCTGCCGCGCCCGCTGCTGGCGGGGCCTGAGATCGAGCCGCTGCGGCGCATCGCCGTCCAGGACGGCGGGCGCAGCAAGCCGCTCGACAGCTTCGCCCGCGACCTCGCCAAGCGGGTGCAGGGCGCCCGCGCCTTCGGCCTGGAGCGCATCGAGGGGCTGGAGCCGACCGAGTGGCTGCTGGCCATGATGACGGCGCCCGAGAAGTGGCGCAGCGAGCCGATCGTCAAGGTGACCCACGCCGGGCTGCGCCAGGCGGCGAAGCTGCCGGCGGGGCGCGACCGCTTCAGCCTGGCCGAGCTGGCCGAGCACCCCGGCTTCCGCGAGGCGACGGCGGCGGTGCAGGCCAAGAGCCAGCGCGGGGAGGACCTCGACCCGGTGGACCGGGAGGTGGCCGACCTCTACGACGTGCTCTCCACCTTGAACGGGGTGATGACCGGCGAAGCGCTGCACATCGTGCCGCAGGACGACCCCAGGGCCGCCTGGCTGTCGGTCGCCGACCTGCAGTCACAGGCCGCCACCCCGCAGCTCGAGCGCGTGCGGACGCTCCTCGGCGCGATGCTGGTCGCCTACCGCGACGGCGACCGCCCGGGCGTGCAGACCGCGGCAGGCGCCCTCTCCCGGCGGCTGGCGGAGCTCGCCCCCTCCGCCTACCCGCGGCAGAAGGACCTCTCGCTGGAGGTGCACTACAACACGCTCAAGCCCTACCGCATCGCCTGGATGCTGTACCTCCTCGGCTTCCTGGCGCTCTTGTCGAGCTTCCCGCTCGCCGCGCGCGGCCTGACCATCTCCGGCTTCGCCCTGGTGGGGAGCGCCTTCCTGACCCAGTCCTACGGGATGGCGCTGCGCGTCCTGATCTCGGGCCGGCCGCCGGTCACCAACATGTACGAGACCATCATCTTCGTGGCCTGGGGCGGCGTGGCGTTCGCGCTCGTGTTCGAGGCCATCTACCGCGTGCGCTTCTTCGGCACCACCGCGGCCGCGCTCGCCACCATCGCCCTCCTGATCGCCGACAACGTGCCCATCTTCGACTCCTCGATCGCGCCGCTGGTGCCGGTGCTGCGCGACAACATGTGGCTCACCATCCACGTGCTCACCATCATGCTCGGCTACGCCGCCTTCACCCTGGCCATGGGCCTCGGCCACCTCAACCTGGGCCTCTACTTCTTCGCCCCGCGGCGGGCGGGGCTGCTCAAGTCGCTCTCGATCTTCCTCTACCGCGCGCTGCAGGTGGGGACGCTGTTCCTGGCCGTGGGCACGGCGCTCGGCGGGGTGTGGGCCTCCTACTCGTGGGGCCGCTTCTGGGGATGGGACCCCAAGGAGACCTGGGCGCTCATCGCCACCCTCGGCTACCTCTCGATCCTGCACGCCCGCTTCGTCGGCTGGCTGAAGGACTTCGGGGTCGCCGTGGGCTCGCTGCTCGGCTACCTGCTGGTGCTGATGGCCTGGTACGGCGTCAACTTCGTGCTGGGCACGGGGCTGCACTCCTACGGCTTCGGCTCGGGCGGCTACTGGTACGTGGGCGGCTTCGTGGCCTTCGAGGCGCTGGTGATCGTGGCGGCGCTGCTGCGCCGGCGCGCCGAGCTGGCTCGCCACGCCGCACCGCCAGTGGCGACGCCGCAGCCGGCATAGACAGCACTCGCAGCAGCTATATCAACTAATGATATAGATGCCACCCGCCGCGCACCTTGCGCGCGGCGGTGTGAAGTGCGACCCTGCCCTGTCCGTTCCCGAACACTGAGGACCAGGAGGCAGACCAGATGAGAAGGGTGTGGGCGTTCGCCGTCCTCGCCTTGCTCGTGGCCGCGTCGGCAGGCGCGGCGGAGCAGCCGGTGAGCTTCAAGAGCGGCGACGAGCAGGGCATGGGGGTGCTGGTCACGCCGGAGGGCCGGGGGCCGTTCCCGGCGGTGATCGTGATCCAGGAGTGGTGGGGCCTCAACGACTGGGTCAAGCAGCAGGCGCGGGCGCTGGCGCAGCAGGGCTACCTGGCGCTGGCGCCGGACCTCTACCGCGGAAAGGCGACGGACAGGCAGGAGGAGGCGCATCAGCTGATGATGGGTACCCCGCGCGACCGCGCCCTGCGCGACCTGCAGGGAGCCTGGGCCTACCTGCAGTCGCGGCCGGACGTGAGGAAGGACCGCATCGGCGTCATCGGCTGGTGCATGGGCGGCGGCTACGCGCTGCAGCTGGCGACCGTCGAGCCGGCGCTCAAGGCGGTGGTCGCCTACTACGGCACCCCGCCCACCGACCCCGCGGCGCTCGCCGCCATCAAGGCGCCGGTCATGGGCAACTACGGTGCCGAGGACAAGGGCCCCGCGCCCGAGCAGGTGAAGGCCTTCGAGGACACCCTGAAGAAGGCCGGCCAGCCGGTGGACATCAAGGTCTACCCGGGCGCCGGCCACGCCTTCGCCAACGTCAACAATCCCTGGGGCGGCTACCGCAAGGAGGCGGCGGAGGACGCCTGGGCGCGGACGACCGCCTTCTTCTCGAAGTACCTGAAAGGCTAGCGCCGCTCAGAGACCGGCGCGGGCGGCGAGGGGCGGCGGGCCGGCCGCCGTCTGCGTGGCCGGCAGCGCCTCGTCCGCGCGCGGGAAGCACAGCCTGCGGAAGTTGCACCGGCGGCAGACCTGCGGGCGGTCGACCCGCGGGAAGTCCTGCTCGCGCGCGAGGTTCTCCACCGGGTCCGCGAGCAGCGAGCGCATGTCGCGGGCGCTTCTCTCGATGAAGCGGCGGGCGTGCTCGATCTGCTGGCGGGTGACGTTGCGGCGGACCGCCTTGGGCACCACCAGGTAGTCGAGCTCGGTGGTGATCTGCTCCGGATCCTGCACCCAGCCCTTTTCGGCGGCGTAGAGCGCGTAGCCGGCGATCTGCACCTCGTTGAAGCGCCCCTCGCGCCGGCCGGTCTTCCAGTCCACGATCACCACCCGGCCGTCCTCCTCGCGCCAGGCGAGGTCCATGCGCAGGAACACCTCGGTGCCGGCCACGGTGAAGGACACCAGGTCCTCGAGC
>Ga0187779_10002922_pt1 | contig 10402 bp, 7 predicted proteins | sample 1015_Q2_SP10_10__FD_132435 | JGI IMG/M metagenome (GOLD analysis project Ga0187779, IMG submission 132435) | Tropical peat soil microbial communities from peatlands in Department of Meta, Colombia - 1015_Q2_SP10_10_MG | ecosystem: Environmental > Terrestrial > Soil > Wetlands > Peat | place...
GCGTTCCACTGCTTGAAGTCCTCCCACTGCAGCAGGGCCCTGGGGAAGCGCTGCTTCACCGCGCGCACGAACTCGTCCACGATCGCGTCGTAGGCCTCGCCGCGCAGCCGCGGCTCGCGCCAGCCGATGTACAGGTCGTCCGCCAGCAGCTTCTCGTTGTCGGTGCCCACGTCGAGGCTGATGGGCAGCGTCTGCGAGGGCGGGATGCCGGCGCCGGCGCAGTAGAGCGCGAGCTTGCCGACCGGTATGCCCATGCCGCCGGCGCCCTGGTCGCCCAGGCCGAGGATGCGCTCGTTGTCGGTCACCACGATCAGCCGCACGTCCTCGTAGGGGGCGTTGGCCAGCACCTCGGTCATCCGCCCCTTGTGCCCGGGGTTGATCCACAGCCCGCGGGCGCGCCGGAAGATCTTGCTGTACTGCTGGCAGGCGAGGCCCACCGTGGGCGTGTAGACGATGGGCAGGAACTCCTCGAGGTGGTCGGTGAGCACGCGGTAGAAGAGGTGCTCGTTGCGGTCCTGCAGGGCGGCCAGCCCGATGTAGCGCTCCAGCGCCTCGCCCTTGCGCACGATGTTGCCGTAGGCGCGGCGCGCCTGCTGCTCCATGGTGCTCACCACCGGCGGCAGCAGCCCCTCCAGGGCCAGGGCCCGCCGCTCCTCGCGGGTGAAGGCGGTGGAGCGGTTGTACATGGGGTGGTTGAGCAGCGCCGCTCCGCGCAGCCGCACCTCGATCCGCTCGCGCCCGTCCGCGCCCCGCTTCCGGCGAAACGCCTCCACCTCCAGCACCTCCAGGGTTGGCGGATCGCAGTGTACTACGCGGGCTCCCGGCCCGGCCCGGCCGCCACTATATCAACGATTAGTATAGCTGGGCGAGGGTGTGGGGCGTATACTCCGCAGCGACGTCGCCTGCCTTTTGAGCAGCCGTCCCGATACGGCAGCCGTTGATGTTCGTGCGTACCAACCCTCGGCGTCCGGGCGTGCCAACGCGGAAGGAGCAGCGTCGATGCAGATCGCCCACTCTCGTCGCACCTGGGTCGTCGCGGTGGCCGCAGCTGGCGTGGTGTCGGCGGTGCTGGGCTTCGCCGCCCCGCCGGCGGCGGCGCCGGGCGACCTCTCGAAGTGCGAGCGGCGGGTCTTCTCGCAGAACGGGGAGGACGGCGTCATCGAGAAGGTGTTCGAGGTCATCCAGCCGACCAGCCGCTTCGCCATCGAGTTCGGCGCCGGCGACGGCGTCAAGATGAGCAACATGCGGAACCTGATCCTCAATCACGGCTGGCGATCGCTGATGATCGAGGGGGACCACGCGCTCGCCGCCAGCTGCCAGCAGACGTACCGGGGCACCCCCGGGGTCACCTGCCTGGAGCACTGGGTGTACCCCGGCAACGTCGAGTTCCTGTTCGAGGAGAACGGCGTGCCGCAGGACCTCGACCTGCTGGTGATCGACATCGACGGCTTCGACTACTGGGTGTGGAAGGTGATCTACGAGTACCGGCCGAAGCTGGTCATGATCGAGATCAACGGGACCTTCGCCCCGCCCATCAAGGCGATCGTCGAGTACAACCCCTTCCTGTACTGGGACGGGAGCTTCTACCACGGCGCCTCGCTGCAGTCGATGTACGAGCTCGGCAAGCGCAAGGGGTACGAGCTCGTCTACGTGGAGAAGCAGGGCGCCAACGCCTTCTTCGTGGACCGCAAGTACTACCCGCGCTTCGGCCTCAAGGACAACTCTCCCGCCCGGTTGTACCCGGCCACCATCCGCAACGCCATCACCCCCGACCGGCTCGGCCGCTACATCGACGAGAAGGGATACATCCGCTCGACCCGCCTGCCGTTCTACAACGCGACGCCGCTCCACCGCGATGCGGCGACGGTGGAGAAGCGCTGGATCCTGGGGCGCTAGCGGGCTGCCTCAGGCCGGCACCAACCTCGGGTGTGCCGGCTCCCACATGGCAGAGGCCACCGCCTCCGGGATCTGCGCGTCCGCGAGCACCCGGCAGGCGACGCCGTCCTCGCGCGCCTGCTTCACCACCGCGCAGGCGATGGCGCGGGACACCCGGCGGATCTGGGAAGCCGGCGGGAACAGCATGCCGGCGTCGAAGTCCTCCTGCTTCACCTCGCAGGCGAGGCGCACGGCGGCGGCGGCGAACATCGACTCGGTCACCTCGCGCGCCTCGGAGACCAGCACGCCCAGGCCGACGCCGTGGAACACGAAGGCGTTGTTGCCCTGGCCGATCCTGATGGTGCGCCCGCCGTAGGGCACCGGCTCGAAGGGGCTGCCGGTGGCGATGAGGGCGCGCCCGCCGGTCCAGTTGACGAGGTCGACCGGCTTCGCCTCGCATTTCGAGGTGGGGTTGGACATGGGGAAGATCACCGGCCGCTCCACGTGCGCCGCCATCTCGCGGACGATCAGCTCGGTGAAGGTGCCCGGCTCGCCCGAGGTGCCGATCAGCACGGTCGGCTTCACCGCCCGGATGACGGCGGCGAGGTCGCGCGGACGGCCCTTCTCCAGGCCGTAGCGCTCGGCCAGCGCCGCCGGCCAGGCGAAGGGGCGCTTGTGCTCGTCCTTGATCTCCTGGTCGTCGACCACTAGGCCGTGGCTGTCCAGGTTGGCGATCGCCTCGACCAGCGCCTCGCCCGAGAGCCCGGCCCGGGAGAGCGCGTCGCGCAGCAGGCGCGCGATGCCGATGCCGGCGGCGCCGGCGCCCAGGATCACGGTCCGCTGCTCCGTGAGCGGGACGCCGGTGGCCCGGCAGCCGGCCATGATGCCGGCCACCGCCACCGCGGCCGTGCCCTGGATGTCGTCGTTGAAGCAGGTGATCTGCTTGCGGTACTTGTCGAGGAGCGTGAAGGCGTTCGTCTTCTTGAAGTCCTCCCACTGCAGCAGCGCCTTGGGGAAGCGGTACTTCACCGCGCGCACGAACTCGTCCACCAGCGAGTAGTACTCCTCGCCGCGCAGGCGCGGGTGGCGCCAGCCGAGGTACAGCTCGTCCTCCAGCAGCGCCTTGTTGTCGGTGCCCACGTCGAGGCTGATGGGCAGCGTCTGCGAGGGGTGGATGCCGGCGGCGGCACAGTAGAGCGCCAGCTTGCCGATGGGGATCCCCATGCCGCCCGCGCCCTGGTCGCCCAGGCCCAGGATGCGCTCGTTGTCGGTCACCACGATCAGCCGCACGTCCTCGAAGGGCGCGTTCTTCAGCACCTCCTCGACGCGGCCGCGGTGGCCGGGAGTGATCCACAGCCCGCGGGCGCGCCGGAAGATGTGGCTGTACTCCTGGCAGGCGAGGCCCACCGTCGGCGTGTAGACGATCGGCATCAGCTCCTCGATGTTGTCGACCAGGAGCCGATAGAAGAGGACCTCGTTGCGGTCCTGCAGCGAGGAGAGGCCGATGAAGCGCTCCAGCGGGTCCGCCTTGCGCAGGAGGTTGCGGTGGATGCGTGCGGCCTGCTGCTCGAGGCTGCTGATGGCGTCAGGCAGCAGCCCGTCCAGGCCGAAGGCCGCGCGCTCCTCGCGCGTGAAGGCCGTGCCCTTGTTGTACATGGGGTGCCGCAGCAGCCGCTGCCCGCGGTAGGGCACCTCGACGTGCGAACCGCCGTCCTCGTCACGCTTGAGGCGATAGGGTTCCATCGCAGACCTCCTCGATGCCGCGCGCGAAACCACCGCGCCAGAGACGCGCCGCACGAATTGCGGCCCGACGGCGCCGCACGGAGGAGGCTGCAATAAGGGAGCCAGATGGGGGCGGTGAGCAGGGCTTGTGGCCGGCTCGCGCGCTTCGGGCGATTCGCCCCGGGCTAGCGCGCGACCACCCGGTTGCGGCCCTCGCGCTTGGCTTCGTAGAGGGCCTCGTCGGCGCGGTGGAGGAGGGCGTCGATGTGCTCGTCCTCCGCGCCCATGGTGGCGACGCCGACGCTCACCTCCAGCGGCAGCCGCCGTCCCTCCCACTCGACCCCGCTGGCGGCCAGCGCGTGGCGGAGGCGGTCGGCCACCTGCGACGCCGCCGTGCGAGGCGCCTCGGGCAGCAGCACCGCGAACTCGTCGCCGCCCAGCCGGCCGATGGCGTCGCCGTCACGCAGGGTGCGCGAGCAGATCCGGGCCAGCGTCACCAGGGTGGCGTCGCCGGCGGCGTGGCCGTAGCCGTCGTTGACGGCCTTGAAGCGGTCGATGTCGAGCATCAGCAGCGACAGCTCGCGGCGGTGGCGCCGCGCCTGGGAGAGGGCGCGGGCGGCTCCCTCCAGGAAGTGGGCGCGGCTGTCGACGCCGGTGAGGGCGTCGACCGAGGCGCGCTGGCGCGCCTCGTCGCGCGCGCGCCGCAGCGCCGAGCTGGCGTCGGTGAGCGGGGTGACGTCCTCCAGCGTGAGCAGCGCCTGGTAGCCGCCCTCGGGCGCCGGGATGGCGACGGCGGTGGTGTGCTGCACCCGCAGCCGGCCGCTGCGCAGCGGCGCCGGCACCAGGTGGGGGTGCAGCTGGGAGGAGAAGACGGCGGGGGCCCCCGACTCGAACAGCCCCGCCAGCCGGGTGGCGTAGCGCTGCTGCCACAGCTGCGGCAGCCGCTCGCGCACGTCGCGCCCCAGCACCTCCTGCCGCCGCAGCCCGGTCCACTCCTCGAGGCTGGCGTTCCAGAAGAGGACCCGCAGGTCGCGGTCGAGCACCATCGCCCCCAGGGGGACCGAGTCGAGGAGAGCGAAGCGCTCGCTCATCTCAGGGCCCCGCCCGCGGCCGCTCCGCCAGCCCTGCCAAGAGCTCGTCGTAGGAGCGCAGCTCGAAGAGCAGCAGCGGGCTGCCCTCGATCTCCGTCTCGCGGATGCGGAAGCCGGTGCGCACCAGCAGCAGCAGCGGCTGGCGGGCGTGCACCTCGGTGGTGACCAGGGCCAGCGCCGGGCCCTCCTCGTACACCGGGCTGCTGTAGCGCAGCGGCCGCTCCAGCAGGTTCCCCAGCGTGCCCAGGACCGAGTTGATCAGGACGTTGCCGATCTCGGTCAGGGTGCCCGAGCGCAGCGAGTCGAGGTCCTCGTCGAGGGCGTCCTCGCCGGTGAGGCCGGCCACCAGCCGCGAGGCGGAGGGCTGCGGGAAGATCAGGAAGGCGCCGCCCTCGAGCGCGCCGTGGAAGGCCATCTCCACCGAGGACACGGCGGTCTTGCCCAGCGGACCGAACACGCGGGGCAGGTCGTCCACGTCCAGCAGCTCCACCCGGGGAGGCACCAGCGTCACCGGGTGCTGGACCAGCTCGTTGAGCGCCGCGGCGGCGCGGCCCACGCCGATGTTGATCGCCTCCTGCAGCGCGTCGAGCTCGGCCTCCTCCAGCCGCCGCGCGTGCGGGCGGGGGCGGCCGGCCACGGCGTCGAGGACCGCCTGCAGCAGCTGGGCGGCGCTCACGGGCTTGCCCAGGACGGCGGCGGCGCCCCGCCTCAGGCACTCCTCGTGCGTGCTCTTCTGGATGTCGGCGGTCACCACCAGCACCGGCGCGTGGACGCCGCGGGCGCGCAGGGTGTCGATGAGCGCCAGGCCGTCGAGCCCGGGCATCAGCAGGTCGGCGGTGATGCAGTCGGGGTGCTGCTCGACGGCGGCCTGCAGCCCGGCCTCGGCCCCCGCGGCCTCGATCACCTCGTGACCGGCGCCCTCCAGGACCTCCCTGAGCACCGCCCGCGCCACCCGCGCGTCGTCGACCACCAGAACGCGAGCCACCCTGCCGCCTCCTCGGCGTGCGCCGGGCGTACGGTACCACGGGTTCCGGCCCCCGGCGTGTTAGGCTCCGTCCCGTTCCAGAGAGGACCGATGATCCCACGCTACTCCCGCCCAGAGATGGCGAGGCTGTGGTCGGAGGAGAGCCGTTTCGCCGCCTGGCTGCAGGTGGAGATCGCCGCCACCGAGGTGCTGGCGGCCCGCGGCGTCGTCCCCAAGGAGGCGCTGGAGGCCATCCGCAGCAAGGCCCGCTTCGACGTCGCGCGCATCGAGGCGATCGAGCGCGAGGTCCAGCACGACGTCATCGCTTTCGTCTCCAACGTGGCCGAGAGCGTGGGAGAGGAGGGGCGCTGGCTGCACTACGGCCTGACCTCCTCCGACGTCGTCGACACGGCCCTGGCCATGCTGATGCGCGACGCCTGCGACCTCGTCGAGAAGGAGGTGCGGGCGCTCATGGAGGCGGTGAAGGAGCGCGCCTTCCGTCACAAGACCGTGCCGATGATCGGCCGCACCCACGGCGTGCACGCCGAGCCGATGACCTTCGGCCTCAAGATGGCGCTCTGGCACGCCGAGCTGCAGCGCCAGCTCTCGCGCCTCGGCCACGCCCGCGCCACCATCGCCGTCGGCAAGCTCTCCGGCGCCGTCGGTACCTTCTCCCACCTGCCGCCCGAGGTCGAGGAGGAGGTGTGCGCGAAGCTCGGCCTGCGCCCGGCGCCGGTATCGTCGCAGATCCTCCAGCGCGACCGCCACGCCGAGGTGATGACGACGCTGGCGCTCGTCGCCGCCAGCCTGGAGAAGTTCGCCACCGAGATCCGCGCCCTGCAGAAGACCGAGGTCCGCGAGGTGGAGGAGCCGTTCGGCTCGGGACAGAAGGGCTCCTCGGCCATGCCCCACAAGCGCAACCCCGTCGGCTGCGAGCAGGTGGCCGGCCTCGCCCGCCTGGTCCGGGCGAACGCGCTCGCCTCCCTCGAGAACATCGTCCTCTGGCACGAGCGCGACATCTCCCACTCGTCGGTCGAGCGGGTGATCGTCCCCGACAGCTTCCTGGCCCTCGACCACATGCTGGCCCGCTTCACCCGCATCGTGAATGGCATGGCCGTGGACGAGGCTCGCATGCGCGCAAACCTCGACCTCGGCAAGGGCCTCGTCTTCTCGGGCCAGCTGCTGCTCGACCTCACCGCCAGGGGCATGCGCCGCGAGGACGCCTACCGTGTCGTCCAGGCGCACGCCATGGACGCCTGGACGTCGGGCGGCGACTTCCGCCAGCGCGTCTCGGCCGACCCCGAGATCCGCGCCGTCCTCGGCGAGAAGGAGATCGCGGACGTCTTCCGCCTGGAGCGCTACCTGACACACGTCGACGCGATCTTCGAGCGGGTGTTCGGGCCTCACGTGTCAGCGTAGTGCTCGTGCCGCCACGTCCGAAAGCGGATCACGTGGCGGCGGGGCTGGTGCCTGCGGGGCAGTGGCCAGCCGGAGCCCCAGCACTGAAACGACACCGAGCAGCAGGACACAGGCGCCGGCTACGGGCGAGACTCGAAGCAGCAGCGCGCCGCCAGCGGTCGCCACCCCCAGCCGCAGCGCCTCGAGCGGCGCGGCCCACCGGCGGCGGTCGAGGAGGCCGCCGAGGCTGACCAGGCTGGCGAGGATGCCGAGGGCGGCGGCGACACGGGCGGCCGTTCCCAGATGCGCACCCTGGTACAGGAACGCCACCGCGCCGAGGTTCACCACCACGAACTGCGCGAGGACGTAGAGCTGCGTCCGGCGCGGCAGCGGCACCTCGAACTTGCGGTAGCTCCCGCGATCGACCTCGGGTGGTGCAACGAAGCCGCCGAGGTCGTCGGGGCGCCAGCCAGGCGGCTTCCACAGCACGCGCAGGCGGTCGAGCGGCCGCGCGGTGAGGCGGGCCACCTGCCACATCTCCACCCAGTAGTGCAGGTTCGCCCACACCGGGTTCCAGCTGGCGAGCGGGCGGGTGATGCCGTAGACGGGCTCGCCCGCCTCCGCCTCGAAAGTGCCGAACAGGCGGTCCCAGACGATGAGCGTGCCCCCGTGGTTGCGGTCGATGTAGCGCGGGTTGCGGCCGTGGTGGACGCGGTGGTGGGACGGCGTGTTGAGGACCCACTCCAGCGGGCCGAGCCGGCCGACGAGACGGGTGTGGATCCAGAACTGGTAGAGGGTGTTGAGCGAGACCGTGGCCAGGAACATCGCCGGCGGGAAGCCGAGGAGCGCCAGGGGCAGGTAGAAGAACGACGAGAAGAGCGGCTGGAAGGCGCTCTGCCGCAGCGCGACGGTGAGGTTGTACTCCTCGCTCTGGTGATGGACGACGTGCGCCGCCCAGCCGGCGTTCACCTCGTGGCTCCAGCGGTGGAACCAGTAATAGAGGAAGTCGACGCCCAGGAAGCAGGCGAGCCAGGCCCAGGCGGCGCTCGCCGGGATCGTCGCCACGCGCCAACGGCTGAAGAGCCAGGCGTAGCCGGCGAATAGCGCGGTCTTGAGGAAGACGCCCAGGACCTGCTGCAGGATGCCGCAGGAGAGGTCGTTGAGCGAGTCGCTGAAGCGGTAGGCGTCACGCTCGAGGAGGCGCGCGGCCACCACCTCCACCCCGATCAGGAGGAAGAAGACGGGGATCGCCAGCTCGATTGGGCCCTTGTCCATTTGCGCGAGCGGTAATGCGAGTATAGGCCGACCTGGAGGCCCCATGACGACCCGCCGACACCTGCTCCAGTCCGTCTCTGCCTCCGCGGCCCTGGCCGCCATCGGCCCCGCCGTGGCCGCGGCGCAGACGGGAGGGGTCACCCCGGTCCCCGGGCGCGATCCGATCGACGACCCGGCGCAGTCCTGGGCCTCGTTCCGGATGATCGCCGGGCGGCCGCTCGCCGACACGCTGGCCTTCGGCGTCGGGTACAACTGGTTCGACCACCTGGGCGCCGGCGGGTTCTACGCGCGCAGCAACAGCTACCCGCTGGACCGGCAGATCTACCCCGACCTCGCCGACGAGGAAGCCTGGGGCCAGATCCGGCAGGCGCTCGACGAGATGAGGCCGGGCTTCATCCGCTTCGGCCTGCCGCCCGACGCGCACGTGGCACCCGACGGCTCCTTCCGGACGGGCACCGTGCACCTGAAGCGCCTCGCCTGGCTCGACGCCTGGGCGCGGAAGAACGGCTGCACCATCCTCCTCGACCCCTTCCTGATCCCCGCGGCCTACGAGTTCCCGCCGCCCGCCGGCCTCGCGCCGGCTGCCATGTGCAACATGGCCGCACGCGACAACACCGCCTACGCCGAGCGCTTCGTGGCCCCGCTGCTGCGCCACGTGGTGAAGGAGCTCGCCCTCGAGAGCGTGCGCTACTTCAACCCGGTCAACGAGCCGCTCGAGTACGGCGTCTACCAGACGCCCAGGGACGGCCCCGACGCCTACCGCCACTACGTCGACATGTACCGGGCGATGCGCTCGGCCCTCGACCGCGCCGGTGTCGCGCGCGACCGGCTCGGTCTCGTCGGCTGCGACACCTACACGCAGCGGTGGCTGTTCCTGCCCGAGCAGGCGGCCCGCGGGCTCGACATCGATCCCTTCGTGGACGTCTACTCGATCCACTTCTACTCCCTGCGCTTCGACACGCTGCCGGCGAGCGAGGGCTCTTGGACGCGGCCGATCGTCGACCTCATGGAGGACTCGGCGCGCCAGGTGCGCTACTGCGCGGAGCGCAAGAAGCGGCTGATCGCCGCCGAGATGGGCACCTTCTACTACGGCTGGCGGATGAACGATCCCGCCGGCGTCGCCTCGCCCGACGGCACTTTGACGGTGGCCGAGGGTGTCGTGCGCGGGATGAACGCCGGCCTGGGCGCTTTCGGCTTCTGGAGCTTCATGAACCCGAACGACATCGACGGATGGTTCGGGATCGCGGGCCTCGACCACGACAGGAGGCTGGTGCGCACGGCGCACCCGTGGGGCACCTACGGCCTCCTCTCGCGCTACGCGCGGCCGGGCTCGACTGTCTACCCGCTGTCGGAGGCCGCCGGCCGGAACCTGGTGCCGGTCCACGGTACGGCGCTGGTCGCGCCCACGGGCGAGAAGACGATCCTGCTCGTCCACGACGAGCCGACGAAGCGCTGCCGCGTGGACCTGGTCCTGCCGGAGCCGCTGCGCGCGGCGCGCTGGGAGCGGCTGACGACCGACCGCGTGCGCGTCCACCAGCGGCTGCCGCCGCTCGAGCCGAAGGACCCGGCACTGCCGCAGGTGGTGCTGAACCCGTTCAGCCTGACGGTGCTGACGGCGTAGGGCGAGGTCAGGTCCTGCGCTTGAACATCGGATGTATCAAGGCAAGACCTGACCCCAGACCCGACCCCGATCGGATAACATGAACAGGTGAGCCAGCCCCCCGCCACGCCCCTCGTGCGCTCCGGCCTCGTCGACGACGACCGGTTCCACGATCAGTGCGGCCTGTTCGGCGTGTTCGGGGACCCCGAGGCTGCCCACCTCGCCTACATGGGCCTCTACGCGCTGCAGCACCGGGGACAGGAGTCCGCGGGCATCGTGGCCGGCCAGGGCCGGACGCTGCGGATCGAGAAGGGCATGGGCCTGGTCAGCGAGGTCTTCGACGAGAGCCGCCTCGAGAAGCTACCCGGCGACCGCGCCATCGGCCACGTGCGCTACTCGACCGCTGGCGACACCGTGGCCTCGAACGCGCAGCCCTACATCATCCAGTGCCACCGCGGGCCGATCGCGGTGGCCCAC
>Ga0187779_10002923_pt1 | contig 10402 bp, 7 predicted proteins | sample 1015_Q2_SP10_10__FD_132435 | JGI IMG/M metagenome (GOLD analysis project Ga0187779, IMG submission 132435) | Tropical peat soil microbial communities from peatlands in Department of Meta, Colombia - 1015_Q2_SP10_10_MG | ecosystem: Environmental > Terrestrial > Soil > Wetlands > Peat | place...
ACGCCTTCATCGAGGCCTACCTCAAGCAGTACGGGAGTCAGGCGGCGTGAGCGAGGAGCGATCCTTTGTCGAGGCCGCGCGCCGGGCGAAGCTGCCCGAGCTCGGGCGGCTCGGGGTGGCCCCGTTTGCCTACCGATATGAGCGCTCCCACTCCGCCCAGGAGGCGGTCAGCCTCTACCGGGATGAGATGGGCGAGGAGGGGCCCGAAGTGAGGGTCGCGGGTCGGATCGAATCGTGGCGGCCCAAGGGGAAGGTGGTGTTCGGGCATCTCGAGGATCACACCGGTCGGGTCCAGATCTACCTCCGCGCGGATCGCCTGGCCGCGGGGTGGGAACTGGTGCAGCTGCTCGACCTCGACGATACCGTCGGCGTGACCGGTCATCTGATGCGCACGAAGGCGGGAGAGGTGACGGTACGGGCCTCGGAGGTCGTACTACTGGCCAAGTCGCTCCGGCCACTGCCTCGGCCCAAGCGGGAAGTACAGGAGGACGGGAGTGTCCGGACGTACGGCGGCGTCGCCGATCCCGAATTTCGGTACCGACAGCGCTATGCGGATCTGGCGGTGCATCCCGAGGTGCGGGAGGTGTTCCGGTTGCGCAGCCGGCTAGTGACCCGGCTGCGGTCCATCCTCGATGCGCGGGGCTTTCTCGAGGTCGAGACCCCGGTGCTGCAAACCCTCTACGGGGGGGCGGCGGCCCGGCCCTTCGTCACCCACCACAACGCGCTGGACATCCCGCTGTACCTCAGGATCGCCGATGAGCTGTATCTCAAGCGTCTGATCGTGGGGGGTCTGGATCGGGTCTACGAAATCGGCCACGATTTCCGCAATGAAGGCATGGATCGGGCGCACAACCCCGAGTTCACGATGCTGGAGCTTTACCAGGCCTATGCCGACTACGGCGACATGATGGCCTTGGCGGAGTCGCTGCTGGGGGAGCTGGTGCGGGAAGTGACGGGTGGCCCCCTCACGCTGGCGCGGGGCGGAGTAACGCTGGACTTCACTGCGCCTTTTCCGCGGGTCGGCTTCGTCCCGGGCATCGAGGAGCACAGCGGCGTCGACGTGTTGAGCGCCAGCGAGTCGGAGATGCGTTCCCGGCTGGTCAGGGCGGGGCGCCTTCCCGAGGAGGTGGCGCTCCTGACTGGCGGAAAGCTGCTGGACGAGATGTTCACCGCGTTTCTGGAACCCCGTCTGATCCAGCCGACCTTCGTCCTGGACTACCCCAAGGCGATCTCGCCGCTCGCCAAGCAGCACCGGCGGGACCCCCGACTGACGGAGCGGTTCGAGCTCTTCATTCAGGGTCGCGAGTACGCCAACGCCTATAGCGAGCTCAACGACCCCGACGACCAGCGCGCCCGGTTCGAAGATCAGGTCGCGCAGCGGGCGGCGGGGAACGAAGAGGCTCAACCGTATGACGCCGATTACGTCCGGGCCCTCGAATACGGCATGCCGCCGACCGGGGGCATGGGAATCGGGATCGACCGGCTGGTCATGTTGCTGGCCGATCAGCCTTCCATCCGCGACGTGATTCTTTTCCCCGCGATGCGGCCGGAGGATTGACCGGTGAACCGCGGCGCGCGCTTCGGTGAGCTCTTCCGGTGGCCGTCCCGGCTGGAACGGGAGATCTCGCTCCGCTACCTGCGGAGCCGGCGTGCCTCCGGGCGGGTGTCCCTGATCACGGCCATCGCGACCGGCGGGGTCGCGGTCGGCGTGTGCGCGCTCATCGTGGTGCTGGGGGTGATGAACGGGCTCCGCAACGACCTGCGGGAGCGCATCCTGGTGGCGAATCCCCATTTGCGGATCCTGACATACGGAAACGGCCTCCGCCTGGACGACTGGCGGGACATTCTCGCCAAGGTGCGCGCGGAGCCCGGCGTGCTCGCCGCGGCCCCCGAGGTGCTGAGTCAGTCCGTGATCTCCGCCGGTGCCGACTACGCCGAAGGGGTGAACGTACTCGGGTTCGATCCCGACACGGGCGGGATGGCGGTCACCACGCTGCCCCACGCGCTCACCCGAGGCGATTTTTCCTTCAAGCCGACGCGCGAGGGGGTGGACGGCGCCATCGTCCTGGGGGCGCGGCTGGCGGAGCGGCTCACCGTCTATCCCGGCGATATCGTCACCCTGGTGCCCGCCAAGCCGCCACCGGTCAACCGCGCCTTGGGTGTCCCGGTTCCCAAGTACTGGCGCTTCGAGGTCACCGGTACCTTCGACACCGGGATGTTCCTGTACGACAACCAGTTCGTGGTGATCTCGCGGGAGGTTGCTCAGCGTTTCACGGGATTGGGTGACGCCGTCTCCGGCATTCAGATCCGACTCGCCGACCCGTGGCAGGCGCCCGCCATCGGCCGACGGCTCGAAGAGAAGCTGGGCTATCCGTACCGCGCGCTGGACTGGCAAACCCAGAACATGACGCTGTTCAGCGCGCTCAAGCTCGAAAAACTCGCGATGGGCCTGATCATCTTCTTCATCATGGTGGTGGCCGCGTTCAACATCGTGGCCACGCTGACCATGGTCGTGGCGGAGAAGACCCGAGAGATCGGGATCCTCAAGGCGATGGGTCTTGGCGCGGGGGCCATCGGCCGGGTGTTTCTGGCCCAGGGCGCTGTCATCGGTCTCACCGGGGTCAGTATCGGACTCGTGGTGGGGTTGGCCCTGTCGGTTCTGGTGGATCACGGGCATCTGATCCGGATCGACCCGAGTGTGTACTTCATCGATCATCTGCCGATTCAAATCGAGCCACTGGACGTCCTGGTGGTCCTTGCCGGGAGTTTTCTGCTATCGATCGTCGCCACACTGCATCCCTCTCGTTCCGCCTCCCGGCTCACCCCGGTAGAAGCGATCCGCTACGAATGAGCGCAGTGCTGTCGGCGCGCGGATTGCGCAAGACCTACCTGGGCGGAGATGGCCGCCCCCTGGAGATCCTCTCGGGAGTCGACCTCGACGTGGGACGGGGGGAGTTCGTCGCGGTGGTGGGCGAAAGTGGCGCCGGCAAGAGCACCCTGTTGCATCTCCTAGGCGCGCTGGACGCGCCATCCGATGGCACGATCGTCCTGGATGGCTTGGAGTACGATGAGGCGGGCGCGGACGATCTCGACATCCTTCGGAACCGGAAGATCGGCTTCGTGTTCCAGTTCCATCATCTGCTGCGCGATTTCACGGCGCTCGAAAACGTCATGATGCCGCTCCGCATCGCCGGCACGGCCCCTGCGGAAGCACGGGAGCGGGCGGAGGGGCTGCTTCGGCAGGTTGGGCTCGGGGAACGCCTCACCCACCGGCCACCGCAACTGTCGGGGGGAGAACAGCAGCGCGTGGCGGTCGCCAGAGCCCTGGCCAATGACCCTCGTCTGGTGCTTGCGGATGAACCATCAGGCAATCTCGATTTGCACCAGGCCGATCGACTGCACGATCTGCTGGCGACTCTGGCACGGGATTTCGAGACTGCCCTAGTGGTAGTGACCCATAATCGCCAGCTCGCAGCCCGGGCGGATCGCATCCTCGCGGTCGAAGGTGGACGACTGGTGCCGGTAGACAAGGTGGAGGTGGGGGGCTGAATGCGTTGCAGTCAGTGTCACGAACGTGAGGCGGTGGTCTTCCTGACCCAGATCGCGCAGGATCAGGTGATCAAGCTGCACCTCTGCGAGCGCTGCGCGGCGGAGCGCGGCGTCGAGACTTCGGCCAGCCTGGGGAAGACGCCGGTCGGGACCTTTCTTGCCTCGATGGGGAAGGGACTGGAGGCCGCCGCGGCGCTGCCCGCGGGGATCGATCCGCCCGAAGCCTGCCCATCCTGCGGGGCAACGCTGAGTGACTTCCGGGAATCGGGACGGCTCGGGTGTGCCGCATGCTACGTCACCTTTGAATCGGCACTCCGGGACCTGCTGCGACGCCTGCACGGCTCGAGTCGCCATATCGGCAAGCGCTACGCCGCTTCCGGGGAGGGAGCGGCCGAGCTGCCTCCGCCATCGACAATCCAGCTGCGGACTCAGCTCCGTCTGGCGGTGGAGACGGAGAACTTCGAGCTCGCCGCCCAGCTGCGCGATCAACTCCGGAGCCTGGGCGGCGACGGATGATTGATCTCAGCCTGCTCCCGGATGGCGGCATGGCATGGCTGGATGCCAGCGGCCCGGCGAGTCACCTGGTGCTCTCCACCCGGATCCGGCTCGCGCGCAATCTGTCTCGCTACCCGTTCGCGACCCGGAACAACCTGGCCGATCGCGAGGCGATTCTGCGCGACGTGCTGCAAGCCGCGCGGGAGACCGTCTCCCTGCGAAACGCGCTGAGTTTCCGCCTGGAAGGGCTGGAGCGCATCGACCGCCAGCTGCTACATGAGCGGCATCTGGTCAGCAAGGAGTTGGCGGGGTTGGAGGAGCAGGGGGTGGTGCGGCCCGGGGCGGCGCTGCTGGTCCAGGACCGCATCGGGGTGATGCTCAACGAGGAGGACCACCTGCGATTGCAGGGGCTCCGGTCGGGATTCGATCTGGAGCAAGCCTATCAGGATGTGGACCGGCTGGACGACGAACTGGGACAACGACTTCCCTTCGCATTTCATCCTGAGTTTGGTTACCTTACCTCCTGCCCCACCAACGTCGGAACCGGACTCCGGGCCTCGGTGCTTATCCACTTGCCCGGCTTGGTGTTGACGAAGGAAATCTCGAAGGTTCTGCACGGTCTGGTGCAGGTGGGGCTGACCTACCGCGGACTGTACGGGGAAGGCAGCGACTTCGTCGGCAATTTGATCCAGCTGTCCAATCAGACCACGCTGGGCAAGTCGGAGCAGGAGCTGCTGGATCACCTGGGCAAGATGGTTCGTCAGGTGATCGAGTACGAGGAGCAGGCGCGGCAAGTGCTGCTGCGGGACGCACGCACCATCGTCGAAGACAAGATCTGGCGCGCGTACGGCATGCTCCGTCACGCCCGGGTGCTGACCTTCGAGGAAACGATGCAGATGCTGTCGGGCGTGCGGCTGGGGGTCGGGCTCGGGCTGGTGGACCGCTGCGGGCTGTATGCCCTGAACAAACTGATGGTCCACACCCAACCGGCACACCTGGCGGCGCTCGAAGGTCTCCGCTCAGACGATCCGGACATGAATGTTCGCCGCGCGCGCCTGGTTCGCGCGCTGCTGGAAGACGAAGCAGGACGCCGAGGACAGTCTCCATGAACGGGTACAACTTCACCGACCGTGTGCGGAAGGTTCTGCAGATGGCGCGCGAGGAAGCGGCCCGGCTGCACCACGAATACGTGGGAACCGAGCACATCCTCCTGGGACTCATCCGCGAAGGTGAGGGCGTCGCCGCGGCGGTGCTCCAGAACCTGAACGTAGACCTCGAAGAGATCCAGCAGAAAATCGAGGAGACGGTCAAGAAGGGGAAGGCGGCGGCCGCGACCGGCCCCGACCTGCCCTATACCTCCCGCGCCAAGAAGGTCCTGGAACTCGCGATGACTGAGGCCCGGGAGCTCAATCACAGCTACGTCGGCACCGAACACCTGCTGCTCGGGCTGCTGCGGGAAGAGAAGGGGATCGCCGCCCAGGTCCTCACCGATGCGGGGGTGAATCTGGAGCAGAGCAGAGCCGAGACCCTCCGGTTGCTCGGAAGCGACATGCCGCAGCCGCAGCAGCCGGGGAGTTCCCCCGCTCCCGCGGCCGCCCCCAAGTCGGAAAAGAAGTCGAAGACACCCGCGCTCGACCACTTCTGCCGCGACCTCACTCAGCTCGCCGCCGAAGGGCAGCTCGACCCGACCATCGGGCGGGCCAAGGAGATCGAGCGGGTCATGGAGATCCTGGCTCGCCGCAAGAAGAACAACCCGGTGCTGATCGGGGAGCCGGGGGTCGGCAAGACCGCGATTGTCGAGGGCCTCGCCCTGATGATCGCCAACGGCCTTTGCCCGGACGTTCTCAAGGACCACCGCGTCCTGTCGCTCGACATGGCGGCGGTGATCGCGGGCACCAAGTACCGCGGTCAGTTCGAAGAGCGGCTCAAGGCGGTCATGAACGAGATCGCCCAGAACAAGCAGATCATCCTGTTCATCGATGAGCTGCACACGCTGGTCGGCGCAGGCGCCGCCGAAGGCGCAATCGACGCGTCCAACATGCTCAAGCCCGCGCTGGCGCGTGGGGAGCTGCAGTGTGTGGGCGCCTCGACGCTGAACGAGTACCGCAAGTACATCGAGAAGGACGGCGCGTTGGAGCGGCGCTTCCAGACCGTGATGGTGGATCCGCCCACCATCGACGAGACGATCGAGATCCTCAAGGGGCTCCGCAAGAAATACGAGGACCACCACCGGGTGGTCATCCCGGACGAGACCCTGGCAGATGCCGCCAAGCTGTCGGAGCGCTATATCACCGACCGCTTTCTCCCGGACAAGGCGATCGACGTGATCGACGAGGCCGGGGCCCGGGCCCGCCTCGCCTCCCAGGTTCCACCCGCCGAGGTGGCGAACCTCAAGGCCGATCTCGAGAAGGTGAACCTGGAGAAGGAAGACGCGGTCCGCGACCAGAACTTCGAACGGGCGGCGGCGCTCCGGGACAAGGAGCGCGATCTTCAGAATCAGATCCGCCTCAAGCAAGAGGAGTGGGAGCGGGAACGGCAGACTCGGCGTCCGGTGATCAGCGAGGAGGACATCGCCTTCATCGTCTCCCGGTGGACCGGTATCCCGGTCACCCGACTGCAGGAACAGGAGGCGGCGCGGCTGCTCCGCATGGAGGATGAGCTCCACCAGAGCGTGGTCGGCCAGGACGAAGCCATCAAGGCGATTTCCCGGGCCATCCGGCGGTCGCGGGCGGGCCTCAAGGATCCCAAGCACCCGATCGGGTCGTTCATCTTCTGCGGCCCCACCGGTGTCGGCAAGACCGAGTTGGCCCGGGCCCTGGCCAAGTTCCTGTTCGCCGACCCGTCGGCCCTGATCCGGGTCGACATGTCGGAGTACATGGAGAAGTTCTCGGTGAGCCGCCTGATCGGGGCGCCCCCGGGCTACGTGGGCTACGAGGACAGCGGCACTCTCACCAAGGCGATTCGCCGCAAGCCCTACTCGGTGGTGCTGCTCGACGAGATCGAGAAGGCTCACCCGGATGTGTTCAACATCCTGTTGCAGGTCCTGGACGAAGGGCACCTGACCGACAACTACGGCCGCGTGATCGACTTCAAGAACACGGTCGTAATCATGACCTCGAACGTGGGCGCCCGGGACATCATGCAGGGCAAGACGCTCGGCTTTCACGGGCAGGACTTCAAGAGCTCGTTCGACAAGATGCAGGAGAAGATCCGGGACGAGATTCAGAAGGTCTTCAACCCCGAGTTCCTCAACCGGATCGACGACACCATCGTCTTCCATCCGCTGGACAAGGAGCATATCGCCCAGATCGTCAACATCCTGGTGCGCGACGTACAGAAGCGAATTGGCGAGGAGGCCATCCGGCTGACCCCCGCCGCCACCGATTTCCTGGTGGAGCACGGCTACGACCAGAACTACGGGGCCCGTCCCCTCAAGCGCGCAATCCAGAAGTACATCGAGGACCCCCTCAGCGAGAAGATCCTGCTGGCGGAGTTCACTCGAACCGACGAGATCGAGGTCGACGTGGCCCCCGACGGCGAGCGGCTCGTGTTCCGCGCCCTCAGCGGCTCCAAGGCCTGATCCTGCCAACCAACCCGGCGGTCCATTCGGGCCGCCGGTTCTCTTTCCAGATGCCTCGCGTGCGCCCCTTCCTGCTCGCTCTCTCGCTGTTTTTCGCCGCCTTGGTCGTCCGAGTCGAGGGGCAGCAGGCACCGGTTACGCCGCCGCCGGCGGCGCCGAAGCTCGACAGCATCGTGGTGCAGGGAAACGTGCGCCTGACCGTCGCTCAGGTCATCGGCAGCTCGGGGCTCCTGCTTGGCCAGCCGACCAACTACCGCGACATTCAGAGGGCGATCACCACGCTCTTCAAGACTGGACAGTTCGATGACGTCTCCATCAGCCAGGGCGATGACACCGGCGGCAAGGTCATTCTGGTCATCCGGGTCAAGGAGCGGCCGGTCCTCACCCGCTGGGTGGTCAAGGGCGTCGAGAAGCTGTCGGAGCGCAGCGTCAAGGATCGGGTGAAGCTCTTCGATGGGCGGCCGATCGATCGCGCGGCGGTGGAGCGCGGCCGGGCCGGGATCGACTCGATGTACCATGCCAAGGGGTACTATGCCGCGCGGGTCAAGGTGATCGAGACCCAGCCGGGCCAGGGCCAGGTCGGGATCGTCTACGACATCGAGGAAGGGAACCGGGTGGCGATCAGCCAGGTGATCGTGGACGGGAACCATGCCTTCGCCGACAAGGCCGTGGTCAAACACATGGACACCAAGCCGGAGGGCTTCTTCTGGTGGCAGGACGGCCAGTACGATGACGAGAAGCTCCAGTCCGATATGCGGGAGCAGCTGCCCAGCTGGTACGGCAGCCACGGGTACATCGACTTCCAGGTGCTGCACGATACGATCACGGTGGATTCATCACACGGCAAGGCGATCCTGCACCTCTCCGTCGATGAAGGCGCCGCCTACAAGATCGGAACCTTTCAGATCAGCGGGAACCGGCGCTTCAGCACCGAGGACCTCATGGCGCTGTATCCGTTCGGTCCGGATGGCGGAAGCGGCCAGCCGTTCAACAGCACCGAATGGGCCTCGGCGATCGACAACGTGCAGACGCTGTATGGCAACAACGGGTACATCTACGCCCAGATCGTCCCGGAAGAGAATCGCCGGACAGGACCCAACGGCGAGCCGCTGATCGACCTCAAGTGGAACATCCGCGAGGGGCAGCCCGCGACCATCAACAAGATCAACATCGTCGGCAACGACGTCACCCACGAGCGGGTGATTCGTGAGGCGGTCGTGCTGGTGCCGGGCGAGCTGTTCAACCGGGACCGCTTGATCCAGAGCTACCGCAACATCTCGAACCTGGGATTCTTCCAGCAGCCGATGGCGAATCCGGACGTGAAGCCGACCGACAATGGCGTCGACGTGGACGTCACCTTCCGGGTCGAGGAGAAGCGGACCGGCAACATCAACTTCGGCGCCTCGCTCGGGCAGGGGACCGGGCTCGGCGGCTTCCTCGGACTGGAGGAGCCGAACCTGTTCGGCCGCGGGAAGCGGGGCCGGCTGATGTGGCAGTTCGGCAAGAACGTCAGCGACTTCACCCTGAGCTACACCGATCCGGCGATCCGCGATTCGCGCATCTCAGGCACCCTCACGCTGTTCAATTCCCGGCAGCAGTTTACGGTCGGCGACCTGGGCCAGCGGCGGCAGGTGGGCGGGAGTCTCCAGCTCGGCTTCCCGTTCCTGGGCTCGCGCTATACCCGGCTGTACGCCTCGTACGGGTTGCAGCGGGTCAATTTCAGCGGCGGCTCGGTTGACCTCCGGGCGACCTATCGCTGCTCGCGGTGCACTCGCTCCACGTTGGGGGCGAGCCTGGTCCGGGATACCCGTTTCGGACTGCCGTTCGCGACCGGCGGCGCGCTTGCCAATCTCTCGCTGGAAACCAACGGCGGCTTCCTGGGTGGCTCGGGCAACTATCGGAAGGTCGAGTTCGAGGGACGCTACTACGCGCCTCTCGGGTCGGCCGGGGGTAACTCCCAGCTGGGCAGCGGTGTGCAGTTTGTGTTGGGCCTCACGGCCAAGAGCGGGTTCATCTTCGGCGATGCGGGCCCCTTCTTTACCGAACTCTACTCCATGGGTGGGACGCAGTACGGCATCCCGCTGCGCGGCTACGACGAGTTCTCCATTACACCGAACGGCTTCGATCCCACCGCTGGGGGTAACACCGCCGCGGGCGTGGGATCCTTCGGGAAATCCTATGCGGCCTTCACCGTGGAGGCAGGCGCCCGGGTCAGCCAGTCGCTGTATTTCAGCACCTTCCTGGACGCCGGCAATGTCTACCGGACGCCGGCCCAGTACGACCCCAGCCGGCTCTTCCGGGGCGCCGGGTTCGGGGCCGCGGTGCTGTCTCCTCTCGGTCCCATCGGTATCGACCTGGGCTACGGGTTCGACAAGGTGAGGACGGATGGCTCGCCTGATCCAGGTTGGAAACTGCATTTCAAGCTCGGCAACTTCTTCTGATGCCCCAGCCTACACTCTTACGGGAGCTCTCGATGGTTCGTCGCACGTTTGGCCGCTGGTTGCTGCTCGCCCCGGTGCTGCTCGCCGCCCCGGCCGCCGTCTCGGCACAGGCGGGCCAGAAGATCGCATTTATCAACGCCCGAGCGATTCTCCTCGCCACCCCGGGGTACGCCCAGGCGGAATCGACCTACAACCGTGAGCTGGCCGGGTTCAAGAGCGAGATGGAGAAGCTCCAGTCTTCATTGGATTCGGCAGCCGCCGATTTCGAACAGAAATCGGTGATGCTGTCCGCCACCGCCAAGACCGCGAAGCGCAAGGAGCTCGAGGCCCAGCGGGA
>Ga0187779_10002924_pt1 | contig 10401 bp, 10 predicted proteins | sample 1015_Q2_SP10_10__FD_132435 | JGI IMG/M metagenome (GOLD analysis project Ga0187779, IMG submission 132435) | Tropical peat soil microbial communities from peatlands in Department of Meta, Colombia - 1015_Q2_SP10_10_MG | ecosystem: Environmental > Terrestrial > Soil > Wetlands > Peat | place...
TTGCAGTAGGCATTAGGGTTCGAAAGAATCCAGGCTGAAACTTCTTCTTCCGTCTTGATCGGGCGGTGCGGACCGGATGCATCCGAAATGCTTTTGAGATAAGGGACTTGCTTACCATTCCATGCTGTGCCGAAGTTCTCTGTGAATCCTCCGCAGGCCTTAGAATATCGGGCGTCACAGACTTCGTTCCGATACGTGAGAACCATTCCCCACGTTTTGTGGACAGCTTCTTCGGCCTGTTTGGAAACGATTTTCGTCACGCCATGGTAACGCTGGCAATGGTCGTCCGCGCAGACATCGAAGAGGTCGTGCTCCTCCCGGTCATGCCAGCGCACCACTTCCTCATCGGTAATCTTCTCTGAAGATTCGGATGATTTCTTTGTTTTTTTATTGCGATCGACCGCCGCGAGAATCCAGCTGCGAGATAGGATAGCGTGGGCCTTGAGAAATTCCGTTGGAGCGGCACCGCTCATTTCAGAAGAAATCACACTTTTCAGATAGTCCTCAAGAGGAATTTCATTGATGGCAGTGATCGTTCCGTCCTTGCGGGCCTGGAGGATGAGGTCCCCTTGGAAGGTCTGATCCTCTGCCTTTTCCCAGTGGAAACGACTTCCAATGGTGACGCCGAAAAGAGAAAACATCGATTTGCCTTGCCCTGTGAGGTTGATCGATGGAGAACGAGTTATTTCTTGATGGGTGTCATCAAAGAGCGCAATCATCCCGGCATCAGACTTTGCGGAAAACCGGCCCGAAGGGGAGCCAAAGACATCCAAACGAAAATGTCCGTCTAGACGACCGTTCACCTCGGTCTGGTGTTCCATAATACCTACAGTGATCTTTGGTTGATGTTTCATCGACGGAGAAATTGCAGGGCTTCAGGGTTTTGTTCTAAAATTCCTATTCTTCGTTTTTCGTTTGAACCCTTGACCGCTTGGACTCTTGATCCCTGCTTTGTCCCATTATCCTGGTTCTCGGTTTTTTTTTCAACATCAGGCCTTTCTTCGGCTGTCGCTGAATCTGCATAAATTGGAAAGTACCTTGATGGTTGCGTCGAGGCTTGAATAGACAGGAAACCCTCTTGCCGTAAAAGCTCTCTTGATCAGGAGGTTATAGTATCTGTCCTCCTCGTCTTCCAAGTACGGATCTAAGGAGACAGTGACCAGCACCGGTTTTTTCTCTTTCTCCCGGCTGCGCTCGCATCCTTCAACCATCAACTCGATTAATCGTCTCATGTGGGCCTCCACTTTTTGACGCAAGATCCGCCTTAGATAGCGAAATTGATCAAATTGAAAAACCAAAGAATGGGTATTCGGGTCTGAGGACACGATCTGGATGATGTCAGCCATGTTCCCCGAGGGAGATACATTATAGTAGATGGGCCAGGCGTCAAGGGGGTTGCTGATACTGGTTCCCGCAAGGGGGACCAGCGACCGGAGCGCGTCGACGGTCTCCCGGGAAAACCTTGGAACCTCGATTCCAGCATTCAGACAGAGGTCCGTTTGGATGACACTGAAACCCCCGGAGTTGGTGATCATGGCAAGAGATCGGCCCCCGGGAAGAGGGGAGGTTTCGAACGCCATAGCCAGGTTCACCATTTCATCGAAACTCCCCACCTGAAGCGTCCCGGTTTGTCTGAAGAGAGTCCTCCAGATTTCAGGGGTCCCAGCCAAGCAAGCTGTATGAGAAGTGGCCGCCCGGATGCCCTGCTCCGTCATACCCCCTTTGATGGCGATCACCGGCTTTTGCTTTGCGGCCTTGGCCAAAGCCGTTTTCAGGGTATCGCCATTCCGGGTGCCCTCAATGTAGAGAGCGATCATCTTTGTATCCGGGTCGTCAGCCATATATTCCAGGAAATCAGGAGCGTCCAGGTCAAGGGCATTGCCATAGCTCACCATTTTGCTGAATCTGAGATTCTTGGTCTTGGCAAAGTAGGAGAAAGATTCGGCCACGCTTCCACTCTGAGTAATGACTCCGACGTGGCCGCTCTCCGCCGGAGCCTCTGGAACGATAGTCAACCCGGATGCGGGGCAATACACCCCAAAACAATTGGGGCCGATGATCCGGATCCTGCCCGCTGCCATCCGTTTCAGTTCCCTCTCCTGTTCGATCCCTTCGGCAGTTCCCGTCTCACTGAAACCGGCAGTAAAGATGTGTGCAACCTTTGCCCCTTTTTGGATGGACTCCTCCAAAACTTTAGGCAGGGCCGAGGCGGAGACTCCGAGAATGACATAGTCAATCTCGGAGTCTACATCCAAAATGCTTGGGTAGCATTTCTTGCCCAAAACCTCCACATATTTCGGGTTCACCAGGAACAGGCGATCCCTGATTTTTGTTTTCATCTGTGCGACAGTGGCCAGATCGTTAGGGGAAGCTCCGATAATCGCCACGGAGCGGGGATTAAAAATATGGTCGAAGAGCCTGGCACTTCTTTCCATGATTCCTCCTTCATTCGTTGTTTACCCTTCCTTTTATCACAGATGACAAAACTGCTCCACTATTTCTTGCGCGAAAGAGGCGGCACCGAAGATGGATAAATTGCTTGGCATTCTCTATACCGAATGGTATACTTATTTCACATCTCTCGCTTTTCTTCTTCCCAGCGGGGAGGGGCCCAGGGGAATGCTTGGGAAGTAAGGGGTTCCATGGATAACCGATCCAATATTTTATCATGCGCGCTACGGCTTTTTGCAACACGCGGCTACGATGCGGTGGGCGTTCAAGAAATCGTAGAAGCCGCCGGTATCACCAAGCCCACCCTCTACCACTACTTTGGAAGCAAGCAGGGACTTTTGGATGCATTGCTGAAAGAATCTTTTGACCCGCTTTATAGAAAGGTCAAATCGGCCTCGGTTTACCGAGGCGATTTGCCTCTTACCCTCAACGAAATGGCGAAAGCCTACTTCGATTTCGCGAATCGAAACAAGATGTTTTGCAGGCTTCAGCTTGCCTTATGGTTCGCCCCGCCGGAGAGTGACGCCTTTAAAGCGGTGTCCCGGCTGAATCATGAGCTGTATCAACTGGCCGAAGATGTGTTTATGCGCGCCGCTGTCGACCACGGCAACATGAAGGGGCGGCACCGCGCCTACGCAGCCACATTCGTGGGAGTGATCAACAACTATATTGGCCTGGCGCTCAACGGATATGCAAGATTGGATGACCGATTACTCTATCAGGCAGTGCACCAGTTCATGCACGGAATCTTTTCATGATCGGCTGAATTTTTTTGCCTTTTGAATATACCAATCGGTATACTAAGACATTCGACTTATCAAGGAGGTTATCGTGGGATCTTGGGCTCATGATTCAGTTTTCTACCACATTTATCCTTTGGGGTTTTGCGGTGCGCCTTTGAAGAATGATTTTTGCTCTCCTTCCAGCCCTCGGCTGGAGCAGCTGTACGGCTGGCTGGAGCATTTGCAGGGTCTGGGAGTCAACGCGCTCTACCTGGGGCCGGTATTTGAATCTACCAGGCATGGTTACGATACGGCAGATTATTACCATGTAGATCGTCGCTTAGGAGACAATGAAATGTTATCGCGGCTGAGTTCCGTTCTCCATCAAAAGAACGTTCGCCTTATCCTGGATGGGGTATTCCATCACGTCGGAAGAGATTTCTGGGCCTTCCGGGATGTCCTGGAGCGCCGCGAACAATCTGCCTATCGCGACTGGTTCCAGGGGCTAGACTTCCACAAGCGTAGCCCCTATAACGATCCCTTTGCTTACGAAGGTTGGAACGGCCACTACAGCCTGGTCAAACTTAACCTCCGCAACCCATCCGTCAAGGATCACCTCCTCCGGGCTGTCGACATGTGGATTCGGGAATTTAGCATTGATGGTTTACGACTGGACGCAGCGGATCGCATTGATATCGCCTTCCTGAAGGAGCTGGCAGCCTTTTGCAAAAGCCGCCGTCCCGATTTCTGGCTGATGGGGGAGGTGATTCACGGCGATTATAGAAAATGGGCGAACTCCGAAACCCTTGATTCGGTCACCAACTATGAATGTTACAAAAGCTTGTATTCCAGCCACGTGGATAAAAATTATTTTGAGATTGCGTACGCGTTGAATCGTCAGTTTGGAGAAGGTGGCCTTTACCAGAATCTGCCCCTCTACGCTTTTGCCGATAATCACGATGTCAACCGTGTTGTCAGCGCTCTCAGGAACCCTGCACATCTCTACCCTCTGTACAGCTTGCTGTTTACGATGCCCGGTGTCCCTTCGATCTACTACGGCAGCGAATGGGGCGTCGAAGGCAAAAGAAGAGGCGGGGACGACCACGCACTGCGGCCGTGCCTCGATTTGTTTGACGTTAGCCGCCGCAGCCCGCACCGCAATTTGTCCAGAGTGATCAGTCGCCTCGCTGGAATTCGGCGCCAATCCGAGGCCCTGCGATATGGCAATTATCGCCAGCTCTTGGTCAACCATGAGCAATTTGCTTTTGCGCGGCAAACCCGGGAGGAATGCGTGATTGTGGCCGTCAACGCTTCGGACAAACCCGTTCCGATAGAACTGGCGGTTCCGGTGACAGGTGGCAGTCGTTTGATTGATCTGCTGAACCCGGGAGACAGTTTTTCAGTGGGCGGGGGGAGAACACGCGTCGATGTCGTGAATCCGTGTTGGTCACGGATCATGATGGCGAAATAGTGCGCTGACGAGTTCGTTTTTTAATTGACATTCAATTGTGTTTTTCGCATAGTAAACTTATTTTTGGAAAGGTTTTTTGTCATTCCGATGAATTCCATCCTCGACTGGGGCATCCATTTTATCGCCGGATTGCAGACCAGCGCCCCTTGGCTCGTCACTCCTGCGCGGTTCCTTAGTTTCCTTGGCACCGAAGAGTTTTACCTGTTCGTTATGCCCCTGCTCTATTGGTGTGCGGACATGCGCCTCGGCCTGCGTTTCGGTGTCATCTTGACGGTGTCAGACAGCCTGAACATCTTTTTTAAACTTGCTTTTCACCAGCCGCGGCCCTTCTGGATAAGTGATAGGGTTCGACCGTTCGGTGCCGAAGGTTCCTACGGCCTCCCGTCGGGGCATGCCCAGCACGCCATGGCTGTCTGGGGCACCATGGCTGCACGGATGAATGGCTGGCTACGCTGGCTGATGGCAACCCTCATTTTTCTGATCGGCTTTTCGCGCCTCGTGCTGGCCGTTCATTTTCCGACGGATGTCCTGGCCGGTTGGTTGATCGGCGGTGCGATCCTGTGGGTGTTTTTGAAATGGGAAGGGACCGTAATAGCCTGGTTTAATCGCTTCACATTGGGGCAGAAAATCGGCCTGGCATTTGCTGCCTCGATGGTGCTGCTTATCATTTCCATGGCCGGGCTGGCCCTTGCACCGTCCCCTGACCCCTCTCAGTGGGAAGTCACTGCCGCACGCGCGCTTTCACTTGCGCCGGGCCAATCAGCCATCCATTCTCGCGGGACGACAGGCATGGTCGGCATCGCGGGCACGTTTTTTGGGCTGGTCGTTGGTGCGAGCTTAATTTTTCGACGAGGTGGGTTTGACGCGCGGGGCACGTGGTGGAGAAAGGTTCTCCGTTTTCTCCTGGGCGCGATCAGCCTGGTGATCCTCTGGTTGGGGTTGCGCGGGGTACTCCCACGCGATGCATCGCTCATGTCCCATGCGCTACGTTACATGAGCTATGCCGTCACCAGCTTCTGGGTCGCCTACGGCGCCCCGTGGGTGTTTATCCAAATTGGGCTTGCAAGACACTTCCAAAGTTCCTGAGCAATCCGGGGCATATTCCTAGAATCTATTTCGGTGGAGCCAGCTGAATTCGGGTCGTCTTTTTCGTGGAGTTCCTTCTTCTCCAGGTATGCCGATCTTCAGTACGCACACCAGTTCATGATCCGCCGGAATGCCAAGAAGTTTTTCAGTCTGTTTTTTCGCCTCGCCCCAATAAGTCACGATTCCGGTACCAAGGCCGTCTGCGATTGCTGCCAGGGATATGTTTTCGACACAGAGCCATGTACTTGCTGCCTGTTCTAAGCCACAGCATACGCCAACAACACTTGCGTTCTCGAATGATTTTTTCTGGGAGGTAGCCCTTTCTTCTACTTCTTTCTCAGTCTCTCCCGCTTGAGGAGAAAATTTTCGATTCAACTGGTATTTGATTTCAGAGAGTTGATCAATAATTTTCTCGTCATCGACAATGATGAATTCCCAGGGTTGGCGGTTTCCGCCGGAAGGCGCCTTTGCGCCCGCAAGGAAAAGTTTTCGTAGTTGATCTTCTGTTGCCTTTTTCTTGTACACTCGAATCGTTCTTCTCTTTTCGATTGCTTCATAAACTTCCATCTCAACCCTCCTTGTCTTTCGATGAGAACCGGAGTTGTTCGAAATTCTTACTTCCAAGAGGCTTACTGTTCTCGCGAGATTGCTTCATCCCGCAACGCGGGATGAAGCAATAACTTGTTGCGGATGTCGGCATATTTTTGCCGTTCATTATACATTTTTAAATCTTTCCCCTTAGAATTGCCAGTAGCGGTACGTTTTTGGATGCGAGGAGACAATAAAATAGAAACCAAGGAGTGGGGGGGCGAAGTTATTTCTCGGATCGTTTTCGGATAGCTTCCCTCCGGTGGAAGGCTCCTGCCTCTTTTCCAAAAAATTCTTACTGAAGCGCTTTAATCCTTTTGTCCTTTTCCCCTTGCGTCGTGTCCTTCGAATCCAATATCCATTTGGCCATACGAATCCCCGTCCTCCTGGGTGAATGAAGAAGTGGGACCTAGGATGAATTATGGTCAAATGGCCTTTTTCGTTGATCCGTGTGTTATAATTTGGCTTAACAATTCTTGAGAAACTTAGTGTGATCAGCCGTATTTTGAGATATCGTTACCGACGGAGGATATTTTCTATTGGGAGGAACCATTGGTCGAGGAAAAAATCAAGGACGCGACAAAGATTTTGAATCTTTTAAGATCGATGTCCGGCTATAAACCGCATTTTGAGGTCATAGGTAACTATCGACTTATTGACGATGGCATCCAGCCCGAGGCGACCATCATGCTTCGAGCCAATGGAAAAGAGATGCACGAAGCGGACACAGGGGTGGGACCGGTTGATGCCTTGGCAAAGGTATTGAAAAAATCGCTCAAATCGATCTTTCCTGAGATTGACCGGGTAAAACTAGTTGATTTCAGTTCCAAGATCTTTGATCCGGGCGCGGGAACGGCTGCAGGTGTGGAGGTGGAGATTCTGTTTAGCAACGGAAAGGACGCATGGAGGGTAAGAGCATTTTCGGAGAATATATGCAAAGCCTCGTTTCTGGCATTAGTAGACGGGTTTGAATATGGGATTTATATTTTCAGCGAGAATAGAGGTTAGGTGACCCAAGGCGAAGTGCCAAATGGCAAAGAGGGGTGGATTGAACGAATGATTCGATTATTCCAGAATCGTCTTTGATGAGAAGCTTGGCTTTGGCATTTGGATAAGGCTATCGGTGACCGGAAGGAGAAATTATGGATCGTGCGAAGATAGAGGAGATCATCAAGAAGAAAGCCAGGGAGGGAAAACTCCCCTGCGCGCTGTGCTTTAAAATTGCAGAGGATGTTGGAATTTCGAAGAAGGAAATGGGGAAGATCCTGAATGAGATGAAGGTTAAGATTAGCGAATGCCAGTTGGGCTGTTTTGAATAAATTTCGATTTGGCCGCTTGGCAGTGGCATTTCCCCAGATGTGTCATCTTGTCAATTCCATTCATTTCGGATAATCCAGATGCGTTCAAATAGTTTTTCATGTCAGTTTTTCGATTTACTCGGTTTGATCCTGAGCGGCCTTGCTTCCAATCCTAAACGGCGGGGCTGATTATGGGTGGCGGAATTCATGGATATCTCACGGATGCTATTGTGACCGCGAGGAGGTAGTATTATGAATTCAGTCGTTGTTCTCATCATTGGCTTTCTTGTTTTTTTCATCGGTTACCGCTTCTATGCAAAGTACATTGACGCGAAAATCATCAAATCTGACCCAAAGAGAACCACCCCGGCAAAGATGTATATGGACGGTGTGGAATTCATGCCCACGAGTAAGAATGTCCTGTTTGGGTACCAATTCAAGTCTATTGCTGGCGCGGCCCCGGTGATCGGCCCCATCCTTGCTATCCAATGGGGGTGGCTCCCCTGTTTGCTCTGGCTCTGCCTTGGTGCGTTCTTCATTGGATGGGTTCATGACTACTCGAGTGCCGTGGTGGCCATGCGAAATGAAGGAGCTTCCTTTGGCGGATTGAGCTACAGATTGATCTCGCCGCGGGCACGTATCATCCTGCTCTGCTTTATCTATTTCTTTCTGCTTCTCATTGCGGGCGCCTTCGGAGCAGTCGTTGTCAATGCAGCCATCGGGCAGAAAAGTTCTCCCATGGCGTGGCTATTTTTCACCATTGGTGGAGTTCTTGCGGGGCAGATGATCTATCGCTGGAAGAAGGATATTATTCTGACCACTGTTGTCACAGTCGCCATTTCCCTGTTCGGGATATGGCTTGGATCCGTTGCCCCCTCTAACAGCATTCTCGGAGAAGGGATTGCCAATAGTCAACTTGTTTGGGCGATCGCCGCACTGGTTTTCAGTTACTTCGCAGCTGTTTTGCCGATCTGGAGGTTTGCCCTTCCCATTAACTATGTCACCTCTTACATTGTATTCTTGGGTCTCTTATTCGGGATCATTGGAGTTTTTGTGCTCCATCCTAATTTCACACTCCCCGCTTATACCAGTTTTGACATCAAGATCGGGCCTCTTTGGCCCATCATGTTTGTAACCATCGGTTGCGGAGCAGTGTCCGGATGGCACAGTATTGTTTCAAGCTCGGGAACGGCCAGGCAATTAGAGTACGAAACAGATGCCCGTCCGGTGGGAGCCGGGGTCATGTTTGTGGAGATGATGCTCGGCGTGTTCGCTCTGGTCATTGCCGGAACGATATATGCCTCGTCTTCGGAATATACAGCCGCCATTGCCAAAGGGCCTGTCGACATCTTTGCAACAGGTGTCGGGAAATTTTTAGGTGCGATGGGAGTTTCGGATGCCTTCGGGAAAGCTTATGGTAGCGTTATGTTGATCGTCCTGGCAGTTACCATCCTGCAGCTTGTGATTCGATTCATGAGGGTGGCCACTTCTGAAATGTTGGGCGATATTAGCCCCGTTTTCAAGAATGTCCATATCGGCACCACCATAGCCAGTCTTCTTACGCTGATCCTGGTGTTGACAGGATGGTGGCAATACCTCTGGATCCTTTTTGGGGGAGCCAACCAATTGATGGGCTCCGTGGCCCTCATGCTGATGACCGCGTGGTTGATGTCCCAGGGAAAACCGTATGGATGGACCCTCTACCCGATGATTTTTCTGTTTTTCACGACCACGGCTGCTCTCATCGTCACTTCTTATAGGCTTTTCAAACAGGTTTACTCAGGGGCGGTTAGAGGAGAGGCATTAGTGGGGAACATACTGATGATTTTAGTTGGAATCTTCCTGGTTATTGCAGCGATCATTCTGGCTGTGGAAGGGATCAAGGCTTTTAGCCGATATCGGGCTTTAAGAATTCAATCCGCAGTCGCGGATTAGGAAGTTTCAGGCCTGAAGTTTTTAGTTTTTGAAGTTCATAAAGGAAGCCTAAAACCGGTCATCTGAAACTCTAGAATTTTGAGACGTTCTGTGGCCTTCATTTATCGGAAGCGGGGTGGGCGTCGGTACTCAATGTTGATGCCCACAAGAAATCTTGGAAGGAGAAAGAATCATGCCGGAGGAAGAAAAAAAGAAAAGGGGATTTTTCCGGGCGATCAAGGAGTTCGCCTATGGGATGGCAGCTCACGACTCGTACCGATTTGCTATGAAGACGAGGGCGAGCATGGAGCACCTTTTCATCCTCATCACCATGGGAGATATGCTCGGTGTGCCTATCCTGCCCCCCTATTATTCCTTGCGTTTGTTGCCCTACGTGGTTCCCCAAATCTCCACCTGGAAACGGAGAATGTTAAGGGAAAAAGATTTCACGGACGCGCTAGCTTAATGCCAGTTCGGAGTTATGAGTTCGAAGTTCAGAGTAAGAATTCATTACGAGTATCAGCTTAATAATTCTTGGCTCCGAACCAAAGACTGCAAGCTCCGAACTGAGAAAGAGGTGATTGGCATTCCGTTAGCAGACATATTTGAAAAGTATCCGGATCGGCGATACATCATGTTTGGTGGAAAAGGGGGGTTAGGGAAGACCACATTTTCCGCTGCGACAGCCTATTATCTGGCGAAGAAAGGAAAGCGGGTGTTGGTCTTCTCAGTCGATCCACAAGCTTCGTTAACGGATATATTCCAGAAGGACATTTTTGGAAAAGGGCCAACCGAGATCATACCGAATCTCTACGCACAGGAGATTGATGCCGATCGGCGTGTGAAAGAATATCAGCAAGAAATCCGGCAA
>Ga0187779_10002926_pt1 | contig 10400 bp, 9 predicted proteins | sample 1015_Q2_SP10_10__FD_132435 | JGI IMG/M metagenome (GOLD analysis project Ga0187779, IMG submission 132435) | Tropical peat soil microbial communities from peatlands in Department of Meta, Colombia - 1015_Q2_SP10_10_MG | ecosystem: Environmental > Terrestrial > Soil > Wetlands > Peat | place...
GCGGGACAGCGCGCTGCTGCGACATCTCGACATACCGACGCCGACTCTCGAGGGCTACGTCTTTCCCGATACCTACATTCTTTCGGTGGGCACCTCTCCGCGCGACGCCGTCCGCGAGATGGTGAAGCGGTTCGAGGATGTGTGGGAGCCGGCGTGGGACGACCGGCTGCAGCAGCTCGCCATGAGCCGGCACGACATCGTCACCCTGGCGTCGATCATCGAGCGAGAGGCGCGCCTCCCGGAGGAGCGCCCGGTGATCTCGGCCGTCTACCACAATCGTCTGCGCGCGCAGATGCCGCTGCAGGCGGACCCCACCGTGCAGTACGCGCTGCGTCTGCATCGGGACCGCGTGTACTATCGCGACCTCGAGGTCGACTCGCCGTACAACACCTACCGGCACACCGGTCTCCCTCCCGGTCCGATCGCCTCGCCGGGGAAGGCGAGCATCGAGGCGGCGCTCTACCCCGCTGCCGTCCCGTATCTGTACTTCGTGGCGAGCCCGGATGGGCACCACGAGTTTCGGACGACGTTCAAGGCGCACACCGAAGCGGTGCGCGAGGCGCGCCGGGAGCGACGCGAGCGCGGCAAGGGGTAGCGGCACGACTCCGGCCGGCCGGCGGACCGGCCGATCGGGCATCGAGCGTGGTCGGGAGTGCGGGCGGGGCGTCGCGCGCTAATCTTTCAGCAGGTCCGGCCGCAGGATTCTCGCGCCGCCCAGGTAGATGTGCTCGAGCGCGTCGCGCGCGCGGGTCGACTCGATGTGAAGGAGCACACGGATGCAGCGTGGAAGGGCGCCCGGAACGGGAATCTCCATCGTGCAGAGAAGCGGGACGTCCGACCACCCGAGCTCCCGGGCTGCGCGCGCGGGGAACTCGCTCGTCAGGTCGTTGGTGACGGTGAAGATCACGCTCACCACGTCGGTGGGGGCGATGCCGTTGCGCGCCGCGATCCGCTCGAGAAGCTCGCGGGTCGCTCGGCGGATGAGCGTCGGCTCATCCCCGTCTACCGTCGTGGCGCCGCGAATCGCCCGCACGGCGCGCTCAGCCATGCCGGCGCTTCATGTTCGTTCCTGAGGTCCTCAGGCTTCTCGCCATCACGGACGATCTGCGGGACGGCCGTGATGGGCTGGTGGCGCGCGCTCTCTCCGCGGTGCGCGGCGGAGCGACGATGGTTCAGCTGCGCCTGAAAGATGAGGATGCCCGGACACTGGTGGAAGTGGCGCGCGCGCTCATCGCTGCGCTCCCATCGGGCACGCCGCTCATCGTCAATGATCGTGTGGACGTGGCGCTGGCCGCCGGCGCGGCCGGCGTGCACGTCGGCGCAGACGACCTCTCCGTGGAGGCAGTGCGGCGCATCGCTCCTCAGACATTCATCATCGGCGCATCGGCGGGGAGTGACGCCGAAGCAACGCAGGCCCGTGGCGCCGACTACGTCGGCATTGGACCCGTCTACGAGACCGGCTCGAAGACCGACGCCGGAGCCGCCATCGGCGTCGAGGAGCTCGGCCGCCTCATCAGGGTGTGCGATCTCCCGGCGGTCGCGATCGGCGGTATCGACGCCAGCAACGCGCGCGCCGCGCTTGGCGCGGGGGCGAGCGGAGTGGCGGTGATCCGAGCCATCTTCGGCGCCCCCGATCCGGAGGTGGCAGCGAGAGCGCTGCGCAACGCCCTCGCCGGAGCGTCGTGAGGACAGGTCTGTTCGCGGGGTCGGCGATCCTCGGCGCTCTCGTCGCGGGACCGGCGAGCTCACAGCCCTCGGCCGCGCCGTCGGTGGATGTCGCCGCGGCCACCCGGCAGCTCCTTCCCCTCCCCGAGCACCTCGACCTCGTGCCCGGCCGCCTCCCCCTCGGCGCGGACTTCGCCGTCGCGACCCGCTTCTCCGATCAGCGCCTGACGCGCGCTCTGCGTCGGGCCACGATGCGCCTCGAGCGGCGGATGGGAGCGCCGCTCTCGCGCACCGTTCGCCGCGACACGGCCGGCGCCGCGCTGGTCGTCGTCGTTCAGCGGAGCGGCCCCGCCGTCCCGACGCTCGGGGAAAACGAGTCATACACCCTCGACCTCTCGTCACGTCAGGCGGTGCTGCGGGCGCCGCAGGTGGTGGGCGCCCTGCGCGGCCTGGAGACGTTTCTGCAGCTCATCCAGCGCGACAGCACGGGCTTCTTTCTCCCCCTCGGCCGGATCAGCGACCGCCCTCGCTTCCCCTGGCGAGGCCTCCTGATCGACGTGTCACGCCACTTCGAGCCGGTGACGGTGATCGAGCGGAATCTCGACGCGATGGCGATGGTCAAGCTCAACGTGCTCCACTGGCACCTCTCCGACGATCAGGGATTCCGCGTCGAGAGCCGGCGTTATCCGAAGCTCCAGCGGCTCGGCTCGGACAGCGAGTACTACACTCGCGCGCAGATTCGCGATGTCGTCGCCTACGCACGCGACCGCGGGATTCGCGTCGTACCGGAATTCGACATGCCGGGGCACACGACGAGCTGGCTGGTCGCATATCCGCGCCTGGCCAGTACGCCGGGGCCGTGGGCCATCGCCCGAGAGTTCGACGTCTTCAACGCCGCCTTCGACCCGACGCGCGAGGAGGTCTACACGTTCATCGAAGGATTCGTGTCGGACATGGCGCCGCTTTTTCCCGACACGTATTGGCACATCGGCGGCGACGAGGTGAATGGCACGCTCTGGACGGAGAACCGCTCGATCCGGCGCGCGATGAGGCGCCTCCACGTCAGCGACGCGCCGTCACTGCATGCCGTATTCAACCGACGACTGTCGCGGATTCTGCGCGCCCACGGCAAGCACATGGTCGGGTGGGACGAGATCCTGCATCCCGATCTCCCCAAGTCGACCGTCGTGCAATCGTGGCGTGGCCCGGAGTCTCTCATTGCCGGAGTGCGACAGGGGTACGCCGGGATTCTTTCCGCCGGCTATTATCTGGACGCCATGTCGCCCTCCCTCGCGCATTACGCGGTGGACCCGCTCCCGGCCGACGCGGGGCTGGACAGCGCGCAGGCGGCGCGGGTATTGGGCGGCGAAGTGTGCATGTGGGGGGAATTGGTCTGGTCGGAGACGATCGACGCACGCCTCTGGCCGCGCACGGCCGCGGTCGCCGAGCGACTCTGGTCGCCGCGCGCCGTGACCGACGGGAACGAGCTCTATCGGCGCCTGACGACTGTCAACGTGCTGCTGGAGGAGGCGGGAACAGAGCAGGTGAGCGGGCCGGATCGCATGCTCCGGCGGATGGCGGCGAGCGATCTGACCGGCCCGCTCGACATCCTCTTCGACGTGGCTGAGCCGGTGAGCCTCAAGCAGCGCCAGCACCTCCGCCGCGCCAACCAGCTCACGCCGCTCGTGGCGCCGGGAGATATCGCCCGCCCCGACCCCAATGGAGCGCGCGACATCCAAGCCACGGTGACGACATTCCTGCAGGATTCAGCGGGTGCGGTGGGCGCCCGTGACAGCCTGTCACGCACCTTCGGCCGCTGGAGGGCAGCCGCCGCCGAGATCCACGCGCTGGCGGCGCAGGCTCCGTTGGCCCGCGACGCCGACAGCGCGGCGGCGATACTGGCGACGATGGCGACGTCGGGCGACGAGGCGATCGACTTTCTCCGGCGCCGCACCCCCCCACCGAGCGACTGGCTGGCACGCCAGCTGGCGCTGCTCGACCAGGCGGCGCAACCACGCGGACTCCTGCACCTGACGATCGTGCCGCCGATGCGCGATCTGATCATGGCCGCCGGGAACACCGGGCCGCGCGCGGGCCCGACGCCGTGACCGCCCGCGTGGAGCAGCCGATCGATGTCTCGCACGCGCAGGTGAGTCAGGCGGGGGCGCGTCGGTGGGAGCGGGGCCACCCCTGGATATTTCGCAGTGATGTCGCCCGAGCGCCGCAGCGTGAGGCGGGCGCGGTGCTCGTCGAGAGCGCGGCGGGACGGCCCCTCGGCTGGGCGCTCTGGAGTCCGCAGTCGGAGATCTCCCTGCGCCGACTCGACCAGGACCCCGGTGCCACGATCGATGCCGCCTGGTGGCGCGATCGGATCGCCGCAGCTCTCCACCGCCGCGAAGGTTTGCGCAGCGCCTCGACCGCGATGCGCCTCGTTCACGCCGAGGCCGACGGCGCCCCCTCGCTCGTGTGCGACCGCTACGGCGAATGGCTCGTGGTGCAGCTCTTGAGCGCCGGCGTCGAGCGCTTTCGCGGAGCGATCGTCTCCGCGCTGGTCGAGCTCGAGCGACCGAAGGGAATTCTCGCTCGCAACGATGCGGCGGTGCGCGCACGCGAGGGCCTTCCGCGCGAGACGGTGGTGCTCCACGGCGAGGTGCCGCGCACGATCGAGGTGAGCGAAGACGGGGTTCGCTACCTGGCGGCCCCTTGGGATGGGCAGAAGACGGGGGCCTTCCTCGACCAGCGGGAGAATCGATCGCGCATCGGCGAGCTGGCGCGGGGGCGGGCGCTCGACTGCTTCAGCTACCACGGAAGCTTCGCCCTGCACCTGGCCCGCCGAGCAGAGTCGGTCACGGCGGTGGATTCTTCATCCGCCGCCATGGCGAGGGCCCGAGAGAACGCAGCGCTCAACGATCTGCGGAACATCGAGTTCGTCGAGGCCGACGTCTTCGAGTTCCTGCGGGCCCGCGAGAGCGCTGGTGAGCGCTACGACACGATCGTGCTCGATCCGCCGGCGTTCGCACGGACGCGCGCCTCGGTGGAGGGGGCCCTGCGCGGATATCGGGAGATCAACGTGCGGGGGATGCGGCTTCTCGCCCCGGGAGGACTCCTCTTCACCGCGAGCTGCAGCCACCACCTGTCGCGGGCGCTCTTCCTGGGAGTGCTCGAGCGCGCGGCGGCCGACAGCGGCCGACGTATCGCCTTACGCGAGATGCGCGGGCAGGCGCTCGATCATCCGGAGATCCTGACGATCCCGGAGAGCGGTTACCTCAAGGGGGCGATTCTCGAGGCGGTGGACTGACGGCCCTCAGCCATGTTCGCGCTCCTCTCTCCAGGCGAAATAGGAGTAGACCACCGGCGAGAGGAGGAGAGCGAACGAGGTGGCGATGAGGAACCAGACCCACGCGTCGCTGGAGGCGATTCCGATCATGGCGATGAGGAGGCCGGCCGCCACCATCAGCCAGCCGCCGACGCGGTGGGTCCGGTCCCAGACGCGGTCGCTGGCGAGCGTCCACGGCGTCCGAATTCCGAAAAACCAGTTCGACTTCGCGTTCGGTAGGAGCGTGCCGATCCCGACGATCATCGCGCCGATGACGACCGGGATGAGCCGGGTGATCGAGATCGGCCAGCCTAACGCGTAGCCCAGCATGAGCACATGAAGCACGACCAGCGCGCCGACGATGATGAGAATGAGGTTCTCATAGGTCTCGGCGAACTGGGCGTAGTTCGCCCCACGCGGGTCGATCTTGGGCGCGATGAGAAGGATCCCCCAGACGACGATGGTGATGGCGGGGAGAAATCCGGCGGCGAGGGCCCGCGGCGACCACCCGTTCGGGCCGTTGAGCCCGAAATGCGTGGCCACGCGGTCGGGGAGTTCGGGGTACACGGCCGCCGTAAAGGCGATGGAGGCGACGATCAACAGCGGAGCGAGCCACTTGCGCATGTCCCTATCCCGGACGGCCGCGCCCGAGCGCGCGACGGTTGTCAGGCACGCTGGCAGCGCGGACAGTAGTAAGTGGAGCGGCCTCCCTGGACGATCCGCCGGATGCGGGAGCCGCAACGCGAGCACGGCCGGCCCTCCCGGTCGTAGACGCGCCAGCGGGTGGAGCGCCCCACGGCCCAATAACGCCCGGCGAGCGAGCCGCGCAACACCCGACGAATGGCGGAGACCAACCGGGCGCGCCGGGGGCGGCTCAAGCCTGACGCGACCGCCCGGGGACTGATGCGGGCCACCCAGAGCGCCTCCGCGGCGTAGATGTTTCCGAGCCCCGCGACGACGCGCTGATCGAGGAGGGCCGGTTTGATGCCTCCCCGACGTGCGGCGAGTGCCGCGCCCAGGAACTGCGCATCGAACGCGGCGTCGAAGGGCTCGGGACCGAGCGCCGGGAGGACGGCGGCCCCCGCATCGTGGAGCGTGAGGGTCCCGAGGGCCCGAGAGTCGACGAGAGCGAGCCGCGTCCCGTCGGCGAGAGCGAGGAGGGCGCGCGTGTGGCGAGGGACGCTCTCCCCGCCGGGCACCACCTCCCAATCGCCAGTCATGCGGAAGTGGCTGTGGAGGACGCGGTGGTCGTCGAGGTGGAGGAGGAGGTGCTTCCCTCGCCTCTCGACGCGATCGATGCGCCTCCCCCTCACCGCCGCGGCCCGGGCTGCCGAGAGACGACGCTCGAAAGCGGGGTGGAAGGTGCGAAGCTCGCTGATCACCTTGCCGGCGGCCGCGCGGTCGAGGAGTCGTGCGGCAACGTCTACTTCGGGGAGCTCGGGCATGGAGGAGTGACGGGTGCAGGAGCGGAGGGCGCGAAGGGGAGGCGCTCCGAACGATGTGATCTGCACCACCTTCTCGCACCGGCTCTTGCATTCTCGTTATGACTTTCTAGCTTTGTCGTTTGATTTCTCCAGCTGCCCCTCCCCATGGCTCATCGTCCGAACTCGCTTCAGTACGAATACGAGCTCTACGTCGACAGAGAGATCGAGAACTACAAGGAGTCGGTGCCGCGCCGGGTGATCCTGAGCCTCGGCGACGAAGCCGTGAGCGGAATGGCGTCGCAGCCGCAGCTCGCGCTGACGGAGCTCCTCCTCTGTGCCGAAGTCGATCGGCTGATCCGTCAGCGGCTTCGTGTCCCGTCCTTCAACTCGTGGCGCCGACGCCGCCTCAGGGCCCTGCAGGACTTCTGCCGGCCGGAGCGCTGGGGCCTGCGACCCGATTCTCCGATCGCCCGAACAGCCGCGACCACGGGACCAGGCCACGTGCTCGTGGCCGGCGCGGACGAGGAGGGGCCGGCGGTGTACTTCGCCGCGAACGGATGCGCAGTCACGGCGGTCGAGCCCACCGAGGATGTGATCGAACGCGTCCTCGACGCGGCGGCGTCGGTCGGGATCAGCGGCCGCATTCGGAGCATCGTCAGCGACCTCGGGAGCTGGTCGCCTGATCTTCCGCTCAATGCCGTGGTGTGCTCTCCATCGGCGTTCGCCGGGCTTACCACGAGCGAACGGGAGCGCACGCTCGGCCTCCTCAAGGACGCGACGACGGCCGGCGGCGTGCACGTTGTCGAGACGAGCGCCGAGGGTCGGCGCATGATGGAGGTCGAGGATCTCCGGTCGCTCTACAATGGATGGGAGATCACGGTCGAGTATGGCCGTCGGAGCGTCGAGACGTTCTTCGCGCACAAGGACGTCGCCTAAGCAGTCCGTCGCACTCGGACACGCATGTCCTACTGAGCGCGTGTCATTCCGCTACGGAAGCCCCGTCCCCTGGGACCGCCGGTTCGACGTAAAGCCAATCCCCACAATATATTAGCAACCTCGCCCGCCGCGGCACGACTGCTGCCCACACGGGTGGCGTGCCCCGACCGTTCCGGGGCACATCACTCGTCGGAGGACCACATGGCAGTCGAGGGTCGGCAGATCGAAGAGCAGGAGCCCATCGGAATCATTATCTCATTGGGGGCGCGCGAGCAGCGCTCGCCGACGGTGTGGGCGTACGTTTGGAGCGACACACCCGAGCGGCCCCCGGCGCCTGCAAAGACCAAGGCGGCCTGACAGAGGCCGGCCTCCGACGACAGATCGGTACGAACGAAAAGAAAGAGCCCCGCTCGACGGCGGGGCTCTTTCTTTTCACGGTGGAGCGATGGGACGATCGGCGCTCTCCTACACAGCTTCCGAAAGGCTCGTGAAGTTGAAGTCGTGAACCTTGATTGCCGGCATCACGATGTCCCCGCCCTGCTCCGTGCCCGCCAGCCGCACAGCCCGGCCGATCATGTCGAGGTTGTTGAGCATGAAGAGGGGCGAGTCGTTGAAGCGGAAGTTGCGAATAGCCTTGGTGACCTTCCCGTCCTCCACGAGGAAGGTGCCGTCGCGCGTGAGCCCGGTGTAGAGAATGGTCCTCGGGTCGACCTCTCTGAGATACCAGAGGCGCGTGACGAGAACGCCGCGGGGCGTCGACTTGATCAGATCGTCCACCGATGACTCGGTTCCCACGAGCTTGATCGACTGCGGCTGTCCGGTGGCGGTCTTCCCCTGCTTCTTCGCCCAGAAACGCGAATAGAAGAGCTGCTTGAGAACGCCGTTCTCGATCATCACCTGACGCGTGAGCGGCAATCCGTCGCCATCGAAGGGTTGGGAGAGGAGCTGCGTATCCTGGGGATCCGCGAGCAGCGTGACACGCTCATCGACGATCTTGTCCCCCACCTTCGTCCCGCCACCCGTCTTCATGAACGGACTGCGCCCCTCGTCGGCCGAGCGGGCATCGGAGTAGTTGCCGACCAGCTGGACGAGATCGCCCACCGCCTGTGGCTCGAGGATGACCGTGTAGCGACCCGGCTCGATCGCCACCGGTGTGCGTGAGAGCTTCGCCTTCTCGATCGCCCGTTCACTCACGGCCTTGAAGTCGAGCTGGTTCCAGTCGGGGTGGTCCGCCGCGGCCCACCCCGATCCCGTGCCATCGCCGGTGCGCACGGTGAGCTGGTAGTTGGCCGACGTGTTCCGGTGGTAGGCGAAGAGCCCCTTGTTGTTGCCGAGGGCGGTGGTGTTTTCGCTGGTGACGATGAATCCCGCCGCCTGGAGATCGCCGGCGGCACGCGCCGGGTTGAGCGCGGTCGCCGCCGCCTTCGCCCGATCGGCGGGAGTGAGCTTCGCGGTCGACTCGAAGTACGCACTCACCGGCACGTACGTCTGCGGGCCCAGGGGGGGCATCGCCTCGGGGTCGTCGGGCGCCAGTTTGGCGAGGAGCTCGGACTGCGCCACCGCCCGCTGGATCGACTCATCCGAGAGGTCGTTGGTGACGACGACGGCGTGCTTCGGTCCGTAGGAGCTTTGCACGGCGAATTGCACGTTGGTGACGCTTCCGGACGTCGACGCCTGGTTCGCCGCAAAGCGGGTGTTGCCGGTATGCGAGCTGGTGAGCTGCGTCTCCACGGTGTCGGCCTTGGAGAACTTGTTCGCCTTCTCGATCAGCTGCATCGAATCATCGCGGGAGAGCAGCCCCGATTCGGGCGCATCATCCCGCACGAGCAAGCGCTTGGGGCTGCTCACGCTTTTCTCCCTGTGTTGATGACGTTGATCTGGCGGAAGCGCGCCGGGACGGCGCCGTGACTGACCGCATTGATCTGGCCCGGCTGTCCCTTGCCGTCGAAGAAGCTGCCGCCCAGCTGGTAGCTCTTCTTCCCGCCGATCATGTCCATCGAATTCCAGAAATCGGGAGTCCGCATCTGATAGGCGACGTCCTTCAGCATCCCGCCCAGCTTGCCGCCCTTGATCTCCCAGAAGGTCTGGCCGCCGAACTGCGCGTTGTAGCGTTGCTGATCGATCGAGAAGGAGCCATCCCCGATAATCGCGATGCCCTTGTCGGTGGCGGCGACAATGTCCTCGAACGACTGCTCCTTCTCTCCCGGCAGGAGCGAAACGTTAGGCATGCGCTGGAACTGGACATTGTCCCAGCCCTGCGCGTACGAGCATCCATGCGATCGCGTCTCCCGCTTCTCCTGCTTGTACCACCAGGAGAGCCACGCCGGCTGCCCGCGGGTAGTCTGGTAGTCGTTCAGGATCCCGTCCTTGATGATCAGGAAGTCATCCGGCTTCACCCCTTCGTCGTCGTACCCCATGGTCGAGAGGGCACCGACCTGAGAGCGATCGCCCCGGATGTTCATGAACTCGGGCCCGTACTTGAGCTTCCCGAGCATCTTCTCCGGCGGCGCAACGAAGCTCGTACCGGCGTAATTCGCTTCGTAGCCGAGCGCGCGATCGAGCTCAGTGGGATGGCCGATCGACTCGTGGATGGTGAGCCAGAGGTGCGAGGGATGCAGAACGAGATCGTAGCGGCCGACCTCGACCGGCTTCGCCTTGAGCTTCTGCGACGCTTCCTCGCCCCACTTGCCGGCGTTGCCGACGAGATCGCACTCCTGGACGTACTCCCATCCCCGTCCCATCGGCGGCACCACATTGCCGCGGTTCTGGAAGTCGCTGAAGTCGGGTGCCACGGCGGTGATCTGCATGAGCGGCCAGCTTCGGACGAGCACCTGATTGGTCATCGACCCCTCGCTCGACGCGAAGGCGCGCTCCTCCTTGACGAAAAAGAGGCCGCTGAAGATGTACTTCACGTTCGCGGCCTTCATCGCCTCGGCGTTCGCCTTGAGCAGCAGATCGGCCTTGTCTTCCACCGAGACCGACCAGGGGTCGGTGGTGAAGGCGCTCTGCCAGGTGGCGTCGTGGATGACCGGCGTGGGGACGAGCTCGATGGGGTTGCC
>Ga0187779_10002927_pt1 | contig 10398 bp, 9 predicted proteins | sample 1015_Q2_SP10_10__FD_132435 | JGI IMG/M metagenome (GOLD analysis project Ga0187779, IMG submission 132435) | Tropical peat soil microbial communities from peatlands in Department of Meta, Colombia - 1015_Q2_SP10_10_MG | ecosystem: Environmental > Terrestrial > Soil > Wetlands > Peat | place...
AAGGCGGGAGCGATCATGTTTACCAGAAGGCCAAACCAGGTTGTACTTGGGCTGGAGCCTACGCTCGAGTTCGGCATCGAAGCGGATATCAACTGGACGGTCCGCAGACAAGGGCGGTAGGCGACTGTGAGGTCGACTACGATCGTTCGGGTGCGCGGGTGTGGACGCCGGACTACTCCGGTTATTGCTGGGCGCCGGGTAGCGAGGGAAGCACGGGTTGCGATCTGGCCGCTGGCGGCTGCGGCGATGGCTTTCGTGGCGGCTTTCTTTGGTGTCGGGCCGAGCTGGGCTGGCACGGCTGCTGGCGGGTTGGTGGGGCAGGTCAGCAAGCTGATCGCTCGCGGGGAGATTGGTGGGGGAGCGCTTGGTGACCAAGTCGCGCTGTCGGCGGATGGGGATACAGCGTTGGTCGCCGGCCCAGCCGACGACAGGGGTCGGGGGGCGGTGTGGGTGTTTGTACGTCGTGGCGCTTCCTGGGTAGTGCAAGCGAAGCTGACCGGCGCCGAGGAGCGTGGCTCAGGCGGGTTCGGCACGAGTGTGGCGCTGTCAGCTGACGGGGATACGGCCCTGATCGGCGCCCGTGCCGATGATGATCTCCGGGGCGCTGTTTGGGTGTTCCGTCGCCGCGGCGCCGTCTGGGCGCAGGAGGGACGCAAGCTGACGGGTGGCGGCGAGGCTGGCGCAGCGGCGTTCGGTTACACCGTTGCGCTCTCGGCTGACGGTGACACCGCTCTGATCGGAGGTCCGGACGACCGTCATGTGGCCGTCCGGGGATACAACGATGGCTACGGGGCGGTGTGGTTTTTCCGGCGTGTGGGGACAGCCTGGCTACAGCAGGGCGGCAAGCTGACGGGGCGCGGCGATACCGCCAACGGCGACTTCGGCTCCAGCGCCACCATCTCCGGTGACGGCCGCACCGCCTTGGTCGGCGCTTTCAACGTCGGCAATGGAGACGGTGCGGCCTGGGTGTTTGCTCGCACCGCGAGCGGCTGGCGCCAGGAAGGCGGTGAGCTGACCGGGCGCGGTGCGCTCGGCCGCAATGTCGGTTATGGCTTTGGTGTCGCGCTCTCAGCGAGCGGCGATGCCGCACTGGTCGGCGGCTCTGCCGATCACTACGGTATCGGCGCCGTCTGGGCGTACACGCGCACCGGCCACAACTGGCGCCAGCAGGGCCGACCGTTCACGGTCAGCGGCGAGCACGGCCACGTCGGCTTCGGCTACAGCATCTCGCTCACACCCGACGGCCAGACCGCACTGATCGGCGGCTGGCCCGACAACCGCGACCGTGGCGGTGCATGGGTCTTCACCAACACCGGCACCACGTGGACACAGAAGGGCCCAAAACTAACCGGCAGCGGCGAGACCGGGCCCGGCCGCTTCGGCGAAGCGCTCGCGCTCTCCGCCAACGCTCATACCGCCCTGATCGGCGCCCCGCTTGACAGCCACGAACGCGGCGCCGCCTGGATATTCGACGCACGATCGTAAGCCGCGCTTCTCCCAACATCTCCCTCCAATGGGTAGTCGGCGAGCGCTGCGGCGGCCTGAGATTCCCTGCTGGTGGAATCGGCTGCGAGCGACAAGCTTGACCTCCTCTGGCCGGAGTAGGGGGTCGGCCGGAACGCCGCGGCGGCTACGGCTTTCAGCTCGGCAGGCGCACCACGGCCTCGTGCAGCTCCCGGATCTGTGTGACCCCGCCCAGTTCCGCGCGCGCGACAAAAGGCCGGGCGGCCCGCGCACCTGGAAGGAGTTGCTTAGCGCTGCTTCCTTCCGGATCTGACGCGGTTCGCAAGCTTCCACTGCGCGGAGCCCGGCCGCGCGGAGTGTAGCGTGGCCGCCGTGAGCGGCTTCGGCGTCTTCTCCATCGGCGGCGGCGGGCCGAGGGTCGGTTTCCGGGCGGGGGACGAGGTCGTCGACCTGTCCGGGCTCGGCGAGGCCTTCCGGCAGCCGTCGCTCAACGCGCTGCTCGCCCAGGGGCCGGCGGCGTGGCGGGACGCCGTCGCCGCCGTCCAGGAGCATGACGGCCCGCGGGTGCCGCTCGCGGACGCGACGCTGCACCTTCCGTTCGCGGTCGCCGACTACGTCGACTTCTCGTCGTCGCTCGAGCACGCGCTGAACATGGGCCGGCTGTTCCGGCCCAACGGCGAGGGGCTGCTGCCGAACTGGCGGCGGCTGCCGGTCGCCTACCACGGCCGCGCCGGCTCGGTTGCCGTGAGCGGTACCGCCGTCATCCGGCCGCGCGGCCAGCTGAAGGAGCCGGACGCCGGCGAGCCCGTGTACGCGCCGACCCGCCGCCTCGACGTCGAGCTCGAGCTCGGCTTCGTCGTCGGCGTGCCGAGCCGGCTCGGGGAGCCCGTGCCGCCGGCGGCGTTCGCCGATCACGTCTTCGGCGTCGTGCTCGTCAACGACTGGAGCGCGCGCGACATCCAGGCCTGGGAGTCCGCTCCGCTCGGCCCGTTCCTCGGCAAGTCCTTCCTCACCTCGATCTCCGCGTGGGTGACGCCGCTGTCGCTGCTCGAGCCCTACCGGGTCGAGGCGCGCCCGCAGGAGCCGCCCGCGCTGCCGCATCTCGCCGGCGGGGGCGACTGGGCGCTCGACCTCGACCTCGAGCTCGCGCTGAACGGCGAGGTCGTCTCGCGCGGGAATGCGCGCACGCTCTACTGGACGATGCCGCAGCAGCTCGCGCACGCGACCTCGAACGGCGCGTATCTGCGCACCGGCGACCTGATGGCGTCCGGGACGATCTCGGGCTCGGAGCGCGGCTCGGAGGGCTCGCTGATCGAGCTGACCCGGAACGGCGCAGAGCCGATCCGCCTCGCGGACGGATCGGAGCGCGCGTTCCTCGAGGACGGCGACGAGGTCGTCCTGCGCGGCCGCGCCGGCACGGTCGAGCTCGGCGACGTGCGCGGCCGCGTGCTCGCGGCGTCCTAGCCGCAGCGCGCCGACGGCGACGTCTCCGTCGCCGTCGCGCCAGGCCGTTGCCACCCGAGTGCTAGCGGCCGCTCGAGAAGCCGAGGGGGATGAAGCCGAGCTTCACGTGCCCGATGAGTGCGGCCAGCGCGAGGGCGGGCAGCACGACGCGGCTGAGGATCAGGATCCGGTGCAGGTGCATGTGGTCTACCTCCTCTCGGTGTTGTCTAGAAGTGGAAGTCCTGGAGCGCGTCGGCGGCGCTGCGGTAGAGGACGGCGGCCGCCTCGAGGTCGCCGTCGTCGCGGGCGAGGTCGCCGCGCGCGATCCATACGGCTGCGACGTGGCTCGTCGACCCGAGCGCGGCGAAGGACTGCTCTGCCTGGTCGAGCCAGGCGACGGCGCCTTCGGCGTCCTCCTCGGCAACGAGCGCCTTCGCGACGACGAGCTGGGCGTTGCCGAGCTCGTCGAGGAAGTCGAGGCGCCCCGCGAGGAGCGATGCCGCCCGCTCCGCGCGGACGCGCGCCTCGCCCGGCTGTCCCGTTCGCAGATAGACCTGCGCGAGCGAGGAGACGGCCTGGGCGAGGTCGGGGTCGCTGCCGGCCCGGTCGGCGGTCGCAACCGCCTCCTCGAGCTTGCGCTTGGCCTCATCGACGTCGCCGAGCAGGAAGCAGATGCCGCCGATGTTGTTGAGGATCCGTGCGGTCGCGAGCGTGTCGCCGTGCCGGGTGTAGAGCGTGAGGGCCTGCTCGGCGTAGAAGCGCGCGAGCAGCCACTGGCGCTGGCGCTCGGCGACGAGCGATGCCTGGAAGAGCGCGTGCGCCTCCGAGCGCTCGTCGCCGGCCGCGCCGGCGAGCTCGAGCGAGCGTTCCGCGTCGCGACGCGCGGCTTCCCAGTCGCGGCGAAGCTGGTGGCAGCGCGAGCGCCACTCGTGCGCGTTCGCCGCCAGAAGAGGTGAGGGATGCGCGGAGCGGTCGTTCGTCTCGAGCGCCCGGGTGAAGAACGAGTCCGCGTCGGCGACCTCTGCGCTCTTCAGTGCCACGCAGCCGCGGCGGTAGAGCACCTCCGCGCGGTCGATCGCGTCGAAGCGCGGCGACTGGACGATCGTCTGCGCCTGCTGGAGGAGGTCGGTCGCCCGGGCGAGGTTTCCGCGGTACATCTCCGCCCACGAGAGGGCCAGCCGGTGGCGGAGCGCAAGCGAGAGGTCGCTCCGCGTGTCCTGCCAGATCTCCTCGAGCTCCCGAACGGCGTCGTCGTGATGGTTGTCGGCTGCGAGCCGCTCCGCCTTCGCCAGTGCGCGGTCGAGCTCGCCATGCTCGCCTTGCTCCGGGGCTGCCACCAGAGGCGCGCGGCCTGGCGCCTCCGCAGTGACGGGGGGAAGAGCCTCGAGGATGGGAGCGGCCGCAGCCATTACTCGGAGCATGCGCGGGCGCCGGCTTCTGTCGATTCCCGGTTCGGCGTGACCGTCTTCGTCCGTTTCGGGGAGGGTCCGCCGTTTTCCGCGGTGGTCCCCGATCGCGCGGAGCGCGGTCGCGCGCCGCGGCGACAGACGGTTTCCCCTGCAGCGTGTGGCTGCGCCTCGCGGCACGGACGACGCTCGCAGAGGAATGCTTCTGCGGCTTCTATCCAGACTTGCGGTCGCCTCGCTCGCCCTCGCGCTGGCGCCGGCGGCCCTCGCGTCCGGCGGACACTACGTCTTCGCCGGGGGAACGGCGGCCGAGCAGAGCCAGGTGACCCAGGCGCTCCAGGCATCGAGCTTCGACTGGAACCTCGTCCCGGTGCAGGTGACCATCCACATCGCCCGCAACATCCCGCTGTCGTACTCGACGCCCGGACAGACCTGGCTCGACGCGAGCCTGCTCGACTCGGGAAGCTTCTCCTGGGGCGTCGTACAGATGGAATATGCCCAGCAGGTCCAGTACACGGCACTGGGCGCGCAGGCGCGCAGCCAGCTGACGGGCGCGCTCGGCGCCCAGCAGTGGTGCTACGACGACCCGTCCCTGCCGCGCGGCGCCAATGCCTGCGAGCGCTTCGCCGCCACGCTCGCCTGGAGCTACTGGCCCTCGGCGAACAACTCGATGCGCCCCGCCGGGCCGTCCGACTGGTCGGCCTCGATGAGCCCCAAGGCCTTCCGCACCATGCTCTCGCAGCTGATCGGCGCCCCCGACCCTCTCGACAGCCCGGTGTCGCTGGCGGCGGTCCGGACGGCCGCGAAAGCGCCGAAGAGCCCTACGCAGAATCGGGGATAGACGGATACGTGGGTGCGGGGATATCGGCGCCCTGTCTCGATGCCGAAAACTAAGACAGAGCGCCATGCCGATCACTGCCTTCGCCCACCGTTCCGCCACCACCTGCGTGATCGCCGACGATCACCCGCCGATCATCGACGCGCTCGGGCGCTACCTCGCTGCGGCCGGCTTCTCGGTGGTCGCGACGGCCGCGGACGGAGAGCAGGCACTCGAAGCGGTGGAGGCGCACCATCCGCGCGTGTGCGTCGCGGACGTCCGCATGCCCCATCTGGACGGGCTCGAGCTCGCGCGGCGGATCGCGCAGGTCGCGCCGGACGTCGCCGTGCTGCTCTACTCCGGCGTCGCCGATCGCGGGCTCGTCTCCGACTCGCTCGACGCCGGCGCGCGCGGCTTCGCGCTCAAGGACGCGCCGCTCGAAGATCTCGCCCGGGCGATCGACACCGTCGCAAACGGCGGCCTCTACGTCGACCCGGTGCTCGCCGCAACGATCGCAACCGCCCGGCAGGGCGACGTGCGGAAGCCGCTCTCCGAGCGCGAGCGCGAGGTGCTGCGCCTGCTCGCCGAAGGCGACGCCTACGCGGAGATCGGCTCGAAGCTCTTCCTCTCACCCGACACGGTGCGCGCCCACGCGCAGCGTGCGATGACGAAGCTGGGCGCGCGCACCCGCACCCAGGCCGTGGCGCTCGCGCTTCGCGACGCGCTTATTGCGTAGCCGCGCAAGATGCTGCGCATCTTGCGCGGGGCGGGTTTCGGCTTCGCGGAGCGCGCGGCGGCAGAGCCGCCACGCTCTTGTCTGCCGTGAGCCCAGGGTCCTGGTAGCGCGCGCGGTGGTGGCTGCGCCATCCCCGCGCGCGTGCATCCGGCCTACACGAACGCTCCGCGTTCGCGTCGGCCCTGGACCGTTGGCTTGGAGAAGGTTGAAACCGTCTCTCGTCGAGCGGTCCAGGCCGGAGGCTAACGCGGCCGCAGGCGCGTTAGCCGCAGGCGCATCCACGTGGGCGGGGACGCCTCAGCGCCACCGCCCACGCTCCCAGGCCCGACCGACTCTCGTCAGACAAGAGCGTGGCGGCTCTGCCGCCGCGCGCTCTGCGGAGCACAACATCTCCCCCGCTGGAAATGCGCAGCATTTCCAGCGGCCCTAAGCGGCGCTGTAGCCCTCGCGCCGCAGGAGGGTGCGCGCGAGCCCGGCGTTGTCTGCGCCCGCGACGAGGATGACGAGCACGCCGCCGTACTCCGGAGAGACGTGGCGGAGCTCGAAGTCCTCGATGTTGATGCCGGCCGCGCCGAGTGTCTGCGTGATGCGCGCGAGCACGCCCGGCTTGTCCGGGATGCGAACGCGGATCCGGTTCAGCCTGCGCGCTTCGGTGCGGTAGGCGTACTCGAGCATGCGGCTGCGCGCGTCCGCGGCCTCTGCGATCCAGGACTCGAAGAACGCCCTGTCGCGGTCGCGCAGGGCGCGTTCGACCTCCTGCAGCTCCTCGCGGTGCGCGGCGACCGCGTCCGCGATCAGATCGCCGTTCTCGTCGAAGATGTCGGCCCAGACGGCCGGGTTCGCGCCGGCGACGCGGGTCATCTCGCGCAGCGCCGCGCCTGCATGCGCGAGCGGCTCGTCACGTCCGACCGAGGCGTGCGCGATCTGGCGCATCAGCACGTTCGCAAGCGCATGGGGGAGATGGCTCGTGAGCGCGAGCAGCCGGTCGTGCTCGCCAGCGTCGAGCCGCACCGCGTGCGCGCCGAGCATCGTCACGAAGCGCTCGACGGTGTCGAGGCGGCCGGCGCTGGTGAGGGGGAGCGGCGTCAGGAACCACGTGGCGCCGTCGAAGAGGTCGGCGGCCGCGCGGGCCGGTCCCCCCGTCGCGCCGCCCGCGAGCGGATGGCCCGGCACGAAGCGCGGATCGCGCACGGCCGCGGCGAGCGCGCGCTTCGTCGAGCCGACGTCGGTCACCGTCGTCTCCGTCGCGGCTGCGGCGAGCACCTCGGCGGTCGTCGCGACGAGGGAGCCGACGGGAACGGCGACGACGGCGAGCTCGGCGCCGGCGACGGCGTCGCGCAGCGACGGCGCGGTCGCGTCGACCGCCTTGGCCCCCGCCGCTTCGCGGAGCGTCGCGCCGTCGGCGTCCCAGCCCGTGACCCGTGCCACGCCGGCGCGCTTCGCGGCGAGCCCGACCGACGCGCCGACGAGCCCGGTGCCGACGACGGCGAGGCTCGTGACGACGGGCGGGGCGGCCGGCGCCTGTGGCGGGCTGCTCGTCCGCGAGTCGCCGCGCACCTCCTGCTTCATCACGTCGAGCACGGCCGCGAAGACGGACTGCACCGCTCGCTCCGAGAGCGGGCCCGGGTTCGCCGCCGTCAGCTCTTCGATCAGCTCGGCCTCGCGCTGAGCGTCGATCAGCGGCGCGCCCGTCTCCTGCTTGCGCTCCTGCACGCGGGCCACCAGCTCGAGCCGCCGGTTCAGCGCCTCCAGCACCTCGCGGTCGACCGCGGCGATGCGCTCGCGCAGCTCCTGCAGGCCCGGATTCGTCTCGTCGCTCACGTTCACATTGTCCATTCTCTTGAACATCGGCGCCGAGGGTGGAATGCTGGCGAGCCATGGCGACCGAGGCGCTCACCCTGTCCCCGGCCGACGTCGGCGACAAGGGCCTGAAGGCGAACGCGCTCGGGTTTCTCTCGAGCGTCGTCATCGGGGTGGCCTCCACCGCACCCGCATACAGCCTCGCCGCCACGCTCGGCTTCGTCACGGCGATCGCGGGCATCGGCTTCCAGGCGCCGGTCGTGATGGTGCTCGCGTTCGTGCCGATGCTGCTGATCGCATACGCGTTCAAGTACCTGAACCAGGCCGATCCCGACTGCGGCACGACCTTCATCTGGGGGGCGCGAGCGTTCGGTCCCGTGACCGGTTGGCTCGGCGGCTGGGGGATCCTCTACGCGGACGTGCTCGTGATGGCGAGCCTCTCGCAGATCGCCGGCTCGTACACGTTCCTGCTCTTCGGAGCCGACAAGGCCGCGGCGAGCAGGATCTGGGTGGGTGTCGCGGGCGTCGTGTGGATCATCCTCATGAGCCTGATCTGCTACGTCGGGATCGAGGTCTCGGCGAAGACGCAGTGGTTCCTGCTGGCGGCGGAGGTGATCGTCCTCGCCGTGTTCGCGGTGGTGGCGCTCAGCCGCGTCTACTTCGGGCATCCGACCGGCGCGGTCCATCCGGCATGGAGCTGGCTCAATCCGTTCGACATCAAGTCGTTCGGCGCGCTCACCGACGGGCTGCTGCTCGCCATCTTCATCTACTGGGGCTGGGACACGGCCGTCTCGGTGAACGAGGAGACGGAGGACGCGAGCCGGACGCCGGGGCGGGCCGCCGTCGTCAGCACCTTCCTGCTCCTGGGGATCTACGTCGTCGTCTCGTTCGCCGCCCAGGCGTATCACGGCATCGGCTTCCTGAACAACCATGCCGACGACATCCTCAGCGCGCTCGGCAAGCAGGTGCTGCCCTGGCACCTGGACAAGCTCCTGATCATCGCCGTCCTCACCTCCGCGTCGGCGTCGACGCAGACGACGATCCTGCCGACCACGCGCGCGACGCTGGCGATGGCGGCGCACGGCGGCATTCCGAGGCACTTCGCCCGCATCCATCCGCGTTACCTGACCCCGAGCGCATCGACGATCTGGATGGGGCTCGTGTCGATCGGCTGCTTCCTGCTGCTCAACTCGCTCTCGAGCGACATCCTCGCCGACTCCGTGACCGCAACCGGCCTCGGCATCGCCTTCTACTACGGGCTGACGGGCTTCGCGTGCTTCTGGTACTTCCGGCGCGCACTGACGCGAAGCCTGCGCACGCTGTTGATGGTGGGCATCCTGCCGCTCGTGGGCGGCCTGGTCCTGTTCGGCATCCTCGGCGACAGCATCTACCAGCAGACGAACCCCGCGAACTCGTCCGTCGGCCATGCGTGGCTCGGCGTGGGGCCGCCGCTCGCAATCGGCATCGTCGGGCTCGCGCTCGGGATCGTGCTGATGCTCGTCCAACGGATGGTCGCCCCCGATCCGTTCTTCCGCATGAAGCGGGAGACCGGGGATCCGGCCGTCCTCGACGCGCCGGTGCCGACCCATGGCTAGCTCGATCGTCGTCGGCTTCGACGGATCGCCGTGCGCGTTGGCCGCGCTCGACAAGGCGGCCGAGCTCGCGCGTCTCGACGGCTCGCAGGTCGTGATCGTGTTCGCCTTCGAGATTCCGGCCGCGTACGGCGGCGAGACGGGGGACTATCGGCGCGCCGTGAGGGAGATCGCCGAGAAGTCCGCCGCGCAGGCCGCCGAGCGCGTGGCGAAGGCGGGTGTCGACTACGAGGTCGACCTTGCTCCTGAACGGCCGGTCGAGGGGCTCGTGCACGCGAGCGAGCGGCACGACGCGTCGATGATCGTCGTCGGCACGCACGGCGAGCATCCGCTCGCGGGGGCCATCCTCGGGTCTGTCCCGCACAAGCTGCTGCACGTGTCGCCGGTGCCGGTGCTCGTGGTCCCGGCAGCGCGGGACTGAATTTACGGCGCGATGTTCTGGTTGTGGCGGAAGACGTTCTCGGGGTCGACCTTCCGCTTCACCTCGACGAGACGCTCGTAGTTCGGCCCGTACGCACCGCGTAGGGCTGCCGCACCCTGGTCGTCGGTGAGGTAGTTGAGCCAGCGCCGGTCGGTCAGGTGCGGCGTGAGCGCGGCGTGCGTCTCGCGCGTCCACGCGACGTTCGCGTCGGTGTCGGCGGGATCCATCCACACGGACGGCAGGAGCAGGTTCCAGCCCTCCTCGCGATGCGGAACGGCGGTCTCGGTGACGCCGACGCGGCAGACGGCGCCGTGGAACTGCTCGATCAGGATCGCGCTCATCGGTGACGGCACGGTCGCGAACCGCTCGACCGCGATGTCGATCAGGCCGTCCGGGAGCCCGCTCGTGAAGCTCGACAACCAGTAGTTGAGCGAGCCGGTCGGGTAGCCCGCGTCGAGGAGCGTGTTCATCACGGGGTACGGCATCGGCCCCACCTCGACCATGAGGGGCGAGCCCCAGCGCCTGAAGGGCGCCAGCTCGCGCTCCGCCTCCTCGGGCGTCCCCGCGTGGAAGACGACCAGCCCCGCGAGCTTCATCCCCGAGCCGTCGGGCGCGTGTCCGAGCACCGCGAAGACGGTCAGGTCGTCGGACGACGAGGCGACCGCGTCCCGGTAGAAGCGGAGCAGGTCGCCGGCGGCGTCGACCGGGTGTGCGATCAG
>Ga0187779_10002928_pt1 | contig 10398 bp, 9 predicted proteins | sample 1015_Q2_SP10_10__FD_132435 | JGI IMG/M metagenome (GOLD analysis project Ga0187779, IMG submission 132435) | Tropical peat soil microbial communities from peatlands in Department of Meta, Colombia - 1015_Q2_SP10_10_MG | ecosystem: Environmental > Terrestrial > Soil > Wetlands > Peat | place...
ACGGCGAGCTGATGCTGCTGCACCAGGGCGCGGCCGCCTTCCGGCTGTGGACGGGGCAGGAACCCCCCCTGGACCTGATGCGCGAGCGGCTGGACGAGGCCGAGCGCTCAACGGCCGCATGACCTTCCGCTTCCTGACCGCGGGGGAGTCGCACGGCCAGGCGCTGGGGGTGATCCTGGAGGGCCTGCCGGCGGGGGTGCCCCTCGGCGCGGACGCGATCGCGGCCGACCTGGCCCGCCGCCAGCGCGGCCATGGCCGCGGCGCCCGCATGACGATCGAGCAGGATCGCGCCAGGATCCTCTCCGGCGTTCGGCACGGCCGGACGCTGGGCTCGCCGATCCTCCTGGAGGTGGCCAACCGCGACTGGGCCGACTGGACGCACGTCATGCAGGTCGAGCGCCTGAGCGACGAGGAGGCCGCCGAGCTCGCGGCGCTGGCCGCCGGCGGCGACAAACGGGCGCGGCCCGTGACGCGGATCCGGCCCGGCCATGCCGACCTGGCCGGCGCCGTGAAGTACGACTTCGACGACGTGCGCGACGTGCTGGAGCGCGCCTCCGCGCGTGAGACGACGATGCGCGTCGCGGCGGGCGCTGTCTGCCGAGCTTTCCTGGCCCAGCTGGGTATCGACGTCTGGAGCTACACCGTCTCGGTGGGTGACGTGACCGCCGACCCGGCGGCACCCACGCGCGCTCGCGAGGAGGCCGAGGCGAGCCCGCTGCGCTGCCTGGACGCCGCCGCGGAGGACCGCATGGTGGCCGCCATCGACGAGGCGCGGTCCGCCGGTGACACGCTGGGCGGGGTGTTCGAGGTGGTGGCCACGGGCGTGCCGCTTGGCCTGGGCAGCCACGTGCAATGGGACCGCCGGCTCGACGGAGCGCTGGCCCAGGCCATCGTGTCCATCAACGCCGTCAAGGGCGTGGAGTTCGGCCTGGGCTTCGAGCAGACCCGGCGTCGTGGCTCGGCCGTGCACGACGTCATCACCGGTCGGAAGGATGGCCGCTGGCACCACGGCAGCAACAATGCCGGGGGTCTCACGGGCGGCATCAGCAACGGCGAGCCGATCGTGGTGCGAGGTGCGGTCAAACCGATCTCCACGCTGGCCCGTCCCCTCCCCTCCGCCGACCTGCTGACCGGCCTGCCGGTCGACGTGGCCCACTACGAGCGCAGCGACATCAGCGTGGTGCCGGCGGCCGGCGTCATCGGCGAGGCGATGGTGCTGCTCACCCTGACCCGCTTCCTGCTGGAGAAGACCGGCGGCGACTCGCTGGCCGAGGTGCGGGACAACCTGGCGCGCTTCCAGGCCCGCGCGGCTACCGCCATGGCATCCGTACCCGGTGCCGAACCCGAGGCCGGCTCGGGCGGCGACGACTGAGGCGCGGCGGTGGAGCTGGTCCTCATCGGCCTGCCCGGCAGCGGCAAGAGCGCCGTCGGGCGCCGCATCGCCCACGCTCATCACGCCGAGTTCGTGGACCTGGACGCGGCGATCGAAGCACGCGCCGGGGCGCCGCCGGCGGCCATCTTCGAACGCGAGGGCGAGGCGGCCTTCCGGGTCCATGAGGCAGCGGCGATCGACGCCCTGGGAGAGCCCGACCGCAGCCACCCGCTGAGGCGGGTCGTCGCCACGGGCGGCGGGGCGGTCGTCGCGCCGCGCAACCGGTGGCGGCTGTTCCGCGACCGCCGCGTGGTGTGGCTCGATGCCGCCGATGGGGTCCTGGCCCGCCGGCTGGAGCGAAGTGCCACCCCGCGGCCGCTCCTCGTGGGCCGCGATCCGGTCCGCGCCCTGGAGGCGTTGCGGGCGGCGCGCCTGCGCTTCTACGCGGCGGCGCCCCGGGTCGACGCGACGGGCCGCCCGGACGAGGTCGCGCCACGCGTCGAGCGATCGCTGCGAGGCGGCGCGCCGGCCCTCACCCTGCTCGACGCGCACACCCGCGTCGGCGAGCTCGTCCTGGGCCTGGACATGGCCGGGGGCACCGTGGCCCGCGTGCTGGACGACCTGCGCGCCACGCGTGTCGCGGTCGTGTCGGAGCCCGCCGCGTGGCGCCTCCACGGGGAGCGGCTGGCGGTGAGCCTGGCGGCGCCCGGTCGCCTCGTCGAACCGCTGCTGCTGCCGCGGGGCGAGCGGGCCAAGTCGTTCGCCGCCCTGGAACGCGCCGTGCGCGAACTCGCCCGGCGGCAGCACGAACGCGGCGACCCCCTGGTCACCATCGGCGGCGGAGCGGTCGGCGACACCGGCGGCCTGGTGGCGGCGCTGTACGCGCGCGGTGTGCCCTTCATCCAGGTGCCGACGACCCTGCTCGGCCAGATCGACTCGTCCATCGGGGGCAAGACGGCCATCGACATCCCCGAGGGCAAGAACCTCGTGGGGGCCTTCCACCAGCCAAGAGCCATCGTGCTCGACGTGGGTCTGCTGGCCACGCTGCCACCGCGTCAGCGACGCGCCGCCCTGGGCGAGGCGGTCAAGATGGCCGCCCTGGGCGACGAGGCGCTCTTCGACCTGCTCGAGCGTGAGGGCCGCGCGCTCGCCGCGGGCAGCCCGGCGGCCGTGGCGTCGGGCGCGCTTGCCGAGCTCGTGGAGCGCTGCGCGTGGGCCAAGGTGGAGGTCGTGCTGGCCGACGAACGCGAGGCCGACCGGCGGATGGCCCTGAACCTGGGCCACTCGATCGGCCACGCCCTGGAAAGCGCCAACGGTTACCACGGCCTCCTGCACGGCGAGGCGGTGGCGCTCGGGCTGCGCGGGGCGGTGGCCGTGGGCCTGGCCCTCGGCGTGACACCGGCGGCCCGCGGCCGGCGCATCGTCGCCCTGCTGGACCACCTGGGCCTCGGCATGGCCGCGCCGGCGGTCCCCGCCGAGGAGGTGCGCGTCCGCCTCGCCAGGGATAAGAAGGTCGCCGGCGGACGTCTGCGCTGGGTGCTGCCGACGGCCACCGGGATCGCGGTCCGAGCCGACGTACCGGACGGAGCCGTGGACGCGGGACTCGCGGCGGCCCTGCGGGGCGCGGCCTGATGCGCGTCCTCGTCCTCGACGGCCCCAACCTGGACCTGCTTGGCGAGCGGGAGCCGGAGATCTATGGCCACGACACGCTGGCCGCGATCCACCAGCGGACGCGCGCCCATGCCGACGAGCTGGGCCTCCAGGTGGACTTCTTCCAGTCGAACCACGAGGGCGCCCTGATCGACCGCCTGCACCTCAGGGATTTTGACGCGGCCGTCGTCAACGCCGGTGGCCTGACCCACACCTCCGTCGCGCTGCGTGACGCCCTGCTGGGCGTGGCGCGCCCCTTCGTGGAGGTCCACCTGACGGACCCGGCCACGCGCGAGGCCTTCCGGCGCATCAACTTCCTGCAGGACATCGCCGTTGCGTCGATCGTCGGCCACGGGCCGCGCGGCTACCTGGAGGCGCTGGACCTGCTCGCGGCACGGGCCGCCTGATGCCGCGCGTCCGGCCCGGCGAGACGATCGAGATGCGCCGCGTGCGCCGCCGCATCGACGCGCTCGACCGGCGCATCGTGGAGCTGCTCAACGAACGTGCCCGCCTGGGGATGGCCATGGGCGAAGCGAAGGCCGAAGCCGGCAAGGCCGTCACGGACCCGGAGCGCGAGCGCGAGGTGCTGCTCCGCGTGGCCACCACCAACGACGGCCCGCTCCTGCAGGCCGACCTCATCGCCGTCTACCGCCGCATCATCGCCGCCACGCGACACCTGGAACGCAGCGCGCGCGGCCGGGGTCGCGGGCCGGCCCGGGACCGCGACGACGCCGACCCGGAACCCTGACCGGACATGATCGAACGGCTGGCCGACCGGGCCCTCAACCGCACGGTCGGCCGGCCCCTGCCACCGGTACGCGAGGACGTCGCCGCCTTCCACGCGTCCATCCCGGTGGTCGACCTGCTGGTGGGCACCCTCCTCTTCCGCCGCGCGGTCGACCGACGCCTGCAGCACGGCCATGTCGACCTGCCACGGGCGCGCGAGGGTGGCCTGGACCTGGCCGGGTTCACCATCGCGACGCGGTTCCCGGACGAGCGAGGGGTCCTCTCCGCACCGCATTTCGCCACGCTAGGCCTCGCTCCGTGGCGGGGCTCGCCGATCGAGCTGGTGGAGGCGCTGGTCCACCGGCTCGAGGGCTGGGCGGCCGGGTCGGGCGGCCGGTTCGTGCTGGCTCGCGCGGCGGCCGACCTCGGGGCGGTCGGCCGGGATGGGGCGCTGCGCGCGTTCATCGGCGTGCAGGGCGGCCAGGCGGTCGGCGGCGACCTGCGCAACGTGGCCCGCCTCCGGGCGCTGGGCGTGCGCATGCTGGGCCTCGCCCACATCATGGACTCGGCGCTGGCCGGCTCCGGCTCCGGCCGGGACGCAGGCGGCCTCACGGGCTTCGGCCGCGAGGCGGTCGCCGAGTGCGAGGCCCAGGGCATCCTCGTCGACCTGGCCCACGCTTCGCCGGCCACGATCCGTGACGCCGTGCCGCTCCTGAGCCGGCCGTTCCTCGTCAGCCACACCGGGTTCACGGCGCTGGCCGGTGGCCGCAGCGGGTGGCGCCGCTACAGCCCGGCCACGCGGAACATCGCGGACGCGGAGGCGCACCTCGTGGCGGAGGCCGGCGGGCTCATCGGCGTGACGCTCGCGGCTCCCCTGATCGGCGGGGCGACGGTGGAGGCGGTGGTGCGAAGCTTCGAGCACGCCCTGGAGCTGGCCGGCCCTGCCCAGGTGGCGCTGGGCTCCGACTTCGACGGCGCCCTGACCATGCCATTCGACGTGCGCGGGCTGCCCTCGCTGACGCAGGGCCTCCTGGACGCGGGGCTGGGCCCCGACGTGGTAGCCGCCGTGATGGGCGGCAACGCCCTACGGGTGCTGCGCGCCTGACCAGCGTCCGGCGCGGGCGAGCTGCCCCGCGAGCCGCGCCATCCGTGGTACGTCGCGACCGTCGGGGCCGAGCGCGTCCACCAGCGCGGACGCGACGATGACCCCGTCGACGGAGCGGGCCAGGCGCCGGACGTGGGCCGGCCGCGACACGCCGAAGCCGACCGCCACCGGGCCGTGGGCGACCGCGCGGACCTGGCCCAGGAACTGCGTCACGTCACGCGGCAGCCGGCTGCGGGCGCCGGTAACGCCGACGAGCGAGACGGTGTACAGGAAGCCGCCCGTGGTGGCGGCGATGTGGGCGCGGCGGGTGGGCGGGGTCGTCGGGGTGACGAGGTAGACGAGCGCGAGGCCCGCCTCGCGCGCCGCGGCCTCCACCGGTGCGCCCTCGTCCGGCGTCAGGTCAGCCAGGATGACGCCACTGGCCCCGGCCGCCGCCAGCCGCCCGAGGCGGCGAGCAGGATCGCCGTCGCCGAGCGCCTGGTTGACATAGGCCATCGGCACGAGCGGCGTGTCCGGCCGCGCCTGGTGGATCGCCCCCAGCAGCTCCACCGAGCGATCGAACGTCGCCCCGTTCCGCAGTGCCACCGCGGAGGCGCGCTGGAGCGTGGTGCCGTCGGCGAGCGGGTCGCTGTACGGCAGGCCCAGCTCCATGGCGTCCGCTCCGGCATCGATCGAGGCGAGCGCCACCTCCAGGCTGGTGGCGGCGTCGGGGTAGCCGGCCACGACGTAGGGCACGAACGCGACGCGGCGGTCGCGGGCGGCGCGGGCGAACGCGGCGTGCAGACGCTCCGCGCCGGGCGTCTCATCGGTCCCCCGCACGGCGGTGGTGGCGGTCACGCCGACCCGCCTGCGGCATCGCCCAGCACGCCGAGATCCTTGTCGCCGCGTCCGGACAGGCCCAGCAGCACGACCGAACCGTCGGCCAGCGGCGGCCGGCCGGCCGAGCCGGTCAGCAGGCGGGGCAGGGCGGCGATGGCATGGGCGGGCTCCAGGGCCGGGATGATGCCCTCGGTGCGGGTCAGCAGGCGCATCGCGTCCACCGCCTCCGTGTCGGTCGCAGCCAGCACCTCAAGCCGCCCCGCGGCGTAGAGCGCGGAGAGCTGGGGCCCGATGCCGGGGTAATCGAGCCCGGCGCTGAGCGAGACGGCCTCCACGACCTGGCCGTCGGCGTCCTGGAGCATGTACGAGCGGGAGCCGTGGAGGATGCCCGGTGTGCCGCCGGCCAGCGCCGCCGCGTGCCGCCCGGTGGCCAGGCCCTCCCCGGCCGCCTCCACCCCTACGAGGCGGACGGCCGGCTCGCCGATGAAGCGTGACAGGAGCCCGAGCGCGTTCGAGCCGCCGCCGAGGCACGCGACCGCCACGGCCGGCAGCCGACCCTCCATCTCGAACAGCTGCACCGCGGCCTCGTCACCGATGCGACGCTGGAGGTCGCGCACGATCAGCGGGTAGGGATGCGGCCCGACCGCCGACCCCAGGACGTAGTGGGTGGTGGCCACGTTGGTGACCCAGTCGCGCATCGCCTCGTTGACCGCGTCCTTCAGCGTGGCGCTGCCGCTCGTGACGGTCACCACGTCAGCCCCCAGGGCCCGCATGCGCAGCACGTTGGGCGCCTGGCGCCGGATGTCCTCGGCACCCATGTAGACGACGCATGGCAGGTCCAGCAGGGCGCAGGCGGTGGCCGTCGCGACGCCGTGCTGCCCGGCGCCCGTCTCGGCGATGACCCTGGTCTTGCCCAGGCGGCGAGTGAGGAGGGCCTGGCCGAGCGCGTTGTTGATCTTGTGGGCCCCAGTGTGGTTCAGGTCCTCGCGCTTGAGCCAAAGGTGGATCGCGCCCGCGTCCCGTCCCGCTTGGCGAGCCACGGCCGCGGCGAGCCGATCCGCCCGGTAGAGCGCCGACGGGCGACCGACGTACCGCGTCCCGAGCTCCCGGAGCTGGGCCCAGTAGCGGGGATCGGCGCGGACGGTCGACCAGGCTGCCTCGAGCTGCTCGAGCGCGTTGACCAGCGTCTCAGGCACGTACCGGCCGCCGAACGCGCGGTCCGTGCCCCATCGGCCGTGGTCATCCACCTCCACCAGGCCGGGCGCGACGGGGCTCGGCCGCGCGGCGACCGTCGGGCGGTCGAAGCGGGCGGCCCTGGCGCGCTTGACGAAGAGGGCCGTCCGGAACGGGTCCTTGCGCGGGCGCTGGCCCGGCCGGCGCGGCAGGTCGGTGCCCGACGCCACGTCGACGCCGGTGGCGGACACGGCCAGCACCGCCTCACCGACGGTGGCGGGATCAAGGCCGCCAGCGAGGATGACCGGCACCTCGCGGGCGACGGCCGCCGCGACGGCGCGATCCACCGCCACGCCGGTTCCCCCGGCGTGCAGCCCGCCGGCGGCGTCCAGCAGCACTCGCTCGACCGGCGGCAGCGCGAGCCAGCCCTGGATGCTCGCCACGAGCTCCGGTGCGGCACGGTCGGCATGGACCGTCTTCCAGACGGGTCGCCCGACGGCCGCCACGACCTCCGGCGGCTCGTCCCCTGAGCACTGCACGGCGTCGGGATCGAGGGCGTCGACGAGGGCTGCCAGGTCGGCCGCCGACGCGTCCGCCGTGACCGCCACGAGGCGCGGCGTCGACCCCGTGCGAGACGCCCGCAGCAGGCCGGCGAGGGCCGCGGCCTCCGGCAGCTCCAGGCAACGGGGCGTGCCTGGCACGACGTTGAGGCCGACCGCGTCGGCACCGGCACGGACGGCGGCCAGCAGCCCGTCCTCGTCGGTGACGCCGCAGATCTTGACGAGCGGCCCGCGGGCGTACGCGGCCGCGTCATCTGGCACCGCGCCGGCTGCCTCGAGGACGCGGGCAGCGGCTTCCGGCTCCCCCGCCCGCATGAGCGCCTCGCCGACTAGCACCGCGTCCACGCCGAGCGCGCGCAGGTCGCGCACGGCCGCCGCGTCACGGATCCCCGACTCGGCCACCACGACCCGGTCACGGGGCACGCAACCGACCAGGGCCACCACCCGCACGGGGTCGACCGCGAGGGTCCGCAGGTCCCGCGCGTTGAGGCCGATGACCCGGGCCGGCGTGCCGAGCGCTCGTTCCAGCTCCCGCTCGTCATGGGCCTCGACCAGCGGCTCCAGGCCCAGGTCCAGGGCCTGGCGCACGAGCCGCGCCAGCCGGGCCGCCGGATGGAGCGCGGCCAGCAGCAGGACGGCGTCCGCGCCGGCCAGCCGTAGCTGCGGCAGCTGGCGGGGGTCGACCACGAACTCCTTGGCCAGCACCGGCAGGGCCACGGCCGCGCGCACGAGGCGCACGTCATCCAGTGAGCCCCCGAAGTGGCGGGGCTCGCACAGCACCGAGATGGCGGCGGCGCCCCCGGCCGCGTACGCGCGCGCCCGCTCCGCCACGTCGAGGTCTGCGCCAGCCAGCCGGCCCGCGGACGGCGAGGCACGCTTGACCTCCGCGATCAGACGCGTGCCTGGCGCCGCCAGGCGCTCCGCGAAGGGGCGCGGCGGAGCCGCTCGGCGCGCGTCCCGCCGCAGCTCGTGGAGCGAGGCCCCGCCGAGCTCAGCCAGCACGTCGGCCTGTCGCTGCGCGGCGATCCGGCCGAGCACGCCGAGGCGCGCGGCCGGCGGCCGGACGCGAGGCGCGACCACGGTCATGCGGTGGCTGCCGGGGCCGCGGCTTCGGCGGCGGCCCGCCGGGCGCGCAGGCGGGTGAGGAGCGCTGCGGCCGCCCCCGAGTCGATGGTCCGGGCGGCCAGCTGGGTGCCGGCGCGCAGCGTCGCCGCCCGGCCGGCGACCTGCAGCGCGGCCGCCGCGTTGAGCACGACGACCGCGCGGCGCGGGCCCTCCGCACCGCCGAGCAGGGCCTCGATGAGGCGCGCGTTCTCGGCCGGCGTGCCGCCGCGCAGGGCCTCCGTCGGCACGACCGGCAGGCCCAGTTGGCGCAGGTCGGCGGCCGTCACAGCCTGTCGGGTGATGCCGCCCGGCCTCACGTCGTGGATGATCCCGCTGCCGTCCAGCGGCAGCTCGTCGACGCGGTCGCCGCACACCACGAACGTGCGCTCGGTGCCCAGCTCGCGGGCTACCGCCGCGATGGCCGCGGCTACGGTGACGTCGGCCACGCCCAGGAGTTGACGGCGCACGCCGGCCGGGTTGGTCAGCGGACCGACTAGGTTGAACGCGGTTCGAACGCCGATCTCGCGGCGCGTCGGTCCCGCGTGACGCATCGCAGGGTGGAAGCCAGGCGCGAACAGGAACGCGAAGCCGTCCTCGCGCAGCGCCTCGGCCGCCGCGTCGGGGGTCTGCTCGACCGTCACGCCGAGGGCGTCGAGGACGTCCGTGGAGCCGGACGCGGAGGTGATCGCCCGGTTGCCGTGCTTGGCCACCGGCACACCCGTGGCGGCCACGACGAGCGCCGCGGCGGTGCTGATGTTGAACGTGCCGCTCCCGTCACCCCCGGTGCCCACCACGTCGATCGCCCCTGCGGGCGCAGTGACCCGCAGGACGCGCTCGCGCATGACGGTGGCGAACCCGGTCAGCTCCTCCACCGTCTCACCGCGCACCCGCAACGCCATGAGGAGCGCCGCGATCTGGGACGGCGTCGCCTCGCCGTCCATGACCTGGGTCATCGCGGCGCGAGCCTCCTCGCGCGTCAGGCTCTGGCCCTCGACGATCGCTGCCAGCGCGGCGCGGACCGCGTCGCTCATCTGGTCGCACCGGCGGGCGCCGCCAGCCCGTGCGTGGCGAAGCCCGTCGCGGCCGCCGCGTCAAGGATGTCGGCATGGCCCTGGCCGGTCAGGCGGAGGAAGTTGGCCAGGATGCGCGGCCCGGCCGGCGTGAGGACGGACTCGGGGTGGAACTGCACGCCCTCCAGTGGCAGGGTCCGGTGGCGCATCGCCATGACCACTCCGTCGGCGGTGCGACCGGTGACCTCGAGGGTCACCGGCAGGGTGCCCTCATCGACCGTCAGCGAGTGGTATCGCGCGGCGGGAAAGGGCGAGGGCAGGCCCTCCAGCAGGCCCCGGCCGTCATGGATGATCTCGCTGGCCTCGCCGTGGACCAGCGTCGGCGCACGAGCGATGGTCGCCCCGAAAGCGGCACCCAGGCACTGGTGGCCCAGGCACACCCCGAGCAGCGGGATCCCCCATGCCGCCGCGACCTCCACGGCGGCCACGGAGACGCCGGCCGAGCCCGGCTCACCGGGTCCGGGCGAGATGACGATGCCCGCCAGGCGGTCGTCATGTGGCCCGGCGCCTGCCGCCTCCCGCGCCAGGGCCTCCAGGCTCTCCCGATCGAGGGCGTCGTTACGAACGACGCGCAGGGCGGCTCCGGCGACCTCGAGCGCCTGGACGAGGTTGAAGGTGAAGCTGTCGTAGTTGTCGATGACGAGGATCACCCGTTCACCCCGCTCCATGGTGCGTCACGAGCGACGGGCCGTTCGTCGCGCCGGTCGCCTCGGCGGCCGCCGCGAGCGCGCCGCGCATGGCCGCCGCCTTGTGCTCGGTCTCCTCGAACTCGCTGGAGGGGACGCTGCCCGCCACGATCCCCGCTCCGGCGTGCAGGTG
>Ga0187779_10002929_pt1 | contig 10397 bp, 13 predicted proteins | sample 1015_Q2_SP10_10__FD_132435 | JGI IMG/M metagenome (GOLD analysis project Ga0187779, IMG submission 132435) | Tropical peat soil microbial communities from peatlands in Department of Meta, Colombia - 1015_Q2_SP10_10_MG | ecosystem: Environmental > Terrestrial > Soil > Wetlands > Peat | place...
CCGTTCGGCGTCGGGCAGGCCGCTGTGCGCGATGGCGACCAGCGTCTCGCCGTCGAGCGGGGTCAGGGTGACTTCCAGGACGCTGGCCCCGGGCGGGAAGCTCGCCGACCCGGCCCGGCCCCAGGAGATGACCAGCCGCCGGGGACGGTCCAGTTCCAGGTAGCGCCCCTGGACCCGGCGGTCGCCGAAGAACAGGGTGAACTGGCCGCCGGGGCGCGAGTCTACCACGGCCCGGTCGCCCATCCAGCGGGCCAGGGCCGTGGCGCTGGTGAAGTAGTCGAAGACGAGATCGGGCTCGGCGGCGATGTGGATCGAGTCCCGGTACGGGTCAGCGGTCACGGCGGGCCTCCACGTCGGCCTCCACGGCGTCCTTGAGCCGGCGCAGGCCCGTGGGCCACAGCTCGGCCAGGAAGGCGTCGAGGTTCTCCAGCCCGTCGGGGTCCACCACGTACAGCCGGCGCTTGCCCTCGCGGCGCACCCGGACCAGGCCGGCGCCGGCCAGGACGTGCAGGTGCTGGGAGACGGCCTGCTGGCTGATGTCGAAGTGCGCGCCGATCTCGGTCACCGACCGCGGCTGGTCGCGGATCAGCCGGAGCATCGCCTGCCGGCGGGGCTCGGCGAGGGCCCGCAGCATCGCCTGTCCGCTCATGCCTCCCAGTGTGACCGGTCCGGCCATTACGTTCAATTGTTGACTTGTAACAAGTGCAGGCTTGTATGATATCTGTTATGAGCGGACCATCACCCGCCCGCGCCCTGGCTGTGGCCCGCGGCTACCACGACGCGTGGCAGCGCCGTGACTACCAGGCCGCCTGGCAGCTCCTGAGCGACGACCTCACCGTCGAGGTCCCGGTCAACTCCTACCACTCCAAGGCGGCGTTCGCCGAGGCGGCGCAGCGCACCCCTGGCCGACGTAGAATATGACCTGCTCGGTCTGGATCTTGCCGTCCTGGACCAGGTACAGCCGGGCACACGGAGCCGGCACCGCCGGGCCAGAGGGGTCGAACGCCGCCTGCAGGTCCAAGGTGAGCAGCGCGTTGTGGTCATCGCCGACCCCGCCACGCTCGCGCACGCTGCCTGCCACGATGGGCTCAGCGAACGCGGTCAGCCCCGTCATATAGTCATCGGCGCCGGTCAGGTCGGTGGGTGGCGGGCAGGGTCCGGTGTGCGTGGCGGTGACGTGCCAGACGGACGCCTAAGGAACGCAGGAGGGGACGTGGCTGAATATCACTTTGTCAGCATCTGGCAGATCCAGGCACCCGTCGAGCGGGTGTGGGAGGAGATCTACCATGTCGAGCGCTGGCCGAGCTGGTGGAAATATGTCGTCGGCGTGGAGGAGCTGGAGCCGGGTGCCGCCGACGGGGTTGGCAAACGCATGCGCTTGCTGTTTCGGACCCGGCTGCCGTACACGCTCGGCTTTGACGTGCATGTGACCCGCGTGCAGCCGCCGTCGGAGCTGGAGGCCGAGGCCACCGGGGAGCTGGAGGGCACCGGCCGCTGGACGCTCACCCCCGCCGATGGCGGCACGGTGGTTCGCTACAACTGGGACATCCGCACCACCAGATGGTGGATGAACCTGCTGGCGCCGGTGGCACGGCCGGTGTTCAGCTGGAACCACGACGAACTGATGCGTGAGGGCGGCCAGAGCCTGGCCCGCATTCTTGGCGCGAAGCTGACGTTGCCGGACACGCCTGCGCGGCAGCACCAGTCGGTGAGGGTCGCGCAGTGGGTCGTCCTGGGGGCCGCGCTGGTGACAGTGGGCGTGCTGGGATGGCGCAGGCGCACCTGGCGGCGATGAGCCCGGATGCGCAGGCCCGCACGCCGATCCTCAGATCGGCTGGTTAGCGTGCAGTATCAAGAGCACTTCGTGTCGGCTAAATGGCAATCCCTGCTATGGCCCGGCGGACAGTCGCCCAGGCCATATATCGATGCAGCCCGGATCCGGGCTGAACGTCCGCTTCTGCGATGAGGACGTCATCGATCATGAGTATGGTTGCCGATAGCTCGTGAGGGCGGCCATTCCCGGCTTGATCGCCCAGCCCCCAAGGCGGGACGCTGAGGCCCACAACCGTAGTGGCGACGGAGATAGCAGAGCGTAATCCACGCCCAGTGGCAGCGCAAAGATCCGCCGATACGTGCGGCTGCACGGTCAGGCTTAGGCACCGGAACTGCCGCGCCGACCGGGTTGTTCTGTGCGCCTGTGGTACGTCAGCGGAGTTGAAAGGCGCCGCGGGTGGTGGCCACGCAATCCGGCCCCGGGCAATTTCATTGGCCCTGCGGTCGCCGGGAACGCTAGCCTGGTAGTTGTGATCGGCATGCTGGCACGGCGATTTTCCCGCCTCCCGGCCCGGGGTGGGCCGCCGGGAGGCGCTGCGCCGCGTTAGGCCGGCCGCTTCGCTCAGGTGAGCCCCGGGCCGGGAGGAACTTTCCCAGCCGGTTCGCTTGAACGAGGAGTCACCGTGTCCAGCCCTGTTTCCTGCCTCGATCCCGTGCAGCTGCAGCGCGACCTTGGCCTGCGGGATCTGTCCGAACCCGCCGAGGGTCCCCACGCCATCCAGGTCCTCATCGGCCAGGCGGTGGAGCGGCTCTCTGGTGCCTGGAGGTGCGAGGTCCGCTGGTGCCGCGGTCCCCGGATCGTGCCGGTCGCCGACAACTACGACCGGCTCGGGTACCCGGCCCAGGCCATCACCCGGGAGGCCCGCTACACCCGGTACGTGGACGCCGGGCACCTGCTGCGAAGTCATTCCAGCGCGATGATCCCCCCGGCGCTGCGCCGGCTCGCCCGCCAGCCCGGCGGCGATGACGTGCTGCTGGCCTGCCCGGGGATCGTGTACCGCCGGGACGCCATCGACTGGCAGCACACCGGCACCCCGCACCAGCTCGACCTGTGGCGGATCACCCGGCGGGCGATGCGCGACACCGACCTGGACCAGATGATCGCGATCCTGCTCGGCGCGCTCGCCCCGGGCCGGCCCCGCCGCCAGCAGCCGCGGACGCATCCGTACACGCGGCACGGCCGCCAGGTCGATGTGTGCCAGGACGGCCGCTGGGTGGAGGTCGGGGAATGCGGCCTGGCCCATCCCCGGGTGCTGGCCGCCGCCGGGCTGCCCGGCCGCAGCGGGCTTGCCCTCGGCATGGGCCTGGACCGGCTGCTCATGCTGGCCAAGCACATCCCCGATATCCGGCTGCTGCGCTCCGGCGATCCCCGGATCACCGGCCAGATGCTCGACCTGGCCAGGTACCGGCATGTCTCGCCGATGCCCCCGATCACCCGGGACCTGTCCATCGCCGTCCCCGAGGACGAGGATGAGGAAACCCTCGGCGACCGGGTCCGCGATGCCCTCGGCGCCGACACGAGCCGCGTCGAGGAGGTCCGGGTGCTGTCCGCCACCGCCTGCCAGCAGCTGCCCGCCTCAGCGATCGGCCGCCTCGGGGCCAAGCCGGGGCACAAGAACCTCCTCGTCCGCGTCGTCCTGCGCGATCTGGAAACGACACTCACCAACCAGACCGCCAACGCCCTGCGTGACCGCATCTACCGGGCGCTTCATCAAGGGACGGAATACCAGTGGGCCGGATGACCCCCTCGCAAAATTAAACGCGAAGGCGCAACCAGCCCGGGTCATGAAGATTACCGCCGCCAGCCCGGATCGCCCGCACCCCCCCAAGGTATGAGACGCCCGCACCGGTCGGGGTGTCGCTGGCCTGCCATCGCTGAAGCTCACAACGGCAGCCGAAGCACATTTCGTCGTTAGGTGTCAATTTCTACGGTCCGTTCGGCTCCAAGAGATTTCTCCCGAACGGACCGTGGTGCACGTCGCCGATGAGCGGGCACAGGATCATGGCGTTCGCCGGTCCCGGGGACACAGTCCTCAGGCTGTGATCATGTTAGCCGTGTACGCGTTCATCGTCGCTGGCCTAGAGGCCACCGGCAAGTCGGCCAGAGACTCTAGGAGCGTGATCGGATCGCTAGGGGCGCGACAGTAATTGTAGGCAGTCTTCCGGCGGAGCGAGGAGAACCTGTGATGACGAAGCAGCCGCCCGCCCGGACCCTTTCTGCCCTCACGTCTTCCTCCGCCGCGCTCTGGCACCACGACCGCCTCGCCCGTCTTGTGGCGGTCGCCCAGCCGGCCGGCGCCGCGCCGCGTGCCGCGGAGGCTGTAGCGGCCGCCGACGAACTCGCCCGGCGCAATCCCCGGGGTTTCTGGCGCTGCAGGTCGCGCCGGTTAGCGCCGTGTTGGTCATGATGTGAACGGCAAGGGGCAGGTCAGGCGATCACCAGCTCGCTGGCGGAGTGTCTGGCCGGGCGGCAGCTGCTGCTGGTGCTGGACAACTGCGAGCACCTGGTGGATGCGGTGGCCAAGCTGGCCGACATGCTGCTGCGAGAGGCGGCCGGGCTGCGGGTGCTGGCCACCAGCCGGGAATCGCTGAACATGACTGGGGAGACCGTGCTGCGCGTAGTCCAGGACGGGCCCTTTAGAGGCCTGCACGAGCCCGACCACCGGTCTGCCTCCATTCGGTGTGCCCGATCTGCGCCGAACACAACGAAGTGTCGTACTGTTGGTCCCGGGAGTTCAATCGCGGAGGGGCCCGGTGTCTGTTGCCCAGCGTTATACGAACGAAATCAAGGAGAGGTACAAGTATCTGGCCACCTGGTACCCGGGTACACAGGTCGGTCCCGGGACCGTGGGGCGGTTCCTCCAGGGCAGGCTCTTCAACCCGGAGAGCACACTGGAAGGGCTCGGGATCGGTGTGACGGTCGCGCAGGACCGCTCGAAGACGCAGTGGAGCCATCAGTCCGCGAAAGGATTCGAGTATGGCATCAAGCTGCGGGGTAAGGCAGCCGTCATGGCGCCACACATCCCCATCAACGAAGCGGGCATCGGCATGCGGTTCGGCCGTTCCGGCGCGATCTTTTTTCAACTCGGCGGTGTCACCGTTCACCGCATTGAAGATCAGATCTCAATGGCGCGAGAGATGGTGCGCCGCGCCAATGCCAAGCAGTGGGAGAGCGACTGGATCGTGGTCGTCGAGGTCATCCAGGCCGAGCGCGCGGTAATCCTCGTCTCCCAGTCGGACCACGGCTCGGCCGAGTTCAGCCTCGGGGCGGACGTTGGCGTGGCCGGGCTGAAGGCCCTGACTGCCGACGCGAACGTCTCCTTCACTCATGACAGCGAACTCGCGACCCAGGTATTCGGCGACCAAATGACGCCGCTTTTCCGCGCGGTCCGAGTGCACCGCAAGTTCTTCGTCGGGCCGCGGGAGACCGCTCCGGCTTTCGCTGTCGAGTTGGAACAGCTTGCCGCCGTGGACGAGCCGGATCCCGGGGAGATTTTTGAAGAGGTGGTCGACTACGGCGACGAAAACCAGGACGCCGGATGACCGCAGAAGTCGTGCTGATCAACAAATCAGCAGCCGTTCTTGCGGCAGATAGTGCTGTGACGATCAGTGGCGATCACGGCTTCAAGACGTACAACTCGGCGAGCAAGATCGCGGCACTCTCGTACGATCCGCCTATCGGAGCTGTGGTCTATGGTGACAGCGAGATACTAGGCATCCCTTGGGAGAGCATCAAGCGGATGTACAGCGACGAATTCCGTAAGGGCAATCATCCCAAGGACACCGTCGCCGACGTCGCCGACGACTTCTTCACTTGGATCGACAGCCAGGCCGACTGGCTCTTCCGCCGGCTAGAGGAGCGCCGTGCCGTGGAGTCGGCCGACCAGAGCCTGGCCAGCGTGTTCGCGGCGGTGGAGCGTGCTCAGGATGTGACGCCCGACGATGCGGCGATCGCCTATGTCGATGCCGAGCTGCGCAGCTCGGAGGTCGACCCGCAGGCGGCGCAGCAGCGCCAGGAGACCCTGCGGCTCTTCGCCGACATCTTCGACGAGCGCATGAGCGTCCACCAGTTGCGTGGAAGCGGCCTTGCCGACTCAACCTGGCTGCACATCGGCGAGCTGGCCGCGGAGACCCTACGGCGCCGCTCCCTGAGCGAGGCGTCGATAGACAGCAGCGGGGTGGCCTTCGCCGGCATCGGATCGAGGCAGTTCCACCCCGAACTTGTGGTCTACAACGTGCGCGGTGTCCTCAACGCCTCTGTCGTTCGCGACAAGGACCCCACCAAGTCGACTACTGAGGGGGCATCTCCGGCACGGATCGTTCCCCTCGGGCAGGGCGAGATCGTCGAAGCCTTCCTGGGAGGCTCGCAGCCGAAATACCAGGCGGTGGCCGACCAGATCATCGGTAGGCTTGGCAGGTACGTGACCACTCTCATAATCAACCTGCTCAGCAGCCACGGCATCGACGCGGCGGCCCACCGCAACGAGATGGACATCGGCATCTCCGCGGTGATCAACAATGCACTCGAACAGCTCGAGCAAAAGCGCAAGGAGAGCGCACGTTCGATCGAGGACATGATCGCCAACCTACCCACACCGGAGCTTGTGGCGGCTGCCGAGGCTCTTGTCTCACTGTCGGCGCTCCGGCAGCGCATCGGTCCCGACCTCGAGACCGTCGGCCTTCCGGTGGATGTCGCCGTGGCCTCGAAGATCGAGGGTTTCGTCTGGGTTCGCCGCAAACGATACTTCAGCCTCGACCTGAACCCCGAGCTGTACTACGGTCGATCATGATAACCCTCAAGCGCAACCACGATGGATGACTGAGAAGCCGCGCAACGCGAACCCTGATGAGGGTCGGCGGGAGCCGAACCCGGATGTTGCCGCGTACGGGAACGATCAGGAAGCTGCCAGCGCAGTGCTGGAGGGCGCATACGACGCTGGTCAGCGGACTCTGCAGGGGGACAAGGCCGCCGATCTCCTGCTGAGCATCCGTCCCGTGCGGTCGCTTGTCACCCGCTACATCCGCCACGTTCAGCAAACCGTGAACTACCACGCACTCTGGCCCCCCGATACCCACTTGAGCGTCGGGGACATTGCGGTGCTTCGCGACGAGGTCCTCATTCCGGTGAGCAGCCTTGGCGAGCTTGGCGTGAATGTCGCCTCGACTAGCGAGCCGTGGGTCACCAATATGAGCATCGCGAAGGGTAAAACACGAGTGGAGCTCGATCCGCTCGACGCGTCCCGCGAGCTAGCCAGGTCCCCCTCAGCGGATCACGTACTGCGCATCGCGTTTGACGACTTCGGCGCCTTCCTAGCCCTATTTCGCAACGGTGCGATAAGCAAGTTGGAGAGCGATGACTTCGCCAGCCGACTCCTGGACCTGGAACGCCAAGGCAAATGGCAGGGTGATTGGATCCTGATCACGTCAACAGTGGAAACCGTCGCCGGGGTGGTTCTGATGGCGGCTGACGACGCGAGGGTCGAATTCGCGGTGCCGGACGAGGCGATCCCGGCCACCGGAGAAGGACTCGCCGATCTGCTCCTTCGTCCTGACGTCAGGCTCACGGCAAACGTCGGCATGTCGTCCGTCCTGAGGTGGAACCAGCCGGCGACACCCCTCGTGAGGGGACACCGAGTCAAGCGCGGCTTCCTCAGCGGGCACAGCGGCCTCATACCCACATATTGAGCGCTCCAGCGGCCGTTGTCGTCGCCGTGCGCAGCCTGATGGTCAATCAGCTACAACGCAGCTCACCGGCGCCAAATCCGCCAACGGTGCCGAGTCGGTGATTTGTTCTGCCGCTCTGGAGGGTTCGATCCCAACCCACTGCGTGGCCACGGCCGCGCACTGGTGACCTTTCGAAGAGCCTGTCCATGGCCTCTGCTCCAGTGGTCAGGACCGGCCGCAGCTCTCGCCTGTAGACCAGCTCAGTGGTTCTGGTGTTGGAGTGGCCTGCGAGCCGCGCGATTTCCTCGACGGGTATTCCCGAGCTTGACATCAGGGAGACGAAGGAGTGACGCAGCTCCCGCTGGCCGGCACCGGCGGCGTGGCGGCCGGATCACCGAAGGCGACATGCTCCCAGCGCAGAGCCCGGGCCTCGTCGGCGGCGCCCCGGACCGTATAGCCCTGATTGGTCCGAAGGCCGGCTTCGAGTTCCTCGTGGAGCTTGTTCAGCCGGTCCTGGACGATGGTCTTGGTCTGACCGGAGAGCCCGCGCCGCGCGCCTGGCCGGGGCGGGCTCTGGGCGTTCGCCGGCCAGGCATTGCCTGCCATGGTCAGCGTGAGCGCGTGCAGGGTCTTGCGCGAGGTGATGTCTGCGCCGAAGCTTTGCAGTGCGGGGTGGCCGGAACGCCAAAAGGAGCAAGCCGTGTCCGATGCCGGGCCCGGGCCGGGTCCGGCTGCGCCGCGGGCGTGACCGCCGCGAGTACACCATCCGTCAGCTGTCTGCCGTCGAGTCAGCACCCATCCTCAAGCGTTACGTCCGTACCGCCCCGGCCACGCGGCCGTACTTCCGGGCGACCAAGGACTCGCCGGCCGCAGACTTCATCGCCGAGGCGCACCGTCATCCGGTCTTCGAACTCACCCAGGTCAGCGAGGTCTGCGCTGATGAGACTGGTCAGGCGCGGCCCACTGGGTCATATCCGCCGGCATGAGTTCAGGTCGGCTGGCCGGGCCGCCTCCGTCACCAGTGCACCGACGGCGGGCATCGTCAGCTGGCCGGGCTCGCAGGAGCGGGTAAGGCGCCGCGGCCTGCGCATCCCGGGAGCAAGTACCGGGGCGCCCCGTCCGCGCTGTCGCCGGGGAGCCGCCAGACGGTGAGCTGGGAGACGGCCGTTCCGTCGTGGCTGATGGTGTTCCGTGAGGGGTAGGGGGGCGCGTGGTAGGGGAAGTAGACGAAGTTTTCCAGCGCGGTTGCCTGCAGCAGGTCTGGCCGGGAGCCGATCTCCACGAGCAGCCGGTGGCCGCGGCGGAACAGGTTGGCGGTCGGGGTCAGGCTCGGCCTCAGGTGGTGGCCAGTCTGCTGCCGAGCGCCATTGGCCGGCGCCTTGCAGCCAGTAGCGCACCGGCGGCAGCCGTTCGTGACCGGTGTCGATGCCTTTGAGCTGCCAGTCATACCAGGCCAGCAGCTCGTCCTGGTAGTTCTCCCACGGCCAGTGCGCGTCCGGCGGCCCGATGAACAGCCATTTCGGGCCGCGGACGGTGCGCCAGGCGTCGAATGCCCCGCGCATGTGTAGTCCCGGGTTCCCCCAGTGCCGCGCGCCCGGCCGCAGCCGCAGCCGCTGCGTCGCCCCGACCAGCGAGTAGTAATAGGAGAAGAATTCCGACTGGGGGGCACCCCCGTGGTACACGGCATGGCGGTAGAAGTCGGTCCACCCCAGGTACGGGAAGATCGCGGCCAGATGCGCAGGCCTGGCCGCCGCCGCCAGGTACTGCACGACGGCGAAGTACGACATGCCGGCCATGCCCACACAGGCCTGCAGCCAGACGGTGATGACGAAGGTCCCTGTGCGGCTGGGCGAAGTCCTCTCCAGGGCCGCCTATGGCCGGATTTACGGTACGAATGGGTGCCCAATGGGGTGAGGGCGATGGCCGGCTGGATGATCGAGGTGGAGCGGGTCGAGAAGCGCTTCGGAGCTGTCCGGGCGCTGGCCGGCGTTGATCTGGTGGCCGAGCGGGGCACGGTACTCGGATTGCTGGGGCCCAACGGCGCGGGTAAGACGACACTGGTGCGGATCCTGGCGACGCTGCTGCGTCCCGACGCCGGCCGGGCTGCGGTGGCCGGCTACGACGTGGTCGCTGACGCTGCGGAAGTGAGGTGCTGCATCGGCCTGGCCGGGCAGTACGCGGCGGTCGATGAACTGCTCACCGGGCGGGAGAACCTGGAGCTCATCGGGCTGTGGTCTCACTTGGACAAGCCCACCTACCGGCACCGCGCCGCGGACGCCCTGGAGCGCTTCGGGCTCGCCGGCGCCGGCAGGCGCCCGGTGAAGACGTACTCCGGCGGGATGCGCAGGCGGCTGGACATCGCGGCGAGCCTCATCGCACAGCCGCCGGTCGTGTTCCTCGACGAGCCGACGACGGGCCTGGACCCGCGGACCAGGAACGACCTGTGGACGTTCATCGAAGAACGCGTCGCGGCCGGCACGACGGTGCTGCTGACCACCCAGTACATGGAGGAAGCCGAGCGCCTGGCCCACCGCATCGTCGTCATCGACACCGGCACAGTCATCGCCGAGGGAACGGCAGCCCAGCTCAAGGAGCGGATCGGCGGGGCCACGATCGAAGCACACGTCACCCGGCGGGCCGACCTGAGCCGGGCCGCGTCTTTGCTGGCCCAGGTCGGCGCGGGCCCGCCACACACCGACGCGGACCAGCAGCTCGTCCGGGTGCCAGCACCAGGCGGCACGGGCGCACTGCTCCAGGCCGGCCAGCTGTTCGAGGAAGAGCGGATCCCGCTCGATGACCTCGGCATCCGCCGGCCCTCGCTCGATGAGGTCTTCCTGTCTCTCACCGCGGCCGCCGCGCCCGCCACGAACGGCACGGCCGCCACACCACAGGAGGCCGCG
>Ga0187779_10002931_pt1 | contig 10393 bp, 9 predicted proteins | sample 1015_Q2_SP10_10__FD_132435 | JGI IMG/M metagenome (GOLD analysis project Ga0187779, IMG submission 132435) | Tropical peat soil microbial communities from peatlands in Department of Meta, Colombia - 1015_Q2_SP10_10_MG | ecosystem: Environmental > Terrestrial > Soil > Wetlands > Peat | place...
GAGGACGTTCGCGGTGCGCCGGCCGAGGTCGATGCGCACGCGGTCGCCGGTTCGAAGGAGGGCGAGCCCGCCCCCGGTTGCGGCCTCGGGAGACGCGTTCAGGATCGACGGGCTTCCGGACGTCCCGGACTGGCGCCCGTCTCCGATGCAGGGCAGCTCGCGCACACCGCGCGCGAGGAGATAGGAGGGCGGCCGCATGTTCACGACCTCGGCCGATCCGGGGTAGCCGATCGGGCCGACGCCACGGATCACGAGCACCGAGTCCTCGTCGAGCTCGAGCGCAGGATCGTCGATGCGCGCGTGGTAGTCCTCCGGCCCGTCGAACACGACCGCCCATCCCTCGAACGCGTTCGGGTCGGACGCGTTCTCGAGGTACCGCCCACGGAACTCGTCGGAGATGACCGAGGTCTTCATGATCGCGCTCCCGAACAAGTTTCCCGACAGGTTGAGGAAGCCCGCTTGGGCGCGAAGCGGGTCGTCGTAGGGTCTGATGACAGCGCGATCGCTCGAGAACCTCCCCGTGTTGTTCTCGTAGAGGGTCTTGCCGTTCACGGTGACAGCGCTCGGATCGATCCGGCCCGCATCGATCAGCTCGGCCACGACAGCCGGAACACCGCCCGCGCGGTGGTAGTCCTCGCCGAGATACGCCCCCGCCGGCTGCACGTTGACGAGCAGCGGCACGTCGTAGCCGACGCGCTCCCAGTCGGCGTTGTCGAGCTCGACGCCGACGTGGCGTGCGATCGCGTTCAGGTGAATGGGGGCGTTCGTCGAGCCGCCGATCGCCGAGTTCACGGCGATCGCGTTCTCGAATGCGGCGCGGGTGAGGATGTCGGATGGCTTCAGGTCTTCCCGCACCATCTCGACGATGCGCTTACCGGTGCGGTACGCCATCTCCTGGCGGTCGCGATGCGGAGCTGGGATCGCCGCACAGCCGGGGAGGCTCATCCCGAGTGCCTCGGCCAGCGAGTTCATCGTCGTAGCGGTGCCCATCGTGTTGCAGTGGCCTGCCGAGGGCGCCGACGACGCAACGAGCTCCGTGAACCGCCTCGCGTCGATCTTCCCCTCGGCGAGCAGCTCACGGGCCCGCCAGAGGATCGTGCCCGAGCCGGTGCGCTCGCCCTCGAACCAGCCGTTCAGCATCGGCCCTCCCGAGAGGACGATCGCGGGAATGTCGACGGTCGCTGCGGCCATGAGCTGCGCCGGGGTCGTCTTGTCGCAGCCCGTTGTCAGAACGACGCCGTCGAGCGGATAGCCGTAGAGGATCTCGACGAGGGACAGGTACTGGAGGTTGCGATCGAGCGCAGCCGTCGGCCGCTTGCAGGTCTCCTGGATCGGATGGATCGGGAACTCGAACGCGACACCGCCTGCCTCGCGGATGCCGTCGCGGACGCGGGTCGCGAGCTGAAGATGGTGCCGGTTGCAGGGCGTGATGTCGGAGCCCGTCTGCGCGATACCGATGATCGGCCTGCCCGACTGCAGCTCGTCCAGAGTGAGCCCGTAGTTCATCGTTCGCTCGAGGTAGAGCGACGTCATGTCGACGTTCGCTGGATTGTCGAACCAGGCGCGGGAACGAAGGCTTACGGGCTCGGCGGGCACGCGGCAATGCTACGCGGCCGCGATCGCCCGAAGATCTCCGGCAACCTCTCCGAGCCTCGGCAGGCGCTCCCAGTCACCAGTCCCGCCGAGCGTGAAGCCGGCGAGGAGGTTGCCCGCCTGCGCGCACGCTCGCGGGGCCCACTCCTGGAGCAGCCCGTAGATGAACCCGGCGGCGAACGCATCCCCGGCGCCCACTTCGTCCACGACCGTGGCGACGGGTCGGGCAGGCGGGACGGTCTCGCCCTCGACCAGGGCGCCGCGTGCTCCGACCCGGACGACGCACGGAACCGGGACCGGCTCGTCGCCCCAGAGCAGGCGCCGTTCGTCCTCGCCGCAGAGGTACCAGTCGACGTAAGGGAGCACGGCGCGCGATCGAGTTGCCGCGGCCTCGGGCGAGTCGGGGAGCGCGGGGCGGAAGTTCGGGTCGAACAAGACGGTGATACCGCGCTCCTTCGCGCGCCGAGCGAGATCGACTACGAGCGCGGCTCCGGGCTCCGAGATCGCCATCGTGATTCCCGTGAGGTGGACGAGACGGACGGACTCGAGCGCCTCGTCGGGAACGTCTCGAGGGCCGAGTCGGCTGGCCGCCGACCCCTCGCGCCAGTACGCCACCTCCGTCCGTCCCCCTGTGCGGACCTTCGCGAACAGGCCAGTACGGCCGTCACCGCGCACGACGAACCGCACGTCCACGCCCTCGGCGGCGACCGCCTCGAGGACGAGGTCGCCGAAAGGATCGCGGCCGAGGCGCGAGACCCAGGTCACGGCGACGCCGAGCCGCGCAAGCCCAATCGCAACGTTCGACTCCGCGCCTGCGATGCGGAGCCTGAACTCGGCGCCGATGGCCGCGGGGCCGTCGGCGACCGGATCGAGGAGCGCCATCGTCTCGCCGACGGTGAGGACGCTCATCCGAGCGGAGCACGGTACCGGGAGGGGTAGTCCGGCAGCGTGCGAGCGAGCTCGCCCTTGAGCTCCCTGAAGGGCAGGCGGGCGCGAAGCCGCGTCAGCTCGTCCTGCACGTCCTCGCCGTCCCGCGCGCGGCAGAGTAGGTCCGGCCGGACGTTGGCGAGCGCTGATACGCACCCGGCCGAGCCCGCGCGGAACGAGTCCATGACCAGCGAGTCGGTTCCCACCAGCACGTCGACGCCGCACTCGAGGTACTCGAGATGCCGCTCCCACGACTTGGTCGAGTCCTTGACGCCGCGAAGCCCTTCCGCGGCGAGCCGGCTGACGACGCCGACCGAGAGCTCGTTGCCTGTTCGCGCCGGGATCGTGTACGCATAGAGGTCGCGTCCAGCCGCTGCGACGAGGAGCGCCCGGTAGTGGCCGAGCAGCGCCTCGTCGGGAAGCGCGTAGTAGTACGGCACGACGGCCGCGACCGCGCCGACCCCGAGCTCGATGGCCCGCTGGGCGAGCTCCGCGGTGGCCGCGGTCCCGGGGCGCCCGACGTGCGCGACGATGCGGGCCCGTCCGTCCGCCTTCGCGACCGCTGACTCGACGACCGCGAGCAGCTCGGCGTCATCCAGCAGCGGACCCTCGCCAGTCGTCCCGGCGGGCATGACGGCGTCGACCCCGGATTCGAGCAGGAAGTCGAGGTGCGCTTCGAGAGCGCGATGGTCGACGCTTCCATCCGGCGCGAAGGGCGTCAGGAGAGCGACGACGACCTCGGGCCGAGGCGGCTCCCGCACGGAACCTAGAACGTCCCGTATCGCTCGAAGGCGTCGAGGGGCGTCGTCCCCGCGCGGATGGCCACACGGATCGCGTTCTCCGTTGCAACCTTCTCCTCCGCTTCTGCTACGACGTCCGGCGCAACGGCGGCCGGGATCGCCACGATCCCGTCCGCGTCGGCGAGAATCCAGTCCCCGCGGCTGAGCCGGACGCCGCCGATCTCGATCTCGACGTCGCCGTGGGCAACCACCTCCCATCGCCCGATGCCGTCCTGCGGCGTCGTGTAGCGAGAGAACACCGGGAACCCCTCGCGCAGCATCAGCTCGACGTCACGGCAGCCGCCGTCGATCACGGCCCCCGCGACTCCTCGCGACTTGAGCGAGATGACCGAGAGCTCGCCGAGATGCGCGCTCTCCCGGTCGCCGCTCTCGTACACGGACACGTGGCCCGCCGGAACGGATCCGAGCATCTCGAGCACCGTACGGATCGAGACGTCGTAGTCCGCCCCCGGCGCGGCACGCCCTTTGATCGGGTAGACAGGCCCGGCGACGCGCATTCCCGATCGCAGCGGGACGAGGTCGGGTGGCAGCGTTTGTGTTCTCATGCCGCGCCGGTCGAGGACGTCGGCGAGAGCCGCGGTGTACACCGCGTCGAGCCGCGAGGCAAGGTCGGTAGGAGCTGACACGCGCGTAGCCTACGTCGCCCAAGCCCGCGTGGGTCTCGCGGCCGCGCAAGGCTCAGCAAGTGCGCGTCCTGCGCGGTTATGCGATCGCGCGCGCTGCACCGCCACTGCTTCGGGGCACTAACTTGTGGCCGGCCATCCGCGCTGCGCGCGCCACTGTGCATGACGGCGCGTCTCAGCGATCAGCGCTCCCTCCCCGGGGTCGCCGGGCCGATCCTCCGCGCCGGCACTCGAGACGGCATCGACGCGTCCGTCACACGGGAGCTTCACGCGCGGGTCCGAGCCCCAAACGCTCGTTGACGGGCGTTCGCTGGCCGAATCTGCGGAAGCCGCACACTCGCCGCGCGGCCGTCCGGTTCGCAGCCGAGTGGATTGGCGCGATTTAAGACTCTCGTAAGCAGCGCGACATCTCTCCGCAACCTCGCGTCCCGATACTCGAGACGAACCGACCGAGGAGGCAAGCGAACGATGCGCACGACAACGCTGCTCACGATCTCAGCCGTCGCGGCACTGGCGCTCGGTGCAGGCACGGCTGCGGCTACCACCATGCATCCCGAGCTCGGCGCGAGGCTGTCGGGCATGGGCCAGCACGGCATCGTCAACCTGACGCTGAAGGCGAAGACGCACGACATCTGTTGGACGTTCGACATCCCTACGAAGGGCGCCACCCATGCGTCAATCCGAGATGCAAACGCCATGGTCGTGGCGAAGCTCGGCTCCGCCTACTCCAAGAAGGGTTGCGCGATGGCGCCGGCGGCGGCGGTCACGAAGATCGAGTCGCATCCGACCAAGTACCGCGTGTGGGTCGATACGAAACAGCACACCGGTGAGCTCCGTGGTGTCCTGTTCGTCGGCATGGCTCACATGTGAGCGGCCTGTGAGCGAGCACACGGATGGGCGCGAGCCGCGGCTGCGTCCGGGTGGAGCGCCGGTCGGCCGCGCGGCGTTCCTCGGTACCGTGGCGGTCGGCCTCTCGTCGCTCGTCTGGGGCAAGGCCGCATGGGACCGGGTCAGCGGTGTCGTCTCACCGGTGGCTGGGACGCTCCTGCCGGTCCTGCCGACCTCTGGCTGGAGGATCTACAGCATTGCGGACACGATGCCCCGCTTCGACCCGACGACCTGGCGGCTTCGCGTCGACGGGCTCGTGGCAGAGCCGCTCGAGCTCGACTACCGGAAACTACGAGCTTTGCCTCGCGTCGAACAGGTTTCGACGTTTCACTGCGTCACGGGTTGGACGGTGCAGAACGTGCACTGGGCGGGCGTGCGGATCGCGGATGTGATCGAGCCGGCCGAACCACGATCTGGTGCTCGCGCACTCCGCTTCGTCTCGGCCGAGCATCCGTACGACGACTACCTGACGCTCGAACAGACGACGCTTCCAGACGTCATGCTCGCCTACGAGATGGACGGCAAGCCGCTCAGCCGCGGGCACGGTGCGCCGCTCCGGTTGATCATTCCCGACATGTACGGCTACAAGAACGTGAAGTGGTTGGAGCGGATCGAGCTCGTGCGGGTCGACGGATCGGGCTACTGGGAGAATCTCGGCTACGACCGCGATGCCTGGGTCGGGCACTCGAACGGCTACTCGACGTGACGGGATACGTCCGCCGCTTCTCGCGCACGGAGCGTACGTTCCACTGGGTGAACGCCGTGTTCTTCCTGATCCTGCTCGCGACCGGCCTCGTCCTCTACCTGCCGAGCCTCGAGGTCGCGGTCGGCCGGCGCCCCCTGGTCAAGGACATCCACTTCTGGAGCGGCGTCGGCTGGGTCGTCGCTCTTCTCGTCGTGGCGCTCGCGGGCAACACCCGCGGGCTGATGCGCACGGCACGCGACATCGATCGGTTCGATCGCGACGACCTGCGCTGGCTCGCACGTAGGCGGCCCGCCCCGCAGGGTCGATTCAACGCCGGGCAGAAGGTGAACGCCGCGCTGACCGCCGCGTTCACCGTGCTCTTCGTCGCCTCGGGCCTTCTGCTCTGGTTCGGCGAGCGGGACACGCGGCTGAGGTTCGCGAGCACGGTTGTGCTACACGACGGCCTTGCATTCGCGGCGTTGGCGTTGTTCGTGGGGCATCTGTACCTCGCTGTCATCCACCCGGCGACACGGCATGCGTTGCGCGGCATGACGGTCGGCACCGTCAGCGAGGAGTGGGCGACGAGACATCACCCCAAATGGGAGCCGGACTGAAGCCATGGGCACGATTCTCGTCGTCGACGACGAGCCGGTCGTCCGGGACGTCGTCGTCCGCTACCTTCGTCGGGACGGTTACTCGACGCTCGAGGCCGACAACGGAGACGACGCCCGTGAGCTGATCGCCGGGTCCGATCTCAGCCTCGTGGTCCTCGACGTCATGCTGCCTGGTACCGACGGTCTCGAGCTCTGCCGTTGGATCCGCGAGCGTTCGGAGCTCCCTGTGATCCTCCTCACGGCACGTGTCGACGAGTCGGACCGGATCGTCGGTCTCGAGCTCGGCGCCGACGACTACGTGACGAAGCCGTTTTCGCCGGCCGAGGTGGCCGCACGGGTGCGCACTGTCTTGCGCCGCGCCCGGACGGGCAGCCGCGCGCCGCGACGCCTGGAGATTGACGGCCTCGTGATCGATGGGGACGCCCGCCTGGTGACGAGAGAGGGCGAGCCGATAACGCTGACGCTGAAGGAGTTCGACCTGCTCTGGTTCATGGCATCCCACCCTCGCATCGTCTTCTCCCGCGAGACGCTGATGGACCGCGTCTGGGGCTACCACGCGGCACGTGACACCGGAACCGTGACGGTGCACGTGCGGCGGCTGCGCGAGAAGCTCGAGCGCGACCCGACGAACCCCGAGCGCCTGAAGACCGTGTGGGGCGCCGGCTACCGCTTCGAAGCATGATCTGGCTCGCGCTGATCGTCGTCTGCTCGAGCATCGCGCTCAGCGTCGTCGTCGCGCGCGTGCTCCGGCTCCTCCCGAGCCTCGGCCTCCAGGTCGCCGGGCTGGCGGTGCTCTCCGTGTGCATTCCGCTTGCCGCAGTGCTCCTGTCGGGCTGGGTGATGTTCCACATGAACGCCGACCTGAAAGTCCTCGCCGTGACCGCGGGCTCGGCGTTGGCCGCCGCGACCGCCGGGCTGTTGCTCGCCCGCTCGATCGCCGGCCCTATGCGCGACCTCCGTGTCGCCGCCGCGCGCATCTCGGGCGGTGACCTCGCCGCTCGTGCCCCAACAAGCGGGACGGAGGAGCTACGCGAACTTGCCCTCGCGTTCAACGCGATGGTGACCTCTGTCGAACAGCTCTTCGACGCCCGCCGCGAGCTCGTCTCGTGGGCGAGCCACGACCTCCGCACCCCACTTGCATCGCTGCAGGCCGTGATCGAGGCGGCTGAGGACGGCCTCATCGGCCCGGACGAATATCTGCCGAGCTTGCGCCAGGCCGCCGAGACGCTCACGACGCTCGTCGACGACTTGTTCGAATTGGCCCAGATCGACGCGGGCACTCTCAATCTCGAGCTACGGCGTACCGACGTGGCCGAACTGGTAGCGGCTACGTTGCGTCTCCTCGATCCAGAAGCGGTCGCGCGCGGCGTAACCCTGCGGTCGGAGGTGACTCCCGGCGAGACGGTGGTCGTCGCACCCGACAAGATCGAGCGCGTGCTCGCCAACCTCGTGGCAAACGCAGTTCGTCACACCCAGGCCGACGGGTCGGTCGCGGTCTCCGTCGAGCGGCACTCGCGCGAGGTCTGCGTCCACGTCGACGATGACGGCGTCGGACTCGAGCCGGGCACCCAGGAGCGGATGTTCGAGCGTTTCTGGCGCGCCGACCGCTCGCGAACCGGGCCCGGGGCAGGACTCGGGCTCGCAATCGCGCGCGGCCTCGTCGAAGCTCACGGCGGGCACATTTGGGCAGAGAGCCGGCCGGACGGCGGGGCGCGCGTCTCGTTCAGTCTGCCCGTGGCGGCGTAGCGCCGCCCCGCGCAACGAGCGTGCGCGGCTCGGGAACCGCAACGTCCGCTAGCTCGAGGCAACCCGGTCGTTTGGCTCGCCGCGAAACGCGACGGGGTCGAGGCGGTCTGCGGCGGCGAGTGCTTGATTGGCGCGCTTCTCCGTGGTGCGCCCGAAGATCCCGCCGAGTACCCACTTACGCGTCAGCCGAACGAGGTGGAGCTTGTGGTCGGCCACGCGGATCTTCCGCTTCGGATGGAGGTAGAGGTCTATCGCCACCCTCTTGACGAGTGCTGGATCGGCCGGTGCGCCGGTTGCCTGCTCGAGCCGGTAGGCGACGAGTGATGACAGCACCTGGATCTCGCGCACGCCGGTGCGAACCGCGATCCCGACCGAGATCGCGGTCGAGGCGACGACTACCCATGGCAGCTTGGCGACACGCGCTCCGCGGGAGAGAGCGCGAACGACGGGAACAGCGAGCACGATCACCCGCTGGATGTCGTCGGCGAACGACTCCGACCGTTCGTCGGTTGTGAGTAGGCGTCTGCCGTCGGCGGCTGAGGTGACGCGTACATCTCCGAGCAGCATCTCGTCGACCGCGCGGTTCACCAGCCCGCCGACGGCGCGGACGAGCGCATCAGTTGCTCTCGTCGCGTTCGCACCCGTCTTCTTTCCGACGTTGACCGAACCAGAGCGGAAACGGGCTCCGGCGCTCGACACCGTCTGCCGTGGCCATTCACCTCGCCTTGCGACCGGGCGCATCGCGCGATCGTATTCACCTTCTGGGCGTGCAGCGGCCCGGTCGTTCGACGACGATCGCTCCGGACATCAGCGGGCTCGGCTCGCGGCCGGATTACGAGGGTGCAGCCAGCACGTCGAGTTCGCTGACGAGTCGGTGCTCGGTTGCTCCGTCACCGATCTCCCGCGCAATCTTCAGACCCTTCCGAAGCATTGTCTCTCCCTCCGTCTTGGCGTTCAGAGAGAGCGCGCGTCTCCCGGCGAGCTCGAGGTACTCGAGCGCCTTGCCGCGATTGCCACTACGAGCGTAGTACGAGGCGAGCACGTCGAGGTACTCATTGCGCGACCCCTCGTACAGCTCCTCGAACACGCCGGCAACAGCTCCGTACAGCTCCTCCTTGCGGGATGGAGTCACAGTCGAGAGGGCGCACTCCTTCAGGAGACCGTGCCTGAAGGAGTAGACAAGCTCGGGGTCGCGCCCCATCTCGCTGATCACCTGAGCGCGAAGCAGGACCGAGACCTCCCGTTCGAGGTTCTCGGTTTGAGCAACCTGCGCAAGCACTCTCATCGGAAAGCTCCGGCCGATGACGGCGGCAACCTGGGCGACCTTCCTCGCACCTTCTGGCAAGTGATCGATTCGTGCCATAAGAAGACCCTCGAGTGCGGCCGGCACGTGTCGTGTCGACATTCGTGTCAGTGTCCAGGTCCGGCGTCGACGCTCCAGTCCGCCTCCCTCGATCAGCGTGCGGAGAAGCTCTTCGAGATAGAGGGGGTTCCCTTCGGCTTGCGCAACCACCTCGGCACCAGCAGCCGCGTCCAGGTCGTCGGGCATCAGCATGCCGAGGAGCTCACTGGCCGCTTCGGGGCCGAGCGGGTCGATGGACACCTCCATCGTTCGATGCGGATAGTGCTCGAGCGCGTAGAGGCGGAAGCGCGTTCCCTCAGACGGCGGATGAGAGCGAAACGCAACGGCAACCAGCAGTGGCGCCCGATCTGTCAGCTCGAGCAATGCCTGGACGAGCTTGCGCGTGGGCATGTCTACCCACTGCAAGTCATCGATGACGAGGACAACCGGTTGCACACGACACAGGGCGCCGATCAAGTCGCTCAGGCCGAGGCGAATGTCATCGGCGAGCTCATCGGGACTTCGAGGAAGCCGCTCGTCGGCAGTGCGCAGACCGAGTAGAGCGCCGAGTCGTGCAATCGTCGTCTCGAGATCGATTCCCTGCAACGAGGTGAGCCTCGATCTCAGCCTCGTGCGGACAGCGACCTCTGCCTCGCCGGCTTGGACGCCGAGCCATCTGCGGAGTAGCTCGGCGAAGGGCCAGTAGAGAAGCTCGTCGCCGAACGACCGGCAGTACCCGTCGAGCCACAATCCTCGATCGCCGACGATCGTGGCGAGCTCGCTCAGAAGCCGTGTCTTGCCGATGCCGGACTCGCCCTCGAGCATGAGCAGCTGGCCGCGGCCGCCCGACAGGAGCTCCTCGGCAGCGCTTCGCAGCTGTCCGATCTCGCGCTCACGTCCGACGAGCGGAGTGGGCGCGTGTGGCCGAGCGTCGGTGAGAGTGCTGGCGAGCCGCCAGGCAGAAACGGGTTCGCGACGGCCCTTCACCGTCAGCTCGCCGAGCGATTCGAGCACGAAACGGTGCGCGAGCCTGCGCGCGGTGGCCTCGCCGACGACGACGCTTCCCGGCGCCGCCGCAGACTGGAGGCGCGCCGCGACATTGGTCGAGTCTCCCAGCGCGACGAACTGGCGGTCGGCTGCACCCACGAGGCCAACGCTTGTCTTTCCGCTGTTGA
>Ga0187779_10002932_pt1 | contig 10392 bp, 7 predicted proteins | sample 1015_Q2_SP10_10__FD_132435 | JGI IMG/M metagenome (GOLD analysis project Ga0187779, IMG submission 132435) | Tropical peat soil microbial communities from peatlands in Department of Meta, Colombia - 1015_Q2_SP10_10_MG | ecosystem: Environmental > Terrestrial > Soil > Wetlands > Peat | place...
CATCGTCCCGCGCAGCGCCTTCGCCTTCTGGCGGAAGAAGCCAGTCGCGTAGATGTCGCGCTCGAGTTCCTCCTGCGGCACCGCGAGATAGTCCTCCGGCTTCCGGTACTTGGCGAAGAGGTTCGGCGTGACACGGTTGACGTTGACGTCCGTCGTCTGCGCGGAGAGCATCACGGCGACGAGCAGCTCGAGCGGGCTCCGCGAGCGCAAGGCGATCGCGGCGTCTGGATGTGCCGCCTTCAAACGTTCGATCACCGGCCCGATCCGCGCGCGCCTCGGGCCGACGCGCCGGCGCGCCTCGTGAACGTAGCTCCGAGCCACTACGAGGCGACGGCGACGGGCTGCGGGGCGGCGTTCCCTTCGCCTCCGCGCAACCCCGGCCCCGCGCAGACGACGTCGAGCGCCGGGCACCCAGCACAGACGAACTCGTCGGGCGTCGGGCGGAAGTCGCCCGCGTTGATCCGCTCGATCGTCGCCGTCAGCTCGGCGGCGAGCTCGTCCAGCTCCGAGCGCCGGAACGTCGTGTGGATAGTGCCGTCAGGTCGCTCGAGGAAGTGGTAGACGACCTCCACCTCGTTCGCGCCCGCGTGGAAGCACGCCAAGGCGTACACGAGCCGCTGAAGCTGGTAATCGCCTTCGACGATCTCCTCAGGCGTGCGCTCCTCGAGCGAGTTCGTCTTGTAGTCGACGACGAGCGCGCGCTCGCCGTCGCGGCAGAGGACGTCGAGCCGGCCGTGCAGGAGGACGCCGTGGTGCTGGAAGGCGAACGAACGCTCGGGCTTCGCGTCGGGCAGTGCCGCGACCGTGCGCGCGAGCGACGACTCGCAGTACGCCGAGACGAAGCGCTCGATGCGCGCGATCTCCTCCTCGGTCGCCGACGGATACCAGCCGCGCACCCGCTCGGGGAGGTCCCGCGGCAACACGGGCTCGCGTAGGTCGACGAGCTCGAGCAGCCCGTGGACGGCCGTGCCGATCTCGGTCGCTGCGAGCCCGGCGCCGGTCGAGGCGCCGACGCGCTCGTCGGTCGCACGCATCCCGGCAATCCGCTCGGCGTAGTACCGATACGAGCACGCCTCGAACTGACCCAGCGCGGTGAACGAGAGCCGGCGGACGCGGTGGCCGAGCAACTCGGGGACCGGCGCGAGCGAAGGCAGTGGCGGTACGACCACGAATGCGCCTTCCTCGCCGTCGGCCGAGAACAGCGCAAGCTGGCCGATCTCGGGTTCCGCCTCGACCTCCGCCTCGGGCTCGTCCACCCAGCGGTCGACCCGGACGAGAACGCGCGCCCCTTCGCGCTCGAGCTCGACGGGCGCCTGACCCGCCCGCTCGAGCTCCTCACGAGCGTCGAGACGGGAGAGCACCCAGCCGATCGGCGTCGTCTCGTCGGCCGCGCGCGCCGGGTCGATCGCACCGGAGACGATCAGCCGGTCCTGCGCACGCGTCATCGCCACGTAGTAGAGGCGCAACCGCTCGGCCCGCTCCTCGGCCTTGCGCGCATCCTTCACCGCTTCGTACTCGAAGGCGCCGCGCCGTGCGCTCGTGATCGGATCGGCGACGCGGAAGCCGAAACGCCCGTCGGATAGCGCGAGGATCTCGTCGGACGCGGGCGGTGCCTTGTCTCGGCCGGCGTCGGCCACGAGCACGACCTTGAACTCGAGCCCCTTCGCCGCGTGGATCGTCAGCAGGCGCACCGCGTCGGCGCCCTCCTCGTCCGCGGCCGCCTCGACCTCTCGCGCGCCGACCGACTCCTGGTCGCGGACGAAGCGGACGAACCCCTCGACATCCGCACCGCGAAGCTCCTCGTAGGAGCGGGCGAGGCGGGCGAGCTTGCGGAGGTTCGCATAGCGGCGCCGGCCGTCCCACTGCGCGAGGATCGCGAGGTCGTAGTCGTGCTCGGTCACGATCCGCTCGCAGAGCTGCTCGAGCGAGAGTCGGCCGGCCAGCGCAGTCAGCCGGTCGTAGCGCTGGCGGAACGCTCGCACGAGACGGGCGTCGCGCTCCGCCATCGACTCGGGAATGCCGCGCTCGATCCCGACGAACAGCGGACGCCTCGGCGCCGCCCGACGCAGCAGCACGAGCGCGTCGTTCGACACGCCGACGAACGGAGAGGCGAGCACGCTGACCAGCGCTTCGTCGTCGTACCGGTTGTGCAGGAGCCGCAGGTACGCGAGCAGGTCCGCGACCTGCTGCTGGCCGAAATACCCCTTTCCTGCGGCCCGATAGGTCGGCAGATCGAGCGCGCGCAACTCCTGCTCGTACCACTCGGCGTCCGTCCCTGCCGCGAACAGCAGGACGATCTCGCCCGGAGTCGCCGCGCCGGCGTCGACCAGCTCACGCACGCGACGGGCGATCGCCTTCGCCTCGGCACGTCGCCAATGCGGACGGTCCTCCTCGGCGTAGCTCGACTTGTCGGTGACGAGCAGCTCGACGGGAAGGCCGAACACCGGATCGGGGAAGTCGCCCGAGGCGGCGAGCGGCTGGAACTCGTCGCCGAAGTCTGCGGCGAACAGATGGTTGACGACGCCGAGAACCTCGGGTCGCGACCGGTAGTTCAGCGTCAGCGGGAGCACCTGCTCGGTCGCGTCGCGCCGCTCGCGGAAGACGTGGACGTCCGCATGACGGAAGCCGTAGATCGATTGGAACTCGTCGCCGACGAAGAAGACCTCTTTCCCCTCTCGCTCGCCGACGAGCGCGTCGACCAGCTCGCATTGCAGGCGGTTCGTGTCCTGGAACTCGTCGACCATGATCGTGCGGAATCGGAGCTGCTCGCGCTCACGGATGGCGTCGTTCTCGCGCAGCAGGTCTCGTGCGCGCAGCTGGAGGTCCTCGAAGTCGAGCGCCGACTCGCGATCCTTCGCCTCCTGGTACGCCGCGGCGAAGATCGTGAGCAGCTCCTGTAGCAGGTCGCGGTCGCGTGAGGCGCGCTCGTCGAGCGCGGCCTGCTCGAGGACACGCCTCGCCTCCTCGTACGTCGCGGCGCGCTCGCCACGCAGAGACAGATCGTCGAGGTCGAGCAATCGATCGGCGGACCGCGGCGCTCCCGCCAGCTCGAGTGCCTGGAGCGCCGTCGTCCGTGCCGACTCGGACGAAGCCGGATCGTCCGCGAGACAGCGCGCCGCCTCGCGCCATTCGTCGAGCCGCGAGTCGAGCGGAACAGGGTCGCCGAGCTCCAGCACGAGCCCGCGCCCGGCGGCGCGAAGCGTCTCGTAGACGCCGGTCAGCATCCGGCGGAGGTTGCGCGCGCCGTAGACCGCGAGCAGACGCAGGCGATCCGGGTCGTCGGCCGAGCAGAACTCTTCGAGCGCGTCGTCGAACGCCTCGCCGCGCAGCACCCGGCCCTGACTCTCGTCGAGGACGTGGAAGCGCGGGTCGACACCGGCCGCCAGCGGATGTGCGCGCAGCAGCCGGTGGCAGAAGCCGTGGATCGTGGAGATCCACGCACCGTCGAGCGCGCGTGCGAGCTCGAGCCGTCCTGATTCGACGAGCCGTGCGCGGATGCGGACGCGCAGCTCGCCGGCAGCCTTCTCTGTGTACGTGAGCACGAGGATCGACTCGACGTCGAGACCTTCGTCGCAGACGGCGCGCGCGAAGCGCTCGACGAGCACAGTCGTCTTCCCGGTGCCTGCGCCGGCGGAGACGAAGACGACGCCGCGCGCATCGACAGCCGCCTGCTGCTCGGCGTTCAGGCTCATGCGCGCTTCACCCGGCACATCGGCCAGAGCTCGCACCACGTCGGACAGGAGCCGCCGAGGGGGTCGTGCCCGACGTCGCCGGCGCGGATGCGCTCGACGAGCTGGACCGCGACGCCGCGCGATCGCTCGACCTGTCCCCAGAACGCCTCCTCGTCGAGGTAGTCGTTCCGCGCGAAGCCCGGCAGTCCGTCGTCCCGCGCCTCCGCGCGCAACAGCCCGCGCGCACGGCGCTCACCGGACAACGGACGGTAGAGACCCCCGAGCGGCTCGATCCCGACGAGATCGCGGAGCACGAGCATGTACAGCGGGATCTGAAGGCGGAGCTCGGCTTCGATCTGCGCGGCCGAGTGTCCGGTCTTGCCCGACTTGTAATCCTGGACGATCCCGCGGGCGCTGAACGGATCGACGTCGATCCGGTCGATCTTCCCCGAGAGCGCGATGCCTGGCGCGAGCTCGAGCCCGCGCTGCAGCTCGGGCGCGGAGCGCTCCGATCCGAACGAGACCTCGAAGCGGCGCGGCACGAGCGGGACCTCCGACGCGGCCTCCGCACGGACGAAGGCTTCGAGGTCGCGGCGCAGGCCGCCGCGGAGCTCGTACGACTGGAGCGGAGTCAGCTCCATCCGGACGCCGCCGAAAGCCTCGTCGAGGCAGCGGTGGAGGAACTCGACCGCGGCCTCGACGTGTTCCCCGTCGACGCGCTCGCAGCCGACCTCCTTCGGAAGTCCGGTGTAGAAGCGGAACAGCGCCTGGTGCGCGATCTGGCCGCGCATGCGTGGATCGACGTTCGCGTCGATCGCCTTCGGGTCGATCAGGCGCTCGACGAACCACATCGACGAGCAGTCCGCGAGTCGCTCCAACTCCGTGACGCCGACCGTGGCACGGTTGCGGAGGTCGGCAAGCACGTTCGGATCGACCAGCCGCGTCTGACGCGAGAACGCGCCGAGCGCCCGTTGGAGCCTGCGATCCCACCCGTTCGCGGCGGCGATCGCTTCGGCCGACGAGCGGTCGTCGGATGCGAGCGCCGCGGCTGCGCGCAGCCGCTCCCGCTCCGTCGGCGCCTGCTCGAGCGGCCACGTCAGCTGCGACAACGTCCTGCGCCGGGTCCAGCGCGCGACGTCGTCCGGGTCGAACGCCGCCGTCGCCTCGTCCCAGAAAGGGCTCGCCTCTCTCGGCGTGCCCTCGTCCCCCGCCGACTCGCGCACGAGGTAGAGCCGTCGCGTCGCCCGCGCGCACGCGGTGTAGAAGAGATACCGGTCGAGCGCGACCTGGTCGCGCGGGGGGAAGCGCGCGCTTCGCTTCGTGTCGAGCTCGCGACGAACGTCGTCGGTGAGGAACGGTGACTCGTGCCCGCGACGCGGGAGGCTCCCCTCCTCCAGCCCGAGCACGAACACGATCTCGAACCGGCGCGTTCGTGCACGCATCAGGTCGAGGACCGCGACGCGGCCCGGCTCGGGACCGAGCGTGCCGCGCAGCTCGGCCCGCTCGAGCGCGTCGACGAGCTCGTCAACGCTCAGCGATTCGCCGAGCTCGAGCCAGGCGCGGAGCTCGTCGAGCAGGCGCATGATCCGGTCGTGCGCGCGAAGATCCTCGCGCGCGGAGTCCCCGAGCGGCGGCGACTCGAGCCCGTAGGCGGCGCGCAGCATCGACGACGCCAGCGTCTCGACCGCAGCGAGCGGCGACGAGGCCGAGCGCAGAGTCTCGAGGGCCGCGACCGGCTGGCCGTCGCGCAGGCGGATCGTCTCCTCCTCGACTCGTTGCGCGCTCTCGATCGCGCGTCCACGCAGCCGGCCCTCCATGAAGTCGACGTTCGTGCGGCTGAAGCCGGAGTACGGGGAGCGTAGGTAGGCGTAGAGGTCGCGGCGGCCGCCGCCACCCCACGCGAAGCGCAGCAGGGCGAGCAGCGCCTGCCCGAAAGCGGTCTTGTCGAGACGCCGGCTGCCCTCGATCGCATACGGCACGCCGAGCGTTGACAGCGCCGTCTCGAGCGGCGCACGCAGTCGCTCGACCGACGGACAGAGGACACCGATCTGCTCGGGCGTGGTGCCGCTGCGCAGAAGCGCAAGCAGCTCCTCGCCGACGAGTTCGAGCGTCCCGCGCGTTCCCGCTCCCTCGAAGAACCGGACGGCGCCGTCGATCGGTGGAGGCGTCAGTGGCGCGGCGTCGGAGAACAGCACTCGCTCGAGCCGCGCGATCGCCGGCTTCGCGACGTCCCCGAACCGCGGCGGCAGGTCCTCGACGTCGTCGGCCAGCGCGGCCAGGTCGTCGAGCGTGCGCGACAGCGCCGCGAACGCGGGACGGCCGGGCTCGTACGGGATCGAGACAGTCACGTCGGTCCGCCCCGCGAGCGCCTGGAGGAGCCCCCACTCGGCGCCGGTCAGATCTTCGAACCCGTACGCGAAGACCGGCTCGCCGTCCCACGCCGAAAGCTCACCTGCCACGCGCTCGGCCGCGCATCGCCGCATGAGGTCGCGGTCCCACAGGTCGTGGCGGTCGAGCTCGGCTCGGTAGGCCCCGAAGAGCGCGGCCAGGTCGCGGTCGAGGTCGGCCGGATCGACGAGACCTGCCTCGAGCTCGCCGACACACGCGAGCAGCGCGTCCGCGAAACCGCCGAAGCGCGCGGACCGGCCGAGGCCGTTCGTGCCGGCGCGGACGGCTGCGAGCGCCCGCCGCACGAGCAGGGCGCGCTGCGCATCGGACGCCCGAGCACGCGTCTCTGCGCTGCCGTAGGCGATCCGCCCGAACACGTCGTCGAACGTACCGATCGTCCCGCCCATCAGCGCCGGCTCGAGCTCGAGCAGATCGCGCTCGGCTCGATCGACGTCCGACCGGTTCGGCACGATCAGGACCGGCTCGCGGTCCAGAACGTCCAGATAGCGCCGCAGCAGAAGCGCCACCTTCCCGGCGTTGGCCGGGCCGGTGATCAGGGTCAGACCCAACCGACCCATGCTACTTCTGCGTTCCGACGACGCCCTCTGCGCCGAGACGCAAAGAGCGGCGAAACCAGGCTCAGCCGGCGGACTTCGGGCGCCGGCCGCGGCGTGCGACGCTCCGGCCCCCGAGCTTCTCGGCCTCGTCGTCCGTCACGTCGAGCTCGCGCACGCCCTTTCGCGCATCGCGAAAGGTGATCCTGATCGTCGCGCCCTTTCCTTCGGGAATTTCGACGCCGGACATATCGGAGACGAGCACGGTCTTGCGGGCCAAAGCGGTCCTCCTTCGCGAGCGGAAACGCGCTGAGTTTAGCTCATGGAAACTCTGTCGCCACTCTCCGGGTTGCGGATAGGTTGGACGAGCAGTAAATCGGCCCTCGCATTTTCGTCCGGTCTCCCTCGGTAATCTCCGAGCCGTGGACGACAAGACCATCGTCGTACTCGAGGGCGACGACACAGGCCAGGAGCTGCTCGAGGAGGCCCTCCGCGTGCTCTCGCCCGACGTGACCGGGCTCGAGCTCGCGTTTCCCCGCCACGATCTCTCGCTCGAGTCGCGCCGGACGACCGAGAACCGAGTCGTCTACGAGGCCGCGGCCGAGATCCGCGAGCACGGGCTCGGGCTGAAGGCGGCGACCGTCACGCCCGAAGGCCGGGGCGACGTCGGCTCGCCGAACCGCATCCTTCGGGAAGAGATCGGCGGACGCGTCATCGTCAGGACCGGCCGACGGATCCCCGGCGTGGTTCCTCTCGGCGGCGTCCACGCCCCGATCTCGATCGTGCGGATGGCCGTCGGCGACGCCTACGGCGCGACGGAGTGGCGCGAAGGCGAGGGCGACGACGAGGTCGCCTACCGCACGGAGCGAATCGAGCGGCGCATCTGCCGATCCGTCGCCGAGTTCGCGTTCCGACAGGCGGAGCGCGTGGGCGCGAAGGTCTTCGGCGGGCCGAAGTACACGGTCAGCCCGACGTACGAGGGGATGCTCAAGGAGGAGATGGACCTCGCCGCGACGCGTCACCCCGATGTGGCATACGAGCCGCAGCTGATCGACGCGACGTTCGCGCTGCTGATCGCGTCGACCGGCGACCCGATGGTCATTCCTGCGCTCAACCGCGACGGCGACATCCTCGGACCTCGTCCTCCCGCTGTTCGGCTCGATCGCGGGCTCGGAGTCTCTGCTCGTCGCGTTCGACGAGGACTACGAGACGCGGGCGTTGATGGCGGAGGCGGCGCACGGCACGGCACCCTCGCTGCGAGGGAAGAACGTCGCGAACCCGATGGCGATGATCCTCGCCGGCGCGGCGCTGCTCGTCCATGCGGGGGACGACGCGCAGCGGGCGGGCCGCGCGATCAGAGATGCGTGTCTCGACTCGGTGCGCGCCGGCGTTCGCACGGCCGACCTCGGCGGGCATGCAGGCACGACCGAGTTCACGGACGACGTGATCCGTCGCACGCACGACCGGCTCGGAACCTGAGGCTCGATGTGAGATTGGGCCGGGCCGCCACCGCACCAGACGCAGCGGCGCCCAATTTTCACACCCTCTAGCGGGCGACGACGTCGGGCAGCTGGAAGACGCCTGCGTCCCAGGCGTCGAGGAACGCGCGCGCGAGTGTCGGGTCGAACTGCGACCCTGCACAGCGCTCGATCTCCGCGAGCGCCCGCTCGACCGGCAGCGCGCGCCGGTACGGTCGAGTCGACGTCATCGCGTCGAATGCGTCGACGACCGCGAGCAGGCGCGCACCGATCGGTACTGCCTCGCCTGCGGTTCCGGTCGGATAGCCGCGGCCGTCCCAACGCTCGTGGTGGTAGAGAACGTACGGCAGCGCGTCGCTGACGGGACCGTCGATGCCGACGAGCTGCGCGCCCGCCGCCGGGTGCGTCCGGATCTCGGCGAGCTCGTCCTGGTCGAGCGGACCGCGCTTGCTCAAGATCTCCTGCGAGACGCTCACCTTGCCGATGTCGTGCAGCCGCGCGCCTACGCGAATGGTCGACTGCTCCGCCTCGGACCAGCCGAGCCAGGCGGCGAGCCTGCTGACGAGGAACGTGACGCGGGACGAGTGGGCCGCCGTTCCGGGGTCGCGGGCCATGAGGGCTGAGGCGAGGCTTGCGCTCATCGGCCGACACGACTTCCAGGCCGCTGGCCGTTTCCCTCCAGCGCTGCGTCAGCCCGTGTCCGGCGCTTCGTCAGCGGCGCTGGCCGCCGCGGCCTCGCGCTTGCGCTTCACCCTGAGGAGGAACAGCAGGACTGCGAGCAACGCGACGACGACGATCGCGCCGTAGACGCCGTAGCGGGCGATCGCGTCGGCCGCCGCCTTCCCTGCGTAGAAGGCGACGAGCCCGACGCCGACGGCCCACACGATGCCGCCGAGCGCGTTCCAGAGGAAGAAGCGCCACCAGGCCATGTGCGTGATCCCCGCCATCCACGCGCCGGTGACGCGGATCCCGGCGACGAACCTCGCGAGGAACACGGCCTTGCCACCGTGTCGCTCGAAGAACTTCTCCGCAGGCGGCAGCGTGCGCTCCGCGACGCGACGGAGGAACTCGTACTTGTAGAGGAGTCGGCGTCCGCCCTCTCGTCCGATCCAGTAGCCGATGTTGTCGCCGACGATCGCCGCCGTCGCGGCCACTGCGATGACGGCCGTGATCGAGAGGTGACCGCGCGATGCGTAGACCGACGCGGCGATGAGCGCCGTCTCGCCCGGCAGCCAGACACCCGCCGACTCGGCGGTGATGATGCCGAACAGGAACCAGAGACCGTACTGTTGGATGAAGTGCGTCACGACCGCGGTCCAGCGTAGCCAGCTTCTAGACTCGCTCCGTGCGCATCGGGGTCCCGCGAGAGCTGATGCCGGGCGAGCGCCGAGTCGCACTCGTCCCCGACGTCGTCTCGAGGCTCACGGAATCCGGTTTCGAGGTCGCGGTCGAACACGCTGCAGGTGTGGAGGCGTCGTTCCCGGACGACGCGTACGCGGAGGCCGGCGCGCTCGTCGTCGACGACCCGTACGACACGGACGGCGTCGTCAAGGTGCGCAAGCCCCTCGAAGGCGAGCTCGACCGGCTCCGATCGGGTCAGATCCTCGTCGGCTTCCTCGAGCCGCTGACCGATGCGGCCGGTGTCGAGCGGCTCGCACGGGCCGGCGTCGTCGCCTTCGCGATGGAGTCGATCCCGCGCGTCACGCGCGCTCAGCCGATGGACGCGCTCTCCTCGCAGAGCACGGTCTCGGGCTACAAGGGCATGCTGCTCGCCGCGGAACGGCTGCCGAAGTTCTTCCCGATGCTGATCACCGCCGCGGGAACGGTGCCGCCCGCGAAGGTGCTCGTCCTCGGCGCCGGCGTCGCTGGGCTCCAGGCGATCGCGACTGCGCGCAGGCTCGGCGCTGTCGTCACCGGCTTCGACGTGCGTCCTGTCGTGAAGGAACAGGTGGAGAGCCTCGGCGCGACGTTCCTCGACCTCGGCATCACGGGCGAGGAGACGGCGGGCGGCTACGCACGCGAACTGACCGCGGAGGAGCAGCAGCGTCAACAAGACGAGCTCGCCGCGCGGATCCCCGAGTACGACGTCGTGGTCACGACCGCGCTCGTCCCGGGTCGTCCCGCACCGCGCCTGATCCCGGCGACTGCGGTCGAATCGATGCGGCCGGGCTCCGTGATCGTCGACCTCGCAGCGGAGGCCGGCGGGAACAGCGAGCTGACGGAGCCGGGGGCTTAGGTGGTCCACTCCGGCGTGACCCTGGTCGGCCTCGTCAACCTGCCCTCGACGATGCCGTACCACGC
>Ga0187779_10002933_pt1 | contig 10392 bp, 12 predicted proteins | sample 1015_Q2_SP10_10__FD_132435 | JGI IMG/M metagenome (GOLD analysis project Ga0187779, IMG submission 132435) | Tropical peat soil microbial communities from peatlands in Department of Meta, Colombia - 1015_Q2_SP10_10_MG | ecosystem: Environmental > Terrestrial > Soil > Wetlands > Peat | place...
GTCCGCATCGGGCAGCGCCTCGGCGTAGCCCTGTCCCAGATGTGTGTAGACCATGCGCTTGGTGTCGGCGAGCGCGGCGGGCGACACGGTCGCAGCGAGCTCGGCGACGTAGCGGCTCGCTGCGGCGACCAGCTCGCCGGGCTCGACCACGTGCTCGACCAGGCCGATGCGCGCCGCTTCGGCCGCGTCGATGCGCCGCGAGGTCCACAACAGGTCGAGCGCGCGGCCCGCGCCGATCAGCCGCGGGACGATCCAGGTGGTGCCGTGCTCGGCGACGAGGCCGCGCTTGGTGAAGACCGAGGTGAAGCTCGCTGCGGTCGAGGCGAAGCGCACGTCGCACATCGCCGCGAGCACGAAGCCGCCGCCGGCCGCCACGCCGTTCACCGCGGCGATCACCGGCTTGGGCACGCGCAGGAAGTACGAGAACAGGCCCGGCAGCTCGGCGTCGCCCGCCGCGGGCTGCGCGCGCGAGCTCGAGCCGCGCGACGCGGTGGCGGCGAGCACCTCGGCGTCGAGCCCCGCACAGAAGCCGCGCCCGTTGCCGGTGATCACGATCCCGACCACGCGAGGGTCCGCAGCCGCCGCGTCCACCGCGCTGCGGATCTCGGCCAGCGTCGCATAGGTGAAGGCGTTCAGCTTCTCGGGCCGGTTCAGCCGCAAGAGCGCGACCGGATCCGCGATCTCGACCTCGATGTCCTTGTACGCGCCCTGCGCCATCGCCGCTCCCCTCACACCAGGTTCATGCGCAGCCCGCCGAGCACGAGCTGGTCCTCGCCGACGAGACACCGGCGCCCACGCGCGGCCGCGCGCAGCGCGGCGCGGTCGCGCGCCACCAGGTCGATCGCGCCGAGGCCTTCGCCCCGGCCGTCCGCAATCGCCGCGAAGCGCAAGCTCGCGCCGTCGAGCGCGAGCGAGGGCCGGCCCTGCGCGTCCTGCGCGACCGGGATCTCGACGATCTCGCTCCAGCGCGCCGCGGTCTTGGCCGGGTCGTCGCACTGGATCTCCGCCGCGGCAATGCCGCTCACGCGCTCGCTGCGCCGCGCGCGCTGCCAGTCGTGGCCAGCGGGGTGCCACGGGCCGTCCAGCGCATGCGCGCGCGGCCCGAGCTGCTCGTCGATCTCGAGGAACGCGCCGCCCGTGTCCTTCGGGTGCAGCTGCATGTCGCGGAACTCGCCGGGGACCTCGAACTCGAGCACCTTGCGGATGCCCAGCGCCTCGACGCGCCGGCGCCGCGGCGCGTGGTCGTCGCACTGGGTGATGACCATGTAGCCGCCGTCGCCGCCGCGGCGCTCCAGGTGGCGGCCGCCGGCGGTGCCTGCGCGCGTCGGCGCCACGACCTCGAGGATCTGGTTCCCGACCGGCAAGAGCGTGTTCTCGAGCCCGAACGCCGCTACGCCGGGGTCGACATAGCACGGCTCGATCCCGAGCACCGCGCGCAGGTCGTCGACGACCGGCGCGAGCTCCCGCGCGACCAGCGCGATCTGGCGCAGCCGCAGCCACATGCCTCGATCATACCCGCGGGCGTAGACTCGCTGCATGAGCGACTACTCGACCATCCTGTGCGAGCTGAGCGACGGCATCGCGCGCGTCACGCTGAACCGCCCCGAGCGCCTGAACGGTATGACCAACCGCATGGTGATCGAGACCGGCGACGCGCTGGCCCGCCTGTCCGTGGACCCGCGCGTGCGGGTGCTGGTGCTCTCGGGCGCGGGCCGCGGCTTCTGCCCCGGCGCCGACCTCGGCCACTTCAGCTCGGGCGCGGCGGCCAGCGACGACCGCCTCGAGCCCGAGCACCTGTCGGTGCCGCGCCTCCTGCACGAGATGCCCGCGGTGACGATCGCCGCCGTGAACGGCGCCTGCGCGGGCGCAGGGCTCGGCTGGGCCTGCGGCTGCGACCTGCGCGTGGCGGCGCGCTCGGCGAACTTCTCGACGGCGTTCCTGCGCGTCGCGGTCGCAGGCGACATGGCGCTGCCCTGGACCCTGCCCCGCCTGGTCGGCGCCGCGAAGGCGCGCGAGCTCTCCTTCCTGTGCGAGAAGTTCTCCGCCGAGGAGGCCGCGCGCATCGGGCTCGTCGCGCGAGTCTTCGACGACGCGGCGTTCCGCGCCGAGGTCGACGCGCTCGCGGAGCGGCTGGTGCGCAGCTCGCCCACGGCGCTGCGCGCGCTGAAGGCGCACTACCTCGCCGCCGAGAAGCTCGGCCTCGCCGAGTTCCTCGCGCTCGAGAGCGAGGCACACCTGCGCATCGCGAGCGGCCCGCACGCCGCCGAGGCGTTCCGCGCCTTCGTCGCGAAGCGCGAGGCGAAGTTCGACTGACCCGCTACGGCCCCGCCGCGCGCAGCGCCGCGCGATAGGCCTTCTGCGCGGCCTTCTCGGCCGCCTTGGCCGCCTTGAGCTGCGCCTTGGCCGCCTTGACGGCCTGCTTCTTGGCGAGGTTGATCTGCTTCGTCGGGTCCTGCGAGCCGTCTCCGCCGCCGCTCGCGCTGCCGTGCCCCATGTCGTGCGGCACGGTCACGGTCACGACCGAGTTGCTCGTGTTGCCCGCCAGATCGGACGCCTGGTAGAGCGCGGTGTAGACGCGCCCCGAGCCGGTCCCCGAGCGCTCGGCGCGCAGCTGGAAGTCGACGTCGTCGGTGCCCACGTCCGCGCCCTGGATGTCGCCGCTGCTGTTGCCGTCGCCCTTGCCGTTGTCGGCCTCGCTGCTGGAGATGGACACCAGCTCGACCGCCGGCGTCGCATCGCAGACGTCGAACACGGTGACGTCGACGTGCACGTCCACCAGCTTGTGGTTCGGCGGCCAGAGCTGGTCGGGATCCGCCGACGTGAAGAGCATCGGTGGCGTGGTGTCGGTCACCGTCACCACGGCCATGTCCGAGGCGGTGGTCTGCGCACCCGTGTTGGGATCGGTGAAGATCACCGTCAGCGTGACGTCGGTGGAGCCGACCGGGAAGACACCGATCGGTGTCAGGCTGGTGCCATTGGTGAACGTCACATCGGGCGCGGTCCACAGATAGGTGAAGCCGGGCCCGATGCTCGAGCCCATGCCGTTCAGGTTGACCGGCGTGCCGTTGGGGCCGACGCAGCCGATGGTCTGGTCTGGCCCTGCGTTGGCCACGGGTGTGGTCTGTGCCGCGGCAGCGCCTGCGAGCGCCAGCGAGACCGCGAGTGCGAGCGCGCGAATCCGCATCGCCTCCCTCCTTCTCGTGTTCGACGAGACACATCCTCGCGCCGCCACGCCACGGGTGTAAAGGGCCGCGCGGCGAAGAACCGGCGCATCAGCGGCAACGGACGCCGCAAGTCGGCCCTAGATCAGCGCAGCCGTGACTCCGGCCACCGCGATCATCAGCGCCGCCGAGGCCAGAATGGTGTTGCGCAGGCCCGCGGCGCCGAGGAAGGCGACCATGCCTGCCTTGAACACGGTGTTCGATGCGACGGCGATCACAATCGTGCGCGCGGCGATCTCGGCGCTCGGCGGATCGGACACCGCGAGCTGCGCCATCGACAGCGAGATCGCGTCGACGTCGGTGAGCCCCGCGATCGCGCCCGCGAGATAGAGCCCGGCGTCGCCGAGGTAGACCTGCGCGGCCTTGGCCACGAAGGTGATCACGCCGAACAGGAGCCCGAAGCGGATCGCCTCGCCGAGCTCGAACGGATTCGCGCCCGCGCTCACCGCCTCGGTGGCCTGGCTGCGCTGCCGCCGCCAGAGCAGCGCGCAGATGGCGAGGCTCGGCACGCCGAACGCCGCCATCGCCAGGCCGATCCGCGGCGCGAGGCCGCGCGACACCGCGGTGACCAGCGCGACCACGCGCGCGAACATCACCGTCCACGCCACCAGGATGCCCAGGGCGAGCGAGGGGCTGCGCGCCGGCTCCTGCCGGCTGCGCTGCGAGAAGCCCAATGTGACCGCGGTGCTCGAAACCAGCCCGCCCAACAGGCCGGTGAGTCCGATGCCGTGCTCCGCGCCGACCACCTTCACCAGCAGGTAGCTCGCGAAGTTCAGCCCCGAGATCAGCACCACCATCAGCCAGATCTTGTAGGGGTTGATCACGTTCAGCGGCGCCGGGCCGAAGTTCTGGTTCGGCACCAGCGGCAGCACGATCACGCTCACGATCGCGAACTTCAGCGTGGCCTCGACGTCGGCACTCTCGATCCGCCCCGCCAGCTGGTGCAGCCACTCCTTCAGCGACAGGACGCCCCCGCTCGCGACCGCCAGGCCGGTCGCGACCACCACGTGTCCCGAGACGCAGAGGAACCCCAAGAGGAAGGCGAGCAGCGCCGACGTCTCGGTCGTGATGCCGACCTCGCCCCGCTGCGCGGTGACCGCGTACGAGACCACCACCAGGGCAGCGATCGCGGCGAACAGCGCGAGCGCCAGCCACGGCTCGCCGAGGTGCGCGTCCAGGAACGCGCCGACGCCTCCGGAGAGCGCGATCAGGCCGAAGGTCCGCACGCCCGCGAAGCCCTCGAGGCGCTTCGCGCGCTCGCGCTCCAGCCCGAGCAGCACTCCGAGGCCCAGCGCCGCGGCGAAGCGGACGCTGAGTGAGAGCGGATCGAGCGCTTCTACGGGCCCGGACATCGGCGGCCTCCCCGGGCCGCAGTATGCCGGAGCCTACTGGACGACGGGGCAGATCGGCGGCTTCGGGGGCGCAACGCTCTCGAAGTAGAAGCGGAACATCTCGGGCCGGATTGGAGCATTCCAATCGCTGGCGTCGTTCCAGTCGGCGCGCGTCGGCGGCAGGTCCCCCGCCATCAGCGTGGCGCCGATCGGGCCGACCTGCGCCTTGTGGGTCCAGCTGCGGCGCTCCGGGACGGGCTTGCCGGGCATGGGCGCCGCCTCGTTTGCGTCGTAGAGCACCGGCTGGTCGGGCGGGCTCTCCTGGAAGGCCGAGGCAGTCAGCGACGGCTCGATGTTCTGCCGGAACCAGGCCTCGGCGCCCGCCCGCCGCGCGTCCTCGGAGTCGGGGTTCGAGTTTTCGGAGGTGAGCACTCCGGGCAGGTCCTTGGCGAGGTCCTGCTGGGCGAACGCCCGTCCCGAAAGTGCGAGGATCGAAAGTACAAAGAGGAAGGTCGTTGCGGCGATCTGCCTCGCGAAACGCGTGTTCTTCATCGCGTCGCCTCTGGCTCGAAGAGTACTGCATCTGCGATGCCAGAAGAACCCCCTGCAGGTCGCTGAAACCTCCGCCTGCCGCGTCGCCTCTGACGCTGCGCCTGCCACCGCATCCGCATGGCGGCGCGCGCGGTGACGCGGAGCTACGACCGGCACTGCGCGCGGCGGGCCTGCGCGCGACGCAGATCGCAGTGCTGGCGGCGGTCGCGGCCCGCGGCGCGGTCTCGATCGCCGAGCTCGCGCGCGGTCGGCATGGACCGCTCGACGCTGAAGCGCAACCTCGCGCCGCTCGAAGCGGAGGGGCTGCTCTCGCTCGGCGACGAGGGCTGGCGGCGCAGCCGGACGCTGGCGATCAGCGCCAAGGGCCGCGCCCGGCTCGAGCAGGCCTTCCCGCTATGGAGAGAGGCGCAGAAGCGCCTCCGCCGCCAGCTCGGCGAGGAGGGCTGGGACGATGTCCGGCGCGGCGTCGATCGGGTGCTGCGCTCGGTGGAACGACCCCCCCAAAGAGGAGACCGCAAGCCGTGAAGTACTTCATCGATACCCATGACAAGTCCAAGGGCAGCTTCCCCAGGGGCGAGCTCAGCGAGGAGCAGTTCTTCGCCCAGTTCGACGCCCTCGAGCGCGCCGCGGAGCAGTTCCGCGTGGTCGGCCACGCCGCGCACGTGAACCTCGAGGAGGGCAAGGCGTTCTGCTTCATGTCCGGACCGGACGAAGAGGCGATCCGCAAGGCCCATGCGGCGATCGAGCTCCCCTACGACTCGATCACCGAGGTGAGGCGAGTCAGCGGCGCCGACATGCGCAAGCGCTGAGACGCGTCGGCGCTCTCTCCCGAGAGAGCTTACGTAAACCGATCCGCTGGTTCGCCGTTCCAAGTTCGCAGAACGTCGAACTCTCGGGGAGAGCGCCCATGCCGCGTCGCCGACCTTGCGCCTGTCTCTTCGTCCCGTCGCGAGTCCTCGTCCAGCTCGGGGACGTGGACTCGGCGCTGATCTCCGAGCGCCTGCGCGGTCACCGGGCGGTGCTCGCCGCCACGTTCGCTGCGAGCGCCGTCCCGGCGGGCGAGGAGAGGCGCACCGTCTACGACGCGCGCCACTCCGAACACCTTCCCGGAAAGCTGGTTCGCGGCGAAGGCGACCCCGCCACACGCGACGCGGTTGCCGACGCCGCCTACGACAGCGCCGGCACCACCTACGACTTCTACGCGCGGGTGCTGCAACGCAGCTCCATCGACGGGCGCGGCATGCGGCTCGACTCGAGCGTGCACTACGGGCGGCGCTTCAACAACGCGTTCTGGGACGGCCGCGAGATGGTCTACGGCGACGGCGACGGCCGGCTCTTCCGCGATTTCGCGAGCGCGCTCGACGTGGTCGCGCACGAGCTCACCCATGGAGTCACTCAGTACGCCGTTCCCGGCGGCCTCGACTACACAGGACAAGGCGGCGCGCTGAACGAGTCCATCTCCGACGTCTTCGGCAGCGTGGTCAAGCAGTGGGCGCACGGGCAGACCGCCGCGCAGGCCGACTGGCTGATCGGCGCGAGCATCATGAACCCCGCAGTGGGCCACGCGCTGCGCTCGCTCGAGGACCCCGGCAACCGGCGGGTCACCTGGAGCCAGGACGATCAGCCCGCCGACATGTCGGGCTACGTCGAGGGCGGCGACGTGCACACCAACTCGGGCATTCCCAACCACGCCTTCTACCTCGCCGCGATCGAGCTCGGCGGCTGCGCCTGGGAGAAGGCAGCGCCGATCTGGTATCGCGCGCTGCCGCTCCTGCGCCCGAGCTCGACCTTCGCCGACGCGGCGCGGGCGACGATCCACGCCACCGCGCTGCTCGGCTGGGACGCCGCGCGCGGCGCGGTCGAGTCGGCCTGGCGCAAGGTGGGCGTGCTCTGAGCCGGCCGCTCGCGCTCGCGGCGCTGCTCTTCGCCGGCTGCGCGCAGGTGGTGGTCGAGCACGTGCCCGACGGCGACACCTCGGGTGCCGTCCACTTCTACGAGCCGCGCCCGTACCTGTGGGTCGGACTCGACGCGAAGGGCAACCCGGCGAGCCAGATCGTCTGGCTGCCGGACCACACCCAGCGCTACGCGGTCCGCGTGCGGTCCGGGCTCGGGTCGGCCGACGGCAGCGTGAACCTCGCCAACGGCTGGATGCTCGACTCGCTCGGCGCGAAGTCGGATTCGCGGATCCCCGAGACGATCAGCGCCGTGTCGGACGCCGTGAAGGCCGTGCCCGCCATCGCCGAAGCGCCGCAGCCCGGCCCTCCGCCCGGCCTGTACCGCATCGACGTCGACGCGCAGGGCGGCGTCGCGCTGGTGCGCCAGCCGGGCTGGCCGTAGTCAGGCCATCGTCAGGCCGCCGGACACCGAGAGCGTCTGGCCGGTGATGAACGCCGCGTCGTCCGACGCCAGGAAGGCGACCGCGCCCGCCAGGTCCTCTGGCTCGCCGATGCGCCCGAACGGCACCGCGCGCGCGAGCGACTGCACCAGGTTCGGGTTGTCCGCGCCCACCTGCGCGAGCAGCGGAGTGTTGGTCGGCCCGGGACAGACCACGTTCACGCGGACGTTGGAGCGCGCGACCTCGCGCGCGAGCGCCTTGGAGAAGCCGATCAGCCCCGCCTTCGCCGCGGAATAGACCACCTCTCCGCTCGAGCCCACGCGGCCGGCGTCCGAGCTGATCGAGACGATCCAGCCCGCGCGCCGCTCGATCATGCCGTCGAGCACCGCGCGCGTGACCGCGATCGGCCCGCGCAGGTTGATCGCGAGGACGCGGTCCCAGGTCTCCTCGCTCGACTTCACGAACGGCTCGACCTTGTCCCAGCCCGCGTTGTTCACCAGCGCTTCGACGCGCCCGAAGCGCGCGATCACCTCGCCCACGCCCGCGCGGATCGAGCTCGAGTCGGTCACGTCGAGCTGCACGCCGAGCGCGCCCCGCCCGATCTCGCCCGCCGCCTTCAGCGCGCCGCCGCCGTCGATGTCCGCCACCGCGACGCGCGCGCCCTCGCCCGCCAGCCGCTCGCAGATCGCGCGCCCGATGCCGCGTGCGCCGCCCGTCACCAGCACCGCCCGCCCGTTCAGTCCTCGCATGACCGCAGTCCAGTCCGGCTAGCGGGTTGCCGGCCGCAGCTTCCAGCGGATGGGCGCGCGCTTGATCCCGCCGACGAACGAGGAGCGCACCCGCTCCTCCTTGCCGGTGCGCTCGAACGACTCGAGCCGGGCGCGGATCTGGTCGAACACCGTGCGCAGCTCGAGCCGGGCCAGGTGCGCGCCCAGGCAGACGTGCTCGCCGCGGCCGAAGCCGACGTGGTCGTTGGGGTTGCGGTCGATGCGGAAGCGGAACGGCTCGTCGAAGATGTCCTCGTCGCGGTTGCCCGAGGCGTAGAAGAGACAGACCGACTCGCCCTTCTTGATCCTGACCCCGCGCAGCACGAAGTCGCGCGTGGCCTCGCGCGTGAACTGGATCACCGGGGTGGTCCAGCGCACGATCTCCTCGATCGCCGGGTCGAGCAGCCCCGGGTTCGCCACCAGCCGCCGCCACTCGTCGCGGTTGTCGTAGAACGCGAGCATGCCGCCGGTCATCGCGTTGCGCGTGGTCTCGTTCCCCGCCACGACCAGCAGCAGGTAGTACGAGAGGAGATCGAACGGGTCGATGCCCTTGCCGTCGACCTTGCCGGTCGCCACCACCGAGACGATGTCGTCCTTCGGGTTGGCGCGGCGGTCGTCCGAGAGCTTGCTGAAGTACTGGAAGAGCTCGCGGCGCGCGCTCATGATCGTCTCTTCCGTCGAGCGGCCCTGCTGGAACTCAGGGTCCTCGGGCGCGATCGTCTCGTTGGTCCAGCGGAACAACAGCCGCCAGTCCTCGCCCGGCACGCCGAGCATCTCGGCGATCACCGCGATCGTGATCGGTGCCGCCACGTCCTGCACGAAGTCGCACGCGCCCTTCTCGTTGGCCTCGTCCAGGATCTGCCGGGTGATCCGCTCCACCTTGGGCGCCCAGTGCTGCACCATGCGCGGCGTGAACTGCTTGGCCGTCACCGCGCGGTAGGTGCGGTGCTCGGGCGGATCCATGGTGAGCAGGTGGCGCAGCTTCACCTGGTCCGGCGGGATGTCGCGCGTGAACACCGCGAGCCGCGGCTCGATGATGAAGTCGGTCGGGTTCTTGCCGATCTCGACGATGTCCGCGTGCTTCACGATCGCGTAGAACGGGTCGAAATCGGCGCCCTGGAACAAGTGGACCGGCGCGTGCTTGCGCAGGTACGTCCACTCGGCGTGCGGGTAGCCGTTCTGCTCGTAGTGCGCGGGCGAGATGACGTCGAGCTTGTCGAGCGAAAGCCCTTCGAGGCTCGGGATCGCGGCGGCGGCCATGCGGGTCCTCCCAGGATGCCGCGCCAGCATAGCGCCGATTGTGGACCGAGTGGGCGCCGTCACTTCTCGACGGCGAGCTGCACTCCCGCGATGCCGAGGCTCAGCGTGACGCCGGTGTTCTGCGCCACCATGCGCACCTCGACGCCCTTTTCGTTGCTCATCACGACGCCGGCTCCGCCCTCGCCGACGGTCGAGGAGCCCTGCTTCGCGCCGTACTTCCCGTCGAAATCGTCCAGGCTCTTCAAGAAGTAGACGCGGCCGGTCGCCTGCACCGAGGTCACGCCGACGGCGACCACCATCAGCCCGCTCATGGTCACGTGGTAGATCTTGTTCTGGTACTCGAGCGTGCCCTTGCCCCAGGAGTAGCCGACGCCCACCGAGACCGACTTCGCCTCGATCTTGATGGTGGCGTCGGGCTCCGGCTGTTCGGGCGGAGGACCGCTCGGGGCCGAGGTGCACGACACGAGCCCGAGGAGAACGAGCGAAACCAGCTCCCTCTTCATGTCCCGAGCATACCCTCGCCCGCTCGTGCCAGACTAGCGCGCAGAGGAGACGGCGATGCTGCTGCAGGGCCTGCGCGTGGTCGAGATGGGCTTCTGGGTGGCCGCCCCCGCGGCCGCGGGCCTGCTCGCGGACTGGGGCGCCGACGTGGTGAAGATCGAGCCGCCGCGCGGCGACCCGATGCGCCAGTTCTACCGGGTGCTCGCGGGCGTCGAGCTGCCCTCGTGCCCCGGGTTCGACCTCGACAACCGCGGCAAGCGCTCAGTCGCGCTCGACCTGGCCGACCCGGCCGCGCGCGCAGCGGCGCGCGCGCTCGTGCTGGGCGCCGACGTGTTCATCACCAACTACCGCCTCGACGCGCTCGCGCGGCTCGGCTTCGACTACGAGTCACTCGCGGCCGAGAGCCCGCGGCTCGTCTACGGTCA
>Ga0187779_10002934_pt1 | contig 10386 bp, 11 predicted proteins | sample 1015_Q2_SP10_10__FD_132435 | JGI IMG/M metagenome (GOLD analysis project Ga0187779, IMG submission 132435) | Tropical peat soil microbial communities from peatlands in Department of Meta, Colombia - 1015_Q2_SP10_10_MG | ecosystem: Environmental > Terrestrial > Soil > Wetlands > Peat | place...
CCAATAATTATCATATCCACATCTGGCTGGGCATCTACGTCAATGGGACGCATTATGCACTGCCCTATGCCATCGGGATGAAGAACCCAGGCGCTCCTGGACCCCCGGGGCAGTTTGTGAACTCCGCGAACTGCTTCTACCACCTGCACACCCATGACTCATCGGGCATCGTGCACGTCGAGGACACCGACGTGAGCGGCACACCCATCACGGGCACGATCTACACGCTCAAATCGGTGTTTGACGTCTGGGGCATCACGGTCAGTAGCACGCAGGTCGGCGCGTTCAGCGGTCCTGTGCGCGTGTATACCTCAGGCCAAGTCTATCGTGGCGACATGAACGGCGGCCTCGTGTCGGCGTCGACCTACACGCAGTGGACGGGCGACCCCAATGCCATCCCGCTGTACTCACATGAGGTCATCTTCCTCGAGGTCGGTCCTACGTATCCGGCACAGCTCCCGAACGTCGGTTTCTACACGGAGTTCTAATCGCCGGCGAAAGCGAGCGGCGAAGGCCGGACAAGGGCGCGGTCACGCGCCCTTGCTATTTCCCGCGTTCATTGCTGCAGATTGTCATCATCGCGCAGCCAGCGTTTGAGCCGTCTCTATTCCGTTGATGGGCGCGGCGACACGCCCGAAGCACTAACCTGAGAAGCAGTAAGAATCTGAAGACGCGTCCCCGCCCTCAAGGCGCACCTGATGCGGTCGACGGTCGTCGAACTCAACAAAGAATCTCTTGTCCAGCGTAATCCCGCCGTCGTCGCCAGCGTCTAGCTTGACCATCCAGCCCTTGACGCCGTCGGGATAGAACTGCTCGTCCCACGAGCGGTAGAGTGAGTTGGTGAAATACACCCGTTTGCCGTCACGGCTGATCTCTACCATCTGCGGGCCGCCGTTACGTTTTTGCCCGGGCTGAGCGGGGTGTTCTGTGCGGCGGACGATCCCACCAATGTGCACCGAACCGGTGAGTTTTGGTTTAAATGGATCGGAGACGTCATACTGGCGCAGCTCCCCAGTGCCCCAACAAGAAACATACAAGAAGCGATCATCAAGCGATAGGTCGATATCGGTGACAAGTGGTGGAACTGCCTTGAAGCCTTTGAGAATCGGTGGCAAGCTCGACTCATCGGCAGGCTCCGCTGGTATGTCGATCACCTTCGTCACTGCCCAACTGCCATTATTGCGGTGCCACACCCAAATGGAACTTGACAGATCCTTGAGCGATATGACCGTGTCGACAAAACCGTATTCCTTGTTTGGATCGTGTGAAGGACGCAGCTCTAGCACTGCCTGATACTCGGCTCCCAAGTCGACCGATTGCACGTGCGTGCGCTTGCGCAAGTCCCAAAAGTGCAACTGGTGTCCGTACTTGCCGCCGAGCAGCAGCTCGGCGTTGAGGCCGTCTTCAATCATATCCGGCGTGCCCCACTCGCTTGTCACCATGACGTCGTGCCCTAGATGCCAGAAAAAATCGTACGCTAGATACTGCGGCCCACGATCTGCCTCCCACGGCCCCTTCACAGTGAAGTCGTAGTGATCGAGCCTCAAAATGCCTCCAGGGCCCTTACCGACGCCATTGCCCAAGCCGCTGACGTAGATGTCGTCCGGCCCACAATGAACGGTGTGTAAGCGCGAGTACCCAGACCGAGCCACGACGTCTTTGGGCTCGATGGTCTTGACGATTTTTGGGTTCCGCGGATCCGGCTTTGTATCCACAATGTAGATGCGAGACGAACGCAGGCCGGGCACTATCAAGTATCGGCGCTCTATATGCGGATGACCAGCCCACGGGCACAAGGCAGAACTACACGCGTTCCATCCGAAGTGATGCAGTTCGTCATCCGTGCCCGGCATCTGGACCTGACCAACGCACGTGCCGTACGTTTTTGATGCCGGATCGACATCGATCACTGCGAGTGCATCATGCTGGCCATCACTTTTTATGCTCAGCATGGCAACATAGGCCAGCTTCTCGCTAGGTGCTTGCATGGCCATTTTCGCAGAGGGATAGAATGTTGGATCGGGTTTGAGCTGCATAACCGACTCCTCATGCCCCACAGATCAGTGGGGCACACAGAATTAAGGTGGTGCCTGAAAACTCCTACTATGCCTAGACGATCAACACAAAAAGCCCGCTGGCAATGAGCGCGACCGCCCATACAAGGTCGAAATTGAACCAGGTAGCTCTAAGGATACGCACGCCGACGCGGTCAAAAACAACCCATGCTACCGCGGTCATGGTGAGGATGTAGCCAAACGTGTGTACGGCGACTGCAAAGGGCCAATCGCTTAATGGCAATGCTGGAAGCGATACGCTGCCGACGACACTCACGTGCATTTCAGGCATACGGCCGTCCATCGAACCGGTGAGGAACGGCAACAGCATGAGCCCAGCGCCGTGCCCGGTTGCCATGAGGAAAGCCCATGTACCAAGCCCTGCAAACCCGACACGCATTCCAACCCAACGCACGTGCCGCGCCCGCACAAGCCGGTAGAGACCGAACGTCAGTAGCAGCGCGGCAGCACCCGCGCGCAAGGCACCTTGCGGTACGAATAGTTCTGCAACGGTCGCGAGAACCACGAGCGATGCGATCGAGACTAGATGTCCAAGAACAATGGGTGGCAATGCAGCAAACACAGATCGCACACTTTTGTCTTGTAGGCCGAGCGCGACGGCAAACAGCCAACCCATACCTGGATTGAGACCGTGATAGCAGCCGAGCGTAAATAACGCAAACCAAACCCAGTGGTGGCTCATGAGAGCGTACAGCTCTACGGCGACGGTGCTGTCACGCTGGGGAAGGCGACGGCAAGGGACACGTTTTCCTTATGCAGTAAGGATTACTGCTGCAGATTGTCGTCATCGCGCAGCCAGCGGTTGATAAACGAGATGATGTCCGCCTTGTTCACCGTGTCCATGGTCGCCATACGCGTCCAGGCCGTGAGCGCGATGGTTTGGTTCATCGAAGGGTAGGGCGCGACGACGACGGCCTGACCGCTCTCCACCGCTTGCTGCACCTCTTGCGGCGTGGGTGTGCTCACTCCCGGCGGTAGCAGGCGCGTGTTGAACTCGCCCGCGATCTCGGCCAGCGCGTTGACCGTGTCCGGACACAGGCAGTTGTACTGCAGCAAGATGTTCCCGTGCTCGAGCAGATGCACTTGCACGTACTTCGGGAGCGCGGTCGAGTTGATGAGTTGCTTGGGGAAGACCTCGAGATGATATCCGGATGTCGGCGGATCGGAATTGTACTGGAAGTGGGCGAATCGCTTCATGTCCCCGGGTGCGTGCCCTTGGTGGCCTTGCACGGGATAGTGAATGCTCGCCAGCACGCTGGGCGCGGGGGAGGGCGAGACGCTCGGCCCGCTCAGGTGGGCGACGAGCAGCCATATAGCGCCGGCGACCACGATGACGGCAACCGCGAGCGGCCAGAGCGAGAACAATCCTTGACGCCCCGCCGGTGGACGCGCCGGCGGACGGGTTTGCGAACGATCGTTGGGCATCAGATTACCCCGGAAAGACGGGAATGTCGTCGAACTGCTCGGTGATCTGGGAGCGGTACGAGCCGCGCCCATACGCGATCAGGTCGACGCTATAGACGTGGCCGTTCGTGGTCGAACGCACGGTGACGACGCCGAGCGGCACATCAGTCGTTTGCCACGCTTCCACGCGTGCCTGCGGCAGTCCGTTGGCCATGCCGATGCTGCGAGCGGCAAAATCGACAGTCGTGTGCACCGCCTGCAGGCTCTTGTTTCCGGCTCGGATGTTCTCGGGCAGCGATGCGGCGACCGTGCCCGAGCGGTCGTCGGGGAGCGGTAAGGCGCCGTAGAGCACGAGGGATTGCAGCGTTTGCGCTGGGGCGGACAACGGCTGACCGGGCCCCGTGCTCAAGCGGAAGACTGCATCACCGATCTTGATGACCCCGGCGACGAAGGCATACGTGCGGGCTGGGTCGTTGAAATCCGGTGCATCGACATACATCTTCCAGATCAACTCGCCGCCGGCCACATTGTTCGCGGGTACCGGTTGGCCGGCCAAGCCGGAGGTCTGCGTCTGCGTCTCGACATAGGCGCGCTGTGTGTCGTGCAATGTCTCGGATCCAAACCCGATCGTCTTGACGAGCAAGGTCGTGCCGTCCACCGACACCCGGAAGCGCAACCAGTCGCCGCTCTGCGGAGCGACAAAGAGGTAGCCGAGCAGTTGGGTCTGGGTGATCAAGTCGCCGGGCTTGGGCGAGAGGGACATCGTCTGGCCATCGGGTGCTGCTGTTCGCGGGCTCACGAGCACGAGCAGCGCCACCGCGACCAGCACCCGCCCTACGAACAGCGCGCGCACACGCCGTAGAAGTTGAGCTCGTGCTCGGTCAGGCGGAAACGCAGACCGCTCGCCAGCATGCGTTCGAACGCCGAGATGGCGCGGCACGGCACGTCGTCCACCTTACCGCAGCGCGTGCAGACCGCATGGTGATGGTGCCCGACGCCGCAGTAGAGGTAGGCGCCCTCGCCGCCGGGCCGACCCACGGCCGAGACCAAACCCAAGCCGCGTAGGGTCTCCAGCGTGCGATAGACAGTCGCCAAGCCGATGCGCGGCTGCGAACGCGCCAGACGTGCGTAGAGCTCTTGAGCGGTGAGGTACTTGCGGGCGGCGGCGAGCTCTCGCATGATGGACCGGCGCTGGCTCGTGAGCCGGTGCGGCGTCCGTGCGAACGTGGTCTGCCAGGAGCGCTCGTCGCGCGATCGTGCGCTCATCGCACGCGAGCTTCCGTGCGGCGGGCGTCGAGCAGAGCGGTCAAGAGCGACCGTCGCTTGGGCGAGAACGCCATGGCCAAGAAGAAACAGGCGGTGGCGACGAGGACGATGCTCGCGCCGGAGGCGACGTTCAAATAGTACGAGAGGTAGAGCCCCACGATACCGGATCCGATGCCGATGGCGGCCGAGATGAGCATCATCGGTGCAAAACGGTTGGTGAGCTGGTATGCGGTCGCCGCAGGCGTCACCAGGAGCGCCGCCACCAAGATGATGCCGGCGGCTTGCAAAGAGACGATGATGGTCACCGCCAGCAACACGAGCACGAGGGAGGACAGGAGTTCGACAGGGATCCCGCTGGCGCCGGCCGACACCGGATCGAACGAGGCAAAAAGCAGCTCCTTGTACAGCACCGCCACCACTGCGAGCACGCCGATCGTGAGTGCAGTGATGATGATGAGATCGGTACGGTCGATCGCGAGGATATTGCCGAAGAGAAAGTCCTGCAGGTCGACCACGTAGGTTCGTACGCGCGACATCAGCGCGATACCCAGCGCAAACGCTGCGGTGAAGAAGACCCCGATGGTGGTGTCGAGCGAGACCTCGCTCTTTCGGCTCACGGCGCCGATGCCCAGCGCGGTGAGTATGGTGAACACGAGTCCGCCCACGTAGAGGTCGATCTTGAGCAGATAGGCGATAACGATGCCGGCGAACGAGGCATGCGCGAGCCCGTCACCGATGAACGACATGTTGCGCAACACGACGTACACGCCGATCACCGAACAGACCAAACCGATGAGCATGGCGGCCACCACCGCCCGGATCATGAAGGCGTTATGGAGTGGCGCGGTGATGAAATCCATGGTCAGGCCGGCGACGGGCTGGCGAACAGCACGTGGCTGCCAAATGTAGTGGAGAGCGTTTCGGTGGTGAGCACGGTTTGCGGGGTACCGTACGCGACCACGCGATGGTTCAAGCACAGAACGCGGTCGAACCATTCGGCGACGCAAGAAAGATCGTGCGTCGTGGCCAGGATCGTCGTGCCCCGCTGCTGCAGCTGTTCGAGCAGAGTGAAGATGGCGTGCTGAGTCGTGGCGTCGACGCCCGCGATCGGCTCGTCGAGCAGCATGAGCTTGGGTTGCTGCACGAGCGCGCGCGCAACGAAGACCCGCTGCTGCTGGCCACCGGAGAGCTGGCCGATCTGCGTGTCTGCGTAAGCGCTCATGCCGACCTGCTCGATGGCGCGCTCCGCCGCCGCGTGTTCGTGAGCATGAGGACGGCGCAGGAGGCCTAATCCGCCATACGTGCCCATGAGCACGACGTCGCGCACGGTGACCGGAAACGACCAGTTCACCGCCTCGCTCTGTGGAACGTAGCCGATAAGGTGCTGGGCGGCGGGGCCGGGCGCCATGCCGAAGATGCTGACCGAGCCGCACTGCACGGGCACAAGACCCGCCAGGACCTTGAGCAGGGTCGATTTGCCCGAGCCGTTCGGGCCGATGATGCCGACGAACTCGCCGACCGCGACCTCGAAGGAAACTTCATCCAGGACATCGCGCCCGAAGTAACCGGCGCAGACGCCCGCAACGGATATCGCCATGCCGAGCGCGGCGTCGCGATGCGCTTTTTCGTGGCCCTCGTGGCCGTGCAGATGGGGGACCGCAGGCGCGACCACGTGACTGTGGTCGAGCGGCTGCGCTACCGTGGCGGGCGGGACGTGGGTGTGCTCGTGCCCTTCGTGGGTCCTGCTCACGATCGCAGCGCCTGGACGATCGTGTCGACGTTGTGGCGCATCATCCCCTCGTAGGTGGCAAGCTCGGGTGTGGTGCCTAAGGAGTCGTCATAGAGATCGGTCACCGTCGCGATCCCCGCGCTCTCGGCGAGCTGATTGGCCAGGCGTGGTGAGAACTCCGGTTCGGCGAAGATCGCGCGCACGTGATTGGCCCGCGCGGTCTCCACAAGCGCGGCGAGCTCTGCGGCTGACGGCTCGCGCCCTGGAGATGGTTCGATCGCGCCGATGTCGCGGATGCCATAACGCCGGTCGAAATAATACCAGGCGTCATGAAAGGCGATCATGGCACGACGATCGATCGGGATGGTGGCGATGCGCGTGCGCGTCCACTCATCGAGCTGGGCGAGGCGGTTGATCTCTGCATGCGCATTGAAGCGGTAGGTTTGCGCGTTGGCGTGGTCGGCGGATACGAGTTCGCGCGCGATTCGCGCCACGTAAAGCTCAGCGTAGTTCGGGTCGAGCCAGAAATGAGGATTCTCAGCTGGCGTAAGTCCGCCGCTCGACGTGCCGGCTGGCCTTGCCTCACCAGGGATGGCCTCGCTCAGGACGACCACGTGGGCGTGAGGTGCCGAGGTGCGGATGAGCTTGCCAAGCCAGCTTTCCAGGCCCGCGCCGTTCTCGAACACCAAGGTCGCGCTGGAAAGGGCGACGATGTCGCTCGGCGCCGGCTCGTACGTCTCGGGTGATACTCCCACGGGGACGAGGATTCGGACGTCGGCGACGTCATCTGCGACAGAGCGCACGAGGGCCCCGATGGTGGATGTGGTGACGACGACGACCAGACGGTTTGAGGGTGAGGTCGAAGGTGCGTTGCCCGAGCCGTGTCCACACGCACCGAGCGCCAAGGTCAGCGCGAGTGCGCCCAGGGCCCGTCGCTTATCGAGAATCATTCTCGATAATAGTACGGCCGAGGGCGTTGCCTGTCAACCCGTCAGGCGGACAATGCTGAGGCTTTGTAGGTCTCCATCACGTCGCGGACATAGGCTTGGGTCTCGGGATACGGAGGGATGCCGCCGTACTTGTCGACCGCGGCAGGGCCGGCGTTGTAAGCAGCGAGAGCAAGATCCACGTGGCCGTTGTAACGGTCCAACAATTGGCGCAAGAACTGCGTGCCGCCCTCGATGTTCTGGCGCGGATCGAACGCATCGTGCACACCCAAAGCCTTGGCGGTGTCAGGCATGAGCTGCATGAGTCCCATCGCTCCGGTCTTCGATATCGCCGTTGGTGAATATCCCGACTCGTGTCGGATGACAGCGCTGACGAGTAAAGGGTCGATCTCGTGCCTGCGCGCGGCGTCGGTGATGATCTTTCCATAGCGCTGATAGTGCGGCCCGCCGCCTGCGGGCGCCTTGGTCGAGGAAGGGTTTGGATCGCAGGGCTTTTTCTGCGACTCGCCGAGCGTCTTGATCGCCTGAGCAAGCTGTCGCTCGAGACCGTTGAGCTGTTGGGTCAATCCTCTGACGAGCTGTGCGAACTGGCGCTCGATCGCCGCGAGAGAGCTCGTCCCGGCATGAGCTTGATTGCTGGCGCGTGGCATCGTCTGGTTGCCGTCGGGGTCGTCATCGAACGAAATGTCGATCGGGTTATAGATGGGCATCTGGTCGAGGATCTGCGATGCAGTCGGATCGATATTCATGATCAAGCTCCTCTTCGGCTGTGTCCACCTGTATCACGCACGCCGTCCCCGCATCTAGGCGCCACCCGCAAGGAGGTCCCGATGTCGGAAAGTTGGTCCAGGCTCTGCGCTGACGTCGTCTCGGCCTGGAACAAGAAGTCATCGATCCGGCTTCGCTGGGCGACAGCCGCGTCGAGCTCGGGATCGCCACCCGGCCGATATGCGCCGATAGCGAAAAGGTCTTCTGCCCGCTCGAGGGCGGCAAGCGCTTTACGAACGAGTGCGGCGTCGGCAGCATGGGCGGCCGGCACCAGCGAGCGCATGAGCCTGCTGGAGCTGCGCAGCGCGTCGATGGGTGGATAGCGTCCAGCTTCGCTCAGCCGGCGCGAGAGCACGATGTGCCCGTCCAGCAGACCGCGCACGGTGTCGGTCACGGGCTCGAAAGGATCGTCCCCGTCGACGAGCACTGCGAAGATCCCGGTGATGCTGCCGGTTGGGCGGGCGCCGGCGCGCTCGACGAGCGACGCCAAGGCACCGACCATCGAAGCCGGATATCCTCGGTGCGCGGCTGGCTCTCCGGTCGCGAGCGCCGTCTCGCGCCATGCGTTCGCCACGCGGGTCAGTGAGTCGACGGTCAGCAAGACGTCCATCCCTCGGTCACATAGCCATTCGGCTTGCGCGAGCGCGGTGGTGGCAGCCGCAAAGCGCTCGCGGGGGGAGGCATCTGCCGTCGCGCAGACCAGCGTCGTCGTATCCCAAGCCGGGCTCGAGCGCAGTTCGGCAGCTGCCTCGGCCGCCTCTCGTCCTCGCTCTCCGATGAGCGCGACGACATGAGCGTCGAGTAGCGCGTGCTCAGCGATGCGTCGCAGCAACGTCGACTTCCCGACACCAGCCCCGGAGAAGAGCGCGATACGCTGTCCTTTGCCGATCGTGCACAAGGCGTCGATCGCGGCGATTCCCGTGGTCAGCTTCGCGGAGACCCGGCGCCGCTCGCTTAGCGCCAGCGGCCGCGGGGTGCGGGACTGCACCTGACACGCTGCCTCGTCTGCACCGCGCCCCCAAGCATCGACGCAGCGCCCCAGAAGACCGGGGCCGCAATACGCGCCGAGTCGCGCTCCGTCGCACCTGGCAGTCGCTCCCACTCGGACTTGATCGGGGCGTTCTATCGGAACGCAGACGGCCTCCTCACCTCGGACTTCGCAGACCTCGGCGTGAATGGCTGTTGGACCCGCGTCTATCTCGATGACGTGCCCCGGGCAAGCACCCCAGATGCGCACGACGAGCGAGAGCGCGCGACACTCGGTGACTCGCCCCGTGCGGACCCAGCCGTCGCCCTGCGCATACGAGAACGGCAGCGGCTGGGTCGCCTCCCGGCTCACGTCTGGGCTGCGGCGGCGACGAGCAACGCCGCCCGCTGGTCCATGAGCCCGTCGACTCCGCCACCGTCCGCCTCGATGCGAAGGTCGCCCCGAATGAGCGTGGGATCGCCGGCAACCGGAAGCTGCTCGCCAAGCGCCTCCACCAGGTCGGGGTGGACCAGCACTCGTCTTTTTCGCCGCGGCCCCGCTACCGCTAACGCTTCATCCACGAATGCGACGATGACCGCGGGATGGAGCACCACAGCGTGGCGCAACGCGCGACCGCACGCGATCGAAGCTAAGCGAATGGCTTCGTTGCGTATCTGGATTGAGTGATCGCACATCGCCCTCGATGGGATCTGAAAATCGTGCCCGTGCGCCGGTACCTCACTTGTAGCTGCGACCTGGGCTGGCTCTTGTTGAGCCTCCGCGGACGGCTGCGCATCGGTTCCTGAGTCCCGGCTCATGGCGGTCTCGTTTGGCCCTGGCGCTGCGCCGTCACCGCGCTTGGCCACCGCCTCGTCATGTGCGGCTTCTAATCGTGGTGATGGGTCCTCGACCGACACGGATTCTAAAGAAGGCGCCAGCACGGGTTCGCCAAGGCAGCGAGGAACAAATGGCGCAAACCCGGCGTCAGCCATGCGTCCGGCCGTTGAGGTGTTGCGCGATGCGCTCTCGTATCTCGAGAGGATACTGGCGCAACACCTGCTCGCGCAAATGCGGCGGCAATCCGCTCAGCACGTAGGCGGCGGTGTGAGGCAGCTCCCGCTGCAACGTCGATCCGAGCAGCGAAGCTGCGCTTGCTTGCGATCGGGCTTTGTCTTCGAGATGCCAGCGCCGCGCAAGCAGCACGAGTCCGCTTAGCCCGGCCAGCGCGAG
>Ga0187779_10002935_pt1 | contig 10385 bp, 8 predicted proteins | sample 1015_Q2_SP10_10__FD_132435 | JGI IMG/M metagenome (GOLD analysis project Ga0187779, IMG submission 132435) | Tropical peat soil microbial communities from peatlands in Department of Meta, Colombia - 1015_Q2_SP10_10_MG | ecosystem: Environmental > Terrestrial > Soil > Wetlands > Peat | place...
CACAAGTCGGTGCGTGGCTCGGATCCCGATGCAGCGCTTTATTGGTTCGCTCGGATGATTAAAGGAGGAGAAGACCCCGAATTCTTGGCGAGAAGACTCGTTCGAATGGCGACAGAAGATATAGGGCTTGCAGATCCTTCAGCCCTTTCATTGGCAATCTCCGCCTGGGATGCCTATCAACGTCTCGGATCTCCCGAAGGAGAGTTAGCCCTTGCAGAACTCATCATCTATCTCGCTCTTGCGCCTAAAAGTAATGCCGCTTATACCGCCTACTCCTCTGCATTAGAGACAGCCACCCAAAGCTCTCACCTCTCACCGCCTGAAACTATTCTCAATGCACCTACGAAACTTATGAAAGAAATGGGTTATGGCAAAGATTATCTCTACGATCATGATCAGCAAGATGGGTTTTCGGGTCAGGACTATTTTCCCCCTTCACTTGGAAGAAAAAGCTTTTATACTCCTCAAGAGCGTGGCTTTGAGAGGGAGATGAAAAAGAGAATGGACTATTTTTTCCACTTAAGACAAAAAAAAAGCTTCCTGTAAAAACAGGAAGCTCAATGGAAGTGATGCGGTCGCTTGAGCAAATAAAGAGCACGTATCAAAAAGATACTTAAAGCTCTTACGCCTCTATAAGAGAGCATGCTGTCTCAAGTGCCCGAGATGAGTTAAATCGATGAAAAATCGATAAAACCGATTATAAAATCTATGAACATCTCAGGGGCATCAAGTCCATACATCCTCAATAAGAGGATGAAGAGTATGAAGAGTTCAGTCTTCAAATACCCTCAATTTCAATATAACATTTAATAATTAAAATTTAAAGTGAAATTATTTTCTGTATTTGGTATTATCTATTTCTTTTATTTGCTTTTTTAATTTATCTAATGAAAAGTATTGCGGCCTTTCAGGGCCCTTGTCAGTGTCTTGCATCTGTCTTGCATAAAACCCAAGTCTTGAGACAGCTACCTGAACCTCCCCTTTCCCATCGAGAAACAGTAGGCTTGTTGGCTCTCCACCATGAATGAGCACACCATCTGTCGAATATTTTCCAGAGAGAAGAAAATGTGGCACCGTCGAGATGATGCCTAAGGCGATAGTGGGATCTTCTTCTTTCTCATAAAAATTGATTCCGGGGTTGTCTCCTCCTCGGATGAGAGTGGATAGCTTATTATTTTTATTGCAGAGCACTATCCCGCTTCCTCCCTCAGAAATAGGGAAAAACCCTCCTAGCATCTCCTGCTTTGTATCCAGAATAAAAAGGGAGGGATAATCTCCGCCGCGAAGCTCAAGGCGCGGTGAAGAATTTTGATCATTCAAACTCAGCTGAAACACGCCCTGCTGGTCGATCATAATAGTTCCAAGAGCTGCCCCTTGCTTATCTTTGATGGCAATGATGGGCTGGTCGCCTATGACTTGCATCTCAATGCAGGCTTTGCTTTGAGGATTTTTGATGACAAGTCTTTCAACTTCAAGTGCTTTTTCGGTCTTGGAAAATCCAAAAAAGATAAAGAATAAAAGACCTCCTCCGAAGAAAAAAGATGCAAGCAATGCCTGGCGCAAAAAAATTTTCATAATGGCGCTCCTTTTCTTCATCTTAGACTTTCAATTTTAAAATGCGATAAGTTATTTTGCGGAAATGATAATCTATTTACTTCTGATCTTATCCTCCCTTTTAACCGGCTGCGGGAGAAATCCTGTCACGGGGAAAAGCGAAATTCAACTGATTACCGAATCTCAAGAAATACAAATCGGTGAAGAGAACTTTCGCTATCTTCAACAGATAGAAGGCGGAGATTATGTGACAGATCCAAAGCTTCAATCTTATGTGTCTCATATCGGCATGTCTCTTGCAAGGTTAAGTGATCGTCCTCAGCTCCCCTATCAGTTTGTCATCATCGATAACCCTATTCCTAATGCCTGGTCGCTGCCGGGTGGAAAGATCGGTATCAATCGTGGGCTTCTCGTACTTTTGGATAATGAAGCGGAACTCGCAGCTGTCCTTGCTCACGAGATTGTCCATAGCGCAGCAAGACACAGTGCGAAAGGAATCGAACGCTCTCTTTTGATTGGAGCAGGGCTCGCAGGTGCTAAAATAGCACTGAAGAATAATAAATATGAAGATGTGATCATTTGTGGGGCGCAAGCAGGTGCAGGTCTTTTAGTCCTCCATTACAGTAGAGATGCGGAGTATGAGGCAGACCGTTATGGGATTGAATACATTGTAAGAGCAGGCTACGAACCCTATGCTGCAGTGACCCTTCAGGAGAAGTTTTTAAAACTCTCCAAACAAGAAAAGAGTAGACCTCCTACCATCTTCTCTTCTCACCCCCCTTCGGAAGACAGGATTCGGGAAAATATCCAAATCGCTTCTCACTATCATGTCAAAGGCAAACTGGGAGCCCAAGAATATCAAACGATGATCTCGCCCTTGAAAGACCAAGCTCCTGCCTATGAAAAACTGCAGGAAGGTTATGAGGCATTTGTCTTAAAGCAGTATCACAAAGCACTCAAACTTGCGGACGAAGGAATTGCCCTTTCTCCTCGCATTCCTCACCTTTGGGGACTCAAAGGTAAATCCGAGCTCAAACTAGACGATCTGATAAACGCCAGGAACTCTTTAAATCGCGCGATAGAAATCAATGACCACTATTTTGAATTTTACTATTTGCGTGGGATCATTGAGCATCGAGAAGGCAACTACAAAGCGGCTCGCAGAGATTTCCAGAAAAGTTACGATCTTCTGCCTACAGAAGAGGCTGCTGCTGGCTTAAATTCTACTAAAATGTATCCCTAAGAAAGTGTTTGAAAATTCCTTTCTAATAATCGAAGTCGCTCCAGTCGCCTATACAGAAGCGCTCATTGCGGTTAAGAGCGTCGATGGTGCTCATCTCATCTGCTGAAAGATGAAAGTCAAAGAGATCGAAATTTTCTTTAAGATGTTTGAGTGAACTTGCTTTGGGGATGACAGGAATATTCCTTTGAATCATCCAGCGAAGAGTGACCTGAGAAGCGGTTTTGTGGTGATGGGTGCCGATTTTTTTGAGAACAGGATCTTCTGCCAAAGCTCCTTTGGCAAGAGGTCGAAAGGCACAAAGAGCCACTTGATGTTTCTTACAAAAATCTAGAAGCGCTTTCTGATAGAGATAAGGGTGAAACTCAACTTGATTGACATCAAACTCGACCTTTTCTGCCAAAAGATCTTCCATATGATGGATGGTAAAATTGCTGACCCCTATGCTGCGCAACTTCTTTTTATGACGAAGCTCTTGCATGACTTTAAGCACCTCTGCCATGGGCATTTTTCGATTAGGCCAATGGATCAGATAAAGATCCAGGTATTCCGTTTGAAGCTCATCTAATACCTTGTCTAACTCTTTCTCAATCGTTTTTGGATTGAGGATATCGTACCATACTTTGGAAGTGATGAATAACTCTTCTCGCGGAAACCCTTTTATCGCCTTACCAATCTCTTCATGGTTATCATAAACATGTGCCGTATCGATATGGCGATAACCCACTTCGAGCGCCATTTCGACAACCTTTCGACACTCTCGACCCACAAGACGGTACGTTCCTAGCCCTACAAGTGGCATGGAATAGCCAGATTTAAGGACGACTGAGTCTTTCATAAATACGATCACATTTTGCTGCTAAGATAAAATCGCTCTCTGTAAGCCCATTGATCTTGTGCGTCCAAATCATCACCTTTACTACGCCCCATGCGAGATAGAGATCTGGATGATGCCCTTCGATCTCTGCGATCTCCCCTACTTCATTCGTAAACATAAGTGCCTGCCTGAAATCTTTGAAGTGATACACCTTTTTCAAGTGATGTTCATCGATAATGTTCCATCCACTTTCAAGCTGATCATAAAGAGTCACCAAAATGTCGCCTTTTAAAGGAAGCCCTCCCGATTCACAAGGAACACATTTTTTTTGAGCTAAAGGCTCCATCTGATCCCCCCATAAAGCATTCAATGCAAAGAGAAAAATAAAAAACATCAATTAAGAAAGTATTTGTAAATTCATTTCCCCCGGGAAAAAGATCTTTTCGATCACTTTAAAACAATCCTCCTCTCCAATATGCTCGTCCCGATATTGGCATCGTCAGATTATTTTAAATTCCTACGAAAATCTCATTTTTCTCGAGGGAAAGCAATTTTCAAACACTTTCTAAAAAATACCTTTTACCTTAATTTTCTGCATCCAAAAAAACCTTCCTTGATAAAGATTTCCTTGAACCATTTTTAACTAAAAGTTTATCATTTCTTTAAAACACCCTAAAAAGATAGATCTATAATGGATACGGTTAAATTATTTTTTACAACTTCCTTTCCTATTCGCTCAAATGATACGGGAGATTTTTTCACTCTCGCCGCGGATATGGCTCTTATGCCTGCCCACTATTTATTGGGCGGGAAAAACGTCTTTGTCTTCCCAAAAGGAACTTATTTCGAAGTGACTCATCATAAAACCTATCATTCGAGTGACAAAAATTTCTTTCTCACCTCTATTATGATTATTCTCTTTATTCCTGGGACACTCCTTGGCTTCGGATTCAAATTTATAGCGCTTTTTTCTTCCGACCATGATGAAGAATTTGATTTAGTGTGTCATCATTTTACTCCTTTTCAACTTGGGCAAGAAAATCAACCTATAAATCAAAAAGAATATGATGAAAACGAAAGCCTTAAGTTAAAGCCTCCTTCGAATGGAGAGTATTTCCACGCTAAGGCTCCAGCTCTCGTCATCTATGGCCATAAACTAAAAATCAAAAAGGATGATTTTGCTTCTTTAAATCCCAAAAATCTTATTTTTGTCGGCGCGGATATTGTGGGAGAATCTGATTGGACTTTGAATCAATCCTGTTCTTCAGTCGAAGAAGCCCTTATCGATGGGAAGAATCATAGAAAGACTCTCTATAAAATAACCTCCGACGATGAAAAAGTACGCTCCTCCCTTATGGAAAAAGGGAAATCTCTGATAGAGCTTCGTTTCTGTGAGAGCATTTTACAAAAAATAACAAAGCCAGGTTTTAAAGTGGGCATGAGCTTTAAACTCGATGATCAAGTCATCGCTTGCTTTCATAGCTCCTTAGACAAACGTGATGGATCTGTTCCTAACTTCTGCAATGAGGCTATTGAGAAATTAAAGGACGCCATTAACTCTTCAGAAACAGCTGCTCAATTATCAATCGACACCTTTTTGGTTGAGGAATTCATGGAAGGAGAAATTAAAACATTGACCGTCTTCTTTTCTACTGATGAATCAAATGGCATGAGCACTTCTAGTGTAATGAGAAAGTCTAATCGGGGCCCGATAGTCATGCAGATGTTAAACCATTTTAAAAATGATCCAAAAAAATTAAATAAAAATTTTATCAGCTTCCTTATAGGTAATGATGACACATGATATTCACTTATTGGATCGGCTGCATTCAAAGATCAGCTCAAACAAGTTTTTGACGGCGATAACCATAACAAGTCTTTATTCGAGGATTTTTTTCCTAGTTGCAAATTGTATCAGCTCAGGGAAAAGACAAATTCATCCCTGATTTTTGGCCTGTATGAAAGCCGTTGTCTGACCCCAGGGAAATTGAACGGAGAACTCCTTTTCAGTGGAAAAAGAGGGGTCGTAGTCGGAGAGAGGGTAGCTGATGGTGATGACTTTTGTTTTTGAGGGTAGTTTTTGGGAAAGAAGTAGGATGGTTCTTTCATCGAGACAGGTGCCAGCAAGATAAATCGCCGTTGCGTTTGAGAGATCGGCATCGAGCATATTTAAGCACTCGAATGACAGATTGGGAAGGAAGCGTTTGGCAAGGGGATTTGCAATCTCGACAAAGGTAGGCACCCAATCTATCCCCTTTACAGGGCATTGGGTATGGAAGGCAAAAAAGAAGCTACTACGCCCTCTTCCGCAGCCGAGATCGATTAGTCTATCTTGAGGCGTCAGCGCTGCTTGTAAAGCGATTAGGTTGAGGGCAGAAAGTGGCGTCTCACCATATGTATAAATCTCTTGCTCACCTTTTTTTAGAAGAAACTCTCTTGAGATGGCATAAGGGTTTTTAAAGCGATAAGCGTGAAGGAGCGTTTCATCGATCTTACGGAAGTTCGGATTTTGATAAAAAAGTTCTCTATCCTTTCGCTCAAACCACTTTGTCTTAAGATAGGTTATCACCAATTAACCTTTTCTCCAGGTTCGAGAGGGAGAAATGTTTGAGGATCTAAGCTTTTTTCTTGCATGGCGAGAAAAAGATCATAGGGAGGTTGATTCATCGGTTCATCGGAAAGTGGAAAAGTTTTCCAGTGCATGCCTATACTTAAAGTGGAGTGCACATCTTGATGGATCTGGACTGCCTCTTGAGGATTCACATGGACAGGGCTCATGAAAGAGCGGGGCAAATAGGTCCCAATGGGGATAAGACTGAGATCCATTTTTTTAAAGTGCTCTCCCAAACTTTTAAAGTCATAAGGATTATATCCTGTATCTCCTACAAAATAAAATCTCTTTTTATTCTGAAATTCTACAACATACCCTGACCAAAGAGAGCGATTACGGTCAAAAATGCTTCTTCCCGAAAAGTGCTGTCCGGGAACGGCGGTGATGTTAATTCCCTCATATTTTCCATCTTCCCACCAAAAAAGCTCATTAACCTTCTCTATCCCTCTTTTTTTAAACCATTTTTTCAAACCTGTCGGAACGATCCAGACAGCTTCAGGAAATGAGCGATGTAATTTCTTTATTGTCTTTACATCCAGATGATCATAATGATTATGGCTGATGAGAATAAGATCGATCCGAGGAAGATCTTCAAAAGAAACAGGCGGCAGATGACGTCGCTTAGGGCCATAACATGGAATCGGAGAGCAACGATCACTCCATATCGGATCAGTTAATATATTTTTCCCTGAGCATGAGATAAGAAAGGTACAATGTCCCATCCACATAGCCGTGGGAAACAAAGGATTTACTTCTTTGGAAAGTCGTGGATAAGAAAATTGTTCCGGAGGTGCTGGCAAAGATTTTTTTTCATCGTAAAAGCCTAATCTCCAAAGAAGGATATTCCAAAGACTTCTCTTCTCATCTTTAATATAGGGACATCTAAATCTTCTTCTCTTCATGCGCACCCTCCACCTCTAATCTATCGTGAAGAGTACTCCGCTGTCAAGCTTAAAGGGACTGTGTCAGTGATAGAAGAATCTCCAAAAAATTGGATAGGCCCTGGGAAAAGATAGTGATCCTCCTCTTTCCAAAGGTCTCTCTTCTTGTCAAAGAGTTTAAACGGTTTTCCATTAAGGTCGACAAGAGCTTTTTTTATCACGGGTTTCGATTTGCCTTCTCTCATCTCAAAATGCATAAGAGAAATAATCGGGACTCCTCCTATTTTCCATTGGGAAGGAGGATGAATGAGATCTTTTACATAACACATATAGCCTGTAAATCCATCTCGAATGAGTACAGGAGCGATAAGACCCAGCGCGTAAGCATAGGTCGTGTCAAAATTGGATGGAAACCCCGCTCTTCCTTCATAGCCTAAAAAATGGCTCTGAGGAGAAAATTTCCCCTTAAATCCTTTTCTTTGGAGCTCTTTGGCTACGAGCTCCATAAAGAGTGTCTCTGTGGCAATCTGGGATACCTGAACATTACCATGCGGATCGCGCTCAAGTAGAAGCTGTTTTTGAATTTTTTCTGGTAAAAGTGCAAATGTGGAAGACACCTTTTTTGGAATTTCTTCGAGAGCGACCCCCTGAGCTAAGAGAAGATTGAGCTGTTTGATCAACTCATTCATCTCTGGGATAAACTCGATCAACCCTTCGGGGAAAAGAAAAATCCCCCACTCTCTTCCCCTCTCAAAACGTTTGATAACACAGTCGGTAATCTCTTGAACCAGCCCTGCGATGGTTTTCTTTTTTGCCGCCACTTCTTCTCCGATGAAGGCGAGATTGGGTTGAGTAGAAAGAGCGCACTCCAGTGTAATATGGGAGGCGGATCTTCCCATCAGCTTGATAAAATGGGTATATTTACGCGAAGAGATGGCATCACGGGCGATGTTTCCGATGATTTCGGAATAGGTTTTACAAGCCGTATCGAAACCGAATGGGACTTCGATATACACATCTCGAATATCCCCATCAATAGTTTTAGGAGCGCCTATGACTCTTGTAGAGCATCCTTCTTTTAAAAAATATTCTGCGAGAAGCGCTGCATTGGTATTTGAATCATCTCCTCCGATAATGATGAGGCCATCCAGTTTTAACTCTTTTACCACTTCGAGAGAGCTTTTAAATTGCTCGGGGGTCTCGATTTTAGTTCTCCCTGAGCCGATCAGATCAAAGCCCCCTTGATTGCGATATCGATCTATCTCCTCTTTTAAAAGTTCTCGCCATTGATTGGTGATAATCCCTTTAGGCCCATTTAAAAAACCAAAGAGGCGACTCTCTTGACTCAGGCGCTTCATTGAGTCGAAAATTCCCGCGATCACACTATGTCCTCCTGACGCAGGGCCTCCGGAAAGAACAACTCCTAGGCGTAAAACGGCCTTCTTACTTTGTCCTTGTACCCCTTCGAGATGGGGTTGCATGAAGGTATGAGGAAAAAGGCTTTTAATCGCTTCATTCCCCTCCATTTCCTGTTTTTTGATAAAGGAAAGAGAAGAGATATCTTTTAAAAGGGGTGGAATAGAGGGCAAAAAAGAGAGCCTAGCAAGCTGAAGTGGAGTCATAAATGTCCTATAATAAATAACTTAATGCTCTTTAACTTCAAAAATTAAGATTGCAATTTTGTCTGAAAACTACTACTATTAGAGAATACGTGGATTAATTTATGAAGACAAAATTTATTTTTATCACGGGAGGGGTCGTCTCTTCCCTCGGTAAAGGATTGACCTCGGCCTCTATCGCCTTGCTTTTAGAGCATCAAGGCTTAAAAGTGGCCATGCTCAAATTTGACCCTTATCTGAATGTCGATCCTGGGACGATGAACCCTTTTCAGCATGGGGAAGTGTATGTGACTGATGACGGGGCTGAGACAGACCTCGACCTTGGCCATTACTACCGTTTTACTAACTCTCCTCTTTCCCGCTTTTCCAATGCCACCACGGGCCAAATCTACGAAGCGGTCATTAAAAGAGAAAGAAAGGGAGATTATTTGGGAAAGACCGTTCAAGTCATCCCTCATGTGACAGATGAGATAAAACATCGCATCGTCTCTTGCTATGAACAGCAAAAAGACACAGACATCGTGCTCGTAGAAATCGGCGGCACGGTCGGCGATATCGAATCTCTCCCCTTTTTAGAAGCTATTCGGCAGTTTCGCTATGAAAGACCACAAGACTGCATCAATATCCACCTCACCTATGTCCCCTACCTCAAGGCAGCTGGTGAAGTAAAGACAAAACCGACACAACATTCCGTTCAAGTCCTTCGCGGGATCGGGATTATTCCCGATTTTATCGTGTGTAGATGCGAGCAACCTTTAAATCAAGAGATCAAAGATAAGATCAGCCTTTTTTGCAATGTCTCTAAAACAGCGGTGATCGACGAAGCGGATGTGCAATTCAGTGTGTATGAGGTACCTCTCTCCTTAAAAGAGCAAAAACTAGATGAAAAGATCTCCGCCTCGCTTGGCCTCCCTCATGCTTCTACCCCGCTCAAAGAGTGGGAAGAGATGCTGCGCAAAATGCGTGAGCCAAAAGGGAAAATCACCATCGGCCTCGTCGGAAAATATATGCAGCTTCAAGATGCGTACAAATCGGTAGTCGAAGCCCTCCAGCATGCAGCGATCGCCCATGAGGTCAGCCTGGAAATCAAGCGTATCGAGTCGGACAAAATCAGTGAAGAGAACATCGCAGAGACTCTCGGAGGTTGCGATGGCTATCTCATACCGGGCGGCTTTGGAGAAAGAGGCTGGCTTGGGAAAATTCTCACAGCCAAATATTGCAGGGAAAAGAAGATCCCCTATTTTGGCTTATGCCTTGGCATGCAGGTGATGGTCGTAGAATTTGCCCGACATGTTTTAGGTTTAAAAGAGGCCAACTCTACTGAGATGGATCCCAACACTCCTCATCCTGTGATCTCGCTTCTCAGTGAGCAGCACGGGGTAGAAAATCTTGGCGGAACGATGCGCCTCGGTGCTTATAGCTGCCAGATTAAAGCGGATACTAAAGCGATGAGTGCCTATGGGAAAAACCTCATCTCAGAAAGACATCGTCACCGCTGGGAATTTAATAACGCCTTCAAGAAGGCGTGTGAAGATCACGGTCTCATCATCTCGGGAACTCTGGCGGATGGCAAGCTCACAGAAATCGTCGAAGTGGCAAACCACCCCTGGATGGTAGGTGACCAATTTCATCCCGAATTCAAGTCGAAGCCCACCTCCCCTCA
>Ga0187779_10002936_pt1 | contig 10384 bp, 10 predicted proteins | sample 1015_Q2_SP10_10__FD_132435 | JGI IMG/M metagenome (GOLD analysis project Ga0187779, IMG submission 132435) | Tropical peat soil microbial communities from peatlands in Department of Meta, Colombia - 1015_Q2_SP10_10_MG | ecosystem: Environmental > Terrestrial > Soil > Wetlands > Peat | place...
AAGAATCTCGTGGATCGAATCAGAGGAGATTGAGAGGGACGAGTCGAAGCTCGACCTGATGGAGGCATATGACGGCGTAGTCCTCCCGCAGGGTTTCGGTGGAAGGGGGGTCGAGGGGAAGATAGCCGCCGCAAACAAAGCCAGGGAGGAAGGGATTCCGTTCTTGGGGCTCTGCTACGGCTTCCAGCTAGCCAGCGTGTCCTTCGCCAGGCACGTGCTCGGGCTGAAGGGGGCCAACACCACCGAAGCGGACCCAGCGACCCAGTATCCGGTCATCGACATGCTCCCCGAGCAGAGGGTGGTGACCGACCTCGGAGGGACCATGCGCCTCGGCGGCCATGACATCTTCATCAGGAAGCCGAGCAGGGCTTTCGAGCTCTACGGGACGGTCAAGATCAGGGAGAGGCATAGGCACAGATACGAGCTCAATCAGAAGTACCTCAAGAGGTTCGAGGACAAGGGGATGAAGTACACCGCCTTCAGCGACAACGGCAGGAGGGCGGAGATCCTCGAGCTCGAGGGGCACCCTTTCTACATGGCCACCCAGTACCACCCGGAGTACGTCAGCAGGCCAGAGAGGCCAGAGCCAATCTACGTCGCTTTCGTTGGGGCTTGTGTTAGAAGGGCGAAGCCTGCTCCAAGAGAACCACAGAGGATAAGGACCCTAAGCCGCTGAACAGGCACGGGCCAGTCTGAGGGCGAGCTCGGCTGCTTCCTTCGCTCCTTTCGCGAATAGGTAGACATTGGGTTCGATTCCGCTCCCACCCTCGTCGATCACTGCATCGAAGGCTCCGGAACCTGACCTAAGCCTGTCACGGATGGCTTCGGCAGCCGCGTCTGCAGTGCTTCTTCGTGAATGAGCTCCGACCGTTATGGCTCGAAGCCGTTCCTTTTTCATCGCTTTCGCAACCCGAGCATCGTATAGGACGTTGATGCAGGCCCTCAGGTTCGGGTCACGGTCCCGTGCTATCAGGAGGACCTTCGACATGTGGGCGGACGCTCCTGCTTCAGGGGGGAGCATCGCCTTCGCTCTGTCCTTGACCCTGACGATTCTTCCAGGGATAGCGACTACGTCGGCAGGAGTTGCCGCCTCCTCGGCTGCCAGGGCGAGGTTTACCGAGACTTCTGGCATGATGTTCACGAACACCGGGGAGGCTTCCAGCATTCGGACCGCCTCGGAAACTTCAGCCACGAGGGCGTGTCGCGCTCCCCTGCGACCTCCGTATTCCTTGATACAGACGTCACAGTCTGCGAGCGACGGGTATCGCTCCCGGTGGTAGGCGCAGGCGGACCCCTTCCCCAGCAACTCCGTCCAGATGGAGAGTAGGACTCCTGCCCCTTCCGCGGGACCGGATCTGGCGGCGTCGGCGAGCAGCTCCACCCTGCTTTCCGCCTCGCCCTTCGTCATCGCGAATCTCGAAAGTATGGAGTACGCCTTGCCCGGACCTACCGAAAGGTACAGGCTCACCGATGCCTGAGTAATTCCGAGGAGACTTGAGATCCTGTTCTGCGAGAGGCCCTCCGACCGTAGTCGGATCGCTACAAGCTGCCTCATCGCGGGAAGGAACGCCTCGGTCATCATCTCGTCTGGCGGCTGCACGGTATAAGTGGCTTATTGACCTGTTTATAACCCTGGGCAGTGACCTTTTGGGTGTTGGACAACTCCGCAGCCCCCCCAGTGGTGGCGGTCAAGCCAAGGGCGAGCGTGACCCTTGCGGTCACGGCGGTCTTTTCGGCCCTAATCGCGGTCGGAACGACAATAATCATCCCGCTGCCGAAACCCCTGGCGGAGCTTACCCTGGCTCCCGCCATCTATCTTGCGCTTGCTGTCCTATCGGACAAGTGGACTGCTTTCGGCGCCACGGCCATAGGCTCTTTCATAGGCGAGACGATCAACGGAGCGCTGTATGGATACCCCATCATCTACTCGTTCGGGATGGTATGGGCTAGGGCGCCTGAGGTCCTGATAGTCGCCTGGGCAAGGAAGAGGGGGACGAAGACTCTCGCCGTTGCCATGGTAGGGGCGACAGTCTACGAGACCCTGGCGTTCTTCTTCTCCGACTGGGCGTTCTATGTATACGGCCTGTTCGGATACGTATGCAACAACGGGTTTGTCTGCGCCGGCGTCTGGGACGCCTACGCTCTTGCTTCGCTCGACTTCCTGACGATGCTAGACCTAATCTTCATCCCCGTTGCCATAGCCATAATATGGGCCGCCCGGCCATCGTTTAGAAGACTCGGATTCCTGTAGGTGTCTGCATGACAATCTCCGGCAAGGAGGGCCCGGGGTTCATGGAGTCGGTGTACTCCAACCTGGGCAGGCCTTCGAAGCGTGTGGTAGTTGGCCCGGGGTGGGGGCTCGACAACGCTGTGGTCTCAGTCGGGAAAGGGCGAGTCCTGATAGTGACGGTCGACCCTGTGTCAGTCATCCCTGAGTTCGGGATGGAACTCTCCGGATGGCTTAGCGTTCATCTGATTGCCTCCGATTTCACGGCCAGCGGTGTGGACCCTGAGTTCGCAACGTTCACCTACAATTTTCCTCGGGCGATGTCGGAAGCTCAAAAGAAGGAGTTCGTTCGAGCCGTGGGATTCGAATGCAAGAAGCTGGGGGTGGCCATCGTCGGGGGGAACACAGGGACATACCCAGGCGCCGGGTTCACCGTGATAGGAACCGGGTCGATGTTCGGCACTGCACGTGACTCGAAGTACGTCACTCCTTCGATGGGACAGTCCGGGGACGCGGTACTGATGACGAAGCAACCGGCAATCGAGGCGGTAGGCTCGCTCGCGCTTTCATTCCCGGGGTTCCTGGATGAGAAGGTCGGACGGAAGACCTCTGCCAAGGCCCGGGCGGTCATGGCAAAGTGCACGACGGTCGAGGATGCCAGGGCGGCGAGGAAGGTCGGCCTGGGGGATGGTGCCCTGACATCGATGCACGACGCGACGGAGGGAGGCGTGCTCGGAGGGCTCGAGGAGATGGCGCGGGCCTCTCACCATGCGTTCGAGGTAGACACGGGCGAGATACCGGTCGATGAAACGACGACCCAGGTCTGTTCGTCATTCGGTCTAGACCCGCTCACCACAATGGGGGAGGGCGCGCTCCTGCTGACCTGCTGCCCGGGCGCCGTGTCGGACCTCAAGAAGCTGATGTCAAGGGCGAAAATTCCAGTGACCGAAATCGGGACGGTGAAGACCGGCGAAGGACTCCTCCTGACGGGCCCTGGAGGACGGAAGAGAAAATTCGTCAGGGGACCGGACAGGTACTGGCCAACCTACGAACGCTTCGTGCGCCAAAGGACGCAGTGAGCCGGTGGCGAGAAGAGGCTCGCCATAAGCATTTGATATAGCATCCTCTGCTGCGGGGTCCCAGGATAGAACAATGTCGACTACGGAGCACGCGGCGAGGGTCCTGAAGTCGCTCAAAGACGAGGAATGGCGGACCCTTGCAGGGCTAGAGCGTGCCTCGTCAGGATTCGGTACCCCGGACCTGGGTAGGACCTCGCGGATGAGCCGTCTCCCTCCGGACCGGGTCATGTTCGCGACCGACTCCCTTGAGAAGAAGGGGCTCGTCTCACGTAGGGGGCGGGGGTTCGTCTTGACGAGAGAAGGAGTGGAAGCCATGGCGCTGAAGGACTACGTCAGGAAGGACCTCATCTTCGCACTTGGAGCGGTCATTGCAAAGGGGAAGGAGTCCGACGTCTACGAAGCCCTCACGGAGGAGGGGACGGTCTATGCGCTGAAGCTCTACAAGATAGGGCGCGTAAGCTTCACCAACATCAGAAAGAAGCGCGTCATCGAGAACTCCGAATTCAAGAGCTGGATGACAGCGAACTACGACGCGGCAAGAAGGGAGTACGGCGCCCTCAGGAAGCTGGAGGGGTTGTCCCCCGCTTTCCCCAAAGTTATCTCCTACAGCAGGAGCACGGTGCTCCTGGAGGAGGTGTCCGGCGTCAGGCTGTCGCAGAGGCCCTACCTTGAGGACCCAGCCAGGACTCTAAGGACCATATTGGGCGCGGTCAGGACGGCCTACCTGAAGGCGGGGCTCGTAAATGCGGACCTGAGCGAATACAACATACTCACAGACGGAGCTTCCGTATGGCTGATTGACTGGCCCCAGGCCATAGGCGCGTCGCACCCCAACCTCTCCGAGCTCCTGGAGCATGATGTCCGGGCGGTTACGAACTTCTTCAGACGGGCATACAGGGAGACCCTGGAACCCGGGAAGGCGTTGGATTATGTCTACGGACGAGCGGGCCACCTAGAATAGCTCAACCTTCCTCTGGAGTATCAGTTTCGTAACGCGGCGTATGTTGGTCAGCGAATCGTTCATTATCGACTCGATGTCGCTGTTCACTGCCGAGAGCCTGCTCCCGTTCTCCAGGACCACGGCGGCACTTGCGATCAGAGGCTGGTCGATTGGCTTCCCAATCCTGCTAAGCACCCTGACATAGCACTCCCTAACCGAAGGCTCTTCCTTCACGACCTGTCGCGCTGTGAGCACCGCGAGGGCGTTGAGAATCTTGCCTGTGTGGTTCACCGGGTTCTTACCCGCTGTAGCTTCCATCGAGTACTGCCTCATGGGCGAGATGAGGCCGTTGACTCGGTTCCCTCGGCCGGTGTTCCCGTCATCCCCCATCTCTGCCGATGTCCCAGTTACGGTGAGATAGAACTCGCCATGCTTCGGATTGTCGGCAGCGTTGAGCTTGAAGCCAACGTCCAAATTCGACTTCTCGGCCATCTTCTCCAATTCCTTCTGCACGTCTTCCACCACGCTGATGTAGTGGCTGGCGTCAGGCACCTTTGAGCTGACCATGGCGGCAGCTACCGTCGTCTTCAGCTTCTTGCCACGCCTCATCCCCATGACCTTGACGTCTTCTCCCACCTCGGGGTACTTCTTCTTGAAGGACGCCGAGTTGAGAAGCTTCTCAGAAGAGAGGACCAGATCTTCGGTAGGGGTAAGTGGAGCGTAACCGACCCCTATGGAGGTGTCGTTGGAGACAGGCATCGCCCCCTTCCTCATGAATACGGCTACGAGGTCCCGGGAGCCCTGCTTGATCTTGGTATCAATCAACATGTGCTTGTCGGGGTCGAGGAAGCGCATCGTCTCCCTGACGAAGCCCCTTATCGAATTCTTGGCTATCTTTTCGACCGGCACCTTGACGTCCTTCCCGTTGAATGGAACAAGCTCAGTTGCTCTCCCTGCGACTACGAGGTAGATCGGAGCGAGGACCTTGCCGCCGCCGAACTTGGGCTCTGACCTCCCGCCGACAAGCAGCCCCTTGTCTACGTTGTGATGGAGGATGAAACCAAATCGCTTGAGATAGTGCTCGCTCAGTCCCAGAGAAACGGCTTCTGAAGCACCATCGACGAGGCTGTCCGGATGACCCTTCCCCTTGCGCTCGACTATCTCGACTTCGAGGTCCTGAACACAAAGTCCTCTGATCTCCTCAACGTGTAGCGACCGCTGCACTCGCCCGGTGCCTCCTACAGTCTGTCCTCTATCTTGACGTAGAGGACGTTGTTCCCACGGATGACGACCTTGCCGTAGTTGGCCACCTTCGCCCCGTTCTCAGTCTCCTCGGCGTCGACCAGGATGACGTTCATGTACGGGTCGACGTTCGACATCTTCCCTTTGTACTCAATTTCATTCTTTAGCCGTACACAGACCTGCTTGTTCGTAGCCTTCTGGAGCACGCTGAGAGGACGCTTGGTCTGAGATGGGGGTTGAGGATTCACGTCAGTGTTTTTCGCAGGCCCTCGACTCAGAGTTAAAAAGACATCGGTGATGAAAGCGACTTGAGGAGCCGGAGGACCTAGACCCATGCCGGAGCAGACAGCTGCCGATGCACTCGCAAGATCCTCCTCATCGCGATATTTCTCCTCGGGTTCAGCCGGAATCGACTCGCTTTTGGGAGGGGGATTCAGGGTCGGGAGGTTGACCGAACTATACGGAAGGAGTGGAAGTGGTAAGACGCTTCTAGCCGCACAGACTGCTCTCCTCGCAGCAAAGGATGGTGCCAGGTCCCTCTACGTCGACACGGAGGGGTCATTCAGGCCTGAAAGGCTACAGCAGATTGCAGAGTCGAGGGGGTGGGACCTGAGAGGACTGTTGGAGAGGATGGTCTACGTCAGGTCCGATTCAGCTCCGGAGCAGATGGAAGCAGTCAGGAGAATGGCAGAAAGGGCAGCGACCGCACCATGTGCTATCGTGATTGTCGACACGCTTACCCGCAACTTTTCCGTGGAACTCCCCGGAAGGCCCAACCTGCCGAGTCGACAGGCTGCACTGAACACCTACCTTAGCGAAATGGCCAGGGACGCCTACCTCAACGGAAGGACATACCTGCTCGCCAACAGGGTAACCTTTGGGACGACCCACGAAGTTGGCATTGGCGGGAAAACGGTCGACCAGCTCGTCCATGAGTCCCTCAGACTGGAACGTGAGGACGGGACGCTCAGAGTGACGATGGCTTCGGGAGATTCGGTGAATGCAACTATCGGAAGGTCAGGAGTACTATAGCTGGGCGCAACAGCTGTGTGAACAGCCGAAAGGACGGCTGCGGGTATCCGGTCAGTCCACTGTTGGGTCAGTCCACTGTTGTTACCCGCCTTGTCTAAAGTTCAAGATTCGTTTCTTTTAGGAAGGTTAAATATCGTATGAGGGGCGTGCTTACATCCAAGGTTATCCAGATGACCATCGCCTCGATCCTCGATTCTTTGAAGAGGTCAGACCTCGAAGAGGCGAAGAGAAAGATACAGGCCCTGGCACCGGAGATAAGGTCAGACAGAGAAAGGGGCGGACTTCTTGCCGCTTCAGGAATCTACTCGGCCATGTCGAAGGCAAAGGAAGGCACGATGCAGAACTGGGACAGGGCGACCATCGAGAGAGCAGCCAAATCCATAACCTCCAGTCAGCTGTCCGATGAGTTCGACATGGGGTACGCTGAGGCCCTCCTCAACTACTCGCGGCTCGCCGAAACTGCGCCTACGTCTGCACAGTGAACAGAAGTATCCAGGTAAACAGGAAGACCATCACGTAGGTCCCGATTCCGGTGGTGTACACCTTCCCCTGTATCTCCTTTGGCCGGCCTCTGTACCAGGTAAAGAGTGGGACGTAGTAGGAGATCAGGTACATCAGGATCCCCAGGCTGACCCCGTCCAGCCAGGTCGACCCCACCAGCAAGGCTGAAAGGAGCCCTCCCAAGGCGGCGAACCCGGCACGGAGCCAGTATAATTTATCAAACGACACCGGCGGCAGAGGCTTCGTGGCCGAACTATCAGGCTTCGAAGTCTTGGGTTTGCTCAAGGAAATCGGCTCGTCGCTCCGCGGGACATACGTTAATAACATTTTTAGTGCCGGGCCCTCTCAACTCTTCCGATTCAGGAAAGCAGAGTCGCCCGACGTCTGGCTGGTCGTTTCTCCCAAACGCGGAGTCTGGATTTCAAAGAAGGTCGAGGAGAGGGGGGAGACCACCGAATTCACCACGAAGCTGAGGGGCGAAATCGAGAGGGCGAGGTTCACAGGGGCCAGCCAAGCAGACCTCGACCGCGTGTTCGAACTGCACTTCGAGAGAGAGGGGGGCCTCACCCTGGTCGTCGAACTGATGCCCCCCGGGAACATTATCGTGACAGACTCTGAAGGCAGAGTCGTCCTTGCGCAGGAGGAGGTACGCTCGAAGACCAGGCGCGTGGTCCGCGGAGAGGCGTACAAACCCCCTCTTCAGAACAGGGTAAGTCCGACGGCGGTCACGGCGGAGGATGTCAGGAGGATGCTCGAACAGGAGACGTCGGCGGGAGGCGCAATCGGAAGGCATGTCGGACTCCCACGGAAGTACGTGACCGAACTCCTGACAAGGCTAGGCCTGATGGATGATTCGCCTGCCTCGTCGCTGCGAGGCAGGGAGACCGAGGTCGTGAGGGCGATACTTCAGATGCTCAACGAAGCTGACAAGGAGCCCCGGCCCAGCGTCGCCGAGACTCCCAAGGGGGAAGAGGTCTTTGCCATATCCCCAACCGGCCTGAAATTGAGGGAATCGGCCGGGAGCCTTTCCGAAATATGCGACGAGCTCTTCCTCCAAGAAGCGACTTCGGGGGCGGAGGCGCCGCCGCCGGAGGGTGGAAGGCGGAAGGAGCTCGAAGTCACCATATCGAAGCTAAAGTCCGAGGCGGAGTCACTCGTCTCTAGGGCGGAGTCGGCTCGCGTCGCGGCAAGGGAGGCCGCAGCTGGTACCACTCATGATGCCCTCGAAATCCTGAAGACGTCGGGGATAACCGCGGTCAGGGTCCCTGCCACCCCAGCTGCCATAGCCTCGGCTGCCTTTGACTACGCGAAGAAGCTAGAACGAAAGTCGGCGGAGGGCCTCGAGGCAGCGGCCCGCCTGGAGAAAGCGCTCATGAAGGTGGGCCCCAGTCAGAAGAGACCTGCAACGGCACTTCCGAAGAGGAAGCCAGAGTGGTTCGAGAGGTTCCGATGGTTCACGACGAGCGGAGGGAAGCTGGCAATAGGTGGGAGGGACGCACAGTCGAACACCATCCTCATCAAACGCCATGTCGACGACAATGACTTGGTCTATCACGCCGACCTGTTCGGGTCCCCGTTCTTCGTGCTGAAGGGAGGGAGGGATCAGAGCGAGTTCGAGGCGCTGGAGCTCTCCCAGGCCACCGTAAGCTTCAGCAGCGGATGGAAGACGGGCCTCGGAGCCGCAGACGCCTACTGGGTCCAGAGGGACCAGGTGAGCGGCACCGCAGAAAGCGGAGAATACCTTGCAAAGGGGAGCTTTGTGATAAGAGGGAAGAAGAACTTCGTGAGGCACGCGATGCTTCAGGTCGCCATTGGCCTCGATGTCGCAGGGAGGGTGATGGCAGGCCCCGAGTCGGCTGTGGCCAAGGCGTGCAAGGATTACGTTGTGCTCGTCCCCCATAGAGAAAAGGCGTCGGACACGGCGAAGAAGGTGAAGAGGGAGCTCGCCCTTCTCGGGGCCGGAGGGGGAAGCGCCCCACTCGATGACATCATCAGGGCACTGCCGTCCGGGGGGGGCAAGATTGTTCGGAAGAAGTCCTCCGCAGGCCTTCGGGACAAGCCGTAAAGCGCGACGAGGGCCGGCCACCACCGGTTGGCAGTACCAGTCAGGGACGTTCTGATCCTCGGGTACGTTCCGCTCGCCTACGTCATACTCTACTCGACCTTCGGAGTGAGCGTCATCGTCCTGCTCTACGGGCTCTACAGGCACCTCAAGAGCTATGGCGTCGGACTCGGCCAGTTCGTGAAACTCGTATTCACCGACATCAGGGTGAAGCTCGGGCGGTTCGTGAAGTACGCCCTGGGCCAGAGGAAAGTCCTCCAGGACACAGGCGGAGGCGCCATGCACGGCGCGCTGTTCTACGGGTTTCTGGTTCTGCTTGCTTACACGACTCTGATCTTCATCCAGGACGACATCCTCCCTCACCTAACTACCTGGAACTTCATCCAGGGTGACTCGTATCTCACTCTAGAGTTCCTGGGGGACACCTTCGGGATCGCCTACGTGGTGGGCCTCGCCATAGCAGTCTACCGGAGGTATGTGAAGAAGCTCGACAAGCTGGAGTCGGCCTTCGACGACGCCTTTGTAGTCATTTTCCTCATTTGGATAGGGGTTTCAGGGTTCATCATTGAGGCCCTCAGGTTCATCATCCTGCCTGTGAGCTGGGCGGGCTATTCTCCGGTCGGGGACGCACTGTCGGCCGCCGTAGGAGCGATCCCGGGCCTCGTGGCCAACGCTCCAGCGCTGTACCAAGGGTTCTGGTTCGCCCACATGTTCTCGGTGATGTTCCTCATCGCCATCGTGCCGTGGACGAAGCTCATTCACGTGTTCACTTCGGGCTTCAACATAGCCCTCGCCCCCGTGGCCACGATGGGCAAACTCTCGACGCCCTTCAACCTGCAGAGAATGGTCGAGAGCGGCCAGACGGACGTCCCAGCCAACTACAGGGGAGCCCAGGACTTCTCTCCGCTCCAGAAGCTTGCCCTGGACGCGTGCACCAATTGCGGTAGGTGCCAGGAGGTCTGTCCGGCCCACGCCAGCGGGCGAGACCTGTCGCCTAGGCTGGTGGTCAGGGACCTGTCGAGTCAGAACAGGCTCGAACCAAAGGGGGACGCATTCGCGCTGGGAACGGTGAGGGAGGACGAGCTCTGGGCCTGCACCATGTGCAACGCCTGCGTGTACACCTGTCCGGTGTTCATCAACCAGGTGGACTACATCACAGAATTCCGGAGGACCCTGGTGGCGGAGAGCAAGCTAGACGGCAAGAAGAAGATCTTCCTGGAGAACGTTGGGCGCTCCGGGAACCCCTTCGGCCTCCCCCAGCATGAGAGGATGGGGTGGCTCACAGAGATGGGGGTCCCCTC
>Ga0187779_10002937_pt1 | contig 10383 bp, 13 predicted proteins | sample 1015_Q2_SP10_10__FD_132435 | JGI IMG/M metagenome (GOLD analysis project Ga0187779, IMG submission 132435) | Tropical peat soil microbial communities from peatlands in Department of Meta, Colombia - 1015_Q2_SP10_10_MG | ecosystem: Environmental > Terrestrial > Soil > Wetlands > Peat | place...
ACCCTCATCGCTACCTTGAGTGGCCCCTTAAGCTCCCCTCAACTCACTTTCCAATCCATTCCTCATCTCCCAACCAGTTCCATCCTCTCACGCCTTCTCTTTAATAAAGACATCTCAGAAATCTCCCCTTTCCAAGCGATCCAACTCGCACAAACCATCATGACCCTTTCAGGCAAAGCAGGTCCCGACATCCTCGAAGCGATCCGAAAAGGCCTCGGCATCGACAGACTCACCGTCGTCTCCTCGCAAGACACCGACGCCATCGCCGTCCAAATTGGAAAATACATCACCCGAGGTGTCATGGTCACGCTTTCACAAAGCGCCGACAGCAGCCAAGTCATCGTCGAAGTGGACCTGAAAAAGGGCTTCATCTTCCAAGCCGAAACCCAAGAAGACCAAGAGGGCAAATTCTCCCTCAAGTGGTATCATAACTACTAGAAATTCACATCACACAAATCAGCGATGTCAATGATGCGGTAAAAGAAGCGACTGCTTAAAAGAGGATCAGAAATGGGTCCCAGATGGAACAGAACGGGTGAAACGCCAAAACTTTTTGGAAGAGCAAGAGACGCTATCTTGGCTTTCATATCTTGGATCACTTCAACACTGAGTTCACGTCGTCGCGTTTTCACCTCACAGACAAAAAAAGTATTTGATTGCATCTGAATTAAATAATCAATCTGACACCCTTTCTTTCGTTTTGAAATCTTTTGACTATAAGGATTATCCATCACCACATCTTGAACATGAATCCCAAGGGCCTTGTAAAGAAGTGGTCTATTTTTTAGCAGAAGATTTTCAAGTTGAAATCCAAACATCGGTTCCCATCCTGGCAAACTAGAAAGAGGGACATCTGAGAAGGACCCTTGTTCAATTTTTATTAAGTTGGGCTCAATATAATGAATATAAAAGCGAAGATAATTATCGGATAATCGGTATAAGGTTAACTTTCCCGGTTTTCCAGTTTTTAAAGACCAATCAGGATGTTTACTGATAAATCCAGCAATTTCAAGATTTTTTAAATGGAGGGTCAGCATACCACTCGATGCGTAAGACATTCCCCTCCGTAAAGCAACCCGGTCTTTCATCCCCTGGCTTAACATTTTGACGATCTTTTTATGAACTTCCCCTCTAGAGCTAAAAAGATCTTCAAAGATACGATCGAATTCGCGAACCAAAATACCATTCTTCTCAAAGCAGAGCCGCTTAATGTTTTCATCTGCACTTTGATTAGCCTCTATCTGCTCTAAATACCAAGGTATACCGCCTGTGACACTCAAAATCTTAAAAAATTCAAGATCAGATCCTTTAAAACCCTGAAGATCAAGCAGTTTTCTACAATGAGGAATCGTCAATTCCGTAAGTTCCAAATAAAGAGAAATCCTTCCAAAAAAAGCGGTACTGTTGATGATATTTTTATCGATCCAAGTTGAAATCGACCCACAAAAAATAAGAATAAGTGAAGGATGATTCTGTAAAACGAGATCCCACCACACCTTTAATTTAGGAACAAATGTCGGGTCCTTGGAACCCATCCAAGAGATCTCATCGAAAAGAATAACCGTCGGTTTTTTAGTGAGATGGCGTGTAAGATGGGCAAAGGCATCACTCCAATCTGTAAAAGTCATAGGCGGCAGACGAAATAGCTCAGCCAATTTACGAGCAAAACCATCACGCTGATCTTGTGCATTCATTCCACTAACAGGTGGGAGCCCACTAAAAGATAAAAATGTTTTTCCTCTGGCAAACTCTTCGACAAGACGACTTTTTCCTATTCTCCTACGCCCTTTGATGACAGCCAGACGCGCACGATCAGATTTCCAAAGGTCTTCTAATCTTTTAAGTTCGTTATCTCTTCCAACAAAAGGTTTCATATTTTAATTATTATTAATGAGCATATTCTTTATGTCAACTTCAGATGCTCAAAACTAACAAATGTCAATCTTGAGCATCTTGACTCATTAAATATAAATTTTAATTTTAATTCTGGAAAGTTCACTTCCATCCTGGAAAAAGAACAAATGTAGGCACATGGTCATTACCAACATTAGCCTTTGAATATTCACCTGAAAATTTATTGAGAAGCCGATCCACACATTCTATCGCACGTTTTGCAACCTCTTTTTCATCATCTGAAATCGATAGACACTCATCTTCATGCCAAATGGTTGTAACAATAGGCTGATGGTTTCTTTCGACAATCGCTTTATCGACTACTTTTATCGAGCCTTCCAAGATCTTAGAATCTTCCTGCTGAAAAGCATCCATGCTGATTTCTAGTAAAGATGATGCAAAAACTCTATTAACAAGCATCTCTACATTCCTTTCTTCCTCCTGCTGAAAATAAAGCACCTTTCCCATCTTCTTTAAGTGACTTACAATTTTTTCCCTAACTTCCTCTTTATTTTTCAACAATCCCCAATCATATACAGTGAAAGAATGTATCCCTTTTAAAGCCGATCCTTCACCATCCTCAACAGAAAGAAGACATGCTTGTAAAACAAGCCCCAAAAATATCAGGCATAAAACTCTATTCATTTCAAATCTCAGTCTTTTTAATTTATTTTTGTTTAGCTTCTCGAATACGTTGAAAAAGGCTTAGCGAAGACTTCTTCTTTTCATCCCAGCTTCTTCCAGTTACAACTGTCTCGTAATATCTCTCAATTTCATTTTTTATTTTTAGAGGGTCGAGAGGGCCAATTTTCATCACTTCTTTCAATTCTGCTTCTGCACCTTTAATGTCATTCAGGATGAATAATAATTCAGCCAATTCATATCTAAGACTCGGCCAATTGGGAGCAAATAATACTGCTTGTTGAGCATATTTAATTGCTTCATGAGGTGGTCCATTATTATCAGTTATACTCCATGCAATCATACTCAGACAATCTGCTCGCTTGGGGTCTATTAATAATGCTTCTTTCCACAAAGACTCTGCTTTCTCATATTCGAAATAATCAAAAAGTAAAGACATTCCAAGCCAAAACTTAGCATCCACATTTAATGGATCCATTTGAACCGCTTTTTCCAATAAAGATAGAGCCAATTCTGACTTATGAAAGTGTTCGAATTCAAGAACACCAAGATGAATTAGTGCTTTGATATCCTTAGGATTTATTTCCAACCTTTGCTGCAATTCTGAACGAAGGTTATCAACTTCAGCAATAGTTTGACTCATGAATATTCTTTTTTGGCTTTATCTTTTGCCTCTTTAATATTAGCCAAAAGATAGCGATAACCTATTTTTTCATCTTTTAATCGACCCGTTACTACACATTCATAATATCTTTGTACTTCGTCCACGATTTCTTTATCATCGATAGCAGGAATATCTATTGCTTTCTTGACTTCTTCTTCAGCTCTTTCAATTTGACCGAGCTTTAAAAATAATTCTGCTAATTGGCATCTAATCATTGGCCAGTGAGGAGCAAATGAAAGAGCTTGTTGAGCATATTTAATGGCTTCGTGGGAGGATCCTTTATTAGCAGTAATACTCCATGCAATCATACTCAGACAATCTGCTCGTTTGGGGTCTATTAATAATGCTTCTTTCCACAAAGACTCTGCTTGCTCATATTCGAAATAATCAAAAAGTAAAGACATTCCAAGCCAAAACTTAGCATCCACATTTAATGGATCCATTTGAACCGCTTTTTCCAATAAAGAAAGAGCCAATTCTGACTTATGAAAGTGTTCGAATTCAAGAACACCAAGATGAATCAATGCATTTATATCTTCTGGATTTATCTCCAACCTTTGTTGCAATTCTGAACGAAAGTTATCAACTTCATCAACTGCTTGATTCATAATAATCTTTTTTAATCTTTTTTTGTTTTGCTTCTAGAATGCGTTGTAAGAGATGTGAAGAAGACTTTTTCTTTTTATCCCAAGTTCTTCCAGTTACAATGGTTTCATAATATTTATCTACTTCATTCTTAATGATATGCGGATCAAGAGATTTCATTTCCATCATTTTTTCGAACTCTAGTTCAGCTTTTTCAATATCACCAAGAGATAAAAAAAATTCAGCTAACTGATATCGAAGCATTGGCCAATCAGGTGAATGTAAAATAGCCTTTTTAACATAATCAATCCCTTCCTCTGCTGAACCATCATTATCTCTAATAATCCTGGCCATTAAACTTAAACATCTCGGATCATTTGAATTAATTATTAAAGCTTCTTTTACAAATTTTTCAGCTTCTTCATAAAATAAATAGTCGTAAAATAGACACATAGATAACCAGAATTTTACATCCACGTTTAAAGGATCCAGTAGAATTGCTTGCTTAAACAGAGAAAGAGCGTGGTCTGATTCATGATAATATTCAAATGCAAGAACACCCAAAAGAACTAGGGAGTTCACGTCTTTCGGATCCATCTCTAATTTTTGTTCTAATTGCAGGCGGTAATTATCTACTTCTTCATGATCATCAGTCATTATTTCTCTCATTTCTCAGGAATAAAAATGTTCCATATCTTAAACTGGTAAGGTACTTGAGAGTGAATCTCTACTGGGGCTGCAAACATAAAAACCCAAGTTTAAAATTGAAAATGGCATGATTTTCAGCAAAAATTTAAATTGATGTCAAGTATTTTTAGGAAAAAAAGTTTTGTGAAAGAAAACTGTTAAATTAAAACGATTATTATTATGTTCAGTTTATTTAAAAGTTTTTGTATTATTGATAAAAACTTAAAAAAGGAGTATATTTAGATATATCTAATAAAATGGGGGAACCTATGCCTGAAATTCATGGCTCAGTATTTTCTGATGCTCTTAGTAATTGGGAAACATACCACCTGGGAAAATTTAACAATAAAATTGCTGAAGTGGAAGATACCGCGAAGCGCAGATCTGCGATCAACGAACTTAAAACGGCTACCCGTCTTAGAAAAGATACTTTAGAGGATAAAAAAATTGAAAAGCTCGATTTTTCGCAAAATGAAGAGCTCACAGCTTTAGTCGAAAAGTTGCGCCCTCATTTAGATAAACATCTGGAAGGTGGACTCGTCATCGAAGGAGAAAAAAACGTCCAAGCTTTTTTTACTACTCTTGATAACCTCGCGACTGAAAGCGAACAAGCTATTCCTCTTCGAATGATGGAAATCGATGCCTTGACAAAACTCAACAATCTTATCGTTGAAATGTGTAAGGATTCTTCGGAAAATCATCATCGACTGATGGAACATATCAACCAAAAGGTGTAAATGAAGTTTTCTCAAGAAGAACTTTATTCTGAAGGGTACCACTTTTATGAAAAGGGAGACTATGCCAAAGCTCTGCCCTTTTTCAAGTATTTGACTGTTACAGAGCCTTTTGAAGAAAGATATTGGCGTGGCTTAGGGGCTACTCTTCAGATGAATAAAAATTATGAAGATGCTCTTTTAGCCTGGAGTATGAGCGCTATTTTAAAAGAGAGCGATCCTCTCCCGCATGTCTTTGCTGCTGAATGTCTCCTTCTTCTTGAAAATAAAGAAGAGGCATCTAAAGCTCTTAAGACGGCAAAGAGGAAAAATTGTGATGAAGCTCTCCTTAAACACATAGAGGATATTGAATTATGCCTGATCCGTTAGCCCCTATTATGCCAGGATCAGCTTCTTCTCCCCTTCTCTTTAAAGAAGAAATGGAAGAAGAGAGGATTGTAAGACTGCAAAAGCCTGTTCTCGAGGCGCCTCTTCCCTCTTTTCAGAAAAGGATGATCGAGATGTCAGATGTCGTCTTCGAACTTGCCTCAAAACTGCGCGAGACGAGAGAAAAGACTCTTCAGGAGATCACAGATGAGCTGAAGGCGAAAAATGCTGAGAAATATCAGAAGCTCAAAGAATCTGCCGAAAATGCCCAATTGGAAGATAGCTGGACCTTTTTTGAAAACATGGTCGGCTGCGTTGCGAGTAGTATTTCGATCGCATTAGGTGTGGCGATGGTAGCCTCTGGGGTTGGTACAATCCTAGGTGGCGTGATGATCGCTGCAGGGGTGGTTGGAATTGCCAATGTCGTGCTCTCTGAAACTGGAGCTTATAAAGCTTTAGCAGAAAAGATCTTCCCCGACGATAAGGAAAAACAGCAGCTCCTCCAATGGTTTTTACCGGGTGCAGTTGCTCTTATAGATACGGGATTAAGTTTGGTGGGCTTTGGACTCTCGTTCTTCGGCTTCGCGGGTCAACTGGCGGTCATCGCCACTAACATCGGCAATACGATCATTCAAGTCGCCTCCGGAATTGCGGCGGCTGAAAAAGGGATTACTCGAGCAAAGGGCCATTATCTGCAAGCTGAAACGGCTGTAATCGAAAAAGAGCTCTATTTACTGCAAGAGGACGTTAAAAAAACGACGAGCGACATGAAGGACACAGAAAAAAAACTCGATGTCCATACGAAAGCCGCTCGCAATATGAAAGAATTCAATCAAGCAACATTAAAAATTTTAAGTTTAAAGGTGTAATATGCCAACTCCAAATACCATTATGAGTGCGCTCCAAGGTGCTCAAATAATTATGAAAGCTCTTTACGAGGTCACAGATTCCGAAAGAAAACTCTGTGAAGAATACATTCGGAAAGTGCGTAATTGCTTTGACGCAAAAGCCTACAATCAAAATATCGAAGGAAATCTCGAATTAGGCGGAGGTATCGTCAGTCTCGGAGCTTCTGTAACTGCGGTTATCAGCAAACCGCTCGCAAAAGGAGCTAGCGCGGCTGTGAATGGCGGAACGCGCTTCTTTGTATCCAGATATAGCGCTGAAGAAACAAGAATTGAAGGAAAGACCTCTGAAGCGAGAGCTTACCTAGAGCAGACTCAGCAACAAAAACAGACCACAGAATCTACGATCCAAAAAGTCCAAGACGCTTACTTCGAAACTGCTCGCACTGCCGGGTCTAATCGTTGACCAAATGCAATGCATGCTTTAAGATCCTTAAAGCATGCAACAATCTCTTTTTCGATGGTTTTCTTTCATCATGGCCATTGGTGCGTATGCACGCCTGGTCATGGATGTCGTCCTCGCAACCATTCAAAGGCCTCCTGCATGGGGGTTAATTCGTGATCAACTCTATGAAATAGGCGTTCTTTCTCTTCCCGTCGTGGCAATGACGGGTTTTTCGACAGGGATGGTGCTCGCCGCTCAGTCTTTTTTTCAGCTCGCTGATAAAGGTTTGGCGGGTGCGACAGGGTTGATGGTCGCAAAAGCGATGATTACGGAACTGGGCCCCGTTCTTACCTCTTTTATGATCACTGGTCGTGTGGGAGCGTCGATGTGCGCCGAGCTTGGTACGATGAAGGTAACAGAGCAGATCGATGCTCTTATGACGATGGCGACCAATCCCAATCGCTACCTCCTCTCTCCCAGATATATCGCCAGCACTATCATGGTACCTCTTTTAACGATCTTCAGCATCGTGATAGGCATCTTTGGTGGATATCTGATCGCTGTCTACTATTTTGGAATGCCTCCTTCTAGTTATTTCGATCCTATGAAAATTCATATCAAGATCTTTGATATGGCTACGGGAATTGTTAAAGCCTTTATTTTTGGGATCTTCATCGTTACAATCAGCTGTTATAAAGGTTTAACGACATCGGGCGGTGCGGCAGGAGTGGGTAAAGCGACAACAAATAGTGTAGTGATCTGCTATACGTGTATTCTCTTTTCCAACTTTTTCATCACCGTGGGCATGAATGTGCTTCATAATAAGTTTTTTTTATAAACGTTTATGATAAAAATCAAAGATCTATGGAAAAAATACAATCATCTTGAGGTATTAACTGGGCTTGATCTGGAAGTGAGAACTGGGGAGACTCTTGTTATCTTGGGGAGATCTGGTGTTGGGAAGAGCGTCCTGCTAAAACATATCATTGGGCTCACTAAACCGGATAAGGGAACTATCGATATAGATGGCGTCATCATCACTGATCTAAGTGGTGCTGAGCTCTATAAGGCAGTGATCAACATGGGGATGCTTTTTCAGGGATCTGCCCTTTTCGACTCGATGACTGTCGAAGAAAATACGGCTTTTTTTCTGCATCAGCATGGTGATGTTAAAACAGGGAAGCGAATGAGCAAAAAAGAGATTCGAGAAAGAGTTGATCATGCTTTAGAGATGGTAAATATGGAAGGGACTCAGGAGAAAATGCCTTCGGAACTGTCAGGCGGGATGCGAAAGCGTGCAGGTCTTGCACGCCTGATCGTCTATCGCCCTACGATTCTCCTCTATGATGAGCCGACTACAGGTTTGGATCCTATTACAGCCATGCATATCAACGAACTCATCGTTAAAACGCAGAATGAGTTAAAAGCGACAAGCATCGTCGTCACGCATGACATTTTGTCTGCTCTTTTCGTGGGGGATCGTCTAGCTCTCCATCGAGATGGAAAAATTGTTCACATCGACACACCAGATAACTTTATGAAAATAGATGATCCTATTATAGAATTCTTAAGGAAAACGATTTCACAGGATCCTCGCACTTTTAGGGGAAAAATTGGATTGGAAAATAACAAGGAATAATACCAAATATAATGTATGATTGAGCAACTTAAAAATATGATCATCGGTCTCTTCGTGACGAGTGCGATCTTCGTGCTGGTCTCGATGATCATGTTTATCCATCCAAAAATTGGCGATGAAAAACAAACTCTCTACGTCCGCTTTTCCGATATCATCAACATCAATGTAGGCACTCGCGTCCTTTTTGCCGGTAAGCCTGTAGGAGAAGTGGTGGCTATCCAGGAAATACCGAACGCGCGGGAATCTGACATGGATGAGCAAGGGCATGTGTACATCTATCAACTCGTCTTGCATATAGATTCATCGATAAAAGTGTACAATACAGATGAGGTGACGATTCAAACTTCTGGTCTTTTGGGAGAAAAATCGATCGCCATCATTCCTATCGCTCCTCTCCCTGGTGTGGTTCCAAAAAGGGTAACCGATCAGCCGATCTACGCTGTCTCCACCGATCCTATCCAACAGGCTTTCAAGGAACTCTCTCGCCTCTCCACCGTCTTTGAAGGCACGCTGCAAAGGATTTCAAAATGGATCGATGATAACTATGAAAACGTCTCCAATGCGGTTATTAACTTTAGCAATGCGATGTTATCGATCGATTGCCTGGTCTCAGAAGCGCAAGAGCTCAAAATCCTCGAAGACATCAAATGTGCGATTGAAGGTTTTTCAACACTCATGTGTCAGGCTCAAGATGCGATGGATGAGCTGAGTCACAAAAACACCTTCAATAATTTTGGCGACATGATCAAAAACCTTAAAAATGCTAGCCGCTCGATTGAGATCGTCTCTCAAGATATCGCTGAAGGCCAAGGGACTTTGGGAAGACTCATCAAATATGATGATCTCTATTTGAGAGTGACAGCTGTGATGAGCAAAATCGACACTCTCATGAATGATATCAACCACTATGGACTACTTTTCAATCAGGATAAAAGGTGGCAAAGGATAAGGGAAAAACGCATGACCCTTTTAGATGCCCTGAAAACGCCTGAGAGCTTTAAAGCTTACTTCCAACAAGAAGTTGACAGCATTAACACCTCTGTATGTCGCCTATCGCTCGTGATCGACAAGGCGGAGAATAGTCCTGCGAAAGAAGAGATCTTCAAAAATGCGAGATTCAAAGAAGATTTTGCTGAACTTTTACGTGAAGTGAACGATCTTGCAGAAACGCTCCGTTATTATAATGAGCAGATCCTGCAGGTCTATCCCTGTGAATGTCAGTGTCCCTAAAAAGATGAGGATGAAATGAGCCAGCTCCCCTACTCGCACTTGGTAAAAGGAACTTTTCTCATCGCGAGCCCTGATATAGAAGGGATGTTTTTTAGAAGTGTGCTGCTTCTCTGCGAGCATAGTCCTTCGGGATCTTTCGCCCTGATCGTCAATAAGAAATTGGATGTCGAGCTCCCGGAAGAGGTTCTCAATGTCAAAGAAATGGCAAACCCCAATATACAGCTCAGGGCAGGTGGCCCTAATCAGGCAAATCAGATGATGCTCCTCCACAATTTCGCCAACCTCCCAGATATTTCCATGGAGATCTGTGAAGGTGTTTTCTTGGGAGGCGATCTTCAATTTCTACAAGAGGCGATGAGCAATGCCAATGGACCTTCCATACTCCTCTGCTTCGGTTACACTGGTTGGGGCCCAGGTCAGCTCGAGAGAGAATTCCTCAGCAACCACTTCTTCCTCTATCCTGCCTCTGCAAAGCATCTCTTTCAAACTCCTCCAGAAAAACTCTGGCAAACCCTCCTCCGCGAAATGGGCGGCAAATACGCCACCCTCTCCATGATCCCCGAAGACCTCAGCTTAAATTAAATGTTCGTTTGAAGTCTGAGGAAAAATGATTCTAGGCAGGTGCGCAACTTTACGTTGTATTGGATGGCGCT
>Ga0187779_10002938_pt1 | contig 10383 bp, 9 predicted proteins | sample 1015_Q2_SP10_10__FD_132435 | JGI IMG/M metagenome (GOLD analysis project Ga0187779, IMG submission 132435) | Tropical peat soil microbial communities from peatlands in Department of Meta, Colombia - 1015_Q2_SP10_10_MG | ecosystem: Environmental > Terrestrial > Soil > Wetlands > Peat | place...
GCGCTTCGAACCCCAGAGGAAGGGCCGGTCGTAGATGCCCTCCCCGGCCATGGAGAAGGGTCCGTAGCGATCGGTCTCTGTCTTGAAGGGCCGAACCTGCTGGCTGTGGCAGTTGTTGCAGCCTTCGCGGATGTAGAGGTCCCGACCCTCGAGCTCGAGCGGAGTGTAGGGTTTCACGCCGGCGATGGGCTCGATCGTACCCTGCAGAAAGTACGGCGGGATCAACAGCACGAGCCCGCCGATCAACACGGCCACGAAGGCGAGAATCGAGAGCGTGAGCTGCTTGGCCTCGAGCGGCCGGTGCCACTCCCACGCCATCACTTTCCTCCCGCGACTGCGACCGCTGCGGTCGCACTCGGCGCGGGCACTTCGGCGCTGCCTTGCTGAATCGTACGCAAGACATTGTAGAACATGAGAAGAGCGCCCGAGAGGAAGAGCGCACCCCCCAGGGCACGGATCACGTAGTAGATGTGAATGGCGGCGAGCGTTTCGACAAACGTGTAGGTGAGGCTCCCGTCCGGATTCACCGCTCGCCACATGAGCCCTTGGGTCACCCCCGAAATCCACATCGGCGTCACATAGAGGACGATTCCCAGGGTGGCGATCCAGAAGTGTGTCTCCGCGAGGCGGACGCTGAAGAGCTCGGTGTGCCAGAGGCGGGGGACGAGGTAGTAGAGCGTCGCAAAAGAGGTGAGCGCCACCCAGCCCAGGGCCCCGGAGTGCACGTGCCCGATGGTCCAATCGGTGAAGTGCGAGAGGGAGTTCACCGTCTTCACCGCCATCATCGGTCCCTCAAAGGTGCTCATGCCATAGAACGTGAGCCCTACGGCGAACATCTTGAGGACCGGATCGGTGCGGAGCTTGTTCCACGCACCACGAAGCGTGAGCAGGCCGTTCAGCATCCCGCCCCACGAGGGAAGGATCAACATGATCGAAAAGACCGTCCCCAGGGATTGTGCCCAGTCGGGGAGCGGCGAATAGATGAGGTGATGCGGACCCGCCCAGATGTAGAGAAAGATCAAGGACCAGAAGTGGAGGATCGAGAGCCGGTGCGAGTAGATCGGCCGGCCCGCCTGCTTGGGCAGGAAGTAGTACATGAGGCCCAGGATCGGTGTCGTGAGCAGGAAGCCCACCGCATTGTGTCCATACCACCACTGGATGTTTGCGTCGTGAACCCCTGCGTAGATCGAGTACGACTTCCACAGCGAGACGGGCCGCTCGAGATTGTTGAAGATGTAGAGCATGGCGATCGTGAGAACGGTCGAGATCCAGAACCAGAGGGAAACGTACATCGGCTTCTCGCGTCGCCGGGCGATCGTGCCGAAGAAGTTCACGGCGTAGATCACCCACATCACCACGACAGCGATGTCGAGCGGCCACTCGAGCTCCGCGTATTCCTTGGACGTCGTGTATCCGGCGGCGAGCGAGAGGGCCGCGCTCACGATGATGGCGTTCCAGAGCCACAGATGTGCACGCGAGAGCGCGGGGGAGAAGAGTCGCACCCGGCAAAGCCGTTGGACGGCGTAGTAGCTCCCTGTAAACACGACGCCGAGCGTAAAGCCGAAGATGACGGCGTTCGTGTGAATCGGCCGGATCCGTCCAAAGTGGAAGTACGGCGGCACGTTCAGGGCCGGCCAAGCGAGCTGAAGGGCCGCGACGAGGCCCACGCTCATTCCGACGATGCCCCAAACCAAGGTGGAGAGCGCAAACCCGCGCACCACCGCCATGTCGTAGAGCTCACGAGAACTCTCGCTGCCGGGCGAAGCCGCTGCCACTCCGAACCCTCCGTCGCTCTGGAGAAAGCGGGCGCCAGCGGGTGCACAAAGGGTGCCACTGCCGCTTCCCCTCACTGGCCCGCCCGGCGTGCAGGCGCGGGACCGAGGGTCACATTGGGGGGTTGGAAGCGAGGCGTATTGACACGCCCGGTGGGGGACACGCGGTACATCGCTGTTGTGGGTGTTCGATCCGACGGAGTCTTCCGAGGGTGGATGTGAGACGCCGCCGCGGTTGCCTCGAAGCGAGGCCGCCACACTGCCCACTCCGGACCCACTTCGCACCGGACTCGAAGCTGGGCTCGTAGACGCTCTACCCTAGTCCCGGTCCCGGCATTTGAAACGGTCGGTGAGTGCAAGCAAGACCAAGTTCGCGGCCGTGACCCGCAGCCGATCGGGATGGGCCTTTAGCCACTTCAATACGACGCGCTCAATCTCCTCCATCGCGAGATCTTCGGGCAGGCAGAAATCCCTGGGAGATCCAAATCGCGATAGATCGAACTTGTGCGCATCGAGAACACCTGAGATGTACCGAGAGCACTCCGGCAAATGCGCAGGATCTTCGCAGGAGGCGAGGAGCTCTTGGCCGGTCAGATATCCAAGCTGGCTGAACGCTGTGGACGAGGTGAATAGGAAGACAGCGAACACGGTGATGGGAATCGCCCTCATGCAAATCACCGCAGCCTGTCGAAGATGCGGGGATGTCGCGCCTTCATTTCTTCTCCGTTCCTTAGTTCCAACACGTCGCGCGCTCTTCCCAGGCCGTGACAGCGCGGCTTTATCGCACATAACTTTCGCACAACATCTGTAGCCGGCTACGGCGACCAATCACTCGAGCGGGAGAGGCGCGGCGGAGCCATGCCGGTGCGGACAGCTACGCGCGTTAGGATGAAGCTTCACTCGGGTGCTCCCTCTGGAAATTTGGTTGGTCTGGCAACCCCATTTTTCCAGAGGGCCCTGAGTGAACAAGGCTCATAGAATTCACAGGCTAGCCTGTGAAGACCCCACCCGGAGCGACGGTGGCCCCAGCGCGCAGCCGGCGACCGAGCTCAGCGGCCCGCTCGGCAACAATCTCGTTCTCGAGGATGGCGCCGAGGGCTGCCCCTAGAGTTTTCGCGGAGAAGCGCTTTTTGGGAATCGCGGGCGCTCCGATGCCGAGGAGTTCGACCCTTCGTCCCCAGTAGTGCTGGTCGGCAATGTGGGGCACAACGATCTGGGGGACTCCGGCCCGCGCGGCCGCGGTCGTCGTTCCCGCGCCTCCATGGTGTACCACTGCGGCCAGGCGCGGGAAGAGTCGTACGTGGCAGACCGCCCCGATCTCGAGCACGCCCTCGGGGAGCGGGATCCCTCCGAGCCCGGCCCATCCTCTCGACACAATTGCGCGACAGCCGGCGGAGGTGAGTGACTTCACGATCTCCCCCGTGGTCCCGGCCGCGTCCGTGTCGGTCATGCTGCCGAAGCCCACATAGACTGGTGGAGGCCCCTGCTCAAGAAAGGACTCGAGCTTTTGGGGCAGGGGATCGCCGGGCGAAGGTTGGAGGGCCGCGATCTGTCGGACCCGCAGCGGGCAGTCCAAAGGCAGCGGAGCGAGTTCTGCGTCCGCGGCGAGAATGGGCCGTTGGCCCACGAGGTAGTCAAGAACATCGTGCACGGGAGGGAGACCGAACTCTCTGCGCCGCACGCTCAGGGCGCTCTGGAACACGTGGTTCAAGAACGCGCGTGTGGCCCGCCAGCTTAGTCGATTCGCCCAGCGCGGAAGGGTTTGCTGCGGCAACACCATGGACGGATAGTCGGCGGAGGGAAAGAGCAGCGGGCAGTAGGCGATGTAGGTGTAGGGCAGACCCCGGAGTTCGGCGACGGTAGGTCCCGCAAGTTGGATCCCGGCACCGATCAGGCTTTGGGAATCGCTCGTGGCTTGGGGAAGGTCCTCGAATTGCAAACGGAGACACTCTCGCGCGTAGCGAGCCGCCTCGCGCAGCAGGTGGAAGGGTCGCCCCTGGAGGGCATGGGCGTGGGCGGTAAGCCAGGCCCGCACATCCGTCCCGACTGCACGGAACTCGAGCCCTGCGTGCAGCACCGCCGCTTGAAAATCAGGCGGGGCGCAGAGGCGTACGGCATGCCCTTGCGCGGCGAGCGCACGGCCCAGCACGAGCATCGGCTGCACATCGCCGCGCGTTCCGTCGACCACCATTGCAATACGCATAGGTCCCCGGCTTGCTGTCCTCATCGAGCCACCGGAGGAGGAGCTTGACGTCGGTGAGGGGCGACCCCTAGCCGCTGCACGAGGAGCGGGGGTTTGCGGGCTGTGCCGCCGCCGCCCGCCGTCTTTTTTGGCAATCCGCGATCTCGGGAACGAGGTCCATGAGGCGGTTTCCGGCTGCTTGGGACACAGTACGATGGACCTAGGGGAGGGAACTCGAGTGACCCTCGCAGCCCGGCGGCGCGCGCACCGCGCACTCTCCCGAAGGGGCGCACGCGGACCGGGGCGGAGGCTTCCCTCGTGACGCCGAAGGCAGGGGAGTCCCCCGAGCGCGCCTCCCTGACGAACGCAGGTGTGCCGGCGACCTCGTCCCTGCTCCTTTGGCTTGCCGCGACGCTCCTTCTTCTCGTCGTCTATTACCCGGCCTTGCGCGGCACCTTCGTGTCCGACGACCTTGGCTACCTCGTTTCGAACGGCTGGATCCACCGTCTCAATCTCACCGATCTGCGGGAGATCCTGGATCCGTGGGGAGGGCCCGCGAACTTCACCTTGAACTTCGCGCCGGTGAATCTCTTGCTTCTTGCCTTGCAATGGTCGCTCTTCGGAGCCAATCCCCTGGGCTATCACGTGACGAACATCGCAATCCACGCTCTTGTGTCGGTGCTGCTCTTGCTCCTCTTCCGGAGGACAGGGATAGGCCCGCGGGCCGCGTTTTTTGGGGCGACACTCTTTCTCCTGCATCCCGCAAACGTCGAGGCCGTGGCATGGGCCAGCCAGCAGAAGACCCTCATCGCGCTGGCCCTTGCGCTCGGCGCGCTTCTCCTCCACCCGCGAAGACCCGCACTCGGCGCGCTCTGCTTCGGCCTAGCGATCTTGACCAAGGCCCTGGCGGGGTTCGCGCTCCCCGTCGCGGCCTTCTGGGCCTGGGCGGGGCGTGACGAAGAGGGGGCTTCTCCGCCTCGAGGCGGATGGCTCGCGCTGTGGGCGGCTGCGTTCTGCCTTTACGCAGTGCCGGAGTTCGCCGCGTTCAGACAGGGCAACGAGGTCGGAGCGACGCTCGGCCACGACGTCGCGACCCATCTGCGTACGATGGTTGCGTTGGGCGCGCGCTATGTCGTCATGGCGCTCACGTCCTTCGGGGTGGGACCCTTCCACCAGCCCCCCCTGGTCACGTCCTTTAGAGATCCGTGGTTCTGGGGTGGACTCGTTGCCGGCCTGCTCTTGGGCGGGCGCACGTTTGTGACGCTGCGGCGCGGCCGTGTCGAGGGTGGATTCTGGATCTGGGCCGCGATTGGCTATGCCCCGATCTCTCAGATCGTACCCTTCATCTTCCCCCTGGCCGACCGCTACCTCTATTTCATTCTGCCAGGCTGGATCGGCGCGGGGCTCCTGGCTTGGCAAGAGGCCATGGGCCGCTCGCTTCTTGCTCCGCGTCTGCGCGGATGGCGGCTCATGCACAGCCCCATCCGGGATCGCGTTGCGCTTGGATTCGCGTTGCTGGCAAGCACAGGCTTGGCCCTGCGCTCAAATGCGCAGGCCTGGCTCTGGCGTTCCGAGGCTGCGCTCGCGATCGCAGCGGCCCGCGGCTCGCCGGACGGGATCTCTGCGCATCTGTGGGCCGCGCGCGAGGCCGCGGCGCGGGGGGACGGCGCCGCCGTCGCGAAGGAGCTTCGCGCGGCCGCCGACCACGGCTGGAACGATGTCGTGAGCCTTCCCGATCAGGTCGCTTTTGCGCCCGTGCGGCAAGATCCACAGTTCCAGGCCGTGCTGGTCGAGCTTGCAGGACGCCTGATCGACGACTCGAAGGGGATCCCTCCGTCCTCTCAACCCGCGCTCCTCGTCCTTGCCCGAGCCCACGAGCTGCGCGGCGAGCGTGCCGAGCAACGCGCGCTCCTCAAGCAGGCGATTGCAGTCGGCGGACCGATGACCGAGGGGGCACGCAAGCTACTAGTGGAGGCGGAGCGGAACGAGGCCGCGGCAAAGGCGCGGGAAGAACGCGGTGGATCTAAGACGCCGAACTAGCCCGCGCTCGCTAGCAGCTGCAAGAGCCCTTCGCCGACGGCAGGCCCAATCCCGCGGCCTTCAGGAACTCCTTCACCCCGCTACCGCCGCCCAAACGAACCCAGAGCGGCCCACGCTCGGCCTCGATGCCGAGTTCCATTCGAAGAAAGGGACAACAGCGGCTCTCGAGGAGAATCCATTCCAGGGCATGACGAGCCACTTCGGGTTCAAAGGCAAGCCGGAGGGCGTAGCCGTCGTCAAGTTCGACCCGTTCGGCAGCGAGCGACAAAATCCATGCGGCGAGCTCCGAGCGTGTCGCTTGCTCTTGCCTCGTGAGCGCACCGAGATTGCACGCAATCGCAGTCTTGGACGGCTGTGTCATGACGAGCCTCCGGGAGATTTCACTCGGGACTGCTGCGGGGATCGCACCCTCACTTCCCTGCCGCCGCTTCGGCGGGATGTGGATGCGACCGCGGCCCCTAGGAACCCGCACCCCCGCAAAGATACCTTCGGCGCGGAGTCTGCCCCCAAAAGGCTCCGCTCGATAGCGCGGGCGTTCGGGTCGGCTTCTCGCGCAGCACGGCGGCGGTTACAGCCGCTGCTGCGCTCAGCCGATAGGGGCGAGAGACCCACGGGGAGGCGGAGCTCGAATGCCCGGTCCGGCGCGACCCGCTCATCGATTGTCGATTTTTTCCCAGCGCCTCGACCGCGCGATCCTGACCGGCTACTTCCTGGGCGCCATCGTTCCCCTCGTGGCACTGGCCTTCCTGGCGCTCCGCTACGTGGTCCCCGCGCTACCGGACGGGCCGCTGGCAGAAGGGCTTTTGGGAGGCCTTGGCTCCGTCGCAATTCTCACCCTCGGATCTTTTCTTCTCATTCGACGCACGGCGCATCAGAGCCTCGAACGCATGAACGCCGACAACGCGCGGCTCCAAGGTCTTCTCGACGCCTCGGCAAAGCTCGTAAGCGCTCGCTATGCGAAGGACGTCGCGGGCGTGACGGCCGCGGTCGCGTTGGCAGTGACACGGGCGGCGGCCGGCTTTTTCTGGATGACCTCGGACAAGGAGGGCCGATTGTCGCTCGCCTCGTCCGCGAGTGGCAATCAACCGGGAGAAGCGGTTCGCGCGGAGCTCGAGAAGCTTGCGGAGGTCGTGGTCCGCGACGCGAAGCCAGTGATCTCTGGAGCGAGCCCGTCGATGCCTGCTGCGCTGGTGGTCCCGCTCGTGGGTCCGCGCGGGACCATGGGCGCTTTGGGGGTGGTGTACTCCGACAACACCCAGCCCATGGGTGATGGAGAGATGAGCGCGCTCCTCACCTTGAGTGCGCTCGCCGCTGTCGCCACGCACAACGCGGACCTCCAGGAGTCCCAGCAAAACTTCTTCATCCACGTGACGGAAATGCTGGTGGCTGCGCTCGATGCCCACTGTGATGTCCAGGTCGGACACCCGCGTCGTGTGGCCCGGATCGCGAACCGCATCGCCCGCGCTCTCGACTTTTCCGACGATCGGCTGCATCGGCTGCACTTCGCCTCCCTCCTTCACGATGTAGGCATGCTCAAAATCAAGCCCGAGCTCCATGGCGTCCGGGTTGCGAACGAAAAGCATCCCGCCCTCGGCGCGGGCATGCTCTCTCCCGTCCGCCTCTGGAGCGATCTCGCCCCCTTCGTTCTCCACCATCACGAGTGGTTCGATGGGCGAGGCTATCCGCAAAAGCTCGCAGCGGAGGACATCCCGCTCGAAGCGCGCATCATTGGTGTCGCCGAGGCCTTCGACAGCATGACGAGTCATGCGACCTACAAAGAAGCCCTCTCGACAAAGGAAGCGCTCTCTCAGCTCCAGAGCGGGGCCGGCAGCCAGTTCGATCCCAAACTGGTGCAAATCTTCCTCGACCTGGTCGAGCGCGGAGAGATGCAGTTCGACGACCCGGAGTAGGAACTCGGCCGGCCCATCCGTTGTCCTTGCCGAGTGCGCGAGGTCGGGGTCGGCGGACCGAGGAGAAGAGGTCCCGCCCGCGGGACGATTCTCTCTTGGGCCTTGCGCCGGCCCGGATCCAGCTGCGGCCTCCCGCCCACCGGCAACTGGGGCGCAGGACCCTTCTGCGGCAAGGCGTCGTCACGTCCAGCGCGAGCGAGGCCACCCACCACGGGGGCCCGACCCCGCAGGAGCCTCGGTCATGCAGCGACGCTTCATTCCTGAGCTCGATCGGCGAGAAGGTCGCCGGCTGAAAGAGCACATCCCCTGCGCCGTCCTGGTGAATGGAAGCCGCTACCCGGGAGTGGTGCGAAATCTGTCCGCGGAGGGGCTCTTCATCGAGACGCAGGCGGCCCTCCCTCTCGGCGCAGCGGCCGTGGTCGCCTTCCGAACCTCGGCCGGAGTGCAGTTTGTGCTCGAAGCCTGCGTGCCAAACCGGCAGAACGTTCCACACAGTCTCAGGCGACTGGCCACCGACGGCGTGGGTCTCCGTCTGCTCGAGCCCCCGCCCGCCTACCGGCGCTGGGTGGAGGACGGGGGTACCCCCGAATCATGAAGGCGCGCATCGCACCGCTTGGTCCCGGAGAGGAGTTGATCGACGCGGAGATCTTTCACGCGCTCTACTCGAAAATCTCGGATGAGCTCCCGCGCAGTTCGGAGCCTCGGCGGCTCCCTCCTCCCGACAAGCCCAAGCTCTCCTGGAGCGACGTGCGGGCCTCCACAAAGGACGTGGCTTCGCGAAGCGCGGCGCTCCGCCCGCTGCGCAAGGGACCCCACCTTCCCGCGCCGGCCAGGCCCCCCTCGGCTGCGACGGCCGCCGCCCTGGAAGCAGAGATCGACCGCTCCACGCATCGCCTGCACGTGGCCCGACTCGCCGTCCATCTCGCCCGGGCCTACGTATCGGCGGCAGCTCTGTTCCGACTTCATCGGGGTGTCATCCACGGCGTCTGTGGAGAGGGGGTGGCGCACTGCGGGGAACAGCTGCTTTTCCCAAGCGATCTCACGACGCCGTTTGCCGAGGTTGTCGCGAGCCAAAAACCCGTACGCTGCCTCGCGCCTCAGGACGGACTGGGCGCGCGCGTCCTGGCCATGCTCGGGCGCGACAGCGTGCAGGAGATCGCCGTCGTTCCCGTCGTGATTCAAGGCCGCATCGTGGGTCTCCTCTACGCGGACAATGGCGCCGAAGCTCTGGCAGATGCTTCCTTCGCCGCGCTCCAAGCCGTGGCTACGCGGCTCGCGAAAGCCTACGAACGACTGATCCTCGCACGCAAGCAAGATCCGCTCGCCCCGCCCGCGCTCTCCACGGAAGGGCCGGCGGGCGCTCGGAATGGGGCGCTCGCGCCGCCCGAGACGTAGGCTGCCGCAGCGTACGGCCCCGAACTCCTCGAGGCACGAGAGGGCTGCCTTGCCCTGGACGATGCTCCGATATCCAAAAGCAATGGAGGCGCTGCCCGAGCCCGTGCGCGAGAAGGCAATCGAGATCGCCAACGCCCTGCTTGCGGAGGGAATGGAGGAGGGCAAAGCGATCCGCATTGCCATTGCGAAGGCGAAGCAGTGGGCCGCTCGACGGGGTCTCGATCTCCCTTAATCGCGCGTCGGGACGCGCTCTAGGTCCTCGAGCCAGCGCTGCGCAGTGCTGTCAGAGGGCGCCCGCCAATCTCCCCGCGGCGAGAGCGAGCCCCCGGAACCCACCTTGGGCCCGTTCGGAAGTGCGCTGCGCTTGAACTGGCTGGTCTGGAAGAATCGCGTCAAGAAGACCCCCAGCCACTTCCGGATTTCCCGAAGGCGATAGCCGTCCTTGCCCCGCCACGCATTCCAGGCCAGGAAAGCGACCTTGCTCGGTGCGTAGCCGAAGCGCAGCGTGTAGTAGAGATGGAAGTCCTGGAGCGGGTAGGGCCCGACGACGCTCTCACTGCGCTGTGCGGGCTGCCCGGCACGTTTCCCCGGCACGAGCTCGGGACTGATCTCCGTCGCAAGGACGCGGGCCAGCACCCGTCCCACGGCGCGATCAAATTCCCCAGACTGGGCAACCCACCCGATTAAGTCGCGGATCAGGGTCTTCGGAACGCTCCCGTTCACGTTGTAGTGAGACATCTGGTCCCCGACACCGTAGGTGCACCAGCCGAGCGCGAGTTCCGAGAGGTCCCCCGTGCCGACGACGATCGCGTCGTGTTGGTTGGCGAGCCGAAACAGGTGGCTCGTGCGTTCCCCGGCTTGCACATTCTCGAAGGTCCGGTCGTACACGCGAGGCCGTCGGTCTCCTTTCGCGTAGGGATGATTCAGGGTCTTCAGCATTTGCAGGCAAGCGGGCCGGATGTCGATTTCCTCGGCGCTGGCACCGATCGCTCGCATCAAGCTCCAAGCCTGTCCTTTCGTTCGCGCCGTCGTGGCAAAGCCGGGCATGGTGAAGGCGAGGATGTTCTTCTTCGGAAGCCCGAGC
>Ga0187779_10002940_pt1 | contig 10379 bp, 8 predicted proteins | sample 1015_Q2_SP10_10__FD_132435 | JGI IMG/M metagenome (GOLD analysis project Ga0187779, IMG submission 132435) | Tropical peat soil microbial communities from peatlands in Department of Meta, Colombia - 1015_Q2_SP10_10_MG | ecosystem: Environmental > Terrestrial > Soil > Wetlands > Peat | place...
CACAGGGTACGAAGTGTTCTGGCGGTGTCTTAAAACGGAAAAAGCCTACGCGGAAATCGTACGGTGGGACGGGAAGATCGGGGACTGGACCGAACTCAAGAGGCTCGTCGGTGCGAATTATGGGGTAAAGCACGGCGACGTGGTCGAGGCGATCATTGAAGGGAATCTTATCAAAGGCTTCGTCAACGGCGTGGAAGTGATCTCAACCACAGACGACAGATTCAATTCGGGAGCGCCAGGAATCGGCTTCAATTTCGGTGTTGGCTACACGAACATTGACCACGGATTTACATCCTTCGAAGTGGACACCTACGGCTGAGCCAGGCGATGCCGGGTCCCAGCCTGCTAGTCATCACCGACGGTGTTCCTAAGGCACTGAATCGCGCACTCAGGATGATCTTCATCAATTAGAATCCTTACACGCCCTATCGTTCAGAGTGAGAAAGGTACCGGCGGAGTGCGGCAACACACCTAGAAGAGTGGAAATATTCACCCGACCATAATTACATTTCAGTATCGACCATAATTTTACTGTATCAACTATACTGTTATATCCACTCAGCAACGCACAAAGTATTATCTGAGTGAATCTAATGGCTCAAATAACGATTCAGAAGGAAACGATGACTTCTGAAAGATGGTTTGAGAGAGCGAAGAAAGTCATTCCGGGCGGAGCGATGAGGTCGTTCCGAGCCTACGCGCCATACCCCTTCTACGGCAGGAATGGAAAGGGGAGCAAACTGTATGATATTGAAGGAAACGAATACACGGATTACTGGATGGCACACGGTGCCGAAGTTTTAGGGCACCTTCATCCCGCTGTCGTCAAAGCGGTGAAGGAACAGGCTGAGTTAGGTTTTCACTTAGGAACCTGTAACCCGTATGAAGTTCAACTAGCCGAATCTGTCTCACAGCTTGTTCCAAGCGTTGAAAAGATTTCGTTCTTCAACGGAGGCACCGAAGCTCTCATGCACTCATTGAAACTGGTTAGAGCGTTTACGAAGAGGGACAAGGTGGCAAAGTTTGAAGGCCACTATCACAGCGTAGTCGAAGGACTCTATGCTGCCACAGGTTTTCCACCAACTGCCCCCGATTCAGCCGGTCATGATCCCCTCTCGCAGAAGAATCTCGTCGTCTTACCGCTTCACGATGCGGATGCAGCGCACAAAGCTATCAAAAAGAAAGATTTGGCTGCGCTTTACATTGAACTAACCACATCGGGCACATGCATTGCCGAGGATAAGGAGATGGTGAAAGGATTGCGAGAAGTCTGTGAAGAGACTGACACGTTATTTATGCTTGACGAGATCGTCACCGGGTTCAGATTTTCCGCGGGTGGAGCTCAAGAACTCTACGGTATCACACCTGACCTAACAACTCTCGGCAAAGCAGTCGCAGGCGGAGAGCTCCCGGTCGGAGCTGTAGGCGGGAGATCTGATATCATGGAGTGGATGGACGCAACCAAGCATCCTGGACACGAAGGTGTTGTGCAAGGAGGCACTTATGACGGTAACAGTCTCGTGATGCATACTGGAGTCGAAGCGATGAAGGTATACAAAGAAGGATCAATGTATCCGCGCATGAACAGGCTCGGTGACAAACTGATCAAGGGTCTCGAAGATGCAGTTGAGGAGATCCATGCCAACGCTTGCGTTACCGGCTTCCACTCAGTTGTAAAGTTGCATTTCCCTAAGCCAGGAACAAATGTCCATAACCCAAGAGAATTGCTGACAAACGCCGACTATAAGACAGAAATCAGGTTCTTCAATTATCTTCTCTCAAAGGGAATATTCGCTTTCATGCCTAGCGTAGTTCACTTCTACGTCACTTATCCGCACACGGAACACGAAATCGACACACTAATCTCAACTTGCAGAGAATTCCTGAAAACAGTGCCCAAGGCATAAGCAGAAAATCCTCTTTTTCACGATACTGACTTTTCTGGTGAGTAGGCAACGAGAGACTGAGCATAGCTTCATAGAATCGCGTCGACACTAACTCTAACAACTAACGTGGGTATAATCAATGAAGGCATTGGTTAAGGAGTATCCGAAACCTGGCTTATCTTTGTTGGATATCGAGAATCCACGAGTGAAGGATTCTGATGATGTGCTGTTCCAGGTCAAGTATTGCGCCATTTGCGTGGGTGAGACCAAGGTGTACGATTGGAATCAATGGGCTGCGAATGATAAGACGATACAATTGCCTGCAGTTCTCGGACACGAGGCGTCAGGGATTGTTGTTGAGGTCGGGAATGGAGTTAAACAGTTTAGACCTGGTGATCGAATTGTCAATGATCCGATGATCCATTGCGGTCACTGTCGTCACTGTCGTAGCGGTTTCAGTAACATGTGCGAGAACCGGGAGATCTACGGTAAACACCGCGGAGCGTTCGCCGAATATGCAGTCTTGCCTGAAAGAGTGATCTGCCAACTCAACAACAAGTTAAGTCTGGATGAAGGTGCTGTGTTGGAGAATTTTGGCATAGCCGTTCGCTCCGTTGAGGTTGAACCTCATGATGCCGGTGACTGGGCGGTAATTCTTGGAGGGGCAGGACCCATTGGGGTCCTTGCTGCGCAAACGTTAGTGGCGTCTGGTGTGAACACGATCATCACTGACTTGATTGATTGGCGTTTGGATTTCGCGCGCAAACACAGTGGTGCCATTGTGATTGACTCCAAACAGGAAGATCCAGTGAAAAAGGTGATGGAGCTTACAGGAGGAAAAGGTGCGGACTTCATCATCGAGATGGGCGCAAATCAAACGGTGATTGATCAGGCATTTGACATAGTGGGAATTCGCGGCACGATAGTTACAATCGGAACCTTCAACGAGCCCATCCGCTTCAATCCATTCTTCAAAATGACGCGGCGTGAAATTAGACTGGTGAGTATTATGGGACGCAATTGGCAAACGTGGCGTCGGATGAATCAACTAATCGATGCGGGCAAGATAAACCTGAAACCGCTAATCACCCACGTCCTCCGCTTCGAAGAATACAAAAGAGCCTTCGAATTAGCAAAAAGTCATGAGGTCATGAAAGTCCTTCTGACACCTTAAGCGAATTCGAGTAAGTCAAGAAGTTCTTGCGGTTAGTAGGTCTTTGTTAAGAAGGTATTTCGGTTGTCGTCCCTCCAAGACTTCGATCACGTCTTTGGCGGCGGTTAGAGCTAGACGTCTACGTACACTGACGCCTGGACCAATGTGAGGAAGTAGTATGACGTTTGGAAGTCTCTCTCCAAGCTTATAGAATCTGCACCTAGACGTGGGTGGCTCTTCTGAGAACACACTAAGGCCCGCCCCACCCAGCTTTCCTTGGACTAACGCGTCAAAAAGTTGTTCCTCATCAATGATCGGTCCGCGCGCGGTGTTGATTATGATTGCATTATCCTTCATGATCGCCATCTCCCTCTTGCCAATAAGGCGTTTCGTTTCAGGTGTGAGATTGGTGTGGATGGTAACGATATCCGAGTTGGAGAGAAGTTCGTCTAAGGTTGAGAAGCGAATGTTCCATTCCTTCTCGAGATCTTGTCTTCGAATTTGGTCGTGGTAGAGGACCTTCATCTCGAACCCTCGGGCTCGCCTCGCAACTTCTACACCAATCTTTCCAAGTCCAATGATTCCTAGAGTCAGAGGAAAGGCATCTGAGACGAGCGAAGCCATCTTCTCAGTGTCGTATCCACCTTCTCTGATGTGTCGGTCCAGCTGAGGCACTCGTCTTAGTGTGCTTAGGATTAGGGTGAAGGTTTCATCTGCAACTGCTTTTCCAAGTTCAGGAATCGGGGTCCAGGTGACGTATATTCCTCTTTTCGTAGCTGCAGCGAGATCAACATTATCAAATCCAACTCCAGCCCTCGCGATTATCTTAAGTTTCTTCGCGGCATCCATGACCCGTGGCGTAAATGGGTCTACTCCCGCAATGACGGCGTCCACATCTGTAAGACTGGCTATGAGCTCATCTTCCGTATGGTTTCTTCCCAAGAGGCTCACGATCAACTCAATCTCATGAGCCCTCAACATTGCCGGAAGATCTGAGAGGAACCGGTCCATGTCCCCAAAACGGAACGTAAACAGACATTTCTTCATAAGGCCATCAGCTATCATGATTAGTTTGAGTTTCTAATCCAGTCAGGATTCTCGAGGCGTTCCTTGATTTCTGTTAGGAACTTAGCCCCCAGCACTCCGTCCATCGCTCGATGGTCCACCGTCAGTGTTAGATTCATTACGGGACGGACCGTTATGGAGTTATCTTGCAAGACGAACGGGCTCTTGATGATTCGACCTACAGCCAAAATAGCGCTTTGTGGCGGATTTATGATAGCATTGAACTGGTCAATGCCGTACATACCAAGATTCGAAATCGTGAACGTGCCTCCAGTTAAGTCATCCGTGCTGAAACGCATCTGCAGAGCCTTATCGCGAAAGGCCTGAAGTTCGCGAGCAATCTTACCAATGCTCTTCTGATCAGCGTCCCTGATGACGGGAACGATCAAACCAGCTTCAGCACCAATCGCTATACCCACATTGACCCGTTGGTGTAGCTTGACTCGTCCGCCTTCGAAAGACGCATTTGCCCTCGGATGATGCTTCAAAGACGAAGCGGCACTCTTAACCAAGAGTACCGTAGTTGAGACGTGGTCACCGGCCATCTCCTTCGTCAACACTTCGAGCAATCGGATAGCCTTAGTCATATCCGCGTTGAGTGTGAGGGCAAACTGAGGAGCAGTACGGATACTTTGAAGCATCCGCTCACCTGTCAAACGTTGAACGGAATTAGGCTCTATCCATTCAACGGGATCCGCCATCGATGCGCTCACCACTGCAGCAGACGGAGACGGAACCCCTCTAGAAGAGTACGATCGGACGTCTGCTTCAGTGATCTTTCCCTCTGGGTCAGTTCCGGTCACTAAACTGATGTCAATACCCAGCTCTCTTGCAATACGTCTCACAGCAGGAGACGTTCGCACTAGCGGTCTTGCGATTTCAGGCGGATATGACAGACTCGATTTAGTAGCAGTGCTTTGTGTTGGTGTTCTTGGAGCACCCAGCGGCGGAAGCACGGGCACCGGTTCATCAGATTCAGCTATGAACGCGATTGTTTCACCCACCGGGATCTCAGCACCTGGCTGCGCTCCAGTTCGGATACCTTTCAGAGTCCCGCTGGCTGGAGATTCCAATTCGGCCACCGCCTTGTCTGTCTCCACTTCCATGATTGGCTGTCGTTGCTCAACATGGTCACCCTCCTTCACCAACCATTGGACAATCCGTCCAGACTCCATATGGTCTGTCATCTTATGGATGAAGACTTCCACGGGCATTTACTACTCGCCTCTCACTTCATAACTTGCCGTACAGCGTGAACAACATCTTTGGTTTCGGGCCAAGCCCCTTTCTCAAGAGTGTCGGCAAAAGGAATTGGAGTGAAACGGCCGGTTAGCCTTATGATAGGGGCCTGTAAGTAGTCGAAGGCCTGTTCCACTACCACCATGCCCCATTCTCCTGTTGGTCCGTAGGATCGGCATGGCTCAGCGACTAGTACAACGCGCCCCGTCTTACGGGCTGAACTTCCGATTGTATCCTCATCTAAGGGGCTTATCGTGCGAACATCTACTACCTCAACGCTTATGCCCTCCTTTTCCACAATATTCGCGGCTTCCATCGCGTACCAGACCATTAGACCAGATGTCACGATCGTCACATCCCTCCCCTGTCGTTTGATGTCGCATTTGCCTAACGGTAACACGTAATCTTGCTCAGGGACCTGTCCACGAAACGGGTACAGGAACTTGTGTTCGAGAAAGATTACTGGATTATCGTCTCGGATAGCCGCCTTAAGCAGTCCTTTCGCATCATATGGCGTCGAAGGCAGAACGACTTTGAGGCCTGGAATGTGCGCGAACAATACCTCCAGGCTCTGGGAGTGCTGTGCCGCGGTGCTCTTCCCGGATCCGCCTCCTTGAGGCATGCGAAGTACCCATGGGATCTTGCATTGTCCCCCCGTCATGAAACGCAGTTTTGCGGCTTCCTGGTAAATTTGATCCATAGCTAATCCAGAGAAATCTACGAACATGATTTCCATAACTGGACGCATGCCAACCAGTGCTGCGCCTGTCCCAGCGCCCACGATGGTGTTCTCAGAGATGGGAGTATTCAAGACTCGTCTAGGTCCGAACTGATCGAACAAAGTTCGAGTTACGCCGAAAGCTCCACCGTGCTTTGCGATGTCTTCACCCATCAGGAAGACTCTTTCATCACGAATCATCTCCTCGCGGAGAGCTTCTCGTATCGCTTCCTGATACGACATTTCCTTACTTGGGACGTCTGAAGGAACTTGCATAATGAGGCTTGGTGAGATCGCTGGCTTAGTTGAACCTAAAGAGACCGGATCTCGTTCAATCGAGGCCATGACTTCATCTCCACGCTTCAAGCGTAGATGTATTCCATCGCAGTCGCAGGGTCCGGAGTTGGGCTGCTCCTTGCGAATTCGACTGCATCGGATATCTCTTTCTTAGCTTCAGCGTCAATCTTTCCCAATTCGCTAGTGTCCGCTTTGCCATTATCGATTAAGTATTCGCGAAATCGGGGAATGGGATCCAACTTGCGATACTCATCAACCTCAGCTCGTGTCCGATACACTTCCGGCTCACCAGCATAGTGCCCCTCCAGCCGATACGACTCGGTTACAATTAACGTCGGACCTTCGCCGCGACGAGCGCGTGCGACAGCTTCAGTTGCGGTTTCGTAAACTGCTAAAACGTCAAACCCATCAACACGGACACCAGGGATGCCGTAGCCCTGAGCTCGGATTGAAAGATCCTTCACTTTAACCGCATTGTCAAATCTGGTGGAGACCGCGTAATGGTTATTCTCCAAGACAAAGATCACGGGGAGGTCCCATATGGAAGCCATGTTCACCCCTTCATGCCAGTTGCCAGTATTGCTGCCGCCATCACCAGTAAAAGGCACAGCAACCCTATCTTCGCCCCGCATCTTGAACGCCAGAGCTGCACCCACGGCAAGCGGTATACCAGAACCAACGACGGCAAGTGCACCTAGACTACCGGTTTCGAAAGCGGCAATGTGCATCGATCCACCCCGTCCCTTACAATACCCAGTTTCTTTACCGAGCAGTTCTGCCATCATTTTCTTCGTATCAGCTCCTTTAGCAATGTTATGACCATGACTACGATGAGTGCCAGCGATAACGTCGTCTCTGCGAAGAGCCATACAAATACCAACACCAGATGCTTCTTGGCCAATGTAAGGATGCATCGCTCCTTTCGCCTGGCCTCGCTTAAACAACTCCATTGCGGCCAATTCGAATTCTCTGATAAGGACCATTCGTTGATACATGTCGAACAGGGTTTCCCGTTGGACTTGCATGACTTACACTTTCGACTGCGAAGAGCAGAATCTTTCTTATAGCTTGTATTACCCGCTTGCGCGAACACCTGTATTGAGCTAGAAGCCATGAGAGACGGTTAACGCGTCGACGTTTCGCATCCGTTTCAAAGGTTGCGTTCTGACGAAAAGGATTAAGACCTGATCCTTTCGATGCGATGTTCGAGAGATATTTCGGTTGAGGAGTATCAAAGTCGTACATTATGGAATTGGGCCGATTGGTGCCGGCCTCGTGAAGTATGTTCTTCAAAAGGAAGGTGTCAAGATAGTTGGAGCTATTGATATTGATAAGAGTAAGGTCGGGAAAGATGTAGGAGAAGTCGCAGTTGGAAAGAGAATCGGCGTCAAAATCACCGATGACGCGGAAGGATTACTACGCCGTACCAAACCCGACGTAGTGTTGCATTCTACCGGTTCTTACTTGCAAAACATAAAATCACAACTGTTCCAAATCATGGATTCGGGAGCCGATCTAATATCAACTTGCGAAGAGTTGTCCTATCCGTTCCTAAAACACCCGAGCATTGCCAAAGCACTTGATAGGAAAGCGCGCAGGAAGGGCGTAACTGTCCTCGGTACAGGCGTGAACCCGGGATTCGTCATGGACACTCTGGCAATAACTGCAACTGGTGTATGTCAGGATGTAAGGAAGATTTCAGCATTCAGGATTCAGGACGCGTCTGTTCGTCGATTACCCTTCCAAAAGAAGATTGGAGCCGGTTTAAGTCTCGAGGAATTCAAGGCAAAAGTTGCAGAAGGTACAATTAAACACGTAGGATTCGCAGAGTCCATTGCGATGATAGCCTCAGCAATGGGGTGGAAGCTTGACCGAATTGAAGAAAGCGTTGAACCGAAAGTTGCGGAGAGACCGGTTGCAAGCGAGCACATAAAGGTCGAAGCTGGACACGCCGCAGGTGTGGACCAGAACGCCTGGGGCATGAAGAACAACGAGAAGGTGATAACTCTCAACCTTCAAGCATATCTAGGATGCCCCGACCCCAAAGAGCTTATCGTTGTCGAGGGAACACCACCGATCGAGTTAACCATTAAGGGTGGTGTCCATGGCGATATTGCAACCTCAGCAGTCGTAGTGAACTGTATCCCTCGCGTGATAAACGGACAACCGGGCCTTTTAACGATGAAAGACCTGCCAGTACCATCAGCATGGTTTGGACATTCAAACCTATTCGTCAAAATGAAATAGGGCATTTCCAAGCTCATCAACGGGAACGACTAGTGATCGTTCCCTAACCATCTATAATGATCAGAACGGGTCAGGCAAGGGTTTATACTAGTAGAAGAGGCTGGGCTGAACATTGGGGCCCGTAGTCCAGCTGGTTAAGACGTCGCCCTCACAATTCCATGGGAACGGCGGAGATCCCCGGTTCGAACCCGGGCGGGCCCACCACGTGAAGATCGACTGTCTCGATCTTCTGAATGCGCCTGTAATAATAGGCAAGCAATGTTTTTAGTTGGCTATGCCAGCTGATCGAAGCCATGGCTTCTCCTACTTCATTCGCTGAATTCGTCGATGAGGGCATCAAGATAGTAGATGCCGCTGAAGAACAGAAGATTACTCTTCGGCTCATGGGTGCTCTAGCGGTGAGTCATCATTGCCCACAATATCGGTACCTACATGAGAAGATGGATCGAGTCCCCACGGACATCGATTTCGCCTCAATTTCAAAGCAGAAGGAGAAGCTGACCGGATTCCTAAAGAACTTAGGCTACAATGTCGATCAGCAAATGATGAGTTTCCCGAGTTACGCGGAAGGAAAGAGATACATGTACTACGGCAAGGTGCATGTTGATGTATTCTTCGACGAACTCAGAATGTGCCATAGGATAGATTGGACCAAGCGCTTGGAAGTTGATAAACCGACAATTCCATTAGCCGATATTGTCCTCGAGAAACTCCAGATAGTCGAAATCAACCCCAAAGATATCAAAGACCTCATCATACTCTTCCTCGAACACGACGTGGCGAATACAGACAATGAAACAATAAACGGGAAGTACATCGCAGACTTACTATCAAAGGATTGGGGCTTCTGGTACACCTCGACAACGAACCTCACCAAGCTCCTAAACCTTATGAACGAATACATTCAGCTGCCAGACGACGAGAGCAAGTTAGTAAAGGATCGAGTTAACAAGCTTCTTACGATGATTGAGAATCAGCCTAAATCGATGGGTTGGAAAATGCGTAGTCGGGTGGGAACTAAGCAGAAATGGTACATGGAAGTTGAAGAGGACCGAGGAACCATAAAGATCGAATAGGCAGAGAATAAGCCGTTCTGCATAAATCATATTGTAAATAGTCCGACTAATGTTGCAAGTACAGTAAATATTTGTAGACGTGCAAGTGTTAAATGCACAACGCATGATCTTGTTACCTGATGTGTAATGGCAGGAACTGATGTATTCCTTCGGAGATCCTCAGGTGTAATCAGGTCACTCTCGCCAAGGGACGCAATGTTCTACGCATATCTGGTCATCGCAGGACTATACGGCGTTTCGTTCTATTTCTTCTCCGGAATCGCACTGTTTCCCGGAGCTAACGTCTACATTGCAATGATCATTCTACTAATCCTCTTCGCAATTCGTTGGGTAACTTACGGCGGCTTGATCAGCGCTATGCCGCGTAGTGGAGGAGATTACGTTTTTTCGAGTCGGTTGCTTTCGGGAATCGTAGGGTTCACTTTGACTAATGCTGGAATGGTCTGGTGGCAGGTGTTCTGGGATTATCTAGCTGGCAATGCTATTGCATTAACCATTATGCCCGCTATGTGTGACTTCGTGGGGCGTGCCACAGGGAACCAGTCGCTCATTCAATTCGGCATATCCCTTCAAAACCCATGGGTGGGGTGCGTAATCGCGATAATCCTGCTTTGGGTGGCCTGCTTCGTTATGTTGAGCGGAATGAGAGCATACGTCGTATTCCAGAACTACTTCATAATGGTATTCGGTTTCATATC
>Ga0187779_10002942_pt1 | contig 10378 bp, 7 predicted proteins | sample 1015_Q2_SP10_10__FD_132435 | JGI IMG/M metagenome (GOLD analysis project Ga0187779, IMG submission 132435) | Tropical peat soil microbial communities from peatlands in Department of Meta, Colombia - 1015_Q2_SP10_10_MG | ecosystem: Environmental > Terrestrial > Soil > Wetlands > Peat | place...
CAGCTTTGTTGCCTCGACTGCTGCTCCGATTGCTACCGGGTGGAGCGAACCAGTTCCCGGGCGGGATTTTCACCCGCTGTGGATCAGCGCCTTTTCACGGCGCACTGAGATATTCGGGCTAGGCGGTCTCGGCGGGCGTGTCCTTGCGATTGATTTCTGCCCCAAGCCGCCGTTTTGCTAGGGACATGTCTACGTCGTCGCCGCTGCTCCGGTGCCGCAACAGAATAACGACACGCAAGGAGCCAGGTCTGAAAACTGTTCTCGCCGGAGAGCGATTGAGAGACAATGAGGCGCGTTTGCGCCCCGCGAGGGCGCAGCTCGGGGGGGAACTGTCTTATGAACAGGTTTCGTGTTTTGGTGTTCGTGCTGACCATGACTCTGCCAGTCGGCGCTCCTGCGCAGGCTCCTCCACCGGCCGACAAGGCGACGTGCTATGCCTTTCGGCAGCGTGCGGTTATGGAGCTCAAAGAAGTCCAGCAGGAGATCGTCAGCCTTGCCGAAGCGATGCCACCGGAGAAGTACGCGTGGCGGCCGGCCGAGGGTGTGCGCTCGGTCGGCGAGGTCTATTTGCACATGGCCGCAGGCAATTTCGGCCTTACAGCAATGGCTGGCGCCCCCCCATCGCCCGGTTTCAAATTCCCGGGTTACGAAAAATCGACCACTGACAAAGCGCAAATTGTCGACCAACTGAACAAGTCATTCGAGTATGCGGAAAACGGTATCGGCAACCTGTCCGATGCCGATCTGCTAAAGCCTCTGAAGTTCCAACAGTTCACGAGCGTGGGAGACATGATTCTTCACATCGTAGCGCACGCCCACGAACATCTCGGTCAGTCCATTGCCTACGCGCGCATGAACGGCGTCGTCCCGCCGTGGACCGCCGCACAGCAACAGCGACGGGGACAGTCTTCGCCATCGCCGCGTCCCCCGCAGGACTGACTTTCTCAAAGGCCTGGGCCGGTTCCTCGTTCGCGTGCAGCGTTCGGCTCGGACGCTGGCTTGGCCGCCTCGCGGCGCAACTCTCCGGGCAGATGTTTGCGGGTATAATGATACGAACCTTCTGAGGACAACTTGACCGGGAACGAAATCCGAAAGGCATTTTTGCGATTTTTCGACGAGCGCGCTCATCGCGTTGTGCGTAGTTCTTCCCTCGTACCAGCGAACGATCCCACGTTGCTGTTCACCAACGCCGGCATGAACCAGTTCAAGGACGTTTTCCTGGGTCTCGAACAGCGTGACTATCGTCGCGCCGTATCTTGCCAGAAATGCGTCCGCGCCGGCGGCAAGCATAACGATCTGGAAAATGTCGGCTTCACGAACCGCCATCACACATTTTTCGAGATGCTCGGCAATTTTTCCTTTGGCGATTATTTCAAAGAACAGGCCATCACCTATGCGATGGATCTCCTCACTTCGCCGGAGTGGTTTGCCATTCCGCTCGATCGACTCTATTTCACCGTCTTCGGCGGTGCCGAGGTCTCACCTGGCAGCAAACTCGACGTCGATCACGAAGCCGGCTCCTTGTGGACCCGTGTCGGGGTCAGCAAAGAGCGCCTCATCGCGGTTCCGGGTCTAAAGGAAAACTTCTGGGCGATGGGCGACACCGGCCCTTGCGGACCCTGCAGCGAAATCCACTACGACATGGGCCCGGCCGCCTCCGACGAGGGCCACAAAGATTGTGCGTTCGGCTGCGGGTGCGGTCGCTACGTCGAGATCTGGAACCTCGTCTTTATGCAGTTCAACCGCGATGCCAGCGGACAGCTCCATCCCCTGCCGAAACCTTCGGTCGACACCGGTATGGGTCTGGAACGCGTCGCCGCCGTTTTGCAAGGCAAGGTCTCCAACTTCGATTCCGATCTGTTCATGCCCTTGATTCGCAGAGCGGAGGATTTCACATCGGCAAAGTACGGAGGCAATCCGAAAACGGACCCGTCGTTCCGCATCGTGGCCGATCATGCGAGGGCGACAACCTTTTTGATCGGCGACGGCGTGCTCCCCTCGAACGAGGGCCGCGGGTACGTTCTGAGAAAGATCATGCGGCGCGCCCTGCGCCACATCCGATTGCTCGAGCCGGAGAAACCGCCCTTTTTTTCGGAGCTGGTCCTGGCCGTTCGCGAACTCATGGCCGACACCTATCCCGAGCTAATGGGGTCGGCCGGCGCACATATTCCCAAAGTGGTGGCGCAAGAAGAACGCGCCTTCCATCGGACCGTCGAGGTAGGACTGAAGAAACTCGATGAAGATATCTCTTCCCTGCTGGCCAGCGAGCGCGCGCACCCTAGCCAACCTCTTGTTCTGACAGGGGATAAAGCTTTCAAGCTCTATGACACGTTTGGCCTGCCGGTCGACTTCATAACGGATGTGTTACGCGATCAGGGCCTGAGTCTGGATATCGCGGGTTTCGATCGAGCCATGCAGGAGCAGCGGACGCGCGCGCGAGCCTCCTGGAAAGGGATTGGCAAAGATGTCGCGAACCCTGCCTACCTCAAACTCGCTCAGACGTTCCAGACAGAGCCGGACTTCTATTTCGGCACGAAAACGCACGATGCTTCGATACGAGCCATCGTCACCGAGCATGGTCCGGTAAACGAGATCCCGAAGGGAGCTCAAGCCGAGGTCGTTTTGGACCGCACTTCGATCTACTCCGAGTCCGGTGGGCAAGTCGCCGACACCGGCGGCCTGTACGACAACTCGGAATCGCTAGAAGTCGCCGAAGTGCTCGGCGCCTATTATCCAGTGACGGGACTAATTGCGCACCGCATTGTCGCCAGGGAGGACTTGCATATGGGCGATCGTGTCACGACGATCGCGGACGCCGAACGCCGAGCGCGTAACATGCGCAACCACACGGCGACGCATCTGATGCACGCCGCACTCCGAAACATCCTCGGCACGCATGTGAAGCAGGCCGGTTCGCTGGTGGCACCCGATCATTTGCGGTTTGATTTCACTCACTTCGCAGCGGTAGACGCGGGGGAGCTTGGCGAGATCGAGCAGCAAGTAAATGAAGAGATTCGCAAAGATCTTGAAATTCGCACCGACATCATGAATATCGACGACGCGCTGACATCTGGCGCTCTCGCCTTTTTTGGAGACAAGTACCCCGAAGCAAATGTCCGCGTCGTTACCATTCCGGACGCTACGTCTCCACGGGGCTTCTACAGCAAGGAGCTGTGTGGAGGCACGCATGTTTCGCGCACGGGTGCGATCGGCGTCTTCAAAATCGTCGCCGAGCAATCTACCGCCGCCGGGGTTCGCCGAATCGAGGCCATCTCCGGCGACCGCGCCATTGACGAATACCAGCGCGCCCTAGCCACCCTACACATCGTCGCCAGCCTGCTTAACACCTCGGAAGAGCAGTTATTACCCGCTTTGGAGCGGCAAATCGACCACATGCGCGCCCTTGAGAAGGAGTTGGAAGCTCAGAAACGTCGGGCGGCGGGGTCGCACGCTCAGCGGCTCATCGATGAAGCGCGTCAGGTCAAGGGGGTCCGGGTGATTTCCGCCCAACTCGACGGCCTTGACCGGGAAGCCCTCCGCAGTCTTTCCGATTCCCTGCGCCAGAAGCTCGGCTCTGGGGTCATCGTCCTGGCCTCCGCAGAGGACGGCAAAGTTGCTCTCATTACGGCAGTTACGCGGGATCTAACCCCCCGGCTGCACGCAGGCAAGATCGTTCAGGAACTTGCGAAGTTGGTAGGCGGTTCCGGGGGTGGGAAGCCCGATTTGGCAGAGGCTGGCGGAAAAGACACATCCGGCATAGAAAAGGCCCTCGGTTCCATATACCCCCTGATCGAGCGGTTGCTATAATTCCCGTCGCGCCAGAGTGTTACGCCTCCAGAGCTGTCTTCCGGCGGCGTAATCGCATACGAGTCTCAACCGCTGTTCGCGAGTAAAACCTTGCCTTCCCCAATGGGCCGGAAGTGAGCGGAAACGATCATGACCAGAGCCAAACCTGCGCTCGCAGTCTTGGCGGTGGCTAGCTGGCTGTCGCTCTCCGTTCCCTCCCAAGCCCAAATCACAACCACCGTCAACCAACAGGGCGGGCTGGTGTTCATAAACACGGACTCCCGCATTGGAAGGAATGGGAGTACTATTAGTTCCCCCTCGCAGACCGCTCCTGCCGACCGCAGGACGCTGCAACTCGCGCGTCCGGCCTGGCCGGCACTGCCGGCACCCTCTGCGTCTACAAGCGAGGGGGGAATCGAGGGAGCGGAAGCAGCTCCTTCGCTGAGGGAGCAGCAACCGACCCAACCAGAGGATCGGCTCGATCGGATCGTGCGCGAGGCGGCCGAACGGAATAGTCTCGATCCGGCGCTAGTCAAAGCCGTGATCAGCACCGAGTCGGGTTGGAATCCGAACGCCGTTTCAGCGAAAGGGGCAGTTGGGCTGATGCAGTTGATTCCACAGACGGCGCAGCGCTACGGGGTGAACAATTCTTTCGATCCTGCCCAGAATATTGAGGGCGGGGCGAAATACCTGAAGTCGCTGCTGGACAGATACAACGGCGATCTTACCAAGTCATTGGCGGCATACAACGCCGGCGAACGCACGGTGGATCTAAATGGTGGAGTGCCGGCCATTCCAGAAACGCAAAGGTATGTAGAAAAGGTCACAAACGCTTACTTCCAACCCGGCTCGCATCGAAACCGCAGTCTTTGGAGCCCGCCGAAACCTCCGGTGCGGCGGGAAATCGATCCGAACGGCCGGGTCGTTTTTACGAACGAATGAAACGATTTGCTTTGCTGGGGGCTCGGTCTGCTACAAGGTTCGCGTTTCTGATCGCAACGGCGATCGCGTTAGGGGTTTGCCTCACCCCGGCTTCCCGCGCCGATCGGAAATCCGACGCACGGGAGCAATTTGCGCGCGCCGTGAAGATGCGCACGACGCTGGAAGGCCACCTTGAAAAAGACCGCACACTTGCGGAATACAAACAGACCGTAGCGGCGTACCACAAGGTGTACCTGATCTCTGTGACGGCGGACGAAGTCACCCCTTCGCTTATCGCCGAAGCCGAGCTGTATCAAGAGATGGGTCGCCTCTTCGATCCCAAGTACTTTAAGTCCTCCATCGAAGCCTACAACTTTCTTCTTCAGCAGTATCCCGGCAGCCGCTATCGCGGTTCCGCGATGCTGGCCGTCGCGCGGATTCAAAAGGACGACCTTGCGAATCCAGATGCTGCCGAAGCCACCTACAGGGACTATTTGAAGCTTTTCCCGCACTCGCAAAACGTCGGTGAAGCACGGGAAGGGTTGAGGGAAACTGTGGCCCAGCGAGCCTTATCCACAAGCCCGGTCGCAGAGGGCGCTGAGGACCAGCCCCCTATTGAGAACGGGCCGCACGCCGAGCCGCGAGCCGATGATCAGAAAGCCGCCAGCCTCATCGACATCCACACCTGGAATGCCCGGGAGTCGGCTCGAATCGTCGTCGTGCTCGATGACACAATCAAGTACGACGCGGCGCGAATCGCCTCTCCCGATCGCATTTACTTCGACATCTACAAGGCCAAGTTGACGCCGAAGGTGTCGACGAAATCGCTCGATGTAGCAGGCGGATTGCTGAAATCGATTCGCGTTGCGCCGAACAAGCCGGGCATCGTCCGCCTCGTGTTAGACGTGGACGGCGCTAAGGACTATTCCGCCTTTTTGCTTTCCAATCCGTACCGGCTAGTGATTGACGTACGTTCGGAAAACGCAACGACTGCGAAAAGTGTTCCGGCTCCCGCGCCAGCGCCCCCGCCGGTCGCTGCTGACGCGGCACGAACCGGCGATTCGGCCGAAGCCGACCATCCGGCCGTGAGCGCCCATGAGACGGCGGCCGTCGGCGCGTCGGCGGCGAGCAGCCCTGCCCTGCCGCCTGCTAGCACCAAGGCGCTTGCGAACACGACTTCCAAGTCTGGACCTTCGCTCCAGAAAGGCCCCAACAAAGTCTCGGTCGTAACGCCTCCCCCTGAACCCAAACCCACGCGTGACGGAGACCGTTCGCTGACACGTGCGCTCGGTTTGAAGATCAACCGCATCGTGATCGATCCCGGCCACGGTGGGCATGACACCGGTACGGTCGGCCCACACGGTCTGATGGAAAAGGATCTTTGCCTCGATGTCGCGTTGCGCCTCGGCACACTGATCCGGCAGAAGCTCCCCGGTGCCGAGGTGATCTACACGCGCAAGGACGACACGTTTATCCCGCTCGAAGATCGGACCAGAATCGCCAACGAAGCGAAGGCGGACCTATTTATTTCGATTCACGCAAATTCGAGCCCGGATCCTTCGGCGCGGGGCGTCGAAACCTACTACCTGAACTTTGCGACGTCTCCTGGATCGCTCGAAGTGGCCGCGCGAGAGAACGCCAACTCCCAGGAGTCGCTGCACGACCTGCAGGACATCATTCAAAAAATCGCGCGCAACGAAAAGGTCGAGGAATCGAAGGAACTGGCCGGTGACATTCAGGGAACACTCGCGCAGCGGCTGCAACTCGTCAGCCTCAACGAAAGAAACCGCGGGGTCAAGAAGGCACCTTTCATTGTGCTGATCGGTGCCAACATGCCATCTGTGCTTTCAGAGATTTCCTTCGTCAGCAACCCCTATGACGAACGCCTTCTGCGCAAACCCGAACAGCGCCAACGGATCGCCGAGGGGCTCTATCGCGGAATCACAACCTACCTGGGCAATCTAAACAGCCTCTCCAACAACAAACAGAAACTCATTTCGGATAATCACTCCGCAGACACGCGCCTCGATGTCGGAGCAGTAGCGTCGAGCGGGAACCCCAAGTAGAATCAAAGCATCCAATTGGGCTGGAAATGAGCCGCGTACGTATCTTCGCGTTGGGTGTCTGGTTACTCGCTGGTCATGCGCTTTGGGCGCAGCAGATCCTTCCGCATTCGCTTGGGGAATGGAGCCCCATTCCAAATCCGGAGCCCTATGGATCGACCGTCAGTTCAGCTGCTCCCCTCCCGCCGGTGCTGGCTGAGTACGGGGTAAGCGTCACAGAGTCGGTGACATATGCTTCGGCCAAGCAAGGCGACTCCGGGCAAATCCAGGCGACTGTCTTTGACATGAGAGACCCCAGCGGCGCGTACGGCCTTTATTCCTTTTTGCGCGCGCCGGACATGGCCCGTGCCGACTTTACGGAACATTCGTCCAGATCGCGAGATCGCGCTTTGGTTCTTGCCGGTAATCTCGTCTTGGACATCGAAGGACAGGACCTCGCAAGACTTGACGCCTTAACCCAATCGCTCGTTGCTGCCGTCGCCGCTCATGCACAAGACGGACCTTTGCCGACATTGTGGCAGCATCTGCCGCAACAGGGACTGATCGAGCGGTCTGACCGTTATGTTCTCGGTCCTCAAACCCTGAATCAACTGTTTCCGGGTAATTTGGGCGATTCGGTCGGATTCTCCAAGGGCGCCGAAGCTGAGCTGGCTCGCTACAAGCTGGCAGGCCATGAGGTCATGCTCCTCATCGCCGATTTCCCTACACCTGGCTTTGCGATGGAGCAATTGACGGAGCTACAAAAACGATTCAATGTGAACGGCTCAAAGCCGAACAGCGGTTCTTCGCCGCTGTTTGCCAGACGCACCCTGACCCTGCTCGCCATCGTCTCCGGTGCGCCAACTGAAGCCGATGCAAACACACTGCTCAATCAGGTGCGGTCGGAAACCCAGCTGACCTGGGACGAACCGACCTTTCAATTCAAGGAACCCACGATCGAGATGATGGTGGTGGGGGCGATCCTGGGGACGGGAATCATCTGCGGTTTCGCTCTGGTGGCGGGCCTTGCCTTTGGCGGATTCCGCCTCTTCATTAAGCGAATGCTACCTGGAAAGGTCTTCGACCGCGGGGCGCAACTTCAGGTTTTGCAGCTCGGTCTCGCCAGTAAGCCCATCAATGCAGAGGACTTCTACGCTACAGTGGGCACGGCGTCAGGAGGTGACCCGGTGGATAAGAACCTGCCCGATCGGATTGCCTTGCGCATATTTCGCTGAAATCAAGGGACTTGGATCAAAACAGATTTTGGCTTTCTCCCTTGACATCCCTGGTACCGCCCACTAGACTGCGGTCGAGGAAAGGGTTCTGTGGCCATCCGCGCATTGGCCGTAGGGCTTTCTCCCGCTCGAAGGCCCGCCGCAAGGCGGGCCTTTCGCTTTTGGGCTATTGAGTTTGTTGTTATTTGCCTACCGCCACCACCGGACGAGAGGCATTCAGGACTTTCTCGTAATACGCCTCGTATCGCGGAATGATGTCGTTGGAGCAGTACTGGCGCCGCGCATTGACGCGCGCCATCTCGCCCATCATCCGCCCGCGATCGGGGCGGGTCAGAACCTCGAGCGCGTACTTCGCACCCACGGCAACATCGCGTGGCTCGAAAAGATACCCGTCGACTCCATGGGTAACCACTTCGGGGATGCCGCCGACGTCGGTTGCGATCACCGGGACTTCGCAAGCCATCGCTTCCAGCGCGGCCAACCCGAACGACTCTTCATCACTTGGCAGCAGGAAGAGGTCTGCGAGGCCCAGCTTGTCCTGCACCGTGAGCTGTTTGCCTAAGAAAAAGACGTCCTTGGATAGGCGTTTCTTGCGCACCACATATTCGGCGGCACCACGATCGGGACCGTCACCGATCATGACCAGTTTCGCGGGGATTTTCTCGCGCACCCGCGCGAAGATTTCCACGACGTCGGTGATGCGCTTGACAGGCCTGAAATTGGAAAGATGCATTAGGATCGGTTCGCCGTTGGGAGCCCATTTCGCACGTGCCTTCAAATCGTCCGACCGCCGGTACAGGTCGCAGTTGACGAAATTCGGAATCACCTCGATGGGCCGTTTGATTTCGAATTCCTTCAGGGTCCGGTCGCGAAGGTAGCTCGAAATCGCCGTGACACCGTCGCTTTGCTCGATCGAAAAACGCGTGATCGGCAAATAGCTGCGGTCATTGCCGACGAGTGTGATATCGGTTCCGTGCAGGGTGGTAATGAAGGGTAGCCGCCGCGGCATCGCCATCATCCGTGCCAAGAGCGCACTCACCGAATGCGGAATCGCGTAATGAACGTGCAGAAGATCGAGCCCGTAAATCTCAGACACCTCAGCCATTCGTGTCGCCAGAGCCAGATCATAAGGAGGGTAATCAAACAGCGGATACCGCGAAACGTCGACCTCATGATAGTGAATGTCTGGATTCAGCTCAGTAAGCCGAATGGGCTGGGCATAGGAGATGAAATGAACTTCGTGGCCGCGATGGGCCAGTTCCAGACCAAGCTCCGTCGCGACGACGCCGCTGCCGCCGTAAGTCGGGTAACACGTGATCCCGATTCTCATGCAGGGTTTCGCACGCCAAGGGCGTGGTTCTTTGATTCGATGGCGGGGCTTTCAGTGGGATTCAGATTTGTGCAACGCGCTGATGATAGAAGAGTGTTGTGTGCTCAGGGCTCTACTTCCCGCCGCCGGCGCCTTTGGCCTTGCCGCCCACAGTGTCGTCCAGCTTGTCGAGATAAGCCTGGAGCCATTCCTGGACGACATTATCCAGCGCCATGAACTCGATGCCCATGCCCACCCCGGGATCGCTGGTGCGCACGATTCCGCTGGTCTGGACATTTTCGGATTCCACCCAGAACTTGATATTCACTTTCGTTCCGAGCTGGAGCGGAAGCAGGGTCTCAACGTAGCAACCGCGGCCACCAATATCGGTGGCGTTGGTCTGGAGGTGGGTACGGCGAGTGTCGTCAAAGCTGATCTCGATCGGAAACAGCACCTTATGCCGCTGGAACCGCCTCTTGTCTTTCCCTTGCGCCACCGGGTGTTCTCCCGCTTTAGCAAGATCAACCCAGGGGCTTCGCTGGCTGGGGAGAATCTGCACCCCAGCATCGACCATGCGGGGCTTGGCCGCGTCTTTTACCCACACGACCTTGAAGCGTGCCTTCTGATCGTTGTGCTGAATACCGATCGTGTCGCCAACCTTCAAGCGATGCCGTACGCCCGAGAGCAAGGCGCCTTCGCTGCTGATGTTGCCGGCATTGACGTTCTGGAAGAATGGGCGGCCGTCCGCATCCATTCCCCATACTCGCACGATGATCTGCGCGTCTACACGGTCTTCGGGTCTGTCATCCATAAGTGTAGGGAGCCGGGCAGCGTTGATGCCTGGCGATGCAACCATCATACCTGCGGCAAGTCACTCTAAGCGGTTACTAACGTAAATTGGAATAGGTGACGAAAGGCTCGGCACGTCGGGTCGAGGTTTTTACGCCAGTGATCGGTAGGAGATGAGTTCGATTCCGCTTCGCTCTAGCTCTTCGCGGACTGCCGGCGAGGTGAGAATCTCCAGTTCGGTTTCGCGAGAGGCCCGCAGGCGCGTGGCGACCCGATCCAGATCGGAATCGTTATAC
>Ga0187779_10002943_pt1 | contig 10371 bp, 10 predicted proteins | sample 1015_Q2_SP10_10__FD_132435 | JGI IMG/M metagenome (GOLD analysis project Ga0187779, IMG submission 132435) | Tropical peat soil microbial communities from peatlands in Department of Meta, Colombia - 1015_Q2_SP10_10_MG | ecosystem: Environmental > Terrestrial > Soil > Wetlands > Peat | place...
CCGCGACTCCCAGACCCTCTTGATCGCCCTGCTCATGGGGGTGGCACGGAGCTTGATCACATCCACGTCGACTCCCGCGGCCCTGACCCCTTCCATGAGGGGGATCGTCATGTGTTCGGTACTGTGCCACATGGTGTCATAGACGATCACAACGCGGAGGTCCGCCTTGTCATTCGCCATGTCAAGGTACATCTGGATTATCTTGGCAGGGTTCTTTTTCCAGATGACGCCGTGGTCAGGCGCGATCATGTCGATCTCGATGCCGAGCTTCTGGATCTCGGCAATCTTCGCCTTGACGAGGGCGCCGAATGGCATCAGGATGTTCGCATAATAGTCACGCACCGCATGCTCGAGGCCGGTCACCGAATACTGATCGCAGTATTCATCGTCGAACCGGGCAGATGAAGCGAGATGCTGGCCGAAGGCGTCCTGGCTGATCAGCAGTCTGTCTTCTTTCACATAGCTCATCATAGAGTCGGGCCAATGAAGCATCGGCGTTTCGAGGAAAGTGATCGTCTTCGTGCCTGTGCTGAGCGTATCCCCCGTTTTAACGATCTTGAAGCTCCACCGGGACGTGTCGAAAAACCGGTCGAGACCTTTCTTCCCGCGAGCGGTGATGTAGATCATGGCTTTCGGGGCAAGCTCCATGATCCGGTCAATACTCGACATATGGTCATTCTCGATATGATTGATCACAATGTTCTCGATTTTCGCAGGATCCACAAGGCGCCTGATATTTTCGACGGTATATTCGCAGAAATCGTGTTTCACCGTATCAACGAGCGTCACCTGTTTATCGAGAATGAGGTAGTTGTTGTAGGACGTGCCGTTCGGCGTGATGTAGCCGTGGAAATCGCGGACAGCCCAGTCGATAGCCCCGACCCAGTAAATACCCGGCTTGATCTCTACAGCGCCCATTGTAGCCTCCGTTAGAATTGTTGTTATAAGAACACCGAAGTCCGTAACACGAAGTCATGCAGGCGTGCTCTTTTTCCTGCAGGCGGCACAGCGTCCATAGAATTCCACGTGGTTGCCGAAAACGGAGAATTCCTTCTCAAGACTTTTAGGCATGCCGACAGTAATGCCCTCAAAGACATCGACTACTTTTTTGCAGGTGACACAGATAAGATGATGATGCGGCTCGGTATTCGAATCGTACCGCTTCCGCTCAGGGTCGAGGGTGAGTTCCCGCACCGCCCCTGACTGCGCTAGAGCATTTAGCGTGTTATAGACGGTAGCAAAGGAGAGGGAACAATACTTCTTCGTTACTGCCCGATACACCTCTTCCGCGGATGGATGCAACGTGTTTCCGTCCAGATAGTCGAGGATAGCGAGCCGCTGCGGAGTCCGCTTGAATCCTTTGCCGAAGCCCTTTTTCAGAGATTGTTTCATGGCTCTGTAATTTAGAATAATTATAATTTGAGGACAGGGCCCTGTCAAGAGTTTTTCTTATGCTGGCATCTGTCATCGGTTGCGGGCGGGGACTCATCACGCGAGCCGCGCATGATGAAACACAAAAGGCAGGCCCCTGCTGCGGGACTGCCTTTCATAATTCGGGGTTGTTTCATGATACCTTATTCCTGGCCGTGCCTCTCCGCCACCTGTATTCTGATCATGGCCCTGAGGAGGTCCACACGGACCTTCTCATAGTCCTTCTGCTCAAGCTTCTCACTCAGCGCTCGTTCCGCCTGCTCTTTGGCGATCCGCTCTTCGGTCAGGTCGATTTCTGAAGCACGGTCTGCGCCTTCCGCCAGAATGACGACCCGGTTCGGTCCAACCTCGGCATAGCCCCAGTCAACGGCCAGATAGTGCCACTCCGTACCCTCGCGGTATGAGAGCATACCCACTTTGAGTGTGGTCAAAAAGGGCGTATGTCCTGGCAATACACCGAACTCGCCCTCGCTGCCGGGCGCGATCACCTCATCAACCCGCTCAGACCGGACCACCTGGCGGCTCGGCGCGACTATCTCGAGGAGCATTTTTCCTTTTTCAGCAACCATTGTTTCCTTCCAAACCTCGCCATTCAGTTTTGATGGGCTTGGTGTATTCGTCTGTTCTCCCATCGTAATGCTTCACGCCTATCGCTTATAGCCAAGCTTTTCTGCCTTCCCGAAGACTTCCTCGATTGGGCCGACCATGTAGAATGCCTGTTCGGGTATATCATCCATCTTGCCATCGACGATTTCCTTGAATCCTTTGATCGTATCCTTGAGCGGCACGTATTTGCCTGGAGTGCCCGTGAACGCCTCGGCTACATGGAAGGGCTGTGAAAGGAAGCGCTGCATTTTCCTCGCCCGCGACACGGTCAACTTGTCCTCGTCCGAGAGCTCGTCCATTCCCAGGATCGCGATGATGTCCTGGAGTTCCTTATACCGCTGAAGAACGGCCTGGACTCTGCGAGCCACGGAATAGTGATCCTCGCCGATGATGCGCGGATCGAGAATCCGGGAGGTGGAATCGAGAGGGTCCACCGCCGGGTAGATGCCCAGCTCCGCGATCTGGCGCGAAAGCACCGTGGTAGCGTCAAGATGCGCGAAAGCCGTGGCGGGCGCTGGGTCGGTAAGGTCGTCAGCAGGAACGTAAATAGCCTGAACTGAGGTAATGGAACCCTTCTTCGTGGACGTAATACGTTCCTGAAGGGTGCCCATCTCGGTACCGAGCGTCGGCTGGTAACCGACGGCCGACGGCATGCGGCCAAGAAGCGCCGACACTTCTGAACCGGCCTGAGTAAAACGGAATATATTGTCAACGAATAGGAGCACGTCCTGCCCCATGGTGTCACGGAAATATTCTGCAACCGTGAGCGCAGACAGTCCGACGCGAAGTCTGGCCCCCGGCGGCTCATTCATCTGGCCGTATATAAGGGCCGTCCTGTTGATAACGCCGGATTCCTTCATTTCGAGCCACAGATCGTTGCCCTCGCGGGTGCGCTCACCCACGCCCGCGAAAGCTGAGTAGCCGCCGTGCTGCTTCGCCACGTTGTTGATGAGTTCCATGATGATCACGGTTTTCCCTACGCCTGCTCCGCCGAAGAGTCCGGTCTTCCCCCCCTTTGTGTATGGCTCCAGAAGGTCGATAACCTTGATGCCGGTCTCGAAGAGCTGCTTCGTAGGATCAAGTTCTTCGAGCTTTGGCGCTGGCCGGTGAATGGGGAGCGTTTCCTTGGTCCCAATCGGACCCAGTTCGTCCACAGGCTCGCCGATCACGTTCATGATGCGGCCAAGCACTTCTTTCCCCACAGGCATGGAGATGGGCTTTCCCGTGTCTTGGACATTCATGCCGCGCGTGAGACCGTCCGTCGACGACATGGCCACTGTGCGCACCCGGTTCTCGCCGAGGTGCTGCGCAACCTCGAGCGTCAGGTGCGTCTCAGGCGTCCCCGCACTCTTATCCTCGGCCTGATCAATCCGGAGTGCGTTCATCAACTGTGGAAGGCTCCCGACGGGGAACTCGCAGTCGACCACAGCGCCCATCACCTGTACTATTTTCCCTGTGCTCATTGATAACCCCCTGTTACCATATTCTTCGAATATTGAATTGGAAATATAAGAATTTTCAATTTCCAACTTCCAAATTTATTTTAAAGCTTCCGCGCCGCCCACGATCTCGGAGATTTCCTTGGTGATTGCAGCCTGCCGTTGCTTATTGAATTTTAGTGTCAGGCGTTCGATCATCTCCTTGGCGTTCCGGGTAGCGGAGTCCATTGCGGTCATCCGCGCTCCCATTTCGCTCGCTTGGCTCTCCAACATCGCCCGGAACACCTGCGTCTCGACATGCTTCGGCAGGATGGAACCGAGAATCGACTCCGCCGAGGGTTCATAGAGATAATCAACGGCCGCCATGAAGGGGTCCGCTTCCGCAGGCGGCTCAACGGGCAGAAGTTTCTCGAGCGTAACTTTCTGCTGGATCACGCTCTTAAACTCGTTGTAGAGGAGATAGACCTCGTCAGTCTCGCCTACGGAAAAGCGCTCGACGATGTTCTTGCCGACGTCGGCGGCCTTTTCATAGTCGATCATGCCGAGGTCCGACCATACTTTGCCTAACGTGTATGCCGGGCGTTTGCGAAAAAAGTCACGGCCCTTTCGACCGATAATGTTCACCCTCACTTCCTTGCCATCGGCCTGAAACTGCCTGACCGCCTCCACTGCCTTGCGCACTATATTTGTATTGTAAGCGCCGCAGAGGCCGCGGTCCGACGTGAGTACGACAAGCTTGACCTTCTTGGGCTCGCGCTTAGCTAGGAGGGGGTGCTGCGCCCGCTCCACTCGTCCCGCGAGGTTCGCGATAACCGCAAGCATTTTCCGCGAATACGGTCGCGCCGCAATGACGCGATCCTGGGCGCGGCGGAGCTTCGCAGCTGCCACCATCTTCATCGCTTTGGTGATCTGCTGGGTCTTCTTGACGCTCGTAATTTTTCTTTTTATGTCTCTTAAGCTGGGCATGCCGAATCCTTATTCGGAAATTCCAGATCCAAAATCACAATTCCTGAATAATTTTAAAGTACTAATTTCTAAAACGTTTCAGGTTTCGTAGTGATGTCTGGGATATAGGTACAATTTTAATATTGGAGCTTGATGTCTATTACGCCTACGCGCTGAACGTCTTCTTGAACTCCTCGATCGCGTTCTTCATCCTCGACTTGAGGTCGTCATCGAGCACCCTCTTAGCGGCGATGTCCTTCAGAAGGTCTGAGTGCTTGCTCGTCGCAAACTTCAGGAGTTCCTGCTCGAACTTCTTTACAACATTAACCGCGATGTCGTCGACATAACCATTGGTCCCCGCGAAAACCACGAGAATCTGCTGTTCGACGGGCATGGGCGAATACTGGTCCTGTTTCAGAAGTTCGGTCAAGCGCTGGCCGCGGTTCAATTGGGCCAGGGTGGCCTTGTCGAGATCCGAACCGAACTGGGCGAAGGCCGCCAGTTCGCGGAACTGTGCTAGTTCGAGACGGAGCGTACCTGCCACCTGCTTCATGGCCTTGATCTGGGCATTGCCTCCGACGCGCGACACAGACAGGCCGACGTTAATGGCCGGCCGCACGCCGGAGTAGAAGAGGTCCGATTCGAGGAATATCTGACCGTCGGTGATAGAAATCACGTTTGTCGGGATGTAAGCCGAAAGGTCGCCTGCCTGAGTCTCGATGACCGGAAGCGCCGTGAGCGATCCGCCCCCCAGCTTGTCGGATAGCTTGGCAGCGCGCTCGAGAAGCCGGGAATGGAGATAAAACACGTCGCCGGGATACGCCTCGCGTCCCGGAGGACGGCGGAGGAGCAGGGAGAGCTGGCGGTATGCTGCAGCCTGTTTCGACAAGTCGTCGTATATGACAAGGGCATGGTCGCCTTTGTCGCGGAAGTATTCGCCTATTGTGCAGCCTGTATAGGGAGAGATGAATTGTAGGGGGGCCGGGTCCGAGGCCGTCGCAGAAACGATGATCGTGTATTCCATCGCGCCGTTCTCCTCCAGCGTCTTCGCGACCTGGGCCACGGTGGACCGCTTCTGACCGATGGCGACATAGATGCATATTACGTTCTGGCCTTTCTGGTTGATGATGGTGTCTATGGCCACCGCGGTCTTGCCGGTCTGGCGGTCGCCGATGATGAGCTCACGCTGTCCCCGTCCGATTGGGATCATACCGTCGATGGCCTTAAGCCCGGTCTGGAGAGGTTCCCGAACTGGCTGGCGCTTCACGATGCCCGGAGCGATCACTTCGATCTTCCTGAACTCCTTGGAGGTAATAGGCCCTTTGCCGTCGATGGGCTGCCCAATGCCGTCCACTACCCGTCCTACGATAGCGTCGCCCACGGGAACCTCGGCAATCCTCTTGGTACGCTTGACGATGTCGCCTTCGCGGATCTTGGAATCGTCACCCATGAGCACGACGCCGACGTTCTCCTCCTCGAGGTTGAGCGCCATGCCCATCAGGCCGCCGGGGAACTCGAGAAGCTCGCCGGACATGACGTTATCAAGGCCGAAGACCTTGGCGATACCGTCACCGACGGTGATCACAGTGCCGACTTCGGCGACCTCAACGGTCTTTTCGAAATCGGAAATTTTCTTTTTTATGATCTCGCTGATTTCCTGTGCCTTGATCTGCATTGCTGCACTCCTTCTGTTCCGTGTTTTATCTGTCAGCTCATCAGTTGATTGCGCATCTTGTTAAGCTGGTTCTTGATGGTCCCGTCGTAAATCGTGCTCCCGATCTGCGCTTTTGCCCCGCCGATCAGGGTTGCATCGACCTTTGAGTCGATGTCCACCTGCTTACCGGTCAACCCCTCGAGCTTCTGTTTGATATCAGCTAAATCGCCGTTGTTGATTGCAACGGCCGTGGTTAGCCGCACAGCGGCACGGTTCTGACGCTCCGCGAGAATCTCCTGGAACGCCTCATTCACGTCTTTCACATACCTGATCCTGCCCGTTTCCGCCAGGTGCTCGATGAACCGTTGCGTGATTGGCTGCATGTTCAGCTTCCCGGCAAGATCCTTGATGACAGCCATCTTGTTCTCCGTGGTAAAGACGGGGCTCGAGAAGAGCTTCTGCATGGCTGGCAAGGCATCCACGGCGCCGACGAATGCGGAGAGGTCGGCCTTTGCCTTGTCAACAATCTTCTTCTCCTCGCTCAGTTCGACAAGCGCCCTGGCATATCTTTTTGCAATGGTCCTGATCAACCCTTGCCTCCCACTTTGGCAATGTATTCTTTCACAATGCGCTCATGGTCCTGGCTGCTGATCTTCTCCTTGATCCTGCCTTCCGCAAGATCAATGGAAAGAAGCGAGGCTTCGACCGCCAGCGCGGCCTTGGCTTTTTGGACCTCAATGTCGATTCCCTGTTTAACCTGGGTCTGAATGTCCTCCGCAACCCTCTTGCCTTCCGCGACGAGCGCCTGCCGGTCTTTCTCACCGCGGGATTGGGCTTCGGAGACCATTTTGCCCGTTTCAGCTTCAAGATCCTTGATCTTCCGATCCATTTCCGCAAGGGCCGCGACGGCACGCTCACGGGCCTCTTTGGACTCCTGTATGGCCTTCGCAATCTCGACAGTGCGATTCTTGAAGAAATCGCGTATCGGCTTTCTCGTGAAATAGATGAGGATCGCGGCAATGATGCCAAAGTTGACAAGCCTCGGCAACCAATCTCCCAAAAAAGTCATCTCTTCGGCATGACCTTCTTCCGCGGCCATTGCAACGGCGCCAGCACACATCACCGTGAGCATATAGATACCAGGCATGATCTTTCTCATCACCAAGCTCCTCACCTCTACACCGCCCTTCCAAGCAGTTTTGAGGTAATGTCCTGCGCCAGCCGCTCTGCCTCTCTTTGAAGGTCAGCGCGGGCCGTCTTGGACGCCTCCGCGATTTCGGTCCGCGCCTTGTCCAGCATCTCGCCAGCCTTTGCGCGCTCCGCAGATATCATATCGCGCTGGGCATCAAGGCCCTGCTGATAGATCGTGTTATAGGTTGCGGTGGCCTTTTGTTTGGCCTCGGCGAGCGAGGAATTGTAGTTGTCAAGCAGGCTCTGCATACGGTGCTGTGCGGTCTTGGCATCTTCAAGCGCAGAGCCGATCCCTTGCTCGCGCTCCTGCATGATCTGCCGTATGGGTTTGAAGAGTATGAAATTGAGCGCAATAAGCAATACGATGAAATTGGCGAGCTGAATAAGGAGTGAGACGTTAATATCGATCATTGTGAATCGCCTCTAGTGCGGTTAGAGAGAAACATCTGTTTGTTGTAAGAAAGTTTAAAAAAACTATCATAACCCAAAACCATTGTCAAGATTTTTGCCTATAAATAATATAAATGACCGCAACGTTTTTGATTATAGAAAAATCACGCGAAAAATCAGGCTGTCAGAGGACTTTTTGGTAGAATAGTTCCGTGAGAAAGAGGAGGGAATGCTAGGGTTTGAGCTTTTTCTGCATCAGATACTTATGCATCGCCCGGGCTGCCTTCCTGCCCGCGCCCATGGCCGAAATGACCGTGGCCGATCCGGTCACAATATCTCCGCCGGCATACACGCCATCCCTGCTTGTCCTGCCGGTTTCTTCGTCGGCGACAATGTATTTCCTGCTATTCACGGACAGGTTCTTCGTGCTCTGGGGGATCAGCGGATGAGCGCCAGTTCCTACCGCTATGATCACGGTGTCGGCAGGGATACGGAATTCCGAACCTGCCACCGGTTTTGGGGATCGCCTTCCCGACTCATCAAGCTCGCACAGGTCCATACGGACGCACTCGATGGCCACGACTGTGCCACGATCTCCGATTATCCGAACGGGATTGGTGCAGAGCTCGAAGTGGATCCCCTCTTCCTGGGCGTGGTGTACCTCTTCCTTCCGGGCCGGAAGTTCCGCGAGCGAGCGGCGGTATATCATGACCACCCCGGTCGCGCCCAGCCTGAGGGCTGTCCGGGCGGCATCCATGGCAACGTTGCCGCCACCGACAACCGCCACGCGGTCTCCGCGTTTGACGGGTGTATCGTACTCAGGAAAACGATAGGCCCGCATGAGGTTGATGCGGGTAAGGAACTCATTCGATGAATAGACCCCGTTCAGGTTCTCTCCTTCGATGCCCATGAACCGCGGCAGACCCGCTCCTGTTCCGATATAGCATGCATCAAAATCATCCATGATCTCATCAATGCTGATGAGTTTGCCGACAACAGCGTTGGTCTTGATCTCCACACCCATGCGTTTCAGGATTTCAATCTCGCGGGCAACGATCTTCTTTGGGAGCCGAAATTCCGGAATGCCGTAAACAAGGACCCCGCCTGGCTCGTGCAGGGCCTCGAGAATCGTCACCGTATGCCCGAGTCGTGCCAAATCATAAGCACAGGTCAGGCCCGAGGGACCGCTCCCGACTATGGCGACCCGCCTGCCGCTCCGCGGCTCAGTGACCGGCACCTTCAAGCCCCTGTCCTGCATCTCATGGTCGGCAGCAAACCGTTCAAGGCGGCCGATGCCCACAGGCTCGAATCTTTTCGACAGGGTGCAGAGCTTTTCACACTGGCTCTCCTGAGGGCATACCCTGCCACAGACTGCCGGCATGAGGTTGGCTTCTTTGATGATGTCAATGGCCCTCGTGAAATTGTCTTCACGGATCGCCTTGATGAACATCGGAATCTGGACGTTCACCGGGCAGCCGGCGATGCACTGCGGATCCCTGCACTGAAGACACCGCCCTGCCTCCCGAATTGCCATTTCGGGTGTATAGCCCAGCGCGACCTCATCAAAGTTAGACCGTCTGGCACGGGGGTCCTGTTCGGGGATCGGCGTTTTTTTCGGTAAGATGCTTTTTGCTTTTTTCGATTCTGTTTCCATATGATGATTAACGTTCACTCTGTTAGAGAAAGTCTCTCACTCCTTCGGCGTGATTCATCCCTCCCTCGAACTGGCAAAATGGATGTTGTCCGGAAACGTCAGAGACCGTCGGCGCTCACTCGCAGAGCGCCGCTGCGTGCCGTTGGCGCCAGACTTCAAACGATTCCTTCTGCTCGGGAGCGTACTTCTTCTGGCGGTTCATGAGGATGTCCCAGTCCACGAGATGGCCATCGAACTCGGGACCATCGGCGCAGGCAAAAAGGGTCTCCCCACCCACCGTCACCCTGCAGCCCCCGCACATGCCCGTGCCGTCGACCATGATAGGGTTCAAGCTTACGAGTGTTTTAACGCCAAGGGACTTGGTCGTCTCTGACACAGCCTTCATCATGATAGCCGGCCCGATTGCAATGACCAGCTGAGCTTTCTGTTTCTCCAACTCCCTCTGCAGGGCCTGGGTCACGATCCCTTTCATTCCTTTACTGCCGTCGTCCGTCGTCACGATCACCCGGTCATTTACCTGTTTCATCTCCTCTTCGTAGATCAATAGGTCTTTGGAGCGTGCCCCCATGATGCACACAACCTCATTGTCTGCGGCCTTCAATGCACGCGCAATGGGGTACAGAGGGGCAACACCGAAGCCGCCGCCAACAAGAATGGCCTTTCCGACCTTTTTTATGTGCGTGGGGTTACCGAGCGGTCCGCAGAGATCGAGCACGTCATCGCCTGCCTTCATGCGTGACATCTCGGACGTGGTCTTCCCAACCGCCATGACGATCAGGCTGATCGTGCCATCTCCTGGATTGATATCGGCAAGCGAAAGCGGTATCCGTTCCCCGCTCTCGTGAAGCCTGATGATCACGAACTGGCCGGGACGCGCCTTTCTCGATATAAGCGGTGCCGAGAGCTTATAGTAATAGACATCGGGTGACCGGAGTAATTTTTTTTCGAGTATCTTGGCCATGGTAAACAAAACGGTGCCGCGTGGATTAGGAAGGAGCCGGCACACAAGTGCAAATTGTATCACTTTTTGCCAACGTAAGCAAAATAATTATTCTGTGACC
>Ga0187779_10002944_pt1 | contig 10370 bp, 6 predicted proteins | sample 1015_Q2_SP10_10__FD_132435 | JGI IMG/M metagenome (GOLD analysis project Ga0187779, IMG submission 132435) | Tropical peat soil microbial communities from peatlands in Department of Meta, Colombia - 1015_Q2_SP10_10_MG | ecosystem: Environmental > Terrestrial > Soil > Wetlands > Peat | place...
GGCCGCCCAGGCCTCGCCGGCCGGCTCGCTCGGCCTGGAGATCGTCCCCTGGGAGGAGACGGACGACCCGTTCGCCATGGTCGCCGGCAGGCTCGGGACCATCTCGGCCGCCGGCCTGTCCGACCGGATGTGGGCGCTGTTCGTGCTCAGGTTTCGTGACACGCTGCCCGGCGTGCGCCTGGCGCTGGCCAGCGGCGCGCTGCGCCCCCTGCGGATAAGGAAGACTCCCGCAGAGGTCGCGGCGCTCCGCGAGGCGGGCGAGGCCATCGACCGGGTACACGCGCGCGTCCCTGGCTGGCTGCGGCCTGGGCTGACCGAGCGGGAAATCGGCTCGGTGATTACCGAGGCCATCCTGGCTGAGGGTCACGCCACCGTGGACTTCGTGATCGTGGGCTCGGGGCCGAACGCCGCCAGCCCACACCACGAGGTCTCGGACCGGGTGCTGACCGTCGGCGACGCCGTGGTGGTGGACATCGGCGGCACGATGCCGTCGGGATACTGCTCGGACAGCACCCGCACCTACGCCATCGGCGAGCCGCCCGCCGAGTTCACCGCCTACTTCAAGGTGCTCTACGACGCCCAGGAGGCCGCGTGCGCCGCCGTGCGGCCGGGCGTTACCGCGGAGTCCGTCGACGCGGCCGCACGCGAGCCGATCACCGCGGCCGGGTACGGCGAGGCGTTCTTCCACCGGACCGGGCACGGGATCGGGCTGGAGTCGCACGAGGATCCGTACATCGTGGCCGGCAACGGCGAGGTGCTCGAGCCGGGCATGACGTTCTCCGTGGAGCCGGGGATTTACCCTGGCCCGCACGGCGCACGGATCGAGGACATCGTCGTGTGTACCGCCGACGGCTACGACCGGCTCAACCGCACTCCGCGGGAGCTGGTCGTCGTCGGCTAGCTGTCCGGGCCCTCGGTGGTCCGCGGTCCGGGCGGATCGATGCGGCCCTGGTTCTCGGCCAGGAACCGCTCGAACTGGGCCGCGAGCTCGTCGGCGGTAGGCATGGACTCGCCCTCGCCCAGCAGGGCGCCGCCGACGTCGGGGTTGCCGTCCGCGGCGCTGGTTTCCGCCGCGGTGTCGTACTGCTGCTCCAGCGCGCGGACCAACTCGGCCACCTCGGCCGACTCGGCGACCTGCCGCTCGATCGCCTCGTTCGTCCGGGCCGAGGCCTCGCGGAGCTCGGCGTCAGGCAGCCCGAGCCCGGTGGCGGCGACCACCGAGCCCAGCAGGGCCAGAGCGGCCGGAGGATAGACGGCCTGGGCCAGGTAGTGCGGCACTTGAACGGCGAAGCCCAATGCGTCCCGGCCCGCGTCGCCGAGCCGCAGCTCGAGCAGGGCGGCCGCGCTGCCGGGCAGCTGGATCCGGCTCGGCAGCCGCTGGTGCGCGCTGATCAGGTCCTCGCGGGTCCCGTGCGCGATCACACCGAGCGGCCGCGTGTGCGGCATCCCGGCGGGGATGCCCAGGAAGCCGACCGCCAGGCCAACGCCGAGGGCGCCGGTCAGGTTCAGGACGGCGTCGGTGAACAGCTTCCACTCATGATCGGGCTCGGGCCCGGTCAGCAGCAGGAAGGGCCGTCCGTTCTGGTCGCGCAGCAGGTGAAGGGCCAGCTCGGGAGCCTCGTAGCTTTCCCAGTGGCTATTGTCGTAGATCATCAGCGGACGCCGGGACCGGTAGTCGATGAGCCGGTCCGCATCGAACCGTGCCACCGTCTCGTGGGGGAGAGTGCTCAGCAAGTGCTCGGCGAGCAGGCGGCCGGCGTTGCCCGCGTCGATGAAGCCCTCGAGGTAGTGCAGCATCGGCGCATCCGCGATATCGGGCGCGGCGGGACCGAGCTCGTAGAGTTCTTCCGGGTTCCGCTGCATCCATACAGTCTCGCATGGGCCGGCGGCTGGTGCCGACCCGCAGCGACGCCAGGGCGCCGCTGCGGCCGGCCGCCGGACAGCGCGCCCGGCTCGAGGTACTGCTCCTGGGCGGAGCCCTACGGGGGACGGGTATCACATTCGCGTAAACGCCGAGACCATTCCGTTAGATCGTTAGGTCTCCGGGGTGAATCCAGGGCGCGCTAACGTGACCACGTGGAGGAGATCGACCGCAAGATCGTGTCGTTGCTGGCCCGTAGCGGCAGGATGAGCTTCACCGAACTGGCCCGGCAGGCCGGCCTGTCGGTGTCGGCGGTACACCAGCGAGTACGCAGGCTCGAGCAGGACGGTGTGATCAAGGGCTACGCCGCCGTGTTCAACCCGGAAGAGGTTGGGCTGCCGCTCACCGCTTTCGTGTCGGTCAAGCCGTTTGACGCCGCCGCCCCGGACGACCTGCCGCAGCGCCTGGAGCACCTGGCGGCGATCGAAGCCTGCCATAGCGTCGCGGGCGACGAGAACTACATCCTCAAGGTGCGGGTCTCCTCGCCGGCCGCGCTGGAGGACCTGCTGTACCAGATCCGCACCCTGGGCGGGGTCTCGACCCGGACCACCGTGGTCCTCAGCACCCCTTACGAGAACCGCCCTCCGGACCTCTGAGCGGCTCCTAGCCAGGGGCGGCGGCCCCGGGCTCAGCCTCAGTCCCGGCCTCAGCTTGGCCTGGCGGCCAAGCCGTCGAGCGTGACCGACAGCAGCAGGTCAGTCCGTTCCGGGTCTTTCTCCGAACTCACGGCGACGCCGTGGACCAGCCGCATCACGTCCATGGCGGTCACATCATCCCGGATGACCCCGGCTCGCTGGGCGTTCACCAGGAGCCGCTCGGTGGTCTCGCGCATCGTCATCCAGCAGGAGGTGATGAGCTCGGACTCGACGCCGACCGCGTCGATCAGCGCGCGTGACAGGCCGCGCTTGGTGACCAGGTAACCGGTCAGCGTACGGGCCCATGCGGCGAAGGCTGGCCCGGGCGAGTCGCTCGCCGTCAGCGCGTCGCCTTGCTCACAGACCGTGCGGACCTGGGTGCGGAACACCGCGGCCTGCAGGTCCAGTCGGCTAGGGAAGTGACGGTACAGCGTGCCGATGCCGACGCCGGCCCGCCGGGCGATGTCCTCCAGCGGCGCGTCGGCGCCCTTCTCCGCGAACACCTCGGTGGCCGCGGAGATCAGCCGGGCATGGTTCTGCCGCGCATCAGCGCGCAGCTGCTCGGGCGGCCGCGCGAGGCCCTGGTCAGGTGGTCTGTTCATCGTCCTGGCAAGTAAATAGGTTGCAAAACGGAGGCTTCCTCCGTATAGTAACCGGAGTAGACCTCCGCTTCATTCCTGATCGTACCGCCCGGCCAGCGGTCTGTCAGCCGCCCGAGGTCTGGGAACGTCCTGAGGGATCACCGCGCCGTTGAGCGCCCTGGATCCAGATCGCCCTGGAGGCATCGTGTCTTCTTTGCGCACCCGCGATGCGCGCACCCGTGCGGCCAGCCCCTCGAGCCGGGCGGGCGTGGCCCTGGCCATCATGCTCAGTGCCCAGCTCATGATCATCCTTGATGCCACGGTGGTGAACATCGCGCTGCCGCACATCCTGGTCAGCCTGCATTTCTCCGCGACCAGCCTGTCCTGGGTGATGAACGGCTACACGCTGACGTTCGGCGGGCTGCTGCTGCTCGGCGGCCGGGCTGGCGACATCCTGGGCCGTCGGCGCGTCTTCCTGGCCGGCATCGGCCTGTTCACCCTTGCCTCGCTGGCGGGCGGACTCTCCACCTCGGCCGGGATGCTGCTGGCGGCCCGGGCCGTTAGGCGACGGTGAAGACCCGCTCGGCCGGGCTTAGGCGACGGTGAAGACCGGCTCGGCCGGGCTTAGGCGACGGTGAAGACCCGCTCGGCGGGCAGGCCGCGGACGTCCGTCCCGCGGGGCACGATCGCGGCGGTCCCCTTGTAGGTACCGACCGCGGCCGCGACCTGCGGCAGCGGGGCCGCCACGAGGGTGGCACCAGCGGCGAGGGCCAGGTCGAGCAGTGCGGTATAGGTGTCGGGATCGCCGCAGGGCGGGGCCGCCACGACCACATCGCGGTGGGTCAGCCGCGGGACCGACCCGGCCAGCCCCAGCCCGGCCAGCCCGAGCCCTGCCAGGTCGAGCCCGGCCACGGTGAGCCCGGCCACGGTGAGCCCGGCCAGGCCGAGAACCCGGACCGGCACGTGGCCGCTGTGATGACCGTTGCTGCCGTTGACGCTGGTAGGGCTGGTAATGCCGTTGGCCTGGAGCTGGCCGTGCCGCGCGGTATGCAGCAGGGAACCGAACGGCATGGTTCCTTCCGCCTCGCCGAACGCGAACACCTGCCGTACCCAGGAGCGCTCGGCGGCCTGGATGGCGAGTTCGGCCAGCTCGGCCGAGGTGATCAGCAGCCGCGCTTTGCCTCGTTTGAGCTGGGCGGCGATGTCCGCCGCGGCCTGCGCCGGACGCACCGGCGCGGCAACGGCCCCGGCCGCACGGACGGCGTGCACCGCCAGCACATGGCTGGCCGCGTCCTGCACGAAGATCCCCGCCGTGTCGGCCTCCGCCAGGCCCCGCTGCGACAGCCCGCGCGCCGACGCGCGAACCATATGCGCGAACTGCGGCCAGGTGATCACCGATGCCTGGCCGGACCGGGCGGCCGCATCGATGAGCGCGGCTCCGAATCCGGCCCGGTCGGCCACCGTCAGGATGTGCTCGGTCACCGCCCGCTGCGGCGCGTCCGCGCGCGGCGGCCGCAGGTCCGCCTCGATGCCTGCTCCGGCACTGATCCCGATTTCCACCAGAACCTCCCCGCAAACGGTGCAACAAGCGGCGGGTCCCGGCCTGGAGCCAGGACCCGCCCGGCCGCCGCGGCGGGCCGTCGCCGGTTCCCACCCCCCCTTGGGAACCAGCGGGAGCCGTGCCTTAGCGGTGATTGAACGCTATGCCGCGGGACCCGGCGTGCACATGCACCGAATTATGCACACCCATGTGCATCTTGGGCCGGGATCGAGCCCGGCATGGGTGCACATCTGCACCTAGTGCTCAGCCGGGCGGCTCGTGCCGCGCCGCCCATGAGGCGATCTGTGTACGCGACGTGAAGCCGAGCTTGGCCAAGATGTTCGCCACGTGCCGCGCCGCGGTGGCCGGGCTGATCACTAGCTCGTCGGCGATCTGCCGGTTGGACAGGCCCCGGCCGATGAGCACCACGATCTCGTGCTCGCGCGCGGTGAGCGGGCTGGCTGATCTGGCCGATGCCAGCCGGGCCGGGTCGGCCCAGGCTGCCTCACCGGGCTTGCCAGCGGGATTGGCTCCCGCGTGCGCAGGTGCCTTGGGTAGCCCGCTGGCCGTTTCAATGTGCGATCCGAGGGCATAGCCCACCGCGTCATCGGTCGTCATCTCGCGCCCCTCGGCGAACAGGGCGGCGGCGGCGGCCGCGCCCAGCCGGCCGCGGGCCAGTTCGAGCAACTCCTCGATCCGGGACCCGATGCCGGCCGGCTGCCCGAGGGACTCGCGCAGCTGGGTGGCGGCTCCGGCGAGCAGGGCGGCCTGCTCGGGCTGCTGCCGGGCCGCGGCCAGGGCGGCGAACGCCTCCAGCCCGCGGGCCGTGCCGAGCCGCTGGCCGCAGGCCTGGCTGATCCGCAGGCTCTCGGCCAGCCTGGAGCGGGCCAGGTCGAGGTCGCCGCAGGCCAGCGCGACCCAGCCGACCCCGGCCAGGCAGCGGGCGATCTCGAGCCAGGCGTCCACCTCACGGAAGATCTCGGTGGCCTCCTCGAAGTGCCGCACCGCCATGTCGGCATCGCCCCGGGCCCGGGCCAGCGTGCCCAGCCCGTATTGGATCTGCGCGACCCCCCAGCGGTTGTTGTCACTCAGCACGTCCAGGGCGGCCTCGTATGAACGCTGTGCCGACTTCAGCTTGTTCTGGCGAACCGCGATGGCGGCCTGGGCCGCGCGCGTGAGTCCCGCCTCCCAGTCGTTGCCCGCCGCGTCGGCCGCCTGGATCGCCTCCTCGATCAGGGTGGTGGCGTCGGCGAACCGGCCCGCCCGCAGGGCAGCCTGGCCCAGCGTGCGCAGCGCGTTCGGCACCGTGGCGTCATCGTCGCAGGCCCGGCTGATCTCCAGGCTCTGCTGGGCGCTGCGCAGCAGCGTGTCGTAGTCCTGCAGGTCGAAGGCGATGTCGGCGCGGCCCGCCAGGGCCCGGCCCCGGACCTGCGGCGATACCTCGCCACCCTCCTGGACCAGGAACCGGTCGAACCAGGTGGCCGCCTCCCGCTGGTCGCCGTGCGGCACCCACATGTTCAACAGCCCGGTGCACAGCCGCAGGCCCTCGTCGGTGTGCCCGTGGCTGATCGAGGTGGCCAGCGCGATCCGGAAGTTGCCGTATTCGGCGATGCCGCGGCGGAAGATCGCCAGGCGGACCGGCCAGGCCGGGTCGCCGCGGCGGAACATCCGCCGGGCCGTGTCCTCGACCAGCGCCAGGATGCAGTCGCGATGCCGCACGAACAGCCGGGACTCCTCGCCGGCGGCGACCAGCCGCTCGAGGGCGTACTCCCTGATCGTGTCCAGCAGCCGGTACCTGGCGTCGCCCGCCGCCTCGCCGTCCAGCACGACCAGCGACTTGTCGATCAGCGAGATGAGCAGGTCGAGCACCGCGTCGGCGGGAATGGCCTCATCCGAGCAGACCTGCTCGGCCATGTCCAGGTTCCAGCCGGAGAACACGGCCAGTCGGCGCAGCAGCATCTGCTCGGCCTCATCGAGCAGCTCATAGCTCCAGTCCACCGTGGCTCGCAGCGTCTGCTGGCGGGGCGGTGCCGTCCTGTCTCCGGAGTCGAGCAGCTGGAACCGGTCCCGCAGCCGGTCGGCGATCTGCTCGACCGACAGCGCCCGCACCCGGGCCGCGGACAGCTCGATGCCCAGCGGGATGCCGTCCAGCGTCCGGCACAGCCTGGCCACGGCGGACGCGTTCTCCTCGGTGAGGGTGAAGCCGGGCCGGGCGCCCGCCGCGCGCGCCGCGAACAGCCGGATCGCCTCGTGCCCGGCCAGTTCGTCGCCGAAGGCGTCGTCGGGCGGCAGGTCCAGCGGCTGCACCCGCCAGATGGTCTCGCCGCGGACCCGCAGCGGCTCGCGGCTGGTGGCCACGATCCGCAGCCACGGGCACCGGGCCAGCAGCAGTTGCACCAGCGTGGCGCAGTCACTGACCTGATGCTCGCAGGTGTCGAGCACGAGCAGCATGTGCCGGGCGCGCAGCGCCTCGGCCAGCGTCTGCGCAAGCGGTACACCCGGCTCCTCGCGCACGCCGATGGTAGCGGCGACGCGCTGGGCGGTCTGCCCGCGCCAGTCGGCCAGTTCCACCAGCCAGGCCTCATCAAGGTCGGCCCCGTCCCCGGTCCCCCCGTTCTCCGTCCCGTCCACGCTCCCGGCCGAGCCGGCGATCACGTCACGGGCGAGCCGCACCGCGAGCCGCGTCTTGCCGATGCCGCCGGGGCCGCTCAGAGTCAGCGCGCGCACCTCGGTGAGCAGCTTGGCCAGCTCAGCGAGGTCGCGCTCGCGGCCGATGAAGCTGTTCGGCTCCGCGGGCAGGTTGCCCGCGAGCAGAGCGGTGGCGGACTGCATAGGTCCTCTGGAGTTCGCGTGCCAAAGTGGACAAACAAGCCGAGTTTCGTAGACTCACCGTACATTGTTCGCCCGCAGCGTAGTGGTATCTAGCCCGCGACGATATTGACCGGTATGGCCTGGCTATACCGGACGCGGCCGAAGTACATCACCTTGGCCAGTGCCCACCACCGGGCCCCGGGCCGCGCCGTGGCCGGCACGGTGACGCCGAAGCGCACTATCGCCGGTTCGGCCGGCGTGGCACTGAAGCCCTGCGTCGGCGGCGAAAGCATCGCCCAGGTGCCGAACGGCGACAGCAGCTGCGCCTCGCCGTGCACCTCCGACGCCGTCCGGCTGGTCACCCGGACCAGCAGCTCATCCCCGCCACCCGGCGCCAGCCGCAGCTCTGGCGTCAGCACGGCCAGCTCCAGCTCGGCCGCCGCCGCGCTGTAGTCGGCCTGCATCAGCTCCAGGCCCTCCTCCGGCGGCAGCGCTGGGTCGGGCCACCGGCGCTCGCCCACCGCGATCATCGCCGTGTCCTCGATGACGTGGCCGTGCTCGTCCCGGATCCGGGCGGCCGCGAAATAGCGTCCGGGCCCGGTTCCCGGCGCCGCCCGCACGGTCAGGTCCCAGGCGGCGTACCCGCCGGGCGCCAGCTCGTAGCGGAGGTCCTGAGCCGCGGTGACGGTGATCCCGTCAGGTACGACGAGCTCCGCGGTCCCTGTGGTCGGCTCCGGCCCGCAGCCCACGGTCAGTGTCAGCAGTCCGGCCTCGCCCGGCTCGGCCAGGGCGACCCGGGTCGGGGAGAAGTGGACCGCGACGGGGAGGTTCCCGGCTGGCGCCGGGCCCTTCCCGTGCATCCAGTAGCGTGCGTAAACGGGCTGGACCGGTTCGATGGACGCCAGGCCGCCGTCCCCGGGTGCGCGTGAGCCTGTCCGCACCACCAGGGTCACCATGCCGAAGGCGGGTATGTCGACCACAGCGGCCCCGTCCACGAGAGGCAGCGCGGCACCGTCGGCCTCCTCGAGCAGATCGGTCAGCCAGGCCGAGGAGATCGGCTGGGCCAGCCGGACCTGCGCCGTGGTCGCCTGCCCGCTGGTTTCCCGCAGCCGCACGGTAACCTCGGCCTCCGCCGCCGCACCGCGCGCTCCGGGCGTGCCGCTCGCCGCCGCTCCCGCCGTGCCGCCCGCTACGCTCCGGCCGGACGCGAGCGGGTTGCCGCGGGGTTTAAGCGCGCTGAGCGTGATGTTGGCCGGCTCCACTGACAGCAGGTCGGCTCCGCCTCCGCTCCCGCCGACACGATCACCGTGAGCGTGGCCCGCCACCGCGATCAGGTCGTGGTTATACGCCTCGGCGCTGGCCGAGAAGCCCGCCGCGCGCCAGTCACCCGGGCCGGAGGCGAGCGCGTACTCGAAGGTGTGACTCCAGTGCTGCCAGGCGAAGCTGCTTCCGTCGGGCGCGGTACTGGGGTCCAGGTCGATCCAGATCCTCGACGGCCACCCGCTGCACGAGCGCATCAGCGACATGTGCAGCGTGCCGTCGGGCGTCACCACGCCGCCCGGCGTGCCCCGGTTCAGCAGCGCCACCGACCGGTCCGCCACGGGTTCGGGCCGCCCGGCCGTATCGCCGGTGTCCTCGAGCCCCTCCACTAGCGCGTCGGCCAGGTCCTCGGCCAGGGCGCTGACCGCTGCGGTCAGCTCCTGCGGCCCGGTGCCCGCCACGACCAACACCGGCAGGTCGGACGCCCCGCGCACGTCGGCACTGGGCCCGAAGGCCTCCGCCCGGCTGCGTGCCGCCGGCACCCACACCCGCGCCGACCCGGCGGCCAGCGCCTTGGCGTACCCCGGTCCCGCCGCTGACAGGACCTCGGCGGTGAACGTATTCACGTCTGGCCCGCCGACCGCGATCCTGACGTCGGGCAGGTTGGAGTCCGCGTCCAGCCCGCCGTACCTCGGCCCGTCGGCCTGGCTGCAGGTGGCGGTCACCCCGGCTGCGGCCAGGGCCACCATCAGGTCACGGATCACGTCCCGCAGCGCCGCGCCAGGCCCGCCGTCCGCCCTGTCCGGGGTGACGACCTCGGCCACCCCGATCGCCTGGACCGGCCCGGCCGAGCCACCGCTGCGGACCCGCGCCGTCGAGCCGAGCCCGAACCACTGGTGAGCCGGGTTGTCCAGGGTGTACCAGTGATCCGCCGAATCCACGTCCGCCGCCCCGAACGACCGGCCGATCACCGCCGTCGCCGTCTGGTACACCGGCAGCCCGCCGGGCACGTCGGCGGGGAAACGGACCCGGAGCAGCCTGTCGTGCTCGGTGTAGCCGTCGACGTGGGTGCGGAACTCGACCCGCTCTGCGTTCTCCCACAGCACCGTCTCCTGGGTCACCTCGAGCCCGTCGAGAGTGAAGGATGCGACCAGGCGGTCTCCGGCCGGGCAGCGCTCCTCCCGGACGGTGGCCGGAACCGAGGACGAGCCCGTCCCGGGTCCCTTGGGCGACAGGTGCCACGGACCCTCCCCGTGCCGGGGATGCTGCGCGTACTCGTCCTGGATGACCAGCTCGTTGCCGGGTCCGGCAAGCACGCCGGCCCCGATGCGCTTGTCGGCTACGCTGACCGTCCCGCCCCTCGCTGGGTCTGCGGTGACCAGGTACCGGCCGTTCTCGATGACGCAGGGCGCCCCGGCGGCGGTGCCGATGACCGGCCGCCACTTCGCGGCCGACGCCTGCTCCCCGTCGTCCGCCGCGGGTACCACCTGGTATGTCCGGTATCCGAGGGCGGGCACGCCGCGGGCCAGGAAGGTGAGCGTGACCTCGGCCAGCGACCCGTCCCCGCGCCGCCGGACGCCTTCGGCCAGGGCTGGCACCGGCTGCCCGGCGTCGTCGCGAAC
>Ga0187779_10002945_pt1 | contig 10367 bp, 6 predicted proteins | sample 1015_Q2_SP10_10__FD_132435 | JGI IMG/M metagenome (GOLD analysis project Ga0187779, IMG submission 132435) | Tropical peat soil microbial communities from peatlands in Department of Meta, Colombia - 1015_Q2_SP10_10_MG | ecosystem: Environmental > Terrestrial > Soil > Wetlands > Peat | place...
CCCTTTCATCTCCTCGACAGGGAGATCGATCTCTCTGCGAGCATCGGCATCGCACTGTCCGGAGACGGGTCCGAGAACGCGGACGAGATCCTCCGAAACGCCGACGTGGCCCTCTATATGGCGAAGGACCGCGGCAAGGGCCGCCACGCCATCTTCGAGAGGGTCATGCACACGTCAATGCTCGAGAGATTCGAGCTGGGGCTTGATCTGCGCAAGGCAGTCGACCGCCACGAGCTGCAGGTCCATCTCCAGCCCATCGTCGACCTCCGAGGGGGCCAGATCCTAGGCGCGGAAGCCCTCGTGCGCTGGCCCCATCCCGAGAGGGGAATGCTGCTGCCGGGGGACTTCGTCGGGCTCGCAGAGAAGATCGGGCTCATCGGCACGCTGGGTTCGTGGGTACTCGAAGCCGCTTGTAGCGAAGCCAGCCGCTGGTGCCAAGGTATCTCCGGCCCCTACATCTCGATCAACGTTTCGGCGCCCCAGCTCCTCGAAGACCAGTTCCCCGACGAGGTGCGAGACGCCCTCAGGAGGGCAGGCCTGCCCGCGCAGCGCCTGGTCCTGGAGGTCACTGAGGCCACGCTCCTCCTCGACCGCAGCGCCGTCGCTGGCCGTCTCGCCCGGCTCCGCCAGCTCGCGGTCCTGATCGCCATCGACGACTTCGGGACCGGCTACTCCTCCCTCAGCCAGCTCCGGGATCTCCCCTTCGACATCCTCAAGATCGACCGTTCGTTCGTCGAAGCCATGGGAAAGGAGCGCTCAGCCTTCGTGCAGCTGATCGTCCAGCTCTGCGAACACATGAACCTCGACACCGTCGCCGAGGGGATCGAGACGTGGGACCAGGTCCGCGAGCTGCTGGCTCTCGGCTGCCACAAGGGCCAAGGCTACCTCTTGGGCAGACCCATGCCCGTGGCCGACTTCTCTCAGCTGCTCCTCTCGGGAACTCGCCTCATCTCGACCTGAGCCTGGTGGCCTGGGACGGAGTCGAACCGCCGACACGCGGATTCTCAGGGCGACCCAAACCTCGTGACCAACGGCAGCCAACGAGGGTTAACGCAGGCTGATCAGTACGTTCCCGGCCATCCCGAGATTCTCGAAGACACGCTGCTCTCGGTTGGCCTTTGTTGGTAAGGGGCAAGTCAGGGGCAAGCGGCTGGCTCCGTAGGCGTCGGCTCCGGTTGCCGGTTCAGGCAACGGTTTGAGAGCCGCCCCGGCTCGATTCTAAGGCGTGGCCGCCGCTCGATCACGAGACGCGACAGCGGTGCCGGGTGAGCCCGGGCCAGTCGACCTCTGCGGTGCGCGTCCCGCCCGGTATCGGCCAGCCCGGCAGCTCGTTGTCCACGGCCCGCGCGTAGCCCCAGTTCAGGACCAGCGACTGGAGCGTGCGCACTCCGGAGCGCCTGCGCCTTTCCCGCGCGCAGTCCCGGGAGAAGAAGCGTCGCCGGAACCACATGTAGCCATTCCACAGCGTCTCCGGCGCCATCCGGGCCGGACGAAAGGCGACCGCAGTCTTGCCGTTGTAGTAGCTCCAGTCTCGCGTCAGCAAGCGGCCCGCCCTCTCGAGCTGCTCGTAGAGCGGCGTGCGGGGGAACGGAGTCAACACGCTGACCGTCGCGCCGTCGAGGCCGAGGCGCGTCACCTCGAGCAGCGTCCTCTCGAACGTGGTCTCGTCGTCTCCGTCGAAGCCGAACATGATGCCCGCCTGGACGGCGATGCCGCGTGAGTGGATCCGTGCCACCGCCTCCTGGTAGCACTCGACGACGTTGATGGTCTTGTTCGCGAAGGCGAGGCTTTGCGCCGAAAAGGACTCGAGCCCGAGGAAGAGGCACACGCATCCGGCGCGGGCGGCGGCTTCGAGCAGGGTCTCGTCGCGGACGCTCGCCACGGTGGCCATGGCGGCCCACTGCCGGCCCAGGCCCTCGAGAGCCGCAAACAGCCGGCGCGCGTAGTGCCGGTCCATGAACAGCTGGTCGTCCCAGAAAGCGAACAGCGGGGACCTCATCCGACGCACCTCCGCGGCGACCTCCTCGACCGGGCGGAAGCGCAGGGGGCCCTCGTAGATCTGGCGCAGATTGCAGTAGGTGCAGCGGTGGGGGCAGCCCCGGGTGGCGATGACCGCATTCGCGAGCAGCGCTCGGCCCACGATCAGGTCACGACGCGACGCGGGCAGACCCGCAAGCGACGGGGGCGAGGCGGCGCGGTACTCCGGCGCGAGGGTCCCGCGAGCGGCGTCGTCGAGCAGGCGCGGCCACGTGTCCTCGGCCTCGCCGATGACCAGGCTGTCGGCGTGGGGACGGGCTTCGTCAGGCAGGAGCGTGGGGTGAGGGCCGCCGAGGACGCCGAGCCGGCCCCGGGCCCGGAACGCGTCGGCCAGCTCGTAGACGTGGGCGCCGCTTGGCGTGTTGCAGGTGATTCCGACGAGGTCCGCGGGTGAGTCGGGGTCGACGGGCTCGACGTACTCGTCGACGAGGGCAACCGAATGAGGCGGCCCCACGAAGCCGGCGAGGTAGGGCATCGTGAGCTGGGCGAAGTTGTTGAGCTGGCCCCGCCGGAACGCCCGTATGAAGCGATTCTCGGGTGTGACGAGGAGGACCTTCATTGGCGCAGCCACGTTCTCCTTGCGGGCCCGTTCTTCCAGCGCCCCCCACGCGAGCCTAGCCGCCTTTAGCTCGTCTTGCGCGGCAGAACCCTGGCGCGTGCCTTCTTGGGTCAGCCCCCGGGTGCGCCGACAGCGCCGGGGCCGCAGACAGAGTCACAACCGTGCTGCGCCTCCGCAAGCCGCGCGAGGGCCGCCCGGGCCAGTCTGTGCCACGCCCGCTCGCGCTCTTTGCGTGGGCGTCAGCGCGCGTCGAGGAGGCGGGCAGATCGGCCGGGGCCCTGGCGGTATCCCCCGTCCGGTGGAGGTCCGCTTCGGCATAAACCTTCGGTGGCGGAGGCTGGCTCGAGCGTTCGTGTGCCTGCTTTCGCGCGGCGTCGCCGAGCGACTGGGGCAAGGCGATAACCCGGGCCAGAGACAGTGCCACGATGACGACGGCAGCTCGCATGCGGACTCGCTCCTTCACCCGTTGTCTGGTCCAGCAAGAGGCGGGCCAAAACCCACGTGTCGTCCGTCAGTGACTTAGCGCCGAGGCTGCCAGGTGTTCATAAGCCCGCTGTCCGGTTTCATGACCCTTTCTGGGCCGTGCCCCTCAAGCGGTCGAGTCCGGGATGCCGGGAGGAGGACAAGGGCACCCTCACAGTGTGACGCCCGCCGCCGGGAGGGAGGGTCGCCCTCGCTCGGGGACAGTCGGCCGGGCCATTATTCCGCAGCACTTTCGCCCGGCTGGCTTTCTCGGGTAGACAAAGCAGAAGATTCGCGTGGTGGTCGATGGCGTCGAGGAGCCACAGTACTCGTCCACGAAGCTCCTCGGCGGTCCGGCGACAGCGCAAGGACGACGGCAGTTCCCCCATGTTCGGCGCTCCTCGACGCGCCCAGCACGCTAGCACCCCGTCAATGAGCTTCGATCTGGACACGGCCGAAGGCGCGCGCGCACAATCCCGGGGGAGGCACTTTGTGATCAACGTGAAGCGACGCGACTTCCTGAAAGGTTCGGCGACGGCGGCGGTCGGCTCGGCGGTAATTGGCTGGACCGACGGCAGTATCACCGCCGCCACTGGACCCCATCTGGAATTCCCCACGGCGCCGCGCGAGCGCATGGCCGTGGCTTCGTGGCCTTTCCGCATGTTCATCAACGCCCCCACCAACAAGTGGGCCCGCGATCCCAAGCTGCCTGGCATGGACCTAAAGGACTTCGGGGCCATGGTGGTGAAGAGGTTTGGACTTCACAACATCGAACCGCTGGATGCGCATTTCTCCTCCGCTGAGCCGGCCTACCTGGCCGAGCTCCGCGAGCGCACGGAGAAAGCCGGTGCGCACATCATCGATGTTCCCGTCGACCTTCACGACAGCTTCTATGATCCCGACCCGGCCCCGCGAGCAAAGTCGGTGGAGGCGAGTAGAAGGTGGATCGATATCGCGAACACGCTTGGATGCCCGAGCGTCCGGCTCCACATCGCGGGCTTACACGATGCGAAGCCGGATGTCGATCGGACCGCCGACAGCCTGCGACAGGTTGCCCAGTACGCTGCCGAGAAGAACGTAGTGGCGAACCTCGAGAACGACGACAACTTCACCGAAGACCCTTTCTTCATCGTGAACGTCCTCGAGAAGGTAGACAACCCCTATCTTCGGGCCCTGCCGGATTTCTGCAATTCCATGATGACGCACGATCAGGACTTCAACCATCGCGCCATGAAGGCGATGTTCAAGCACGCTTACTGTATCTCCCACATGAAGGACTCCGAGGTCGGCGAGGACGGCAAGGCCCGCACGGTGGATTACGCCGAGTGTTTCGCCATCGCCAAGGCGGCGGGCTATCGCGGATACTTCTCCATGGAGTGGGAAGGGAAGGGTGAACCCTACGCCGGGACGCAGCAGCTCATCGACGAGACCCTCACGTATCTTGCCTGACGCGTCCCTTCATCGCCTCGGCCACACGTCCAGGCGCTCTCACTCGTCACGTCGCGGAGGAACCAGATGGCAGAATCCAAGATGACCCGGCGCGAGTTCGTGGGGCGCTCGGTAGCCGGCGCGGCGGCGACGGGCGTTGCGTTGGGCGCTCCGGCGATCCTGAGCTCCGCTTCGCCCAACGAGCAAGTCACCGTGGGGCTGATCGGCGCGGGCATCCGCGGGCTCGAGCTGATGCAGTCCGTGCTGAACGTGAAGGCCAACGTCGCGATCGTGTGCGACCTGTACGACGGGCACTTGCGCCGCGCCCGCGAAATCCAGGCGAACACGCCGACGACGCGCGACTACCGCGCCGTTCTCGACCGCAAGGACCTGGACGCGGTGGTCATCGCCACCAGCGACCATTGGCACACGCCGATTGCCGTCGCCGCCATGCGCGCCGGCAAGGACGTCTACTGCGAGAAGCCCATGACCCACAGGATTCCCGAGGCGCTCGAGATGGTGAGGGTCTCCAGGGAAACCGGGCGCCTGGTGCAGGTGGGCAGCCAGAGCCTGAGCATGCAATCGACCCGGAAGGGCAAGGAATGGGTGGACTCGGGAGCCATCGGCAGGGTGTTCATGGTGCAGTGCGAGATCTACCGGCCGGACCCCGTCGGCGCCTGGAAGTACCCCGTGCCGCCCGACGCTTCACCGCAGACGATCGACTGGGACCGCTACCTGGGCAACGCGCCCAGGCGTCCCTTTGACGCTGCGCGCTTCTTCCAGTTCCGCAACTGGTGGGACTACGGGACCGGCATCGCCGGCGACGAGTACGTCCACCTGCTGTCGCGGGTCCACTACCTGATGAACGTGCAGTTCCCGCTCAGCGCTGTGGCGAACGGAGGCATCTACAAGTGGACGGGCGACCGCGACGTCCCCGACATCCACAACACGCTTTATGACTACGGCCGGTTCCAGGTGGTGGTGCTGGCCAACCTGGTGTCGAACTTCGAGGGCGGTGAGATCGTGCGCTTCATGGGTGACAGGGGTACGGTCGAGCTCACCGAGGAAAGCGCCACCTTGTTTCCCTACGACGACGTCTGGGCCTACAACTACCCGCTGGAAAGCTGGCCGAAGGACACCAAGGATCCGTTCGAGGTCGCTCACAAGGACGACCCCACGGCCGACATCGGGACCTACGCGAAGCAGGCGCACCGAGGCAAGGAGACCATGCGCCAGACCGCGGAAGGGACCGAAGATCACATCCGGAACTTCTTCGCGGCCATCAAGAGCCGCCAGCAACCCATCGAGAACGTGGACTTCGGTTGCGGTACGGCGGTGGCCTGTCACATGGCCAACCAGTCGTACCTGAAGAAGCAGCGTCTCTTCTGGGACGCGCAAAAGCTGGAGCTCAAGACCGAAGCGTAGCGCGTCGCGCCGGTGTGCGAGGCGCTCGCGTGCCTGGAAGAGAATGCCGCTGCGGACTCAGGTCCCCGCTGAGGCCCTGACTCGAGAGACCGAGTTCCCGTCAGAACGTGTCGGGCAGATCTGCTCCGATAGCGGGCTGGAGCTTGTTCGCGAGTTGTTCAAGGAGTTGGAACGGATGGCTCGCTCAGCACTCGGGCCGACTTGTCGGGAAGCGTCGAAGGAAAAGTCGAGACCATGCGCGTGAGCCGACTCGCCGTGGGCCTTGTTGCGGCCCCTGGGCGTTCAGGATCTTTTGAACCGCAGTAACGGCGTGGGTGTCACTCGGAACCTGTGGGCGTCGTGACTCCTGGCCCGCAACGATCAAAGCGAACCAACGCGAGAAGCGCACCAGCCGTAAGCATCCGCATGGGCCCTCCCGTAAGCCGAATTGTACTGCGGGCTCGAATTCCTCCGCGGAATCCTCGATCCGCTGTGCCCGCCAGGGCGTAAGGACGCGAGGGGGTTAGCGACCCGCTGCCTACCGCTTGGATACCGTGTTGCTGCTGAAGTTCGCTACCCAGATGTTGGCACCGTCGAAGGCCACACCCTTAGGATTCGTGCCCACGGTGAAGGTGCCGAGTGTGGTCCCGTCGCTCGCACGCAGCTTGGTGACGTTGTTTCCGCTGCCCCAGTTCGTCACCCAAACGTTGGCCCCGTCGAAGGCCACGGCCGTGGGGCTCATGCCCACGGTGTAGGTGCCGAGTGTGGTCCCGTCGCTCGCACGCAGCTTGGTGACGTTTGCGCTGCCGTAGATCGCGACCCAGATGTTGGCCCCGTCGAAGGCGAGGCCGGAGGGGAGTGAGCCCACGGTGTAGGTGCCGAGTGCGGTCCCGTCGCTCGCACGCAGCTTGGTGACGTTTGCGCTGCCGTAGTTCGCGACCCAGATGTTGGCCCCGTCGAAGGCGACGCCTTCGGGGCCCGTGCCCACGGCGAAGGTGCCCAGCACCCACCCGTCGCTTGGCCGCAGCTTTTGGACGTTGTTGCTGCCGAAATTCGCGACCCAGATGTTGGCCCCGTCGAAGGCAAGGCCGTAGGGGTTAGGGTTCACGGTGTAGGTGCCGAGTGTGGTCCCGTCGCTCGCACGCAGCTTGGTGACGTTTGCGCTGCCGTAGTTCGCGACCCAGATGTTGGCCCCGTCGAAGGCGAGGCCCGAGGGGTCTGAGCCCACGGTGTAGGTGCCGAGTGTGGTCCCGTCGCTTGCACGCAGCTTGGTGACGTTTCCGCTGCCGTAGTTCGCGATCCAGATGTTGGCCCCGTCGAAGGCCACGGCAATGGGCTCCGTGCCGACGGGGAAGTCGCCGTAGCCGCGCGGGAGCTGATCCCAACGCAGCGTCGCCAAGAGCTGCGGGGAGAGCCCGGCGGCGCTCACGCAGGCGACCGTCCCGTCCTGGTTCACGCCTTGCACCGCCTGGGTTGGCCCGCACGTGCCGCCCACCCGCGCCTGCACCTGCGTCTGGTCGATCTGAGCGGCGCCGATGGCGCCGTTCGCGACCATCGTCGAAGTGATGCCGAGTGGCGCCACTGAGACCGTCCCAGTGGTCAGGATCGGCCCGCCAGCCAGCCCGGCACCTGTCGCCACCTGCGTCACCGTCCCGCCGCTGTTGGTGTCGATGTCGACGCCGCAGCTCCAGCTCGACCCGGCCGACTTGAGGAGCTGACCCGCTGGACAGGGGACCAGCCCCAGATTCGCGGCGCCCGAAGTCGTTCCGCCCTGCAGGCCTCCGCCGGACGGGGTGTTCACCGCCGTGATGGTGCCGCCCCCGGCAGGCCCGACGCCGAGCTGTCCGGAGGAGTTGATGTAGACGGGGGAGCCTCCGCCGATCGCTTCGCCGTAGACGCCGGCAATGTAGGTGGTGGTCTGCTGGCCAGGGGTGCCGATGCGGATGGAGCCGGACTCAGTGTCGGGGCCGGAGGCGGCGATGAAGACGTTGTTGTCGCCGGAGACGTGGTTGCCACCGGCGGACTGGCCCAGCGCCAGGTTGGAGTTACCTGTGGTGTTCGCGAGGAGGGCCCCGTAGCCAATGGCGGTGTTGCCCGCTCCTTCGGTGTTCAGCATCAGGGAGCCCGCTCCGGCGGCGGTGTTCATGTTGCCGGTCAAGTTGGTGTTGCCGGCCTGCTGGCCGACGAAGGTGTTCAGGCCGCCGTAGTTGTGAAGGAACGGATAGCTGCCTAGGAAGATGGCGCCGGCGGTCGCACCGTCAGTCACGCTGGTGTTGGGCAGGGTCAGGTTGCCGGCGAGATTGATGCTGCCGGCCCAGAAGCTGCCGGTCTGGTCGCGACGGACGATGGAGTTTGCTGTGTTCGGCGGAACCGCGTTCAAGACGAGGGTTGCGCCCTGGGTTCCCACGACCTCGCCGGCGAGGACGCCCGAGAAGCCCGTCGCCGTAGCGGCATTGCCGTTGAGGTTGGCGGTGATGGTGCCGGCCGAGAAGTTCCCCGAGCCGTCCCGGGAGACGATCGCGCCGGGCGTGTCGCTGTCGGTGGCGTTCGAGTTGACCGTCACCGTCCCCGAGCCGGCGGTAACCCCCAGCCCGTTCGACCCGGCCAGCGTCACCGCGTCAGTCTGGCTGTTCAGGCTCCTCACCACGGCCCCGCTGGCGATCTTCGGCGCCGTCACCGCGCCGTCAGCCAGCAATGCCGTGCCCACGCCTCCCGTGCCCACGTTCTCGTAGTAGCCCAGCACGTCAGCCACGATGTGGATGGCACTGGCATCCGCCTGGAGCGTGATGTCGTTGGTGCAGGTCGTGGTGCCGCCGGGGTTGCACAGCGCCACCGCCAGGCCGTTGGCGATCGCAAGCCCGGGCACCGCAGCCCAGTTCAGGATGCTCGCGAGCGGCATCGGCGAGCCGTACGGCGTCACTCGCAGATCCCCAGGCGCCGTCGCACCGACGGCCACGAAGTTGATCACCGCTGCCGTCGCCGGGCCGTAGGGGATACTGCAGTTCTTGCCGCCCTGGGACGTCGTGTCGCCCGTCACGTTGAACGAGTGTGTTGTGTTGGCGGCGATTGCACCCAGCCCTTTTCGGGTGTCGATGATGCGGCAGGGAACGACCGGCGTGTAGACGAGGTCGGCCTGGGTGTCGCCCAGGACGTTGAGGCCCAGGCCTGCCGGCTGCGCCTGCACCTGCGCGAGCTGCTCCGGTGCCAGACCTGCGAGGAGTGCCTTCGCCTTCGCCCGGAATGCAGGGTCGAAAGCCCGCTCCGAGGCCGTCTCCTCGCGGGCGATCACCTGCTCGGCGATCGCCAGCCGCTCGGGCGACGGCTGCGGCTCGGCGACCTGCGCCAGGGCACTTCCGGCGAGGACGGTCACCACGAGGGTCAGCGCCGCTGTGTTCCAGGGTCGGTGCATAGCTCTCCTCTGCGGCGGACGCAGGCGCCCGCGGCCAGCCGCGCCCCAGTGGTAGGTCAGGAATGGACGTTTTGAGGGTTCGAGGTGAGCCGGATCAGGTCCTGGCCGATGACGATCGGGGGGGCGGCCACGCGAGCCTTGCGACCGGCTGGGAGCTAGTACCCCGCTGGCGCCGCCTCTGGCAATAAGCCGTTCGACTCACGGCGGCCTACTTGAGCGGGAACTGCGAAGACACCGCTCGCTGTCCGGATCACCGTCCCCGCGTCTCGCCTCCGCCACACGCTTCCGGCCTTCCTCGAGCCTGTCTTCCAGTTCGCCCGCCCAGCAGTAGACAACCTTGCTGGCCTGGTTGACCTCGACGGCCTGACGGGGCTTGCCGATCACGTGCTCGACGGCCTTGAAGAAGGCGTTGGTGTCGCCCTTCAGGATGCGGTCAAGGATGGCGTCCTGGACGTCGGGCCGGTCGAGAAGCTCAGCCAGGAACTCCTTGGCTGCGCGAGTTGCTCGATTCGGGGTTCCTTTGCGACGGCCTCCCGTTTTGGCTCGACCCTTCCTAAACTGCCCACTATTTCGCGCTACTTCAGCAGCAGGCATCGTCCTTTCCTGCTGAGCTCGGCAAGGCGCGTCCGGCGGTGGCGGCTACGACAAGCGGCCGAGCAGAACTTGTGGCTGCTGGCATGGCGGGGGTTGACGTCAAAGGCTGTCCCGCAGACGAGGCATGGCCGCCATCGCTTACGGCACGCCTCCAGCGAGCCATCTGAAGCGATCGCGCCGGCTGACCAGGCGCAGGAAGGGCTCCTGCACCACCGGACGCAGCCGCGCCACCACGCAGCGCAGCCGTTGAATCGAGCCCACGTAGCCACGCTGCCTGGCCATCTCCAGTAGCCGCGTGGCGCGCAGCCGCGGGTAGCTCTCCAGCGTCTCGCGCAAGAACGGCACGTAAGGATCGAGCCGGCTTGGCCGCAGGCGTCGAGGGCGGTGCAGTGGGTCGGTCTCGATCGCCGCGCGCACCGTGTCGCGGTGCACGCCCAGCTCGGAGGCGATCGTGCCGATCTTCCAGTGCTCGGC
>Ga0187779_10002946_pt1 | contig 10366 bp, 8 predicted proteins | sample 1015_Q2_SP10_10__FD_132435 | JGI IMG/M metagenome (GOLD analysis project Ga0187779, IMG submission 132435) | Tropical peat soil microbial communities from peatlands in Department of Meta, Colombia - 1015_Q2_SP10_10_MG | ecosystem: Environmental > Terrestrial > Soil > Wetlands > Peat | place...
ACATTCTTGCCAACCGCTTCGACCGTTCCGGCAAAGTCAACGCCCAACCGTGTGTCCTTCGGCTTGCGGAGTCCGACCCCGAGACGCATGACTTTGGGCGTGCCTTCGACGAAGTGCCAGTCGTACGGATTCACCGAAGCAGCGTGAACTCTGACCAGCAATTGTTCGTCATTCGGAACCGGCTTTGCAATCTCTTCCAGCCGGAGATTGGCCACGCCGTAATCGCAATAGACAATTGCTTTCATCAGCTCGCCCTGAGCAGCAGTCTTGCGATCACAATCGTTGGTCGATGTCCAGTAAGCGAATAAGAACCACGCCACCAGCGCGATAATAATCACGCCAACTATCCACTTCAATACGCGCCTCAGCTTCATAATTGAAGCAGGAGATCAATTATTCTTCACAAAAGCGAGGCTAAATAGCGCCGCGACCTAACGAGACCAGCGAATCGCTGCTGAGAGCGAGGCCTCGCTTCGTTTTCTGCTTTCTAATTTCGAATTTCTACTTTTCATGCCGGGTAGCGATTCGCTTCATCGCTTGGTTAGGCCTGTGGCCGTAATGAGATCGGAGTCGCATTTTTCGGCGGATTTCGGATGATGCGATGGTTAAATAAGATGTTTTCAAGCACATTTAGCAAATCAACGGTTGGAGGCTTTTCAGGGTCGCCAAGAGTCCACATTTCTGCGGCTGAAATAACTTCAGCTTGCAACTGTTGAGCAACGTCCGCTGTTTCCGACTGTTTCAACTCAGGTTTCGATAACCGCAGCTCGGTAAACAGGTCTTTGCACGGCAAAGGCTCCACAGCTCTGGGGTGCGGTGCTGGTTGAAGAAATCATCGCGAAACACGTTTAAGATGATGGCGAGAACTTTGTCGTACGCCGTTTTGGCAGTTCCCCTACCAGCGCACCGATCAGCCAAGCGCCTTAGGATCCGCAGAGCCACTTCATGCTTGTTGTCCCAAGTGACGTCGTAATATTTTCCACTGCCGTAGCCCGCCATAGCCCTAACGAAAATTAGACGGAACTTTTCCTCTATTTCGGCGGTGGAGGGGAAACATCGACCAGGGCCGACGCCTGACTAGCGGTCGCGTTCGCCCCGGATGAATTGCTCGACGCAGCGGTAGGCTTCGTCGTCGGTCATCTGAACCGGAGGATGCTTCGAGAAGTAGGCGGAGGGCGAATGGAGAACGCCACCGATCCCGCGATCGAGCGCGAGTTTGGCGCAGCGGATCGAATCGATCGCGATACCGGCCGAATTCGGAGAATCTTCCACCGAAAGTTTGATGTCGATTTCCATCGGGACATCGCCAAAAAGGCGACCTTCGACCCGAATGAATGCAATTTTGTTATCGAGCTGCCACGGCACGTAATCGCTCGGGCCGATGTGAATGTTTTCGTCGGCCAGCCGTTCGCTCATGACCGATTGGACGGCTTCGGTCTTGGAAGTTTTCTTCGAAACCAGTCGCGCCCGATTCATCATGTTAAGAAAATCGGTGTTCCCGCCGGTGTTCAACTGATAGGTACGCTCGACTTTGACACCGCGTTTCCGGAAAAGATCGACAATAGTGCGGTGCAACACGGTGGCGCCGAGCTGCGCTTTGATATCGTCCCCGACGATCGGGAGATTTTTGTCGGCGAAACGCTTGGCCCAAACCGGGTCGCTGGCAATGAAGACGGGCATGTTGTTGACGAAGGCCACTCCGGCCTCGAGCGCGCAACTGGCGTAAAACCGGGTCGCTTCTTCGGAACCGACCGGCAGATAATTGACCATGATCTCGGTGGCCGAATCCTTGAGCTCGGCGATAATCTGCTCGCGGGTGGATTCTTTTTCGAGTGGCAGAAACGTGCGGAGCGGGTCCTGGTCGGCCATATGGGGCGCGAAACTGTCGAAGACGCAACCCATTTTCACGATCGCGCCGGTCAGACTGACCTTGTCGCAAAAAACCTTGGTGCAATTCGGGGGGGCAAAGATGGCTTTGCTGACGTCGAGGCCGACTTTGCGGCGATCGATATCGAACGCGGCCACGACTTCGATGTCTCCTGGTTTATATGAGCCGATTTGCCGATGCATCAGGCCGACGCCTGCGCCATTGTTGGTTGAACCGCGATAAAAATTGATTCCTTGCACCAGCGAACTGGCGCAATTACCAACACCAACAATAGCAATTCTGATTTTTCTCATTCTGGAAATATGCCATCCTACCCGTTGCACTGCGCTGCGGGCAAGATACAAAGAAGGTGATTACTCCAAAGATAACTGATCGCAAACATCCATTAGGTTAAGGGCCTCAAAGCAGAGGTTGGCTAACGAGTGTGCAAACTGACGCAGTCCTCGCTAGGATGCAAGCAATATCCCACTAATTTTTTGAAAAAAGACATTCTGCCCAGCAGTTTCCGGTTAGTCCGGTCGGCCCCTGCGCTTTCGACCGTTTGGTTGCTTTGTCTTTGCGTTCAGGCGCGATGCGAGGTTCCAACCTACACGATTGAAGAGGGAGTTGCCTTGGCCGATGCGCAAAACCCGGAAGTGGTCAGCGCCCGAAAGAAAATTGAAGCCGCCCGCGGCGATTTTATTTCGGCGAGATCAGGCTATTTGCCGTCGGTTATTTCGAATGGTTTTTACGATCAACGGCAGCACCAGGGTGGGACGCGTTTGCGGAATGAAGACTACAACGCAACGGTGCGCGCGCAGGAGAATGTATACACCGGCGGTGCGACTTCCAATCTGGTTGCAATTTCACGATTGAATATCGACAAGCAGGAGTGCGAGTTTCGCGAAATCTCGAACCGCGTCACGATGGATGTACGGATCGCCTTTTATGAGCTGCTGTTGAACCGTTCGAAAGTCAAAGTGCGCCAGGACTCGGTTGGTGTTCTGGAAGAGGAACTGAAGAGCCAACAGCAGCGCTTCGATGCCGGGCTGGTCGGCGCAATCAATGTCCGCCGGGCCGAGGTTGCGCTGGCAAGCGAACGGCCGGAACTGATCAATGCGCAAACGCAGCTCCAGAATTCTTATTTGCGATTGGGCGAACTGTTCGGAATGGATTTCCAGAGCGACCCGGACAAACCGCGTTTTGAAGTCAGCGGACAACTGCAATATCTCGCGAGCCGGCCTGACCTGAACGCTTGTCTGGCGCGGGCGGATGTCTCGCGCCCGGAAATCCAGGCCCGTGAAAAGGACGTGGAGATCGAAGAGCGGCAATATCTGGTGGACCGAAGCGAATTGCTGCCTCACGTCGAGGTCTTTTCCGCCTACGAAATCTACAACGAGCGAGATCCTGACGTCGGTCCGGAATTCAATCACGGTTACCTGATCGGCGTCGATGCGACCTGGCATTTATTCGATGGATTCGCAACCAAGGGGAAGATGCAAGCGACCCGGGCGCGTCACGACTCTGCCCAGCAGGCACTGAAGGCCGCGCGGTTGTCGGTTGCGTCCGAAGTTCGCAGCGCCTTTCTCGATCTGGAACAAGCTGAAAACGTTCTTGAATCGGAAACCAAGAATGTGCAGACGGCGGACGAAACGCTCGAAATCGCCAAGGCCAATGCCAACGCCGGGCTGGGAACACAGCTCGATGTTCTCCAGGCGGCGAGCGACGTGACGCGAACGCGCACTACGCGGTTGAGCGCGATCTATCTGCATAACGTCGCCCTCGCCCGGCTCGCGCGCGCGTGCGGTAGTTCACCCGATGCGCTGGATTTTGGAACCTCGAACATGAACAAGACGACCAAACGTCAAGGTGAGGCCCAAGCCGTCGGCCTAACAAACCCGCCGGCAAAGTTAAGCCAGCGATGAATCCGATTCGCTTTATCTTTGCCATCACATTTTCAATCACGGGCGCAATGCCGGCGATAACGCTCGACGCGGTTTTGAACGAGACGCTGGAAAAGAATCCGGCGATTCAGCAAGCGAAATTGAACCTCGAACAAGCAGCTGGCCATCGACTCGTGCTGCGCTCGATCACCTGGCCAAACTTAAGAGCAGCCGCACCCGCTGGCATCCAGGGTGGACATCAAGCCGGCAGCGACTCGATCAAGGGCTTCATCTTTGCCCGCGGCTTCTTCACCACGCCCCTTGTAAACGCAGCGATCCCGCCGTCACGTCGGCTGGGAGATGTCGAATTTCTAATCGCCGAGCAACAGCTCAACGTTGCAATCGTCGAGCAGCTTCATGCGGTCAGGCTCGCTTTTTACTCCGCGCTCTTTAACCGTCGCCTGGAAACGATTGATCGCGAAGAACAACAGCGAGCAGAACAAAATGCGGCCAGCCAGAAAGATCGATACGAAGCAGGTTTGACCGATCGCAGCGCGTTTACGAGCGCGACCGTGCAGGCAGGCGAACTTTCTTCGCAAATTGAGGCGGCGCGGCGTGCCTACGCAGAGGCGCAGGTGCAACTGGCGGCCGCGACTGGCGAACAAATTCCCGCTGATGGAACGATGCCGGAACCGGAAGGCGAATTGCAATCGCAGCCACTCGATGTCGATCTGGCAAAAGAAACGACTGACGCAATCGAGCGCCGGGCCGACATCCGGCTGGCGCGCTTAATGGTACGCGCGGCAAACGATCAGCAGCGGATCATTGAAGCTGGCTATTATCCGCTCGCGCTCGGAACACTCCAGGGCGATTTTATTCCGACCACGGGAATCCATCGCCAGGGATCCAGTCGACGAAGTGATGACTTCACGGGTTCGGAAGCTCGCGAAGGGGCCGTTTACACCTGGCGAGTGATCGACAACGGAAAAGTGACAGGTGCGGTGATAACGCAGCGCGAGACCCGCCAGATCAACGAAATGGCCTGTCGCAGATTGGAAGCCAACGTGGGTGCGGAACTTGTGCAAATCCGAAACAATCTTAACGCGCTCAAAGCGCGGCAGAAATCGCTGGGCGGAGGATTGGAAATGGCCGAACAAAATGCCACCAGCATTCAGCAGAACCTGGCGCAGGGACTTGTCTCGCAATTGGATTACCGCCAGGCGCAAAATGCCTCTCTCGATGTGAAGAGCGGTCTGCTCACCGCGTCGTTTCAATACAGTGTTGCACTGGCGGAATGGGACCGCGCCACCGGCCGCTATTTTCAATTTTCCGAGGACACAACACCAAACGTGCGTTAGTTCCAGCCGTTGAAATTACCGCAGTCAAAAAAAGTCATTTGGGGCGGACTCGCGATTCTAGTCCTGCTTTTCAGCTTTATTTATTATTCAGCCTTGCCGGTCGCAGAAATTGCAGTCGTGCGCCGCGGAACCGCGATCGCTGCGGTTTACGGCACGGTGCGGATCGAACCGGCGTTCGTCGTCCATGTGCGCGCGCAAAACTCCGGATTCATTCGGTTAGCGGATGAATTTTCGGCCGGCAACGGCGCGATCGGTAAACCCGTGACCAAGGGACAGCTACTGGCCACGATTGCGGACGAAACGACCGCGCGATTATTGAAGCAGGCGCGGGCCGATTTGCAGGCGGCAACGGAGCGTGCCGCGAATCCACTTCCATCCAGTGAACTGCTCAAAACGGCCGAGGACAAGTTGCAGCGACTCGAAAAGGTGCAGGCGCTGAGCAGTGTCCCGGCGGTTGACTACGAAAACGCGAAAAGTGAAGTGAACCGGCTGCGCGGAGCGGTTGCAAACGAGCGGATCGAACAGGACCGGAACCTGCAAAGTTTGCAGGAGACCTGCAAAAAACTCGAAGCACAGATGAAGAATTCTGAGATTCGCGCGCCGATGGACGGTTTATTGACCGCGGTGCAAACGATCGACGGCGAACTCGTTGGTGAGAGCAATCAGCTTTTCACTGTTTCATCGCGGAAAAATTACGTCCGTGGCGAAGTGAACGAGGAAGACGTCGGCGAAGTAAAAGTTGGAATGAAAGCAACTCTCGAGCTTTACGCCTATCGAACCCAGAGTTTCAACGCGCGCGTCTCCTCAGTGCAACCGGCGGCCGATCCTGAAACGCAGCATTACACCATTGTCCTGGCAATGGATAAACCGCCCGACAACCTCATGGCCGGCATGACTGGAGAAATGAATATCATCACCGGTGCGCATGAAAATGCGGTGTTGGTTCCGAGTCGGGCCGTGCTGGTTGACCAGGTGTTGACGATCAAACGCGGAGTCGTGCGCCGGCGGACGATCAAAGCCGGGTACCGCACCCTTGATTTTACCGAAGCATTGAGCGGAGTTTCGGTGGGCGATCATGTTGTCGTGTCAGACCAGGATCGGTTGCAACCCGGCCAGCCGGTTCGGCAACAGCAGGTGGATATTTCGAAAAAGAAGTGACGCCGCCGCTCTACATCGCGTTGCGCTTTCTCACGAATCGCAAGCGCTCGTTAATTCTCAGTTTAAGCGGCGTCGTTTTTGGCGTCGCGATCTTCATTTGCACGCAGGCCCAGACCCAGGGATTTGCTCAGCATTTCATCGATTCAACCATCGGAAGCAACGGCGCGCTGGTGGTGCGCACGAGATTTCGTGAACGCTACGAAAATCTCTCGGCCACGGCCAAAACCAGCACCAACGCCGCACACCGTCTTTATTTTGAGGGAATTCACGACGCCAACGAAATCATGCGCGTTAGCCGGCAGTTTTCGAACGTGGCCTGCTGTTCACCGGTGCTGCGCGGCACGGTTAGCGCGCGGGCCGGCTTTGAGAATGCTACGGTCGACCTTTTCGGTATTAATCCCGTGCTCCATGTGCAGACAACCGATCTTCGAACGGAATTGGTCAAAGGAGACTTCGATGATTTTCGCAATAACACCAGCACTGTCATCATCGGCTCGAAGCTCGCGGAGTTGCTGGACGTAAGCGCGGGAGATGCCATTCAGCTCCTGTCGCCTCGCGGAGAATACTGGCGCTTCACCGTGGCCGCCATCGCGCGCAGCGGAATCGGCGCGATTGATTCAACTCGCGTCTACTGCCACAGCCGAATTGCGCAGAGTCTGCTGCACCGCCCGTACTCCGCCTCGATGATCATTTATAAATTACGAGACCCGAATCGCGCGCCTGCGTTGGCGAGTCATTTCGAAGCGCTATTTCATCATGTCGCGCAGAGTTGGCAGGAACGGGAAGAATCAAACTTGCAGATTTTCTTCACGCTCCGCATCTCGGCTGCAATCACCGTGTCGCTCATCATTCTGCTTGCCGGATTCGGCATTTTTAATGTTTTGACCATGTCGGTCCTGGCGAAAGTGAAGGAGATCGCGATTCTGCGTTCGATGGGTTACCGCCGGTTCGATATCTCGGCAATTTTCCTCTGGCAAGGTGCGATGATCGCCGCCGCCGGCTCTGTCATCGGTTGTATCTTCGGCGCATTGATGACCTGGGGGGTTTCGCAGATTCCGATTCGAATCCGCGGGCTTCTCTATGCCGACCATTTTTTAGTGGTATGGGATTGGCGGCATTACATTTGGGCGACGCTGCTCGCCATCGTTGCCGTTTTCATCGCCAGCTACGTGCCGGCGCAACGCGCGGCCCAGCTTCCACCCGTCGCGACGTTGCGGGGGTCGAGCGTATGAGCTTTCGCTGTCATCAAATCGAGCGCTATCTCGGAGAAGAAGAATCGCGGATCCATGTGCTCCGCGGCGTCTCACTCGATCTCCAGCCCGGCAGCGTTCACGCGGTGGTCGGCCCATCCGGTTGCGGAAAAAGTACCCTGCTCTATGTCCTCGGCTTGCTCGATCAACCGGACGCGGGCTGGATCGAAATCGAGTCCGAACGAATGTCGCAGCTGCCCGATAATGAATTGGCGCGACGGCGCAACGAATTGATCGGATTTATCTTTCAATTCCATTTTCTGATGGAGGATTTCAGCGCGCAGGAAAATGTCACCATCCCGATGCGCCGGCTGGGCCGGTTGAGCGAAGCGGAAATGCGCGATCGCGCCGCGTTTTTATTAGAAGCGGTCGATCTCGGCGATAAACTGAATCGACCGAGCCGTCATCTCTCCGGCGGCGAACAACAGCGTGTGGCGATTGCGCGTGCATTGGCAAACGACCCGCGCGTCATTCTGGCTGACGAGCCGACCGGAAATCTCGATACCGACAATTCGCAGCGCGCTTTCGAACTGCTGCACAACCTTGTGCGCCGGGGTGACAAGGCGTTGCTTCTGGTTACGCACAACCGGTTCATCGCGGACGCGTGCGATTGGGTCCATGAGATGAAGGATGGCCGCATTATCATTAGCCATCCTCATGGCGAACGGATTTCCGTGTCTTAAAACATTATAAACGCTGCGCTCGACCCGCCTTCACGGATTCCGGCGCGGCTCTCGGACGCAAATAGCCTAACAAGTCGTCGATGTAATTGGCCCACGTTCGAAACTTTCGCGCGCGAGCTTCTTCGCATAGGCGCCCGTACAACGGTTGGTCCAGGAGTAGCCTTCTAATTCCAGCGGCCAGTTCGTCCACGCTTGTTTGATCGACGATCAGACATCCGCCCCCGCGCGCGACTGCCCCGAGCGCACCGTTTCCGCCGCAGACGCAAGGTTTGCCATGCCAAAGACTCTCGGCTACCGGAAGGCCGAACCCCTCCTTGAGAGAAGGGTAAACGGTAAACAAGCATTCTCGATAAGCCTGATGAAGCGCGTTATCATCGACATGCCGAAGCCAGTGAATCGGCCGCCCGAACCTTTGCAGCCGACCGACTTCAACGGCCACCCTTTTGCCCCAATTCGTGCTCGAACCAACGAGTTGAAGCTCGAACTCAAGCCCGCTCTGCCATAACCGATTCGCCGCATCGAAGAGCCGTTGGTGATTTTTGCGCGCATTAAAAGAAGAGACGTAGAGCAAAACTGGTCGCGCTCTTCGCTCGTCGGAACGCTCGTTCTCTTGGAATTCTACCGGCCAACCCAAGACAACCGTCTCTGCCCGGGGCGTCACGCCATATTGCTCCCATAACTGGACAAGATCCGCGCGCGATTCGTCTGAAACGCAGATCACCAGATCGAACGACGCCAGCGATCGAATATAATTCTGAAACTTTTTCATCCGACGTCCCGATCGAAGGGACAGTTGCACTTCGGCGGCATCGTGAAAAATCGCAATGGAGGCAGCCGGGATTTGACGGACGAGTTCCTGCAACTTTCGCACTCGGCGGTCGGTGAACATATCCGGCACCAAAAATACGTCGTCATTCTGGAGGAGTTTTGGCAGGTCGATTTTCGCATTTCTGAGGAGTCGCTGGAATTCAGGCCACCAATCTTCCCTCGAGTGAGGATGGCTCACTGGCCGATCGTAGCGGCGAAAAGGGGTTTTTAGATATTCCATCTCGCGCGGACCAAGGCATTGATAGAAACTGCCCGGCTTGTTCCAGCAGACGGCCGTAACCGGCATTCTCGCTTCCAGTTCCATGAAGATGCGGCGCGTCATTCGCTGCATCCCACTATTACGCGCCGACCGGCACGAGCTCGTCACATCAATGAAGACATTCATTCATTCGTTGAAAGACCCTGTCGTCCAAAGGCCTTTCTTTGGACGGTTGATCACAGCGAGCGGCCATCTCACGCCATTTCAAGCGCTGGAGAAAATTTACGCAACACGTTCCGCACTTCGATGAATGTCGGAATATAATTTGCAATCGCGAACGCAAAGACGGTTCCCGCAATAACGCCAACGATTCCGTAAACTCTGACCAGCAAGATTGACAATATCAAATTCAGGATCGCCGTGACCGACCCGTAAATAGTCATGCCTTTAAGGTGACCAGTGGCGTTGAGGAGGCAGCTGCCAACCAAAAGGGTAGAAAGCATTAGTCGCCAAACGGCCATCCAGACAACGAGCGCAAATGGCGGCACCGCAACCTCACCGGCCCAAAATCGAATGATCGGAGAGCCAAAGATGGTAAGCACACTCACTACGACGAGACTGGTGATGAAGCTGAACTTAAAATTCGAACGAATAGTCCGTCGAATCCAATCGTAGTCGCGTTTCGCAAAAGCTTCCGTGTAAGCCGGCCAAAGCGAAGGGTAAACAAGGGTCTGAAGCACGGTTGCAACCGTAAACAAACCAAATGTAATCGCGTACGGGGTGACTTGTGCCGGGCCGAGGTAGTGCGCAATCACCATGTTGTCCGTTTGGGAGTTGATCACCCATCCCGCGTTGATAAAGAAAAACTTCCAGCCATCGGAGAAAAGATTTTTTACAAAGGCTGAATCGACCGCGTCCAGTTTCGGTCGCAACCACGGTTTGTGAAACACAAGCAGCCAGATCGTGCTAATGAGGTTTATTATCCAGCCCAAGCCCAGACAGCCGAATACGAGCCAGCCCAGTCCTCCCCGAAACCAAATTACTGCGAGGAGAGCAACGAGATTGGCCAGACTTCGCGCCATGTTCCAAAGATTGGCGAATGCCATTTCCTGATAAGCGGCCAGGATGCGCGGCGTAACC
>Ga0187779_10002948_pt1 | contig 10361 bp, 8 predicted proteins | sample 1015_Q2_SP10_10__FD_132435 | JGI IMG/M metagenome (GOLD analysis project Ga0187779, IMG submission 132435) | Tropical peat soil microbial communities from peatlands in Department of Meta, Colombia - 1015_Q2_SP10_10_MG | ecosystem: Environmental > Terrestrial > Soil > Wetlands > Peat | place...
CCTCCTGACCCGCAATCTTTTCAAGAATCAAAAAAACCTTGACCTGCTTCTGGGCCATGGCCTGATAATCCCCCTGGAGTTTTTCTTCCGAAACACCCAAATTTTTGAGCGCGACCCCCTGCGCAGCCAGTCTCAGCTTCGTATCCGAAACCATGGCCTTGGATTGCTCCTCTACCAGACTTTCGGGGACCTCGAATGGGTTCCTCTCAATCAATTGATCCACCGCTTGATTTTTTAATTGCTGTTCCAACGCCAGCGCCTTCTCTTTTTGGATCTCCTCTCTCAATTTGGCTTTCAGTTCTTCCAGGGATGAATCGCCCAAATCTTTCGCAAATTCATCGTCCAAAGAAGGGAGGATCTTCGTCTTGATCTCCTTAATCTTAACACGAAAGGAAACCGTCTTCCCGGCCCATTTTTGATATCCGTAATCCGCCGGGAAAGAGACCTCGATCTCTTTCTCCTCTTCGAGCCTCAGCCCGATCAACTTCTCCTCAAAGGTGGGAATGAATTGTCCGCTCCCCACTTCCACCGTAAAATCGACGGCCTTCCCCCCCTCCAAAGGTTTACCCTCGACGTACGCCTCGTAATCGACGATGACATAATCTCCCGCCTGAATGGGTCTAGCCTCTGATAGAGTGGTCAAATTGGCATGAAGGTTTTGGAGGGCCTTCAACCGCTGCTCTACCTCTTCGTCTTTGACCTCCTCCTTTTTCCCTTCAAGCTTCAGTCCTGCGTATCCTTCCAGTTTGATATCGGGCTTGATTTCAAACACCGCCGAGTACTGAAACGGTTTCCCGCCCACGAATTCTCCGGGGTCGATGGCAGATGGAGAGACGGGCTGAAGCTCGGTCTCCGAGAGAGCTTTCGGATAAGACTCCTCGATCAGCTTCTGGATGACTTCCGCCTTCACATAATCTTTGAAATATCTCTCCAAGATGTCCCTGGGAACCTTTCCGGGTCGAAACCCTTTGATCTTGGCCTTTTTCCCCAGGTCCTTGTAGAATAAATCTACTTCTTTAACAACCTCGTCCCCTGGAATCTCTACGGATATCTTTCTTTTGACCGGACTGATTTCTTCAACACTGGCTTTCATGAAATATCCCCTATCATTTAAAAATTCGAAGTTCGAAGCACGAAATTCGAAACAAGCCCGAACTTCCGAAATGTCAATTTCCGAAACAAAGACAAGTTTTAAAATTCGAATTTTGGATTTGTTTCGGATTTAGATATTCGAATCTCGTACCTCTTCTTTAACAATGGTGCCGAGGGCGGGACTTGAACCCGCACAGTCTCTCGACCACGAGATCCTAAGTCTCGCGCGTATGCCAATTTCGCCACCCCGGCTTTAAGGGTCTGACGTCCGCCTGCAAGCGAAAATGGTGAGCCGTACAGGAATCGAACCTGTAACCTACTGATTAAGAGTCAGTTGCTCTACCTATTGAGCTAACGGCTCGCGAAAAAAACATTGCAAAATGATCCGTGAGCAATGATCAATTGGCAATGCAACTACATTAATAAATTTGCATCGCTAAATTTGTAATTTGCAATGGTACAAACTGATGACGCCCTGAACCATAATGGGTTCAGGGCTGCCATGCACCCTATCCTGAACTACATAGAGTCCAGGACTAATCCTGAATCTTACATGGTTCAGGGCATGGTGCATGGCGCGCCCGGTCCGGCTCGAACGGACGACCTGCGGATTCGAAGTCCGACGCTCTATCCAACTGAGCTACGGGCGCTTTGGGGTGAGTGAAGGGACTCGAACCCTCGACCACTGGGGCCACAACCCAGTGCTCTATCCAACTGAGCTACACTCACCATCGAACCTTAGTCAAATTTCAGTGACCGGTCATCAGTAATCACTTTGCAGTTGATAGTCTATTAATAATTCCAGTAAGGACTGATCACCCATCACTGCCGACTGTTCACTTCGGTTTCGTGGCGCGCCTGGAGGGATTCGAACCCACGACCTACGGATTAGAAGTCCGTAGCTCTATCCATCTGAGCTACAGGCGCTCAATTGCTAAATATACGACTTCTTTAAGTTTTGGTCAAGGTCAAATTCGCAAACGTCGTCTACGGCTCTCTTTGTGATATTCTCGCGACAATTTTCCTTCTCCAAGACCTCTATACCGGCCATGAAGCTCGCTACTGAATAGTGTTTGTTCATCATTTCCCCGAAAGTCTTTTCGTTTTCCCTTGAACCAAGATGGTTAAGTTCTCCAACGACAAACGGTTTGCTGAAAAACTGACGGATGCTGTTGATCTCTATTTGAATCATCCGTCAAGCCCTGTTGCTGTTAGAGAAGTTAGAAAAATTGGAGGGAACAATGATGAAGCGAAACCTTTGTAGCAAAACAAGAGGTGGCGGTATTCTTTGGGCAATATGCTATTGGCCTCTCTACATTCTATTTTTATATGAGTTGATTGATGTAAAACAAAGATAACTACAATTTCGGAATTGCTTGGAATTACTGTATTTTTTGCGTAGGTGTTTTTCTTACTATGGAGTTTATAAACAGGGAATTTTGATGAAGAAATTATATATAAGGTTGTCTGACGCTTTTAGGGTATCCATGGCCAAACAATGAAAGTATTTGCAGACAATAAATTGTCCCGGAATGAAGGAGTACAAAAATTAAATAGTTCATTTTTAAACTTTGAAAATGAGTATTTCCCTAAAAAAGTGAATACTGTGGGTTTACAGAATCTTTAAAAAAGCCCGAAAATAGCCTTTTTTTGACCACCACAATATCTTGTGGTTTTTGAAAAGTTACCTGTATGAACCGGATAGGCATATTAATTATTTTTGAAGCTCCGGGACAATTTTCTCGAAATAGTCGAGAACCTGCGGGTTCGTCAAGGCATCCCGGTTCAAAACTGGCCTCCCGTGGATGATATTGGTGACGGCGCCCTCAACCTTTTTCATATTCAAGGTGTAAGGCGCCTCGGGCATCTCCAGGATGATCGCTGGAACATGGCGGGGAGAGGCCTTCTCCCGCACAGTCTTCTTGATCCTGTTCTTCAACTCCTCTCCCAGAATGACCCCCGGGTTGAGCTTCACAAAGAGAATGATGCGCTGATCCCCCTCCCAGTTTTGTCCGATCGCCAGGCTGTCAGAGATCCCTTCTATCCTTTCTACCACGTTGTAGATCTCAGCCGTGCCGATCCGGACTCCGGAAGGTTTTAGAACGGCGTCAGAGCGTCCGTAGAAAGTAATACCCCCCGTGTCCTTGTGCATCACAATATAGTCGCCATGGCGCCAGACGTTCGGATAGTGCTCGAAGTAAGCACTCTTATATTTTTCTTCATTTGGATCGTTCCAAAAATAGAGGGGCATGGGAGGGGCAGGCGCTTCGCACACCAGCTCCCCTTCTCGATCCCATACGGGCTTCCCTCGCTCATCGTAAGCCTTCACCTTCATGCCCAGACCGGGGCCTTGGAGTTCCCCGGCATAGACAGATTGGATGGGACTGCCAATGGCGAAACAGCCGTTGATATCCGTCCCCCCGGAGATAGAATTGAAATGCAGATCCTGCTTGATCTCCCGATAAATGTATTCGAAACCTTCCGGCGAGAGAGGAGAGCCGGTCTGAGAAATCTCTCTGAGGGAAGAGAGATCGTAATCCTTTCCGGGTCGAATCCCTTCGCCTCGAAGAAAGTTCACATAGCTCGCGCTCAGTCCAAAAATGGTTATCCCTTCATCCTGCGTCATTTTCCACATGGCTCCGGTATCTGGATAGTTCGGATTGCCGTCGTACAAAACAATCGTTGCCCCGACGCCCAGAGAACTGAGAAGCCAGTTCCACATCATCCAACTGCAGGTCGTGATGTAAAATATTTTGTCCTGCCGCTTCAGGTCTGTATGGAGAATGAGTTCTTTGAGGTGGTTAAGCAGAATACCACCTGCACCCTGTACCATGCACTTGGGCTTACCCGTCGTCCCAGAGGAGAACATAATGAACACGGGATGGTCGGCGGACAATTGTTCAAACTCAATTGCAGGCTCCTTTCCCGTAGCCAAAAAATCCTCATAGTGGACGGCGTTGGGGATATCCTTCAAATCGGGCCTGCTCCCCGTATAGGAAACAACGACCACTTTCTTCAAGGATGGGATTGCTTTGGCGATGTCCGCCGCATTCCCTAAGGTGCCGAAGGCCTTCCCTTTGTAAAAGTACCCATCTACGGTGAATATAACTTTGGGTTCTATCTGACCGAGTCGATCCAGCGCAGCCCCGGCACCGATGTCTGTGGCGCAGGAAGACCAGACGGCACCAACGCTCGTGGCCGCCAGCATCGCCACCGCGGTCTCTATCAGGTTTGGCATATAGCCTGCCACCCGGTCTCCAGGCACAACCCCGATTTCGCGCAAGGATTTTGCCAATCGGGCGACCGTCTCATAGAGTTCTGCATAGGTCATCTTAGCAGACTTGACGTTTTCACCCCTAAATATAAAAGCTAGCCGGTCATCTCGATACCGCAGAAGATTTTCTGCAAAATTGAGCTTCGCCCCGACAAACCACCTTGCTCCGGGAAATTTTCTCAAATCATCTACCACCTGATCGTATTTTCTTGACGCCTTAACCTCTACGAAGTCCCAAAGGGCGGCCCAGAAATCGGGAATCGAATCGATGGACCACTGATGCAATTCAGGAAACGTTTTGAATTTTTTCCGATAGGCCCGGTTAACAAATTCAATAAATCGCATCATATTGGAATTTTTGACACGATTTTCGGATGGGATCCAAAGAGGTTTTCTGGATGTTTTCACAGAACGTTTTATCGTGCGTTTCTTTGAAGATTTTTTTGAAAGTTTTCTAAATAACTTCGTCGGAGGAGTCTTCGACAGTTTCGCTGACGCCTTTTTCGAAGTCTTCTTTGAAGGTTTCCTTACAGTTTTTCTCAATGATTTTTTCACGAATTGCTCCTTCCTCAAATAGAAATCCTGCGGATTGACCTTCTTTGAATATCACTATTAGGTTTTCCCGTCAAGAAGTATTTGCCCCTTCCCCAAAGATCCACATATAGAAAAAATAGGCGTAGCTAACCTCGTGACTTCAGAATGATTCCTTTAAATGAAAGATCCCTCATTCTTCTAATCGTCTCTTTACCCCGTATCACCCCTTCCGCCCAAACGCCGGGGCTACATTGCCCCCCGAAATTCATCACAAAGAATAACAGCCGTCTCATATAAGCATCCAAGCCGTCGACTTTCTCGTCGACCATCTTGACCCCGTCCGCCTCCAACGTGTATTCCTTGACCCCATCTCTTTTCAATATCCTTCCGTTGATCCTATCTCCTCCCTTGCCTAACCATTTTGCTTCTTCGTGTCCCCTGTTCGACTCTCCCATTTTCCTATCACCATGCCTTATGAGTATCAACTTCCGTTTGGCTCGTTTCTTCTCACAGGTGGTATTCTACTCAAAAGGAGAAAGGTCACAAGTGACATCCCTGCCCTCAAGGACTTTTGTAATCAATGACTGAAGAATTCAGCCGGAGGGTTTCGTCCAAACAAGTATATCGAAATGAAAGTCTTAAGGGGAAGATAGATGTTCACGGGGGCTATTGATGGTTATAATCAAGAGAAAGAATCTTGAGAAGCCCGTCTTCCTTGATCAAGACCCATCGTATCGATCCTCTCAAGAATTTCCTCTCTCCACTTAGCTTCTTTATTTGCTCAACTTCGTAACGGGCTTTTATCTCAACAGCATTATCGTAGATCTCTATCCTCTGTTCCTCGAAGCGACAGCGAAGTGTCTGGGTCTGGTCGAAAAAATTGCTGTATATCTCTCTGATCCCCGGTAGCCCATCTTTCTGGTTCTGGACAGCTTTCAAAGAAAAAAGCCGAAGAAATCCATCGATATCTTTTTTTGTGTATCGTTCGATATAGCTGTCCAGGAACTCGACTACCTCTCGGTCTGTTGCGATGAGCCGGGAAGGTGAGGGCTGAGATGTAGAAAAATCACGAGCAATCGACCGGCGGAATTGGGCCTCGGCTTTCATTTTCAACGGAAAAAACAGTAGGCTGATAATGAAAACAACAAAAAGAACGGTATTCATCTTACTCACGCGACCCGCCTGCCCTCACGAGCCTCCCCTTTTTGGCAGTCGAACGATATGATTTCCGAAATCCTCTCTCATAACAGAATCCAGTGAATACTCGTTCTCCGGGTTTTCTGCTTGCCCTTCTCTTTAACACCTGCTGATCTTGAGATGACCTTTTGATTTGTCAGCATTTTCATTGTCCAGATGGAGGCATATTTATATTATTTCAAAAGATAAGTCAACAGAAATATCAAGCATTTCCAAGGAAATAGTTGTCTTTCAGCCCCTGGTTTCTCTCATTTTTCTAAAGGGCACTCGTCGTGAAGGAAAACCCTATTTCTCACAAAAAATCACATTACACCCTGATCTCTTCTGAAGCTTCGCCGAAGATGAGTTGCAATCCGTAGATAAGCTGAGCCTTAGTAAAGGGTTCTTCTATTTGACTTATTGATTCGTGTTTAGCAGGCTTCTTTCCATAGCCTTTAAGCGCCGGATGGGCCACCTTACACAGTTTAGAAGCAAAGAGAAAGACAGGTTCAAATTCTAAAGAAAATACTTTTGTAGGTCAAAAGAGGAAACATCCAAGAATTTGGGTTAAACTTCCACCAAATTATTTCCCCATGGATAGTTAGAAGGCTGGGGGCACGATGATGAACGTAGGCGAAGGAAGGCTCTTCAGTTGCCTTTTTTAGATCATTGCTTTATTGAAGATTGAAATTTTTTTTGAAGACTCATCTCCGTTCATCATAAGGAGGCATATGTACACCGAATTTTATGGCTTCTCAGAAAAACCCTTCGAACTAAATCCGGATTCCAAATTTCTTTATGTCACACGGTGTCACCGAGAGGCACTGGCTTCTATGATTCACGGGATCAGGAACAGAAAGGGTTTTATCTCTCTGACGGGAGAGGTGGGTACAGGTAAAACAACTCTCATTTACTCGTTGCTCAAGCATCTCGACGAGAAGGTGAAAACAGTCTTAATTTTTCATACCACCATCACCTTCATCGATTTATTGAAAACCATCCTCCGGGAGTTGAACCTCTTTCCCATAAAAGAAAACAGAATGGACCTCTTGCATCAATTGATTCAATCCTTAGTGGTCATGGGTAATCGAGGCGAAACCCTCGTCATCATCATTGATGAGGCGCAGGACCTTCCCGAGCAGGTTATGGAAGAGCTCCAAACGTTTTCTGACTTAGAATCGAAGGGAATTCAGATCGTTTTCGTGGGTCAACCAGAGCTTGAAGACAGACTCAATTCAGAAAGTCTAAGGCAACTCAAAAGGAGCATGGGGATCAGGCGTCAAATCAGAGCGTTCAGCGAGGAGGAGTCCAAAGAGTACATCGATCATAGACTGAGATTGGCTGGAAGAAGTAGTTCCGAGATATTCTCTCCAAAAGCTCTTTCTTTGATCTGTACCTATGCCCGCGGGATCCCACGCGTGATCAACGCCCTTTGTGACAATGCTTTATTGAGGGGCTACAGTTTGTTCAAAAAGAATATTGACGTTGACATTGTCCGTGAGGTCATAAAAAAGATAGAGGGTCCGAGTCGACAGGAGAAGATCCTTTCTTCAACTGACATTGCTAACACATTTCACTCGTTTCCGTTTGGATTGCAATTCCTCCTGAAGAAAAGTCCCCTCGTGGTCGCCATCTTCTTATTTTGTCTGGGAATAGTTATTTTTCTAACCTATAGACAAGGGGAGCAAAAATCTACCAAGACATGGAATATCAAATCCCTTCAGAGTCATGATACCGAACCGTCCTCCACATCCGCTTCTTCTCTGATCACTCCACCTTCTCATCCTATTACTGCCATGGGCAGGGAATATAAACTGATAGAAATTGCAGCGGTAAAGAAAGGGCAGACCATGTCCCAGCTGACGCAAAAATATTATGGGATAGTCAATGTAACTCTTCTTGATTTCCTGCTAGACCTGAACCCGGAAATTACCAATGTCCATCTTATTCTCGTTGACCAAAAGATCAAGATCCCTCATATCACTGAAGAACTATTGATCATTCCCCATTCTGATCGGACTTATAGTATTCATGCGGGAACTTTTGATACCTCTGAACCTGCCGAACTTTACAGGGGGGAACCGGCATTAAAGGGGAAAAAAATAGAGATCCTGCCCAGGAAAGTATCCCCTCGGGAGACCTGGTATCGCGTGGTGATCGAGAAGTTTGAGAATAAGGATGAGGCTTTGAAGACGATATCTCTTCTTAGAAGAAAAGGACTACTCCCTGCTTTCGGAACGTCTTCCAAGAATTGAAAGAAGCTTACAGGCGACCTTTGATCCCGTAACGAATCTTGGGAAATGGTTTGAAAAGAAATGGTCGGGGCGAGCCGATTTGGCGGGCAAGTGCCCTGGAAGGGGCACAATCAAAAAGACACTTCCTCTCCCGAAGCCATCCGTTTTAGTCGGATGGCTTCACGGCCGACCTTGCCCCCTTCTCGGCGGCATGACGATGAGTAGCGACTTGTTCGTCGCGACGTCATTCGTCCTGTCGGCCCGCTAAATCAAACACCTGAATCTTAAGATTACGGTGGTAAGGTGTTGGTCGGGGCGAGCCGATTTGAACGGCCGACCTCCTGCTCCCAAGGCAGGCGCGCTAACCAGGCTGCGCTACGCCCCGGCATCTCAAATTCCAATCACCAAATACCAGGCTCCAAATAAATTCCAATGACCAAATGACCAAGATGGGTGGTTCGGAGTTGGTTATCGCCTTCCTATCTAACACAATGCTATTACTGAAACAACCGTCCGCAATCACGAAATAGACCGAATGACCTTTTTGATCTTTCTTAAGGCCTTTCCGCGGTGGCTGATCGCATTTTTTTCTTTGAGGGAGATCTCTGCCATCGTTTTCCCATATTTTGGGAGGATAAAGAGGGGGTCATACCCGAACCCTTTCTTTCCTTTCTCCATAAATCCAATTCTTCCCCTGCATGCTCCCTCAGCAACGGCCTCCTTTCCGTTCTGAGATACGACGGCAATGATGCATCTGAATCTCGCTCGTCTTTTCGAAGCTGGAAGTCCCTGCATCTCCCGGAGAAGCTTTTGATTATTCTCCCGGCTCGTTGCCCCTTCCTTGGCATATCTTGCAGAATGAATTCCGGGCAGCCCTTTTAAACCGTCCACCTCTAATCCAGAATCATCTGCAAGGGTTAATTTCTCAAAGTACTCCGAGTAAAAACGAGCCTTTTTCAGAGCATTCTCAGTGAAACTCTTACCATCCTCTTCAATTTCAGGAACATCTGGGAAATCGCCTAACGAGTAAATCCGAAGGCCCAACCCTTTCAAAGCTTCTCGAATCTCGCGAATCTTCCCCCTGTTCCGAGTTGCGACGATTAGTTCCAACCGTCCTCCCCTCTCATGTTACCCTCTCTCTTGAAGGGAGAGGGAAAGAGTGAAGAGACTTTTTTTGAATTCTCGTGAGGGCCCTAATTCCAGCCTGTGCGATTTTCATCAGCCTGTCCATCTCTTTCTTCGTAAAAACGTCTCCCTCGGCGGTGCCCTGAATCTCCACAAACTTTCTACCGCCGGTCATCACCACATTCATGTCTACTTCAGCTTTGGAGTCTTCCTCATAGTCTAAATCCAGCAGAATCTCCCCATCCACCTTTCCTACACTGATAGCAGCGACCGAATCCTTGACAGGAATTTTCTCGATCATCCCATTCTTAACCATCTTTCGAAAAGCGTCTACCAAAGCGACATAGGCCCCTGTGATGGAAGCCGTCCTTGTCCCTCCATCCGCCTGAATCACGTCACAGTCGATCCAGATGGTTCTCTCGCCAAAGGCATTGAGATCCGTCACGGATCTTAAAGAGCGTCCGATCAACCTCTGAATCTCGATGGCACGGCCGTTCCCTCGACCTGTTAAGGAATCTCTGGAAGTTCGGGTATGCGTGGATCGAGGGAGCATGGAATATTCTGCCGTGATCCAACCTTTTCCGGTATTCCTCAAAAAAGGAGGCACTCTCTCCTCCACGCTGGCCGAGCAGATTACTTTGGTATCTCCTATTTGGACGAGAACAGATCCCTCCGCATGTTTTAAATAATTTCTCGTGATCGTGACAGGCCTTAGAGTACTGACCCCTCTTCCATCTGAACGTTTCACCAAAAGCCTCCCGATAAATTTATTTTTTCAACAAACTTCCGAAAAGTCAATCCCCTGTACTCGTCCACTACATATGAGACAGATTGGAGGAGTAGTTAGAGCTAACGATGCCATTGTCTTTTAAGAATTGCAATGGCGTTCTGTAATTGAGAGCCTGATGAGGCCTGATACAGTTGTA
>Ga0187779_10002951_pt1 | contig 10357 bp, 7 predicted proteins | sample 1015_Q2_SP10_10__FD_132435 | JGI IMG/M metagenome (GOLD analysis project Ga0187779, IMG submission 132435) | Tropical peat soil microbial communities from peatlands in Department of Meta, Colombia - 1015_Q2_SP10_10_MG | ecosystem: Environmental > Terrestrial > Soil > Wetlands > Peat | place...
GCGCATCAAGCACGAACTGAACATGACGATGATCTGGATCGAGCACGACATGCAGATGATTGCGGATCTCGCCGACCGCATCCATGTGCTTGACTACGGCCGCACGATTGCTGAAGGCGCCCCTGAGAGTGTCTTGGCAGATTCAGATGTGCTTGCAGCTTATCTTGGAACAGAGAGTCGCTAATGTGGGAGGTCGAACGACCGCGCGACACATAGACGTAGCAATGACCAATGTCCGCTTATGGCCCATAGCGGACATTCCTCTTTGCGCCGCACATGTCCGCTATTGGGAGTAAAGCGGACATGCCGTTGTGCACTGCATATGTCTGCTTTTGACCCAAAGCGGACATGGGCTCCACCGCCGTGCTAGTTTAACAAGCGACAGGCATTCGCGGGGGCGAGATGAAGCGTCGAGACTTCATGGCGTTGTTCGGCGGCATTCCAGCGGTCTGGTCCGCAAATCTATTTGCGCAGCAGCCACAAGAAACCGGTCGCATTGCACTCCTTATGGCACTCACCGAAAGCGATCCAGAGGGCGCGGCCTGTGCGAAAGCTTTTCGGCGAGGCCTCCAAGAGCTTCGATGGGAGGAAGGGCTCAACCTGCAGATCGATATTCGTTGGGCCTCAGGCAATACCCAAAAACAGCACGCGGCGGAATTGCTCGCTATAGCGCCGAAGGTTGCCGTGGCACATGGAACACCGGCGGTACTCGCTTTCAAGAATCGTGTTCCGACATTGCCAATTGTCTTCGTTCAGGTAGCTGATCCCGTTCAGCAAGGAATCGTGCCGAACTTGTCTCACCCTGGCGGCAACATCACAGGGTTTATGGGATTTGAGTTCACTATCGCTGGTAAATGGCTCCAAATCTTGAAGAAGGCTGCGCCTCAAGTTGCTCGCGTGGCAATAATGTTCAACCCGACGACTGCTCCGTATTACCGCTCATACGTGCAGGAAGCTGAACTCGCCGCAGCCCCTTTGGACATTCAAGTAGTGCCAATGGCGATGCACGAGCCTGCGCAAATCCAAGAAGGCATGGCTCAGATAGGAAAAGACGGAAACTACGGTCTGTTGATCATTCCCGACACGTTCACTTTGAGCAATCGGGACCTATTAGTTAATTCGACGAATCAGCATCGAGTGCCTGCAATCTTTCCGTACAAGTTTTACGCACTCTCTGGAGGAATGATCTCTTACGGCATTGATGTGGCCGACTTGTTCTATCGTGCGGCGTCGTACGTTGATCGTGTGCTTAGAGGAGAGAGTCCGGGTAACTTACCTGTGCAAGCGCCAACCAAGTTTCAGCTAATTTTCAATCAAAAGGCGATCAAATCACTGGGGCTGGCTTTACCTCCGGACCTGCTTGCGCAAGCTGATGAAGTGATCGAATAGCACACGAATGTCCGCTTCTGGCCCAAAGCAGACATTTGGAGCTTCAGGGCACCAGTCCTGCTTCGCTGCGTTTGCTCACGATTCCATCAATTGCTGGCACGTGTGATCGGATGCAAAATGTCGGTCCCAAGCCCGTGAAGGACTTCATGGGCATCAAAACTGATGGGGAGCTCAACATGGAACAGATTTTGATAAACCTGATTGCAGGAGCGGCTGGTGGAGTAGCTGCAGGTAAGTCGTCGCCGACTTTCGACCTTGGCACGATTGGTAACGTCATTGCCGGTGTGGTTGGAGGCGGAGTGCTCGGCCAAGTCGTTACGCTAGCGCTGCCGTCGATCGTGGCCGCAGCGGAGTCGGGCAATCTGAGTGTTGGCGGCGTCGTCTCACAGCTAGTCGCCGGCGGCGCCGGGGGGCGATACTGACGGCGCTTATTGGTGCAATCAAGAACAAGGCTGCCGTCTGACGGCCATTCCATAAACTGACCTGAGAATCGCATCTCGCTGTCGCATGTCCGCTTTCGGGAGTAAAGCGGACATGGCCTCTTGCACTGCACATGTCCGCTAATGACCCAAAGCGGACATGCGTTTTGCGTTAACAAAGGTCAAATCAGGTTTTTGATTTTATCCGCTCGCGGATTGCCTGGAACATCACATAGAGTGGTGGGATCACAAAAATTCCAAGCAGTGATGCGGCCAGCATACCGCCGAAGACGGGAGTGCTCACATTGCGGAATGCTAGCTTAGATGCACCGGAAGCGATGACGAGGGGAACCAGACCCAAGATGAATGCAAATGAAGTCATCATGACGGGCCGGAAACGCAGCCTCGCTCCTTCAGTTGCAGCCTCATACAGCGCCACGCCGTGCTCGCGTCGCTCCTTTGCAAATTCGACGATCAATATCCCGTTCTTCGCTGCCAATCCGATAAGCACGACCATGCCTATCTGGGCATAGAGATCGAGAACGAGGCCGGTCGCGACAATCGCCAGAAAGGCGCCGGCGACACCTACCGATACCGATAACAGGACCGGAACGGGAATGGTCCAGCTCTCGTAAAGACCGACCAGGAAGAGGTAGGCGAACAACACCGCGAATCCCAAGATGATTGTGGTCTGGCCCTCGGCCCGCTTCTCCTGAAACGAAATATCGGTCCACGACCCACGATAGCCGGCGGGCAAGGTCTTTGCGGCAACTTCATCCATCGCCACCAGAGCTTGGCCAGAGGAAACCCCCGGTGCGGCGTTGCCCTGTATTGTGGCGGCCCGCGTGTTGTTGTAACGCACGAGACCCTGCGGCCCGAGAACGACTTTGACCTCGAGAAGGCTGCGCAGTGGAACCATCTTCCCTTCGGCGCTGCGCACATTGATGCGGTAGATATCGTCGACGGAGGCACGATCTTCGGCCTCCGCCTGCACTTGAACCTGCCACGTCCGCCCGAACAGGTTCATGTCGTTGACGTAGAAGCCGCCCAGCGACGTCTGCAGCGCCTGGAATATCGAACTGATGTCGACCCCGAGGATGCGTGCCTTGTCCCGGTCGATGTCGAGGTAAATCGACGGGTTTGTCGCGGAGAAAGTCGAGAACACGCGCGAGAGCTGTAGGTTCTGGTTCGCCGCGATCACAAGGCCGCGCGTGACCTGCGCGAGATTCTGTGCGGCGCCGCCCTGAACGTCCTGGACTACGAAAGAAAACCCGCCGCCAGTACCAAGTCCGATGATCGGTGGCGGCTGCAGCGGAACGCCAGTTCCGCCTTGCAGCTGGCGAAATTGGCCGGCAAGCCGCCCTATGATCGCGTCGGCGCTCTGTTCCTTGCCTTTTCGTTCGTCAAAACCCTTTAAGGTAACGATTACGAAACCCGCATTCGCTTGCGAAAAATTGTCAATGAAATTCAGCCCGATTATCGAACTCATGTCGGCGATCGACGGCTCCTTTTTCAAAATCGTCTCGACTTGCCGGACCACATCGGACGTTCGCCCGACCGACGCGCCATCGGGGAGCTGCGCCACCACGAAGAAAGCGCCCTGATCGTCTGAAGGCAGGAACCCGGTCGGCGTCACTTTCGAAAGCAGTCCAACGCCGACAAATGCAGCCCCCACGGCGGCAATACCGATGATTGAGATCCGCACTAGCCGGGCGACTACGATTCCATATTGGTCACGGACATAATCGATCGAGTGCATCATGACGCCGATGACGCCATGCTTGGGTCCATGGTGCGGCTTGAGGAGCACTGCACATAGGGCAGGCGACAGCGTGAGAGCATTCACGGCCGAGAGAAACATGGCCACCGCGACCGTCACGGCAAATTGGCGGAACAGTTCTCCGGAAATGCCGGAAATAAACCCCACGGGCACGAAGACGGCTAGCAGTACCAGGGTTATCGCAATGATCGGCGCGAAGATGCCCTGCATCGCGCGCTTAGTCGCCTCTGCCGGCGAAAGCTCTGGATTCGCCTCCATGACCTGTTCAACGGCTTCAACCACAACGATGGCATCATCGACGACGATGCCGATGGCGAGGATCATTGCGAGCAACGATACCGTGTTGGCCGAGTATCCGATGGCATTGAGAACGATGAACGTCCCGATCAGGCTTACTGGGACCGCGACCATGGGAATGAGAGTGGCGCGAAAGTTTCCGAGGAAGATAAAGACGACGAGAAGCACAAGGATCGCCGCTTCCACCAGCGTGTGTTTGACGGTCTCAATTGTGGCAACGACGAAGGTGGTGGGGTCGTAGGTGATCTTCCAGGCCACATCCTCCGGGAACGACTTCGCGCTGCCGTTCATCAGCTTTTTCAGCGCCTCGATGGTTGTCAGCGCATTTGCGCCCGGCGACTGATAGATCCCGATCAGGCTCGAAGGGGAGCCGTTCAGCCGGGTGGCACGATCCAGATTTGCCGCCCCCAATTGCAGCCGTGCGATTGAACCGAGACGCAGGATTGAACCGTCGGGATTGGTACGAATAATGATGTTCTCAAATTCTTGGACAGAGCTCAGCCGGCCTTTGGTCTGGATATTCAGCTGTAGCTGTTGATCGTTGGAGATCGGCCGAGCTCCAATGCGGCCAACGGCCGCTTGCACGTTTTGCGACTGGATCGCGGCAATGATGTCGCTTGTCGTTATTCCAAGGCCCGTTAGCTGATCGGTCTTGATCCATACCCGTATGGAGTAATCCTGCGGACCAAACAAGGTCGCGTCACCAACTCCCGGTGTGCTCTTGATTTGGTCGAGCAGATTGATCGTGACGTAGTTCGACAGGAAGAGCTCGTCGTGCGTTTCCTTCGGCGAATAGACGGCGATCACCCCGAGAAGCGCAGATGATTTCTTCTGAACGCGCACGCCGGACCGCCTGACTTCGTCAGGCATTTTCGAGAGCGCGACCTGCACCCGATTGTTGACGTTGACCGTATTGATGTCCGGGTTAGTGCCAAGTTCAAATGAAACCAGCAATGAATAACTGCCATCATTGCCGGAAATGCTCTTCATGTAGATCATTTTATCGACGCCGATGACCTGCGATTCGATCACCTGCGCGACAGTTGTATCGACCACCTCAGATGATGCGCCTGGATAGCTGGCGGTGACCGAAACCTGCGGCGGCACGATATTGGGAAATTGAGCGACAGGAATGGCGAGAAGCGAGATCAGTCCGGCGATTGCGGTCACCAGCGCGATAACGACCGCGAGACGCGGCCGGTCAACGAAAATGGACGAAAACATCGCGTTAGCCGCCGATCGGCTTTTCAGCTGGCACGGCCATCACGGGCAGCCCCGGCCGCAAACCCTGCAAGCCCGTGGTGACGACAAGCTCGCCGCCCGAAAGCCCCTCTGTGACAACGATTGAACCGCCCACCGTTTGCCCCACTTTCACGCGCCGAATAGCGGCTTTCCCGTCTTCAACAATAAAGACGTAGATGCCTTGTTGATCGGCAATTAGTGCGGCCTGCGGAATAACAATACGTTCCTCCGGCTTGTCGCCTTCCACGCTGACCTGGACGAGCTGCCCGTCGATAAGCCTGCCATCGGGATTCGGAAGCGATGCGCGGACCGCGACAGTATCGGTTGCCTGGTCCACCTTCACATCCACAAAATCGATTTTTCCGGTATGCGGATAGACCGGCCCGTTCGACATCTGGACAACGACTTTTGTGTTGTTGATTGCCGCCTGACCATCGCGGCCTGGTGGAATTATGCGGATGAATTCGCGCTGGCTGACCGGGAATGTGACGTACATCGGGTTCGAGCTGACGATGGTCGTAAGGACGCCGGAATCAGGGCCGACGACATTTCCGCGCGTGACCGCGGTACGGCCAATCCGGCCATCGATGGGCGAGTTAATGTCGGTGTAGGTGAGATTGATCTGAGCCGTTTTCAGAGCAGCCTCAGCTGCGGCCAGGTCGCCTGTCGCCGCCTTTTCGGCTGCTATCCGGTCGTCGCGATTGGCGACTGTTCCAGAACTCGAGCGCAGAAGATCTTCGGCTCGTTGGCGCTGGATCTTGGCATTGTCGAGCTGCGCCTGCGTACGCAACACGGTCGCCTTGGCTTGCTCAACCGCCGCTTCGAACGGGCCTTTTTCAATACGGTACAGCGGCGCGCCAGTCTTGATGCGGTCGCCATCCCGAAAAAGCACTTCTTCGAGAAAGCCGGTCACGCGCGCCCGAATATCAACTCGGTCAATTGCCTGAATGCGGCCGACGAAACGAACAGCTTCCGTGACGGGTCGTTTCTCCGCGGTCACCACACTAACGGTTGGCGTGGCTTGCTGTTGAGCTTGCGCGGCGATTAGTAACGGTAGTCCAAAAGCAAAACCCGTCAAGATTGTGTGCAAGGTTCGCATGACGTCTCACTGCGAAATGGCCCAGCGGATACGCGAGCCTAGCGGGCTAGGCCGATGAATTTTGTCATCTATGGAGGATCCAAGGCGTAACAAATGATAGCTCCTCCGGTTTGTAATGGGAATGTCCGCTTTTGGCCCAAAGCAGACATGGCCCGTTGCACCGCATATGTCCGCTTTCGGGGGTAAAGCGGACATGCCGTTTCGCGCTGCAAATGTCTGCTTTTGACCCAAAGCGGACATCAGCATGTGCGCCGCACATGTCTGACCCAGATGTGTGGTCCGATCACACGGCAAGAATAGGAAAGGCCGTCCGCGCTTGTGGACGGCCTTGCTTGCTTGTAGTCGCTTTGCTGCGCTCGGCGCTCACGCCGGCGCTGGGGATGCTAGCGGTTTGCTCTTGTCGACAATATAGGTGACGTTGAGCTTGGCCTTCGCATTGCTCGGCTTGCCGCCGGCATGCGGCGTCTCGGGCGGGATCTGGAACGCATCGCCCGCTTTCACCATCCGCGTCGGCTGGCCCTTGACAGGAAGTTCGAGTTCGCCTTCCAGCATGAGCGTCGATTCAATGCCGGGATGCGTGTGCCGAGCAATCGTAATGCCGGGATCGATTTCCACCTCCATGTTGATGGTCGTGTAGCCCGGCACCGGCCCGTCGATTTGGGACAGGATTTTCCGTTTGACGCCGGGGACCGCCGGGGGCGCCGCGCCTTGAGCCGATACCTCGGTCGCCATGAAACCGCTTGTTACTGCGCAGATCGCGCAGGATGCAACGCCCGCAAAACTCCGTCGTGTCAGCATCAAAGCCCTCCCTTGTCGTATCCGGTTTGGCCTCAGCCCCCGGACTTGTCGCTGCGTGGATGATGGCGCGGCGCGCCAAGGCGGGCAAGGGCGCCTGCCGTTATTGTTTATGCGCGCGACGCAGGCGTCCGAAAGCCCGCTATGTCGCATCCTGGCCCTAAGCAGACATGGGCTTGTGCGCTGCACATGTCTGCTTTTGACCCAAAGCGGACATTAGCGCCCTAGGTTTTTGCGGTGCAAATGGACCACTGAGCACCGTTCCGCTGATCGCAAATCTCTGTTGTAATCCCATCGTGGGGCCGCCTTGGGGGCGAAGCAATGCGACGGCGCGAATTCATCTCCCTGCTCGGCGGCGGTGTTGCGGTTGCATGGCCATTTGCGGCCAGCGCACAACCGGGAAAATTGCCCTCTATCCGCGTCTTGGTTTCTGCATCACCTCCTCATCCGTTCGCTGAAGCGTTCTGGCGGGGATTACATGCTCTCGGCTATTCGGAAGGCCAGAACATCAAGGTTGAGTTTCGATACACCGATTTGCGAAGCGATCGCTCCGAAGAGTTAGCTGAAGAATTCGTCAGGCTCGGCGTCGATATAATCGTCGCCCATTTTACCCCGGCGGTGAAGGCCGCAATGAAAGCGACACGTACTATCCCAATTGTGATGGCGCCGGCTGGCGCTCCCTTAGAACAAGGCCTTGTCGACAGCTTGGCTCGGCCCAACGGAAACGTTACCGGTCTGTCGGCTATGGAAACCGAACTTGGAGGCAAACGGCTGCAACTTCTCCGGGAGCTCATACCTAACCTGGTTTGCGTCGCCGTTCTTGCTGGAGAGCCAGCTGTAGATGGCGGGTTTGGCGAACTCCTCGCTAAAGATTTTCGTGGAGCAGCCACCAAGGCAGCTATTCAACTTGCGGCCGTTTTAGTCGACGGGCCCGGTGAATTCGAGACGGCGTTTGCGACGATGTCCGGGGCTGGCGCGCAGGCGGTGTTCATTCAAGGACTATTTGAACCATACGGAGAGGCGCTGATCGAGCTAGCCACCAAGCATCGCTTGGCGCTTATGTCGGGCGGTCGAGAACCTATTGCAGCTGGCGGATTAGTTTCTATGTCTGCCAACTATTCGTTCCTTTACGAGCGTGCCGCTTTTTATGTTGATAAACTTCTTAGAGGAGCAAATCCCTCCCAGCTTCCAGTGGAGCAGCCCGCGAAGTTTCAGGTCGTACTCAATATGAAAACAGCACGGGCATTCGGGTTGACCCCGTCGCCAACATTGCTAGCGCAAATTGACGAAATAATCGAATAATCGAAAATTTTTCCCAATGTCCGCTATTGGCCCAAAGCGGACATCGGCTCGTGCAGCGCACATGTCCGCTTTCGGGGGTAAAGCGGACATCGCTCCCGCATCGCAAAATGTCCGCTAATGACCCAGAGCGGAAATTGCTTCCTCGGTGCCAGCTCTGGGGATTTTGGCTGAAGTCCCAACCGAAATTGGAGTTCGCTTTTGCAACTATCCTAGCAGTTCGAATACCGCTGATTTCTTTTTCAGGTGGCATGTTACCGGCACAACCTCAGATTGACGTGGTAAAAGTTCCCCGCTGGAACTCAGGAGGTTGTCATGCTTCGAGTTGCGGTATGCTTCGCGTTATTGCTCGGCCTCGGATCTGCCTTCGCGCAACCTAGCGGTCCCGTTAAGCCATTACCTTGGGCTTCTGTTCCTCCGGCATGGCCGACGCTCGCCCTGAACGCCAATAAGGCGCCATCCTGCGTGTTCTGGACGCCGCCTGTTACGGGAGCAACGCCGGAGTATTTTTGCGCCGTCATAGTAGCGGACGCCTCACGCGATACGGATACGACCCTTTGCTCCAGCGGCTCCCCGTGTGCCGGCGCGTTGCGGGCGGTTCGTGTCAATCCGACAACTGGTGCCATCACGATTGGTGCCGCGGGCCCGACTCTCTCGATAAGCCTCGGGCAAGATCCGGATGGCGTTACATGTACGGTGATCCCGCCAGGCTTCGGTTATCCCACCACCACTACCGTTCAATGCCTGATCGGGTCCGTTCACCGCGTTGGCTGGGACGGCACAAAATGGTGGAGTCAGCCTTACGGATCTGATTCGACGGGCATCCAAGGCCCAGGACCAGACCCAGGCATTCAGGTAACGTCGAATTTTAGCTGCGTTCCATGGTTGAGCGGGGGCACCACCACTTGCTTTGGCCTCGAAACGGGCCAGCAAAGCGGCAATCCGGTGGCCTCCTGGATCGATCAATGGACGAGAGATCCCAATAGTGTCGACTGGAAGCGGCCAACCAGTCCACTAAGCGCAGCTCTACCTGCTAGCGGTCCGGATCCGGACCGTGGTCCGCTAGTGTGTTCGTTGACAGCCCCTGCCAAGTTTGCATGCGTTGCGCGCGCCACGACGGGCGGCCTATTCGAGTTCACTGCGGATGCCGCGGGCCAAAGCGTCACGTGGAATCCTGCAAAGTCACTTGTGACTAGTGTTGCGACTGGGCAATCCTGCGTGACATCACCATCCGCGACATCTACGCCGGCACGCACCGATTGTTTCTTCGGGGATGGCGGTCTCGGTTCCGGGCCCTCCGGTCTTTTTTGGATCCCCGACGACGGGAGCCGTCCTCTTCGGCTTGCGATGGGCGAATCGTTTCCGCTAAAGGCGACGCCGAGCTGTATCGGCTGGATGCCGGGCCAGATCGAGTGCTTTTTCCCAGACAAGACAATTGACCCCCACGCTCAGTCTGCCACGCAAGCTGACGCAATGATTTGGCACGTCCTCAGTTACGGTGAGGACATCAGAACGATCCTGACCGAAATGCTCGCCCCGCCGCCAGGCAAAAGCCCCGGCTTCTGGCAGGAAAACCTCGGCGTTGCGGCGCCTTCGATGGAGTTAGATTTTTTAAGTGTTGGGCCTGGTTCGGTTCATGTCCCTAGCGTCGTCAATAATCCAAAGACGCTCACTTCCTTTGCATGCTTCCAAGGACCACTATTTCAATCGTTGTGCGTGGCGGGCTTGATCGATTCATTTTACGTTAAGGTGGCGACAAATCCGACACCTGCACAGCTGGGAACGTACCGCACGTCACGCAGGCTCGTGTACAAGCTCGTTGGCAATCCCATGGGAGTCCCACCTCAAGCACCGACGTCAGTGGTCGTGTTGGAACCTCCTGGGGAGCACTTGACCAAACCCGTAGGTCGGTAGTTTCGGGGTAAAGTAGACATTCAAGTTCTCTCGGTTATTTTTCGGTGGTTAAACGCTGTCCGGCCTCGCGTGCGGCGTCCTCCATCGTCATGAACACTGCACCCTCTTGGCGAAGCTTATCGA